>Ga0114922_10000354_pt1 | contig 44601 bp, 37 predicted proteins | sample AartaG_FD_100975 | JGI IMG/M metagenome (GOLD analysis project Ga0114922, IMG submission 100975) | Deep subsurface microbial communities from Aarhus Bay to uncover new lineages of life (NeLLi) - Aarhus_00045 metaG | ecosystem: Environmental > Aquatic > Marine > Oceanic > Sediment | place... | reverse complement strand
CGCCATAAATGGCGGAGTTAGTCAATTGTTATTATTATACTTGACTAACTCCGCTCTTTAGGGCGGAGATTAAAGAATTTAACAAAATATGTGGGCTTTAGCCCAAAAGTGCCGTTCTGCAACTGCCTGTTGAGGGAGAGGGCTGGAGTGAGGGTGTTAATTGTTTTAATTACTTTACTTACCTCCACCCTTACTCTCCCCCAGAGGGGGAGAGGACTATTTACTATAATCGTCAATCATTCTCAAATTTTCTTAAGTTGACGCCTATACGAAGCTTCGGGACGGTTGCCCACCCCTGATTCTGATCCTTTTCTCGTCATAAAGATGGGCTAACAAAAAGGCCAACCTCCCATCCCCACTTGGGCGTGATGCCTGAGAAGTAAAATATGAAAACAATAACAGTAACAGATGCCAGAGTCAACCTTCATATAAATGATATTCTTTCTTTTTAGATGCGAATGTATTTTCTGCATTCTGCCAGGAGTTCTCAATCTCATCAAATGCGGTGCCCTTCAGAATCATTTCACGGATGTGCGAGTTGCCCGTTAGAAGATCGAAAGCTGGGTGAGTATTGTTAAATTCATAGGTATCTTTCAGAAAAGCCAGTTTTTTCCTGTAGAGTTCATACAGACATTTCGTAAGGGCCACACCGGTCCTGAAGGGTTTAAATCGTTTTATATCAGTGACGTGGAGGAACAGTCCATTGATGGCCTTATTTTTATACTTATGGAAAGTGGGTTGAAAATACTGTAATCTAAAAATGATACCTTCCAGGTGTATTGTTTCAAGAAATTTGATTAACGAGTAAGGTTCAATAAATGGTGCTCCGAATAATTGAAAGGGTGTCGTCGTTCCCCTGCCCTCTGATACGTTTAATCCCTCGAAAAGACACATCCCCGGATAGACGTAGGTCGTTTCCACTGTAGGCATGTTGGGTGAAGGGGGAATCCAGGGGAGTCCGGTTTCAGGATAAACCATGTTTCTCTTCCATCCATCCATCTTAATCACCGTAAGGTCGATGTCGATTTTTTCAACATCTCGGTACAGGAGAGCGAGTTCACCTGGTGTTAAGCCATGCCGTATTGGAACGGGCACGATACCGACGAAGGATTCAAATCCTTTATCGAGCATGGGGCCCTCCACAGAGTTGCCGCCCAGGGGATTTGGACGATCGAGGATCATCATCTCGATATTCTTCTTGTCGATGGCTTTCATAAAAAGAGCCATCGTGTTCACGTAAGTATAATAACGGGAGCCCACATCCTGAATATCAAATATGATGAGATCGATATCATTGAGGAGTGCTTCATCAGGGATCAGAGATTCTTGAGAGTTCCCGTAAAGGCTGACCACATTGCGTTCAACGTCGGGTTGTTTCACAACGGCTACCTGATCCTGTTCGGTACCAAACAAGCCGTGTTCCGGAGAAAAGATTCTCCGGATTTGGAGTCCATGTTTCCGCATGACATGCCAACTGTACTGAAAATAACGGGTAACGGAAGTTTGGTTGACAATGAGTCCGATCTTACGGTTTTTATAATTCTCACTTTGATTGAGAAATATTTCAAGCCCCGTCTGAATCATCATTTTTGTTCCTATTTTTTTATGATTAATATGCCACTAATTCAAGTTAACATTAATGATTCCACCTGGATAAACTATGGATTTTTTTATTTTTACATTACGTCCAATATTTGTATTGGGCAAAATTACGGATTCCTCGATAGAGGCATTTTCCCCAATCGTGACACCGTCACCGATGACTGAGTTCATGATGACAGCACTCTGATGGATTTTGGATACAGGAGACAGGATACAGGGGCATAAATTCAGGATTTCGGAGATTCTGGTCTTGAGATGAAGTATGGCTTCCGTAGATTTGATATTGGTATCGTAGAAACTCTCGATGGATCCGATATCGTGCCAGTATCCTTTGTGCTCAAAATATCCCAGGGAGTGGTTGTCGATAAGTCCTACATAACCGGTATTCACTATACTGGAAAGTTCCTTCTTTAAATATTCGAATATGACTGGGGACAAAACGGCGATGCCGGTATAGATGAGGTCTGACGTCACACCCGTCCCTCGAATGTTATTGAAGTCAACGACCTTCCCCTCCTGCACACCGACCGGACCGATCTGTTTCGAGCGCGTTGTCTTATAGAGTACGAGGGTTGCCGAGGATTTCGTAGTACAATGGTTGTCGATTAATTTTGGCAGATCGATATCCAATACGATATCGCTATTAATAAGAATGAATTCTTCGTCTCCCATCCAGTCTTCACATTTTTTCAAACCACCGCCGGTCCCAAGAATGGTCTTCTCTATTGAGAAGCAAATATTGAGCCCAAAGGAGTTATTTTTTTTAAAAAATGTGATAATCTCTTCACTCTTGTAATGGAGATTACACATGATGTTGGTAATGCCTGCCTCTTTTAGTAAAAAAATAGAGTAACAAATAGAAGGAAGGTTCAGGACAGGAATCAGGGATTTTGGAATGATTTCAGTGAGGGGTCTCAATCTTTCTCCGAAACCTGCCGCAAAGATGAAACCATTCACCATTCGACTCCTAAAGCGTTTTGTAAAATCTCACCCGCGATACTCAATTCTTTTCTTCGTTGAATATGGTCGGGTAAGTATTGTAATGTTGGAACGATAAATTGTTTATATATATGATTATCACATGCTGTGATCTGATAACCGAAAGTGCCGAGGGCCTTAATGTTTCTCTGGAATGCCATGAGATCGAAGAAGTAGTCATATTCTTCGCGGGTCATCTTGCGAAAGTCCATCTCGATGAGACGGTCGAAGTGATATTTTTTCAGCTTTTGGAGGATACATTCATCCAGGATGAGATAGGAGTCTTTCAGGAGAGAAACGGCATCGTATTGTGGCAGTCCCATCCGTGCATCTTGAAAATCGATGATAAAAGGCCTGGAATTCCGAATGAGGATGTTTCGGCTGTGATAATCCCTGTGATTCAGTACAAAGAGTTCGGGACGATAAAGAATTTCAGAAATTTTGACGAATTCACCTCGCAATTTCTTAAGCTCAACTTTATTGATGTTTGCCTTAAAATAATTCAGTAGGGTATGTTCGATGAAGAAGTCGAATTCATACATGAGTTTTTCCACATCAAAGCTCAGGCTGAAGGGGATGGATTCATCATCGCTCCTAATGAATTGAATACGAATCATGATGTCTATCAATTTTTTGAAGATAGATTGAATCTGACTCTCGTTCAAAGAAACGTAGACGGATTGCAAATGGTCATCTCCGCCATCTTCCAAGAATAGCAGTCCATTCTCTTCATTCACAAAATAGATTGACGGTACTGGAATCTTATTCACGTGAAGCAATTTATCCATAATATAAAACGGATACTGTTTCAATGATGTATCGAAGAAGTTCGTATCGACACATAATATCCAGGTTTTGGACCCCGAAAAGACTCTGAAGTACTCCCGTGTGGATGCGTCTCCAGCGAGCTTTTCGATCATGTCAAATTCTCCAAGGGAATTCCGAATGAAATCTTTTACATCTTTATTCAACGCCATCGGGTTATTGAACTCATCCTTAATTATTTATTCTTGAGAAGAACTTACAAATTTAAACTATTTTAGGGGCAAGAGCAAAGCTTTTTTAACGGAAAAGTCCATGCTCGTTTCATCAACACGTTAGATGAAAAGCGCCTAATATTTTATCATCGGTCAAAATCAGACGGTTATACATCTTTACTGCTTTTTCTGTTGGCTCTGCGTAGAGCTTGATGTTTTGGGCTTCAAGATATTCCTTGACCTCCACGCTTACCTTCACGATGCCAAATTTGCCTGTTCCGACGACGAATGTGTTTGGCCGGATTTCATTCAGAGCACTATGAATATCGACCAATTGAAGTTTGTGCCCTGCTTTCCGCCACCAATCGGCCTGTACTCGATCCGGAAAAATGATGACGTCATTCTCATACGAGACCTTGTTGATGACAATATGCCCAAAACTGTATGAATCGATCATATCTTACTCCTGCTGAAGATACAGCCACAGTAATTTTGACGGTACAATCCTTCTTCTTCACTCAACTGGCAACTGATTTTAAATCCGTCCTTCTTTTTAAAATCAACTTCATAATATTTTATATCCCAGACATTTTCGATTTCTTTGCCAATCCTGTTTATAATGGCTGCCTTTTTGTGTGGACTGATTGAGAGGGTCGTGGTAAAAAAATCGATTCCTTTTTCTTTAGCCGTTTGGGCTGTCTGTTCCAGCCTCATGTGATAACACATTTCACAACGTTGTCCACCTTCCGGTTCCGTTTCGCATCCCTTTACCATTTCAAACCAGTCGTCTTTATTATATTCACCTATGATGATTGGAAATCCCCATTTCTCTGCAAGATGTTTTGTTTCATCTCGCCTCTGACCATATTCTTCTATTGGGTGAATATTGGGATTGAAGAAAAAGACTGTAACATGAAAATCCTCTTCCAATTTTTTTATGGGATGGGTCATACAGGGCGCACAGCAGCAATGGAGCATCATCGATGGCTTAGATTTCAGATCCATGATTAATTTCATCCATGTTTTTCACTCTAATGAAATGGTTAAGGGGGCCGTGTCCTTTCCCGAGAGGGAGGGCCTTCCTGATGGCTTCGGTCACGAAGGCCTTAGAGATTCGGATAGCATCTCCCAGAGATTTCCCCCTGGCAAGATTGGCAACGATTGCGGCTGAGAGAGTGCATCCTGTTCCGTGGGTATTCTGGGTTTCGATACGCGGTGAGGTCAATGTGAAAAAAGCATTCCCATCAAAAAAGACATCGATGGCTTTACCCTCCAGATGACCGCCTTTCACAAATACGGCATCACAACCCAATAGATGGATTTTCCTGGCAGCCGTTTGCATATCCTTTACAGAATGAATGGGAATATCGGATAGCACTTCGGCTTCCGGAATGTTGGGGGTGACCAATGTAGCCAAAGGGATCAGTTCTTTTATTAAGATTTCTATGCCTTTGGTTTCCAGAAGCACATATCCATCTTTGGCGACCATAATCGGATCGACCACGACGAAGGGAATGCTGCACTCCTGGAACTTGGACGCAACGACTTGGACGATCTCGGGACTGTACAGCATGCCGGTTTTGGCACCATCTACCCCGATATCCGCAAGAACGGATTCGAACTGAAGGCTTACAAATTCAGGGGATACCCCCATAATGCCATTCACCCGCACAGTGTTCTGAGCTGTGACGGCCGTAATGACTGACATTCCGTAGACACCGAACGCAGAAAATGTCTTCAGATCCGCCTGGATTCCGGCTCCACCTCCGGAGTCGGAGCCTGCCACTGTTAATACCCTTTTGATCATTATTTGTCCTGCTGAATAAAAAAGGCAGAGCCGAGACTCTGCCTTGAATACAATGATTGATGAATCCCCATAACTTTAATAAATTATGCCTCTACGATAGCGTCGGTTGGGCAAACTTCGACACAACTGCCGCAATCGGTGCACTTCTCGGGATCGATTGTATAGATTTCCTCGCCCTCAGAAATGGCATCATCTTCACATTCATCGATACAGGCACCACAGGCGATGCATTCTTCCGTTATTTTATGCGCCACTTTAGCCTCCTTATAACTGAATTCAAAACAGTAACTAAAATCGGCTAAATATAATAAACTATTCGTACAAAGTCAACTATTTTGATGAAGGTCACTTATTAGAATTAAACCCGCCACTTCTCTATCATTGTCTCCGATATTGGTCGTACTGTGATATCCCCTTCTTCCTTATCGCTTTTATAATGAATTTTCCTCTGTGTTGTCTTGTCCCCGGTGCAGTATCTTGCTGTGATCTGTGCGATGATTTTCAGATCGTGCTTATTCCTGACTCCTTTGGCAACAACCAGAGGACTTTTCTTGGTGTCAGCAGCACTGAGTACCCATCGTCCTTCTCGGAATGACTCCAATGCCAGATTGTCCTTTTCGTCTCTTCCCACAACCACCTGGAGGTGAGGTCTGGGCCAGAATTGGCGTCCCAGCCTGAGGAGTTTTAATTCCTCTACCGTTATCTCCCTCATGGACCGGTGGGCAAAGAGCGTCCTGGCCCGGCGAGAGAAATTAGGCTCGGTTAAGATGCAACCTCCTGCAGGGGCATTGTATTGTGTAATGTCCAGACGGCGTGCCAGATCCATCTGTTGTGTTCGAGACCGTCCTGAGATTTCATAAAGCTTTTCCCGATCTACCCAGCCCTTTTCCTCGGCCAGAGTGGGTGGCATCAGCTTTGCCGATAAGGGGCGGAGTATGAGTCCTTTCAGGCCGGAAATTTTGTCGATGTGGAAGAGTGTGGGCTTATTCTGAGACATGGGTCTTTGTCCCACGACTTCTCCGGTTACCAGGAAACGTGCGCCAATAGGGCCCATCATTTTTGCGGCTCTCTGAAGCATAAAGAGATGGCAGTCGATGCATGGATTGATCCCAGATCCATAGCCATGCTGTGGCTGGAGAAGGACGGATAGGAAGTCTTCAGAAATGTCTACCACATTCAACGGAATACCCACAGGGCGGGCCAGATTCTTAATAGCGCCTGATTGATATTTTTCGGCCAGTTGATCAAACTGGAAAAAAAAACAAACGCCCTGGACATCGATACCTTGATCTTTGACAATCTTGGCGGCCAGGAGACTATCCAGACCTGTAGACATCAGGGCAATAGCCTTTATTTTACCATGAGATGACTTCATGCATTTTTACCGCGGGGATTTCGTTGTTCGATGTTCTTTTTTTTGATGTGATCCACTGTTAAATGGAACTCCTCGATGTGGACTCCACTGAAACGCTCGATGTTCGAGACGATGTATTCCTGCATACCGGCTATTTTATCGGGTATGCTCACACCATAAGGAAGGATTAATTTTAACTCAATACTGTATCCACTGGATATGGCGTCGATAATGATTTTTTTAATCGATATATCTTTAGAAAACTCCTGAACACAATGCATGATCATCTGGCTCAGAGCCGTTTCAGAGATACTCAATCTGCCCCGTCTTGTAAAGGGTGGCTGGACGATGGTTTTCTCCACGACTCGGCTTTTCCAGAAAAGCAATGGATGGGATTTCAGAAATAATTTTATCGAGTCAATAATACGTTGTGAAGGGTCCTGCCGCACTTCAATCATGGGTACCGGGATGACATGTTTTCCTTCTGACCGCCGGCTATGTTTGGCTCTGGAAATGTCCTCATCGGTGGCTATATCCTCTATATATATGGTTTCTTCCGGGTAGGGAAGAGTTAGCCGTTCAACGATGCGTGTGATCATTTTATCCGATATGCCCAGAATCAAGATAGATTTGAATTTCTCCTTCTCAAGGGCTTGCCTGACTTCCCTGCCATGTTCCGGCATTTCGAAGATCGCCCGTTTAATGGCTGTGACACGGTTTTTTTCCCTTTTGGCCGATTTTCCTGCCAGGATTCTTTGATCCCTGATAAGGAGACCATCATCGATAACCAGATGGATACCATGTCTTTCTGTGACCAATCTGGCTCGAAAACTCTTCCCTGTACCTGTTTTCCCTACCAGTGCATAGACCCGTATCCTTTTTACTTTCCAGCGAAATCTTGAAAATTTTTCATTTAATCGTATCATATTGATGATGACTATCCCTTATTTCATGTCAATATTGGCATCCGTCCCAAAGTAAATATGTAATCCACGCTTAACGGACTGCAAACCAATCTCATCGAGGCTGATTTCTTCGGATTTCCTGAAGACATATCCGCTTATTTCGTCACGAATTTTTAGTTGTGCCATGTTTACCGCCTGGCAGGTATAAAATAGATCCAGTGTATGGTAATTGAATCCGGCATATGTATAGATATTTGGTATCGAACAGAAATAGCTTGTATTTGTGATTTGAAGATTTATCTCTTCCATCACTTCTCTCTTTAAAGCATCTTCTGCAGTCTCACCAAAATCAACAAATCCACCCGGTAGATCCAATTTCCCTTTGGCAGGATCTTTACCCCTCTTTGTCAGTAATATTCGGCCGTGAGAATCGACGATGATTCCGGCGACAGAAGCCGCAGCATTCAAATAATACTGAAAAAAACAGGAATTGCAGATAAATTGATCTTCTCGTTTTGGGACAAAATCTCCGGAACCACATCGGGGACAGAATTTAAATACGGTTTTTGGATCCAAGTTAGCGTCCATTTTTCCTCTGAATTTAGAATATCGGTTCATTATTTACCACTGATTACATAGATAAAAATTAAAATCAATCGGTTTAGAGGAATAATTGGTCGTCATTCCCTTTATTTTAATTAGTGTAATCTATGGCTTCTTAAATGAATCAAATCGTTATTATAATTTACGAAAACTTTGGTTCAACCAAAAGTAAAAAATTGGATGCCCATAAATTACAATTTTCAAATTAAAGAATTGAGTAACGATGAACCCTTCACGGAAGACTTGCGAATTAAATTGAAAATGTTTAAACTATAACAGTATTATAACAGGCTCCCTTATGTTTAAATAAAGGATAGTTATGGTGCAGGCGATACTATTAGCCGGTGGTAGATCCCTGGATACGGATCCGTTGACCGTGACAAAGCCAAAGGCCTTGGTAAAGGTGATGAACAGGACTATACTGGAACACAATCTTGATCAATTGCAGGATTTGGTAGACGAGGTCATTATTGCTGTGGGATATAAAAAGGAGATGATTATCGACAGGGTGGGGAAAACATATCATGGGATTCCGGTTAAATATATTGAATCGCCAGAGCCGTGGAAAGACATTGAGGCTCTCAGACAAGCTGAAACGATGATTTGTGGCCGTTTTTTGCTTTTAAGTTCTGATCACCTATATGATCGAAGTGAATTAAAAAAATGTCTTCATCTGAAAAACCAGAGTTCTTTGAAACCGGATGGTGACAGCTTCATTCGTGCCATTAACCGTTTCGCCCGGGAAAAGGATTTTTTTATTGTCCACTCTGAGAAATGGATGGGGATACCCTATCCATGGAGTCTTCTCGAAGCCAACGAAGCATTACTTTCAAAAATGACGTCCAAGATCGATGGGACTGTAGAGCCAAATGTGACCATCACCGGGGAAGCTGTTATTGGCAAGGGTACGGTTGTAAAGAATGGTGCTTATTTAGAAGGTTCGGTTATGATCGGAGAAAATTGTAGCATCGGACCTAATTGTTATATTCGTCATTCAACTACAATTGGTCATAATTGTAAAATTGGGCATGCGGTTGAAATGAAGAACACCATCGTTGGCGATAATGTGAGTGTCGCACATTTAAGTTATTTGGGAGATAGTATTATTGGTGACCATGTCAACATCGGTGCCGGTAATATCAGTGCCAATGTGAGACACGACAACAAATCCATTATCACTCTGGTAAACGGGGAACAGATCGACACAAAGAGGAAGAAGCTGGGCGTCATGATTGGCGATCATGTACACACCGGAATCAACACTTCATTTTATCCGGGCCGTAAAATCTGGCCATATCTGTCCACGTTGCCGGGGGAGGTGATTCAAAAAGATAGGGTCAAATAATCTTATTTATTCCTGTTTGCTACCCAGGCAATGGCACCGGATTCCCAATCGCCCGCAATGGCATCATCTTCCTCCAGACATTCTGGAAGAATCCGTTCCGTTTTGCATCACCGTAAACGAATGCATCAGCCTTTCTCCATATTCATCGACCAGAGTGAGAACATGGTCTCCAGGATTCGGGGCAATGGCGATTTGGTGGAGGTCTTGAGTGGAAGTGATGTAGTTTTCATTTAGATGCCAAAAGATCGTCGTAGAGGGATTCCGGTGGGTGACTTCGAAAACCATTTTCCCGCGCCGGCCGTCGAGTTCGACTGGGACGTAAAGTTTGCTGTGAGCATCATGGCGAATAAGGCTCATGACCCGTGTTCGGGGAAAATCCATGGTGATATAAGAATCGGGTCGGAAGGGGGGAAGGGGACGATAGTCCGAATGCTTCTGTCGGTATAACCACTCCATGGCCGGCGGCAGAACAAACCAGGGGACCTTTTTCATAGAAGCCACAGGTTCACAATCGGAATGCACTTGCCACTGCAGTGTAGAGTCACAAAAAACAATCCGGCAATAGGGACATCGGACCATTTTAAAACCTGCATGGGGTGTCCGGATGTTCCTGGTTTCGGAGCAGTATGGCCCGGCGCGAAATCCGCTGTGAGTACAGACCTCTATGGAAAAGACTTCATTTTCAGGACATTCGAACCAGGGAACCGGGTTCAGGAGATTGAAAAGATCAAAAAGAATCGGGGCGGCTGAACCGAGGCCTGTGAGGCCGGGGCGTCCTTCACCATCTGCATTACCGACCCATACACCAACCGCATATTTGGGAGTCACACCAATAGCCCAGCCATCTCGGAAACCGTAACTGGTTCCCGTTTTCCAGGCAATTTTCTGAGTAGATGTAAAATGGCGCCATCCACTCTCATCGGCGGGGCGGGCGACTTCCAGCAAGGCTTGAAAAGTGAGCCAGCAGGAAGCAGCGTGTAGGGGTGAATAGGATGAAGAGATTCTCATATCGGCAGAATAAATGGAAGGGGAGGATGAATCGTCCTGCAACAAGAAGTGAGGAGGAAAAAACGGATTACTCGTTTCGTCTTTAAAAAAGAGATTCACACTTCGTGCCATTCCCGCATAGATACCTGTCATATCCCAGAGTGATCCTTCTGCTCCGCCAAGGATTAAGGAGAGGCCGTATTCCGAAGCCGGCCGAAACAGAGTACGCATGCCCAGGGACTTGAGGAGTCTGGAGAACCGATCCACACCGTACCTATGGAGTAAACGCACGGCCGGTACATTCAACGATCTGGCCAGTGCCATATAAGCGGGTACGGCTCCTTCAAAAGAACGGGTGTAATTCTGAGGGGCGAATCCACCCAACCGTGTGGGGATATCGGGCACGAGGGTGGTCGGAAGCACCTCACCCGACTCCAGCATCCCGGCATAAAGAAAGGGTTTCAGCAGGCTGCCCGTACTTCGGGGAGCGGGGATGATGTCCACATAGGAGCCGTGACCATGTTGACTTGTATCCGTTACATTACCGACATATGCCAGCACATCCCCCTGATCGACACCTATAATAATGACGGCCGCATTTCGTATCAAATTCCGAACAAGATGACGGTGATGGCGATGAACGACCTCTATTGCTCGAATCTGGAACGTTTTCTTTAGAGTCGTACGCCCTCTAATACCGGATACCGTGTTCTTATTTTTCGCAACGGACTGTTTGACGTGCTGCAAAAGATGTGGCGCCAGCATGGGTAGAGGTAAAGATTTTTGGGGTAATGGTTCTTCTTTGGACAAAGAGTACGTCATTGTGTCGATGATGGCTGCCTTCATCAGTCGTTGAAGAAGTCTATTTCGTTTTCTTAAAAGTTGTTGGCGGTTCCGGCCTGGATGGATTAAGGATGGACTATTGGGCAGTACGGCCAACATTGCCGTTTCCGCCCAGGATAATTGAGCAGGATCACGACCAAAATAACGCCATGCTGCCGCTTCTATACCGACGACGTTACCACCAAATGGAGCATGTGAGACATAGAGTTTGAGAATCTCATCTTTACTCATAGTCAGTTCCATGCGAAGCGCCAGAACCATTTCGATTATTTTCTCCCATATCGTTCTGGCATGTCCGACGCGTGACAATCGCACGACCTGCATGGTGAGGGTACTCCCACCGCTGACAATCCGGCCGGATATCAAATTGTCTCGAACCGCCCTGATCAGGGATATTGGATCCACTCCGGGATGATGAAAAAATCTGCGGTCCTCATATAGTGTAATGCCAGAGATGAATTTATCGGGGATTTTTTCCAAAACGGGGAATCGCCACTGCTCATCTCCGGCAATGGAGGCTCCCAGCAGTTGCCCGTCCCGATCCAAAAGCACGGTTGACAGGGGAGATTCAAACTTCGGCACAGGCAGGAGGATAAAAAGAAAGAATAGCAGACCGAAACATCCGAAGATCCGGACAAGAGGTTTTCGGTAGAGTCTCATTTTGGATATAAATCGTGTATTAAATATTCCCTTCACGTTTATTCCGCATCCGGTAAAACCACATTCACCCAGTTGCCCGGAATTCTGGCGTAAAGCGTGGCATCGTACATGGTTTCAACCCGGATCGGGGGGAGATAAAATTTGCCCAGATAGCTGCCATTCACCAGCACCCGGAAGGTTTTAGATCTACCCTGGGCGAGATCGAAATATGTGTAAATCCGATCATCCCGGATATCCTGGTATTCAAAATCTGATGAGCCCTCATAAATATCCAAATTCAATCTTTCATTATGAATCTCCCACCCGGAAGGCATCAGATGGGTAAGAGCCACTTCTTCGTAGGTTCCGGTCATTCCTGAATTTGTCACCTGGATTTCAATAATGATGTCGGTGCCCTGCTCCAGTCGAGATGGATCGATCACATCTTCATCCGAATCGAGATAGCGGACCCTTAGCATCATACCGTTCCGGGAAGCTGTTTCTCCTCCCATCCGTGGATTTCCCTCAAGAATGAGGCGGGGGTAGAGAGTCCCATTGCCACTATTTCGTATAGAAAATATTGCTGTTGTGTCAGGACCCACCGATAGATCCTTTTGGATCATAGGATATTCTGTGGATATTTCAGCCTCCCTCTCTCCGGCCCATGTGTACCTGAACTGCATCGTTGACGCCTCACCGGCAACTCCGGCATGGCGAGCGAGGGCGATCAACGCATAGGCCGTCGTCTGGGTACTGAGCCATCTGTCGCTGCTAAGTGTTTCGGAAATTTCTTGAACGAGGGGTCTGGCTCTCCTCAGATCATTCACCAAACTCAGGGTCTCGAGGACCATGGCCTTGTCTCGCAAGTCGGAGCCGTAGGTATTGGACAGTTCCCTGTAAACGGAGATAACGATATTGCCCCTTGTCAAAGAACGTGCAGCCTCTATTTGGCCGGCAAGTTGATAGGCGGCAGCCAATTGGAAACGAGCCGTCGTGGGAAGATTGTCCATCTCCTTCAAACGGTTCATCGACCCCAGTTCCGGTCTGTCGGACAGGGCGAGGGTATAGAGGCGGTAAGCCTGGATGAGTTCAGACCGTGTCGGACCTGTGACCCACGACCGAGCCCGATTGATCTGGAATTGGATCCACTGTTCCAGCATGGCCTGAGGGATATTGTAGCCTCTGTTTCGGGCTTCTATCAGAAAATGCCCGGCATAATTAGAACTCCACTCGTCGGATTCATTGGCTCCTTCCCAGTATCCGAATCCACCATCAGGCCTTTGAAAACTTCGCAATTTTAATATTCCGGCCTTTATGTTTTCCTCAATCTGATGCTTTTTTTCCGGGGAAAGATCCAGGAGATGATTTAGATACAATTGAGGAAAAACCGCTGATGTGGTCTGCTCCACACAGCCGTGGGGATACTGGATGAGAAAATCCAGGCGTTTGCCAAGATTTAACGGGGGAATGCGGGAGACCTCCATTTTGACGGTGTTCGTACCCGGAATTCCCGGAAGTCGGATCTCCGGCCTCCAACTTTTGCCGGCTTCGAGGACATAATCGACGACTTCGACGACACGTCCCACGGGATTCCTTACATCGAGTTCGATGCGCTGCGCCGCTTTTTCCTCACCCGAGTTAGCCTGAATTGACACTGAAGCCACGCCGGTTCCGGCATGGGCCTTCAGCCGGAAATTGATCATCTGATCACCGATCTCGGAGAAACGGATTGTTTTTCGATCCGAGCCCAGAAGGGAAATTGGACCGTCGACCTCCACAAGAACGGTGACATCCTCGATCTTCTCTTCCAATGCAAATACGGATACGGGAAGGCTCACTTCCTCTTCTATGCTCAACACCCGCGGTAAAGTGGATAACACCATCAGCGGTTTGCGTACAAAAACGGCTTTCTCAGCGCTTCCATAGACAGTCCTTTGACCGGCGACTACCATGACACGAACCGATCCGACATACTGGGGAATGTCTACATCATGTGTCTGCTGGTTATTTTTTTTAAGTTCGAAGGGGCCGTAAAAACGTACCATGGGCGGAAAACGGTTCGCCCGTCGCTGATCCTGGCCCCCCCCCTCATCGCCCCCCCCAATAGACAATAATTTTTCCAGGGATCCGCCGTATGCCCCGGCAACCCATTCATAGAGATCCCAGGTTTTTACACCCAAAGCTTCTCTGCTGTAGAAAATTTGCCAGGGATTGGGTGTCTCAAAACGTGTCAAATCCAGGAGTCCTTCATCCACGACCGCCAGGGTGTAGGTCATTGGTTTCCCGGCGGCTTCTTTTACCGTGATACTCGCCCTGGCCTCCGGTTCGAAAACATCCTTTGCTTCGATCCGGGGCTCCAGTCTGGTGTTTGGATCAAAAACCTTGATGGGGATGACACCATACAATCGAATAGGCAGGTCATTACCGACCTGTAAATGGGGCTGAACAAAAGTGACGTGGACGTAGACATTGGGCGCCATCCCGGGACCAACCCTAAAACTGTAACGAACAGGTTCGCTGCTGCCTTCGATCCAATCCGTTTGAATGATGCGGGTTCCGGATTCGACACTCACCAGACCGCGTCCTTTTCGACCAGTAGGAATCGTTATGGCAGCCTGCTCACCTACCCGATATTCCGGTTTGTCCGATGCAAATGTGAGAACGGTAGCACCGCCGGGTTGATCTTCCTGACCCCGTCCGGCCCATCCAGGCCAGTCGATATACACGATCTTTCCGGTGATATGATTCCCGTTTAGATCTCGCACACGGATCAGGTACCGCCCCCATTCGGGGTAGAGAATTCTGAGGGGCCACTGGGCCTGTCCATTGGAAATCCGGACCGTATCCGTCTGAATGGGCAGGTAGGAGGTTTTGCCAACATAATCTGCCAGATTCTCTGAACCCTTTTCCCACCACCATCGCCATTTGATCTTGTATAACTTCACTTCCACTGAACCGTCACCCTGGAGATTCCCCTCAGACGACAGACGGACGATTCGCACCGTGTGAGTCGTATCTGTGAGGAGCATGTTGCGAGCCAGGTCCCCCCTGGGTACGAGAATGCCAATGTACCGATCATATGGATGGAAAGGGATTCTGAACCGATCGGTGCTAAATGCACCGCCCGACTCAAAGACTCGGGTCGTAAATTGGGCCGTTAACATGCCTGGTGACCGGATATCAGACCTGAGGATTGTCTGAAAGGCAGCTTTACCATTTTCATCCAGTTCGCCTTCAAAGATTATCTGACTCTCAGGTTCGTATCTACGGACCGGGTCGTCGAAAACATAATTGGTATATTGGTCAAATTTTGTGCGGCCCGGCATATAATTCACTTCCATATCGGCTTTTAAATATTTTGCAATCGCACCGTGCAGCCAGTTGGCTGAAATCTCGCCTCTCAATTCACCGACTGCCAGGGCGGTTGCCTTTTCTCCAAGATCAAGCTGAATTTTCAATCGGTTGGGCATGACCGATTCGACTCTTAATGTCTTTTCAAAGGTCACTCCCCCAATTTTGACTTTAGCCAGCCAGTTGCCCGTGGGATCGTCTGGCGATGTTGACACATGGAAAGAATAAAAACCATTCAGTGAAGATGTCTGATTGATGGTCTCAACCAGTTGTCCACGAGGATTTACCAATTCAAATCGAACAGGATGATTTGAAGGAAGCCGACCATTGTCCATTAAAATAAATGTGAGATACATGGGATCACCCGGCCGCCAAACACCACGCTCACCATAGAGAAAACCCTTGATGCCGCCCTGGATTGTAGAACCACCGACATCGAAATGACTGACTGACAGGGCGGAACCATCGTTTATTTTCAGGTAGCCCCATTGATTCTCGTGGGAAGCAACCAGTAGATAAGGTTTATGATGGGTCTCGATAAAAGCCCTGCCCTGACCGTCAGTTTTCCCTGTTCCGATAATGTGTTGCTGAAAATCGAGGACTTTCAGCGAAACATTGGTTAAGGGTTCCGCGGTACGGATGTCAGTTACCGCTACAAAGACAGAATCATTGTTACCACGTTTGGCGATCAATCCAATGTCTGAAATCAGAAAATTCTGACTCACTGTGATATCATGGTCGTACCACTTACGGTAATAGGCCGGATGGCAGGGATTTTGGCGGTTGGAGTAATACTCGCTCCAATCGAAGTCTTCGTCCCAGTAGTCCCAGTTGCTGGCACCCTGGTTGTCATCCCAGTTTTGAAAGGAGAGATCGATCTCCTCTTCCTGCTCGGTTTCACAAGGGTAAGCGATATGCGGCCTGCGAAAGGTCAGGGTTATTCGATAGAGTCCTCCGGGATTGTTCTCGACCAGTGGGCCAATATCAAGACCATACCGAAGCCAGCGGTCGGATTGTTCCGAATTTAATTCCAGCTCGACCACGTCCTTCCAGACTGTTCTCCCGACGCGATATATCTCACTTTCCCCTCTCAAATCGTTTATCTGTAAAAATTGGGGCATGTTTTGATCGTGGATCCGCATGGCTTCTACGATGACGGCTTTCAGGTTCACGGCTTCGAAGGGAATAGTCAATCCCTGGGTTGTGGGAATGATGGCGCCTTTTCCGGCAAATCGTACCCGGGGTTTTATCCTGTCGAAAAAAACACGTATGGTTTTTCCGGTTTGAAGCCGATGTCCGATGCTGTTGCGGATACCCGCCTCCACAACCACATCGATTTCCCCTTTCCATGGTTCCTGGCTGTAGATATAAACAATGTTGTTGTTTATCGTAAATTTCAGGTCCTCATGGTTCGGAATATGTATGAGACCCTGTAAATTCTGATTCGCCTCCAGGGGATCTGAGAAGCGTACTTCAATGTTCTGTTCTCCGGATCGTACGGCCCGTGCTCGAGTCACATTGAAGGTCATCAGTCCAGGGACGTCGATGATTCTACTGCCCTTTTCATCCACATCTATGAATCTACCGTTCCAGGAGAGATTGACGCGGGTAACGTCCTCTTCCCGAACGATATTTTCAACGGTAAACTTGTGTTCTCTTCCGGCATCATCATGGTGCCAACGTACAGGTAAACTGTTGCCGGATTGACCGGCTTTTAACATCTTTACTATGTTGGCCGCATCCTCAGTATCGGCCGTGACGATCTTACCGTTCAGGCGCTGCTGTCTGATATCCAGGGGATCCGCCGCTTGGAGACCGTCGATAGTGATTTCGAAAAATTGTTTCATCGTATGGAACTGAAAAGTAAAGGTTTCCTGCTCTTCGGTCGTTTCCACGAAATCGGAGAGTTTAAGGGTCACATTATATTGTTTGTCCTGCCCGAACCGCTTTTCCGGGCGAAACTCCAAGGTCCGTGGATTGGACCAAACGGCCGTTCCCTCCAGCTTAGGTGTAAATGAGAAGGGTGACCGCTTCAGGGCGATATTTACCTGACCGGAATCCACGATATCGGAAATGAAACGAACCCGTATCGGACTCACGCAGGATATCGTCCCTGCTGTGTATGCTGAAATCATTTTATGCTGACCGGTTTTCCTCTGGGGAGACGGCTTTTCTCCTGTGCAGGTCAATAAAGCAAATAGTGACAACACGATCAAAATTGTGAGGATTATTCGTTTCAGCATGGTCTGGATCCTCCTTCTTGATTAGGCGCCCTTTGGTAAAGGGAGTATAGGGGAATTTAAAAACTTTTCAATCTATTAGTTTCCGGTTGCTTTAAATCCACCAGGGGGTATGACAGTTAAGCCCACGTATTTTGCCATGAAGTCAATAATATCATATTTGGATACAGAGCAACGATTATCGTTACAATTCATTTCATTCATTATTATATCCTTGAATTCTCATTTCAATGGGAAATCACCGCGGAATACATCCTTGATAAAATCGATGACGCCATCCATGAATACTTTCTGGTCGTCCCACATCGCAAGATGGCTTCCGTTGGGACAGTATAAGTAACGACCGTTTTGGACGAGTCGGCTCATCTCCTCCATCTCTTTCGGATTCATTGTATCGTATCTCGCCCCCGCCGTCAGTGTAGGGACACTGAGCTCTCCAAGTCTATCCCATACGGTCCAGTTCTTCAAAATACCACCGGGTACGAATTCGCTGGGTCCCTGCATATAGGCATATACATGCTGGTTCATATGGTCAAAGCTCCTCACAAGAGGTTCCGGCCATTCGGCAAGGCGACAGAGGTGCTTCATGTAATACGCGCTGAAGACCAAATCCTGGTATTCGGGATTCATGTAATCCCCTTTTGATTCGTATGACTCCAGCGTATCGATGAGGGATGGTCGCATTTTACTGCGTAACTGGGCATTATAGGTCGCATATTTGGGAAAACTGGCGGTCATATTGCAGATGATGAGACCCTTCAGGTTGTTCTGATACTTCAATGCGTACTCCATTGCCAGCATACCGCCCCAGGAGCTGCCCAGAAGGAAGAAATTGTCCTTGTTCAGACCCAGAGCCTTACGTACCTGTTCGACCTCTTCAACGAAGCGTTCAATCGTCCATAGATCATCATCGTCGGGCTGATCGGAACGATAGGATCCCAATTGGTCATAATGGTAGAATTCGATGTTCGCCTTGGGAAAGAAGCTCTCGAAACATTCCATGTATTCATGGGTAGCGGCCGGGCCCCCATGGAGCAACAGTACTTTTATCGGACTGTTGCCGAAACGTTTGGTCCACACACGGTAGCCTTCCTCGAGCTCGATCATCCGGACACCACCGGCCTGAACATCACCGGGTGTTCGGAAATTAAGATATTCACAGTTATCTTGATCAATCTGTCCGGACTGCTGATTGCAAGAAAGCAAGAACAATCCAAAGATGACCGCGACCCAAATCACGATTCGACCCACATGCATTTTCTTTAAGATTGATGCACTCATTTTTATGCCCTCCCTTGAGTTGAATGAATATTTTTTTATTAAAACAAACCCATTTTTTCGGCCAGATCACGAGAATAACTTTGGGTGCGATATATCACATGAGAATTCGAATAATCGATTATTCTACGTCGATGAAGCATATAATTCGAAAAATATTTCCACTTATTCAATAGATGGTTAGGGGCGAAATGGTTGAATATCCAATTCTTTGATTAATTTATAATGTTTATCATTCCCGGTTAATAATGGCATGGCATTTACTACGGCGGTAGCACCAATAAGAGCATCGGCTATTTGTAATGAGTGACTTAAAAAGTGACGTTCAATGTAGAACATGGCCTTTGAGGAAATATCTTCGGTGATATATAGAATTTTGCCATTCCAGATTCTTAATGCTTTTCTAAGTTCATTCAATTCATTTTTATTCCTCATTCCTTGAACCAGCTCCATATAGGTGACTACGGAAATGAAAAAATTATGTTGGTTCTCTATAATTTCAAAAGCTTTTTCATTTCCCCGCATATACCAGATTAAGACATCTGTATCAATAATCATTGGAAGCGTCCCTCTCTAATCTCTCGCACATATTTTTGAACATTTTTCACCAAACCATAATCTTTCCAGATCCCGAATAGTTTACTTTTGGAACAGGCTTTTTTATCGTCGGAATCGATGGGGATTAACTTCGCCTGGGGCTTACCTCGAAAAGTAATAATGACCTCTTCTCCTCTGGAAACCGTATTTAATAATTCTTTCGAATGAAATCTAAGATCTTTTGCCGTCGCCTTCATTTTTGTATTTTCTCCTTTCAATGTTTATACTTTGAAATATAAACATTAGATAAGTTAGAAGCAAGATTTTTTTTAATCATGATAAATGATGATAACAATGAACGATGGTGAGGACATGTGTTGCACTCGATGCGGGAGCAAATTCATGAGGGTTAAATGACAAATAGAAAGGGAGATGATTTCCATCTCCCTTTCCCTATTCTTCACTATAATGACCCGTTTCACTCATATCGCAGACTGTCGGAAGGATTGGCAATCGCGGCTCGAAAGGATTGTACGCTGACCGTCATCAAGGCAATCAGGAGGGTGCCTGCTCCTGCCAGCAGGAAGGGCCAGATGTGAATGGACATCTGTGTTGCAAATCGGTTCAGCCAGAGGTCCATCGCCCACCAGGTCAGGGGCCAGGCGATGGCATTGGCAACGAGGATGGATTTCAAATAATGTCGGGACAGCAGCAGCAGGATCCCGGGGACAGACGCACCAAGGACTTTTCGGATGCCGATCTCCTTGGTCCGCTGAGCAGCGGTGAAAGACGCCAGCCCGAGAAGACCGAGACACGCCACGCAAAGGCCCATCACTGTAAACGTTCCGGCCACTCGCCCCAGTCGTTCCTCTGCCCGGTACTGCCTGTTAAAATCTGCATCCAGAAAAAATGACTCCAGAGGAACTTCGGGAAATTTCTCATGCCAGATCCGTTCCACATGGGTCAATCCCTCTTTCAGAGACCGGGTATCGAGGGTGAGGCTAATGCATCTAAAGCGGTTAGGAAAGCACTCCATGATCAGAGGTTCCACCGCATTCTGAAGGCCGCGGTAATGGAAATCCCGGGTCACACCGATGATGGGGCCAGTTCTTCCGCCCAGTCCCGTTTGAAGCTGTCTGCCGAGGGCCTCGAGGGGATCATGAATCCCAAAGGCTTTTGCAGCCGCTTCATTGAGAAGAAAACCACCCGCCTTGTCCCAGTCGGAGAAATCCGTACTCATCTTTGCCTCGAAGTTCCTTCCGGCCGCCATCTCAATACCGTATTCTCCGATAAAGTCGGGATCGATGTAGAGATGATACATGCCCTGGTTTTTCCGGTCATCCTCACCATAGAGAGCAATGGCGAAGTTGGATAATCCCCTGCCTGGAACGGACGATGAAGCAGCGGCACCCGTGATGGCCGCATGACGGAGGAATTCCTCTTTTATCTGGGTATGGTTTTCTCGAATCGAGGCGCTGCCCCGCACAGGAATCACCAGTTTCTGATCTTTGTCAAACCCGGGATACTGATCTTTCATATACCGGATCTGCTGAAAGATGATCAATGTGGACACCGCCAACAGAATGGAGATGACAAACTGAAAGATCACCATCACTTTCCTGACTCTGGCACCACCCCTCCCTTTTGTGACGGCACCGCGCAGAATCGTTGCCGGTTTATACGACGAGAGCAGGAGCGACGGATAGATGCCTGCACCCAGACCACAGAAGGCAATGATGCCGAGGACGGCGAAAATGCTGCTGGATTTCAGTAGTGCCATGGCATCGAAAGTCGTTCCGGCCAGCCGGTTGAAAAAGGGAAGTCCCATGACCAGCAAACCCAGAGAAACCGCCATGGTGAAAGATGCCAGTATAAAGGACTCGCCCCAGAATTGGCGGATGAGTTCCCGACGGTTGGCGCCCACTACTTTACGCAGGCCCACTTCCTTGGCCCGGACAATGGAACGCGCCGTGGCCAAGTTCACATAGTTCATGCATGCCACAAGGAGCACGAGGAGTCCTATGCCGGCTACCAGCAGTACCATGGTCAGGTTCCCGGGCGTTTCGAGCTCATACCTTAATTTGGAATGCAGGTGAATCGTATCGATGGGCTGTAGGAGAAAATCATGGACACTCTTCCATTCTGTCCACAGTTCCCCCACGTAATCGTAACCGATGCGTTTCATGTCCTGCTCGAAGGTCTGACTATCCACATCGGGTCGCAGTTTCAGATACGTGTAGGTCTCTGTGCCGTGCCAGTTGGACATCCACTGGTTGTCTTCGATGGACTTCATGGATGCGATGATTCGGGTTTTGAGGTGTGTGTTTCTGGGGGTATCTTCAATGATTCCGGTGATTTCATACTCCTGGTCGTTCACTGTGATGGTGCTGCCCAGGGGACTCGTATCACCGAAATATTTTGATGCGATAGATTTCGTGAGCACCAGGGTATTGGGCCGTTCCAGAGCCCTGGAAGGATCGCCCTGGAGAAATTCAAAGGTGAGGATATTGAACAGCGATGGTTCTGCGAAAATGAACCGGTCCTCATAAAAGGCTTCCTGATTCACCTTGATCAGACGGGTGCCAAAGGCATAGATGCGAACCGCCGCTTCCACCTGGGGGTATTTGTCGAGCACGGCCGGAGCCAGGGGCCATGCGATGGGCGCGTATTTCCTTACGGCCGTGGGTGTTGTGATGACCTCGTATACACGAAAGACACGGTCTCTATTCTCATGATAACGGTCATAGGTCAGCTCTTCGTATACATACATGAAAAGGACCAGGGCACAGCACATGCCTATGGCCAGACCAAAAATGGTCATCATCGAATAGGTAGTGTTTCTCTTCAGATTTCTCCAGACGGTTTTTAAATAATTACTCCACATCATGAACCTCCAATAGATATTCTCCATCATAAACATGGGGGCTGCCTTCAGTATCTGAATCCAATACCAGAACCTGGCCCTCCATGGACCGTCATTCATCGACAGGTACCGGAATGTCTCCTCCAGATCGCCCGATTTTTCATTAAATTCTTCGGGATCCAATGCGCATCTGAGTAAAACTCTGGCCAGCCGGGGCGGACCATTATTTCGACCTTCCATGGATTTCACCGCGTTTTCAATGCAACGTCGGGGACGATCTCCCAGATCTTCCTCTGGGCCTCTCGAACCTTCAGCAGGGCTTTTTTCCCCGGGGAAGTAACCGTGTAATAGTATTTGCTTTTCCCACCCCGCTCTGCCGTGGATTCGCCTTTGGCCTTTTCCACATACTGTCGTCTGGTGAGTCTGCCCAAAGGCCGGTAAATCGAGGCATAGGACCACCATGTCCCGGTATCTCTATAGATCTGCTCCCGGATTCGAACTCCATACGCCTCTTGGTCCAGTTTGAAGATGGTGAGCAAAATGCGTTCTTCGGATCGAGATATGAGCTGCATATTTTGAACCTCATTAATATCCCATGTGGATATTTACACTAAGTAAGACAACGATTTCAGGGAAAAGGTTACATTGTTTCATAAAAAAATTGCGCAGGGAAAGACTGCGCAATTTTTTTAGTTTAAACATTGAACACCGCTGAAAATCGGGTAGTGGATGAATTCATTTGACTTAGACTTACACCAATTGGACTCCTGTTTTTATTGGCCCGTGCAACGGCCCGCCTGGATAACTGTAATGCGGTATTGGAGAGGGAACGGACTCGAGAAAATTTTTGTGCTGTGGATTCCTTTCGTAATAACGAAATCTGAATTTTCTCGACTTCAGGATGAGTGTCTATTGACTGCGTTTTCATTGTTTTATATATATTTAGTAATCAAGGTACCGTATTAAATATCCAGGAGTTTGGACCCTCTGATAATTCGAAGAATATAAACGATGTTCTGAGCAATACGATAAATCACCCTGAATTTTTTATAATTCAAGTGCCGATAATCTGTTTCGAAAAATTCATTTTCCGGAATGAAGGGATAACGTTCTGGGAAGATTTCAAGAGAGCATATCTGTTTCTCAAGTTCAAGAACGAATTTATTGGCATTATTCATACTATCGGCGGCAATATATGAATATATATGTTCTAAATCATTCTGTGCGCTTTGAGTGAGAGTTACTTTATATTTTTTTGTCACGTTTGAAATCCCGAAAGAAAGATCTGGCTTCTTTATAACGATCCTTTCTTATATCTTCTTCAGCAGAAATAAGAAGTTTTAATAGATTAAAGGCGTTGGACATCTTTTCATATTCCTTCGCTCCGATAAGAACGGCCTCGGCTTTCCCATTTATCGTTAAGATAACAGGACGATTCGTTTTTCGAATTTGCGCTAGAACATTAGTTGTGTCCCGCTTTAACTCTGTAATCGACCTTATGTCTTCAGTTATTTTTAGCGCCATCTTTGATGCCTCCAAAGCATTATATGTATGGTCTTATTTAATGCTTTTAATATATGAAAATGAGTGCGGATAATCAAGGTTTTTTAATGGCGCTAACTCAAGAGAAGGCAACGATTGCTAACTTGAATGATTCACCACTGATTTCACTGATTACAAAAAAAATGATGAAAATCTGTAGGTTGTGAGGAATAGTTAATTGATGCATTTCTTGATGTTGCATTTCCATGCCGTCAACAATATCACTTAATTTTACTGTAGCATTCATAGTTCCTTGATCTTCTATAATTTAAAAGCACATTTTTTGATATATATTTTCTTAAAGAAAAAGGCTACGAGGATTACGGTTGAGACCCCGCATCACCATAAGCTTTATGTAATAACTCAATTATTCCGAGTTTCTGAGACCAATCTTTCAGATAATTCTTATCGAGTAAATTTCCCTGAATTTTTATGACTCCAACGACATCGAGCCATTGCCTTTCGGAGACTCTTCCGCCCATCTCGTACCATTGTAATTTGGCAAGTATGATATCTTCTGGTGATGAGAAGAAAAATTCAGTCCTCTCTTCATCTTCAATAAGAGTATCTTTTCTCTTTCTCCTTTTTGCATTTTCTTGATATGGATCACCTTTTCGGGTGAATATGTCAATTTTAATCGCTGTTTTTAAGTGAATGAGATTAAAAGATGTGTTGTGCTTAATCGCCTCCCTTATCATGTTTTCATCTACATAATAGTCGTTTTTGAGGATTTGCTCCAGTGACGATATATGATGATTTTGAATGTCCGCGACGATATCGATATCCATTGTTGCGCGGGGCAGGCCATATATCGAGCTTGCAACAGATCCGCCAATATAATAAGGTATAGATAATTTATCCAGGGTTTCGACTACGGGTTTTAATGCAGTCAATATATCGAGGGTTACCATTATTTGTGTTCTTCCAAGTATTTTTCCACCCGGTCGGCCAAATCTTTGCCGTATAGATATTGTATGAAAAGCAGATTTATCTCTCTTTCATTAAGATTTTTATTGGCTCGCGCAACGGCCCGCCTGGAACACTGTAATGCGGTGTTGGAGAGAGAACGGACTCGAGTAAATTTCTGTGCTGTGGATTCCTTTCGTAATAACGAAATCTGAATTTTCTCGACTTCGGGGTGAGTATCTATTGACTGTGTTTTCATCGTTTTATTATAAAGTTTTTTTTTATATAAGTCAAGATAAAAATATTCATGGAGAACGCAGACTGCAGACCGGAATTATTGAGTATGGGAAATCGGGATTGTTAGTGGTTTGAATACTGTTGTAAGTATAAAGACAGATTAAAATTGATCCCTGAGGTGTCAAGGTAATTGGGTATAGTCAAACTTCAGATTTTTCTTGATAATTACTGGGAAAATGGCTATAATATGGCTATATAGTTTAAATAATTAAGGGCATTAAAATGAACAAAACAACCACTGTAAGAGCACTGATTGATCCTAAAAGGAAGAAGAATGTTTCAAGAATATTAAAACGGATGGGATTGAATCATTCAGAAGCTATAAATATATTCTATAGTTTAATCGAAGAATATAAAGGTTTTCCTTTCGATCTACGCTTACCAGAAAACGAAACAGAGATAGTGGATAAAGATATAAAATCCGAACTCTTAATTCAAATTAAGGAAAGTGTTAGAAAAAATAGACAATTGGGTGAATTACTCGCAAAATGAGAGTATATTTAAATGTGGAAGAAGTCATTTTAATCCATGAAAATCTTATAAAAGAATTTGGTGGTTCATTTGGTTTAAGGGACAAAAAGGGACTTGATTCTGCGGTTATGCGTCCCCAAACTGGATATTACAATGATATTTACGAAGAAGCTGCCGCTTTGATGGAAAGTCTTGCCATGAATCATCCGTTTATTGATGGAAATAAACGGATTTCATTTTTTGCAACAGATGTATTCCTCCGATTGAATGGTTATTTCATTGAATGTGATAATAGAGAAGCATATGATTTTTTTATGAATCTGTTTGTTTCAAAAAAATTTACTTTCGCCCATTTACTTCCCTGGCTAAAAGATAAAATAAAGTCTTTAGAATGATTAAAAGAACAATTCATTATAGAAATAAAAGGCGATGGATAAAATTGTAAACAAAAACACCGAAAAGCATCGATTCTACAGTAAGATATAAATTTGATGCTTTTCGGTGTTTTGCTTGTCGTTTGCTTTGGTACTTTATGCTTACAGGATAAATCGGCTATCTATCGCTGATTTCACCCAGTGCTTGCGCGGCTTCGATGCGGACTTCTTTGTTTTCGTCTTTAAGGGCCTGTGTCAGGGGGGTCAGGGCACGTCGGTCTCCGATTTCGCCGAGGGCTTCTGCGGCTTCTTTGCGGACGTGCCAGTCTGTGTCTTTCAGGGCCTGGATGAGCGCATCGACTGCGCGGTTATCTTCCAGCTCTCCCAGGGCCTGGGCTGCTTCCACGCGGATTTGCCAGATGTTGTCCTGAAGGGCTGTCGTGAGGGGCACGACGGATTCCCTGTTCTCGATCTCTCCGAGGGCCTGAACGACTTCATAGCGAACCTGCCAGTTTTCATCCCTCAGGGCCGGAATTAATGCGTTTACCGCACGATGATCCTGAATTTGGCCCAGGGCCTCTGCTGTGGCTTTTCGGATTTGCCAGGATTTGTCTTTCAGACTGGCGGTCAGGGGCTCGACGGCTTTAGGATCTTCGATTTCTCCGAGGGCTTCCACCACGGCCAATCTGACCTGGAAAATATCATCCTTCAATCCATTGATGAGGGATCTGACTGCCTTGTTGTCATCGATTTCGCCCATTGCTTCGGCCACGGCCTTGCGTACCTGCCAGTTGGGGTCTTTCATTGCCGTACCCAGCGAAGAAATGGCGCCGGCATCCTCCAGTTCTCCCAGGGCTTCTGCCGCTGCTTTTCGGACCTGCCAGACCCGGTCTTTCAAGGAGGATGTTAACGGTTTCACCGCTTTATTATCATCGATCTCTCCCAGAGCATCGACCGCTGCTATTCGTACTCGGGTATTTTTATCCTTGAGAACCGGGATGAGGGATTTTACGGCCCTGGGATCATCGATCTCCCCCAGGGCTTCGACTACGGCTAAACGGACCCGTATGATATTATCCTTCAGACTGCCGATGAGGGATTCTATGGCTTTCGGATCGTCGATTTCACCCAGTGCTTCGGCCACGGCTTTGCGTACCTGCCAGTTCTCATCCCCGAGAACACCACTCAACGCGGGGATGGCCTGTGTGTCTTCGATCTCGCCCAGGACTTCGGCAGCCGCCTTTCGGACACGCCAGTTGTCGTCTTTCAAACACCCACTCAGCGGTGTAATCGCCTTGGGATCCTGGATTTCCCCCAGGGCATCTGCAACATCGATGCGTACACGCCAGTTGTGATCTTTTAATGCGGCAATCAAAGGATCGACGGCCTGGCGATCATCGATCTCTCCCAGGGCATTGGCAGCTGCTGTACGCACTTCCCAGTCGGGATCTCGGAGGGCGTCACTCAATGATCTCAAAGCCCTGATATCTTCGAAATCCCCAAGGGCCTCCGCTGCTGCCTCCCGTACTTTGGGATGATCGTCTCTCATCGCTGAAATGAGTACCTGAAGCGAACGCGGATCTTCGAACTCGCTAAGAGCATCGGCGGCTTCTTCGCGAACCTGCCAGACGGCGTCCCGGAGGGCATCCTGGATTGCATCCAGCGAGCCGGGATCTTTTATTTCACTCAACGCATCCACGGCCTCTCGACGTACCTCCCATTCTCTATCGTTCAGTACACCGAGGATGGCATTGACAGACTGCGCGTCCTCGAGGTCTCCCAGGGCCCGGACGGCCTCTACCCGTACCTGACCGTTTTGATTTTTTAAGGCTTCCATCAAAGGAGCAACGGCCCGGGGGCTTTCTATTCGTCCGAGTATGTTTGCAGCTCTTTTCTGAGTCTTCCAGTCCCCTCTTCGCAGGGCAGAAATCACGGATTCGACTACGGGTTCTCCGAAATTGACCAGGGTTCTTGCCGCCTGGAGGGAAGGGGAGGTTTTCAGAATGACTTCATACCCCGAGGTATACCAGCGAATGTCTTCGTCAATGGGATCGATCAACACATCATCGGAGAGCATGGCCACCAAGAAAGGGATGGCACCCCTGGCCTCGACACCGGCGTCGTCTAACTCTTTGGCGGCCCTGGCGCGAGCCACCGGGTCTGAGGCGTACAGGGCTTCGATGCTCTGTCTCACCTCTCGAGAGATATTGGAAGGGATGTTTTGTCTTGGAATGTTAGGCTGGGCGATGGCTCTTATCCCATGAAGTGTGAGCATCAATAATGTTGATACTAAAATTGTCTTGGTCTTCATTTTAGGCTCCCTATTTATAGAACCACAGAGGACACAGAGAACACAAAGAAAATATAATATATCAATTTGATGTACATTTATGTGCAATCACTGTCCATCCGGTTTTGATTCTATCTGCGAATTCAGCTACCCAGACTTGGTTCCTATTCGTTACGCCACCGTATCTCACCCAATGCTCTGGCTGCTGCTCGGCGGACGGCTTCGTTATCGTCCTTTAATTTGGCGCTCAGACTTTCCAGGGTCTTGGGATCGCCGATCTCGCCCAGGGCCCGGACGACCTTTTCCCGGATTTCCCAGTCCGGATCGTCAATCACGCCTAACAACGCATTCACAGCCACTCTATCCTGGATTTCACCCAGGGCCCGGATGACGGTCTTGCGGACTTCGATATTTTCATCCTTCACAGCATTGCACAGGGCAGGGACTGATGCGGGATCATCGATTTCGCCCAGAGCATGGGCTGCCTTCTTGCGAATCTCCCAATCCGGATCACTCAACAGTTCCATCATCGGCTTTACGGCCCGGGGATCGTCGATCTCAGCCAGGGCATCTGCCGCTGTCTTGCGGACCTCGATGTGGCTGTCTTTCAGACAGGCACTCAGGGCATCCACTGCTGCACCGTCTTCGATTTCACCCAGGGCCGAAGCGGCCCCTTTGCGGATTTCCCAGTAGGAGTCACTCAATGCCTGAATCAGGGGTTGTACGGCACGGGAATCATCGAGCTCTCCCAATGCCCAGACCACCGTCTTCCGGACTTCGCTGTTCTCGTCGTTGATGGCGACACTCAAGGGGGCTACGGCCAAAGGATCCGCGATTTCACCCAGGGCCCAGGCGGCTTCTTTACGAACCTCCCAGGCCTCATCCTGCAGGGCCTGGCTCAAGGGTTTCAGAGCCCGTTGGTTTTCGATTTCCCCCAGAGCATGTACGACAACCTTTCGCACCTCCAAATTATCATCGGATAGAGCCTGACTCAGGGCAGTGATGGCGTCCGGATCTTCGATTTCGCCCAGGGCCGAGGCGGCTTCCTTTCGAATTTCCCAATCGACATCTTTCAAGGCCCCGGTCAGGGGGGGTACTGCACTGCGGTGATCGATTTCACTCAGGGCCGAAACCACATTCTTTCGAACGTTCCTGTTTTCATCATGGAGGAGTTCACCCAGCGGTTTCACGGCCCGGGGATCTTCCAGGTCCCCTAAGGCCTCGGCCACATAGGTCCGCACTTCCCAGTCGACATCCTTGAGTATGGCGATGAGAGGTTCGACACTCGTCTTATCCCCGATGTCCCCCAGGGCCTCGGCAACCTTCATGCGCATCTGTTTATTCTCATCTTTCAATGCGGGAATCAGCGCTTTTACAGCGACCGGATTTTTGAACCGTCCCAGGGTCTCGGCCACCTCCATCCGGACCTCGAGGATGGGGTCTTTCAACGCTTCACTCAAAGATCGGATGACGATGGCGTTGTTGTCCTGGATCGATTTTTTCTGTTGCTTCAGTTTGTCTTTCTGTCCGTCTCTAATAGGTCCTTTGATCATGGGTATGGGAGGTTTGATATTCATCCTTGCGTTTTTTATGGCAGCGGGGATTTCCTCCATTCCGGCTTCGGTATCGGTTTCCTCTTCCACATTGGCACTCTTCAGTTGTCCGACCTCTGATGCATGCGCGATTTCCATGGAGGAACTTATCCCGGGATCGTGCTGTAATAGGAGGGGATCCGTATTTTTTTGAGCTGTGGCCATGGGCCGCATGGCGGCTAAGGGCACGACTATTGTCAGAATGCCCAGAGTAGACAGCACCACGGCGAGTCGTGTCAGGGTTCGACGCCTCAGTTGTGGATCGAGGATGGCCAGAAGGCGGCCTTCCAGTTGGGTTCGCCTGGCCATGGCGACCGTGGCCAGAGAGGTAAAATGAGCCGTTGGTAATGATTGGGCGATGTCTAACAAGAGTCCGGCATATTCGGACGCTTTCGATCCTTCCTTGAGAACGTAGTCGTCACAGGCGTGTTCCCGTTCTTTGAGGAATTGACGGTGGGCGATCCAGATAAAGGGATTGAACCAGTATAGCGCACTCGATAGCTGGACTAAAAGTTGAGTCAGAGTGTCCCATCGTTTCACATGGGCGAGCTCGTGCAATAAGACGAATTGCCTGCGTTCATCGGACCATTGATCGGCTTCGGAAGGCAGCATGATCTTCGGCCGGATAAATCCCCAGGTCATGGGCAGTGTTGCCTTCTCGGATTGAAGAAGCGGGATGGAACGCGTGATTCCCTGACGTTTCCTCAGGTTGTCTAAAAGCTTCAGCCAATCGGGATCGGTTATTTTGGCAGCCTTAAGGGCCATCCACCCGATGAGCGTTTGCCCGATGAGTTGCCGTAGAAGAAGGACTCCCATTCCGAGAGACCATATGATGATAAAGATATATGCGGACTGTTTCAAGGGTGCCGAATTCATAAAGGCTTTGAATCTCTTTTTGAAGGAAGGATTCATCGGTTGGGAAGCGGTTTTTATGTCCCCGGCCGGCTCCTTGGATCGGTTTTCATCACTGGGCATCCCCTGGGTTTTTTCAGGATTTTCATTGGGTGAAGTCGCCGGATCTCGGGAAGATTCCATACGATCCATGGTGAGGGCCATTGGGGATGTGTCGGATTTAGTCAGTTCCTGCTGTGACGAGAATGCATCGGGCAATACCGGAACCTTCCAGGAAGGCAGGATCAAACTGAATACCGGCAACAGGAGCATACCGACCAAGGCAACGCTCCATATGATATGGCGGGTTGCAGAGGAACCACGATGCAGTATGCGCGTAATCAGGACCACGAAGAGTATAATGAGCGAACACTTCCAGGTCATGTCGAATAAAAAAGAAAAAATGTGGATTGGGTTGCTGGCAATCCATTGAGAATTGAATAATGTTTCCATTTTAACGTCCCTCTTGTTTTGCTTGCTTGATGAGTTTGGATAACCGATCCAGATCTCTGTCGGAGAGATCCGATCGGGATACATCCAGGAGAGTGGCCACGGCCTGTTCCGCGGATCCATCGAAAAATGTATTGAGGAGGTGGTCGATGGCCGAACGTTTGGCCTTCTCGCGGCTCACTTTCGGAGTGAAGACATACCGGGGGCCCTGCTGTCTGTGCTTGAGGTGCCCCTTGATCTCCAGGACCTTCAGCATGGCCCGGACCGCTGAATAGCTGGGTGGGTTCGGAAGATTGTCCAAGACCTCGGCGGCCGTCGCACTGCCCTGTCGGTATATAATGTCCATGATTTGCCGTTCACGGCGACTCAAATTTTGGTGGGCCTTCTTCGTCATGTGATTCTCCTTCGGTTTAATCTATATTACGTATCTTTTGTAAAGTTTGTTGCTTTCTTATGCTATTTTTTTAGCATGATGCTATAAATATAGCATATAAAATCTCAAAAGTCAAGAAAAAAGTGCTAAAAATTTAGCAGGAAGAAAAAATCGGAGTAATGGAGTGCTGGAGTAATGGAGTAATATTAAAGATGGAATAATAGCGTAAGGTAATGGAATTAAGATGAACTCGAAGGATATATTTCAAATCTAGTTTATATCATATCTTTCCAATACTCCACTACTCCAATGCCCCATCTTTTCCAACACTCCAATACTCCATCACCCCATCTTTTCAATGGTATAGGTTGTGGAAATCCACTTGGGGGAGTAGAGAGCACCGGACCAGAGTCCCGAATCATCCTGAAAAGAGAGGAGTCGTGCGCCCCATCCCTGGGTCGGCATTTTTTGTCGTTCGGCGTCTATCTCATCTTTGCCGGCTTCCACCAGGTCACGGAGTGTCTGATATCGAATGGATGGATCACCCTTGAGAAGCCATTGAAGGGTGTTATCATCGGATTTCATGGTGTTATTTCCATGTTCAACCCCGACAGGGTTATTGTCAGTAATGTGGAAGAGGTTTTTAAATAAATCACGAACCCTGTCAGGGTTTATGGTGCAGGGTTAAGAAACTGTAAATTTGGTCGGGGCCAGGCCTTCCGGTACATCCACCTTTTCCTGATAGATGTCCCAGTAATATGTCTTTGCCTCTCCCAATTTGCTGTAGAGTTCATGTCCCTCGTCGGCTTTCTGTTCTGCAATCTTGTTTCCCTTCTCATCCACGAGAATGAGCTTCTGGGCTCTGTTGAGGATCCCTGCCGTTCCGACGCTGCAAATGGTGACGATTTCATCTTTTTTAGACCGCTCTATCAGCTCTCCGTAGGTCATGTCCCGTTCTTGGACTGGCACACCCATCTGCCCTAAGATGGAACATATTCCCTGAATGGTTACAGAGGGGAGGATGAGGTTGCTCTCCGGAATTTTAATGACGGTGCCGTCCTTGAGGGCGAAGAGGCAGCAGGAGGAATCCCATTCTGTGACCTTTCTGGATTCGAGAGGGTCATAAGGACGATCGTCGAGGAACAGGGCCGCACCGGCTTCAGGGAAGATCTGCCTTGCCGCATCCACGGCCTTGACACTCATGAGATAGTTTATACCGAGCTTCAAACAGCCCGTGCCGTTTATACCCACGGCCCTGACCATGTTGGGTATGACCACGCCTGTAAAGGGCTCTCCAAGATATCGGTCATATTTGCAAACGACCGCTCTGATAGACGGATTCTCCGGGAAGGTGACTCCAATGGATTGGGCTTCATCGAAGGTAAAGGGGCGCAGGTAGCCCTGAGCGCACCTATCGGCCATTTCGGAGAGAAACGGCTTCATATTCGGTTCTTTGAAAAAGCGGATAAACACATCCTCTATCTGTTTGGTGGAGGGAACCAGGTCCTGCTGTTTTGAGCTGAGGTTGAATGAGATGCTCCTCTGCAACCGCTCGAGGTTTTTATATAAACTGAGAAAGTTGACGTCTGTTTCACCGGAGCTATTTTTCTTGCAAAAGAATCGGATTCCCTCGAACGCCAGGAAAAGACCGTAATGGATGGAGCGGGAAACGGCAAAAACCTTGGCATCATTATCTAAAATTTCAAACGATTTGTCTTTTAATGTAAAGCGCATCTGTTTATCTGCCCATTTTGTACCTTCAAAGCCAGCCATGACCATTCTCCTTCTTCGTTTATCAAAAAATAAGTTATGAATTTTATGAGTCCTTGTTGAAATTTTGATCTATCAATAAAGGAATTATAGATACAGGGTAACAATAAAAGTTAAAAAGAACGATTGCGCCCATACTAATTCTCAGGATATTCTGTTAATCATGCAGCGAATTAAAATGTTCTTTTCAATCTTAGGGTCGAGCAGCATATAATCAACATTTTTTTAATATTCCTAAACACACCTCTCAACAGGGTGTTGCAAAATAAGAAAGTTGTCATCCTGAGAGAGTCCCGATCCTTCTTTTCAGGATCGGGGCGACCGAAGGATCTGGGAGGGGCAAGGGGTAGAAGGAGATTCTTCGCTTCGTCCCGAGAAAAAAAATCGGGACTTCGCTCAGAATGACATTTATTTATTATGTTCTGCAACAGCATCTCAAGAGGGGAATTAAACAAAATATGTTGCTAGGTTGACACTTATGCGAAGCATCGGGACGGATGCCCACTCCTGATTCTGATCCTTTCCATTCCATGAAGCCAGGCTATCAAAAAGGCCAACCTCCCATCCTCCCTTGGAGTCTTTATTGAAATATTATTCTTTCAGAATAGTCCGAGTTGATTGTCTTCTTTTTTCGCCTTTCTTTGATATTCGCTTTTAGATAATTCGATGAGTTCCTCTTCGATGTGATTCAGATAGGGGCTTCTATCCGAACGATATTCTCTGCCATGGAGGAACCTTCTATTGGCATGGGTGAGATAGAGATATTTTTTAGCACGCGTCATCCCGACATAGAGGAGCCGTCTCTCTTCTTCATAATCGGACTGCTGATTTTCAAATAAAGAGTAGGGGAGGAGTCCGTTTTCACAGCCAGGTATGAAGATACATTCAAATTCGAGTCCCTTGGCCGCATGAAGAGTCATCAAAGTGACTGCCTCGATTTGGGTCGAGTATGTATCGACTCCGGTTCCCAGTGCACAGAATTTTATAAAGGCTTCCATGTCCTTCCCAAAATCGTCTGCCAGGGCCAGCAATTTTTTCAATGGCATCTCGTCTTCGGTCTTTTCGTCGGTGAAATAGGTATCAACGATTTGTTGGAGAACGCCTGAAACAGAATCTTGTTTTTTGAACATTGACGTCAATGGCTCGAAGTCCTGGCCCTCGATTCGTTTCGTTTGAATCAATCGATTCTTCAGGAACCGGTTGTCCGGATGGATCGACAGTTTAAACAGGTCAAGGACGGAACGCATGGGTTCCTGCTTGAAAAACGGTGCGTTTCCGACGGTCTGGTAAGGGATGCTGTGGTCTTGAAATGCTTTTTCCAGGGGTTTTATCTGCTGGTGTATTCTGCACAGGACGGCAAAATCGGAAAGGCTGTTGATTTCCACATTTTCGTGTCCCCGGGTAATATCGCTGTCTATGGAGAAAAACCTCAGACCGCCCATCAACCTCTCGATGGTTCTGGCGACGAATTCCGCTTCGCTTTTGTCGGATGCTTGTTGGGAAATGTTGATTTTGACGCCTTCGCGCAATCCCTCCAGCATATTGATTCGGGAATCGGGAATCGGGAATCGGGATTCGGGACCGCCCATCCCCGGCCCCGAATCAAGATTCCCATTTTTAATAATATTATTTGAAGCCTGCAGAATGAAGTTGGAACACCGGTAGCTTTTACTGAGCCGAAAGATCTTTGCATCCGGATAATCGTCTTTGAATCTCTGGATGAAACGGACATCTGCACCTCGAAAACCGTAGATGGCCTGATTGGGGTCACCGATGACACAGAGATTGGCCCTGGCATCCGGAGCCAGGCTCCGGATCATCCGGTACTGGGCATAATTGATGTCCTGATATTCGTCTATCAAGATCCATGGATATTTCTGTCTGTATTGGTTAAGCACATCGGGGAATTGGCGAAATAAATCGATAGGAACAGAGATCAGATCGTCGAGATCGAATCCGTTGTGTTCTTTTAAAAAGGTCTGATATCGTAAGAATAATTCTGACAATTCCTCATCGGTAATTTCGTTACCTGATTTCACATTCTGCTTCACATCGGAGAACATATTCCCAAAATTCTTCATCTGTCTCGGTGGACAACCCAGCTCCTGGAGTAATATCTTTTCTTTCTCGTCCCGGTCGATGATGAGAAAGGATTCTTGTCGTCCCGTTTTTTGATGATGTTCTTTTAAAATGGAATACCCGAAAGCATGGAAAGTTGAAATGTGAAGTTTTGCATTTATTTCATTGTCCTTCAGGAGATTGAACAGACGGTCTTTCATTTCATCGGCCGCCTTATTTGTAAAAGTGACGGCCAGGATATTTCCGGGAAGAATGCCTAGATTCTGAATCAGATGGGCAATCCGAGTCGTGAGGACACGGGTCTTTCCGGTACCGGGACCGGCGACGATCAGGGCCGGTCCTCGAAAATGTTCTGCGGCCCTGCGTTGTTCCGGATTGAGTGCGTTCAGAGGATCCTTTTTTGGTTGAACCTTCGGCATTGTATCTTTTTCTGATTGTACGGCAACAGGCTCAGACTGTGCACGCTTTAAGCGCCGGTATTCGTCGAGATCAAAATTGATCAATTTTCCGGCCTTATATTGAGATTGTTTTTCTTTCACCCGATCTTTAAATAAAGAGTCCTGTGTTGTGAATTGTTTCCGTTCGTTTTCCTGAAAGACTCTGATCTGTCCGAATTCACCATCAAATCCTTCTTTGATGTAGACTTCACGATCACGCATTCGTCGGACGGCTTCGGCCAGCACGTCGTTCCCCATGGTTTCGATTTGATCGAGGGGCAGATGCATGAGCACGTTAAATTCGGATCCCATTTTTTGGATTAAAGAATGGTATAAGTGGCTTACCCGCTTGGTATTGGGCCCAACACCGGTGATTTCCGCCAGAATTTCTTTCAGAGGGATAACAGAATAGAAAGGCGCCCGGTTTTCTCTCTCTGTTAATCGTTCCCTGTCCGATAATTCAACGACCCGGTTCATCACCCCTACCGTGACCCTCTTCCCGCATTCTGGACAGATTTCATTTTGTCTCAACGTCTCTACAGGGTTCCAGCATATGCCACATTTCCGGTGTCCGTCATAGTGGTATTTCCCTTCCTGGGGAAAGAATTCGACAGTACCGAGAAATTGGTCCGGGTCCCCGGTTTTTATGGCCCCAATGATTGCGTCATACGTTAGATCCGAATTAAAGAGATTGGCTTCCCGTCCAAGCTTTTGGGGTGAATGAGCGTCAGAATTGGAAATGAGGGTATATTGGTCAAGGAAACTGCACATCCAGTTCATTGGTGGATCGCTGGAAAGACCGGTTTCGACGGCGAAGATGAAATCGTTTAGATCCCCATAGCATTCCTCGATGGTGTCAAATCCGGATTTGTCTCCCAGGGCCGAAAACCAGGGGGTCCAGATGTGGGCCGGAACGAAGAAAATGTCATCGGAGGCTTGCAATGCGATTTCCAACAGGTTTCTGGAATCCAAACCCAGTATCGGTCGACCGTCGGATGTAATGTTTCCAAGCTTAGAAAGGGCGTTCTGAATTTTTTCAACGGTTTCAAAATCGGGGGCAAAAATCACGTTGTGGACTTTTCGAACTTTGTCCCCTCTCTTATAGATATTGCTGATCTCGGCGGAGAGGACAAAACGGACTTCGCTTTCATCGGAAGACGGAAGATGGTGAATCTTCTCGAGTCTGTATTCCTCCTTCAATCGAAAGAGTCCCTGCTCGGCAGGGGCGAGCTTCTCCCTGAGTTCAGCCAACCATCCCGGATGTGTGAAATCGCCGGTACCGACGACCTTTATCCCTTTGACACGGGCCCAGTAATCCAGGTGTTCCGGATCGAGGGTTTTACTCGTGGCAATGGAATAATGGGAATGGATGTGAAAGTCACCGATAAATTTCATTATGTCTAAGTCTCAACTCCGTTTCTTTTGTGATGATGCTCACTTCCGGGGGATTGAATCCAGATAGTTATCCAGAGGATTCGCTTTAGATGTACTCAGCGATTTGATCCAATCAATGACCGGTTGTCGATAATGGACGGACGTATCATATGGCTCGGGATCATAGTCTCGAAAATGAGTGGTTGATCTGGCGTATAGATAATCCGTGGTGAGTACGCAGTAGATAGAATCCGGATGGATGGGTGAGCCATCTGACAATCGATACCCCCCGATGGTCGTCATGCCGCCTATGACCAGATCATCAATGCAGTCAATTAATTGTGTCCCTGACAATTCCAATTCCAAAATGCTGTTTCCGAATGGCAGCACACCCACCATGGTTGCCAGCGATATCTCGCCTGCCGGAATGGATTGTCGAATCCCGCCCCGATTCGTGAATGAGACATCACTCTCCGGGAAAGAGATTAACCAGGAGTCCGTTATCATGTTTGACATTGCGCTGGAATGTTGATCGATTTCATCGTTTACATAACCAATCACCTGGGAAAGCTCGACATCGGTTTTTATTTTCCATTGGGATACAATATCTTCAACGTTCGAGTCCGATGTGCTCACAAGGTTGTCGACAATTCCGGACTCGATCATTAAAAGGGTATCCGCTTCTACATCGTACAGAATTTCAACTTTGGCGTAATTTTGCAGATAGGAACCGGCTTCGATGATGGTTACATTCTTAACCCGGTCATTGACGACTTCATGACAGTGGCCACCCGTTAGAAGAATAACACCCAAATTTGAAGCAATGGCTGCCAGTTCCCGCATTTCGAATTCACATATATGGCCAAGGACGATTAACAGCTCTGCACCTTCATGCTTCATTTTGGGTATGACTTCCCGTAATGCTGTATCATAGGGAATAAAATCGTAATCTGCTACATTATCCGGGAATGTGGAGTATGGTGTCGTTGTCGTGGTTAATCCGGTGATGCCCACGCGTATATCGTTTACTTCCAGAATAACATAGGGAGTTGCGAAATCGGCCAAATCACCGGTCTCTTTGTTACGAATATTCGCGGATAAGTAGGGGAAGTTTGTTTGAGAGAAGTTTTTCCTTAAATTATCAATTTTAAAATCAAATTCATGATTGCCAATGGCAGCCGCATCGTAGCCCATTCCATTCATCACAGCGACCATTGATTCTCCCTCGAACCATGTCGATATGGCCGGACCAGACCAGTTATCACCACCACTGAGAATGAGGTAAGGTCCTTCTTCGGAGTAGTCTTCATTCCGCTTCCATAAACCCATTAAGCCTGCTGCCCCCCCGGTGTTTTCTGTAGGTTCCATCCAGCCGTGCTCATCGTTCGTATAAAGGATGATGATTCGTTTGACGGAATCGCTTTTAACTTGAGAAACATCAGGATTGTAGTATTTATTAGTACAGTTGAAAAAAAGTAAAAACCATAAAAGATGAATTTTAATTTTCACTTGGTTATTCATTATTTTAGTTTTCTTCGTGTCCAGTTCTGTTGATTTGTGGCTGAATCGTTATCTTTCCCTTGTCAAAGAAAAGGACCGGTTCAAACTCATGCAGAAGAAGCAAGCGTTTCACAAAATCGCTCGATTTCATCTTCACTGTTGTAGTAATGAACAGATGCCCTGATCAGACTCTTCAAGTGTCGTGACTCCATGTCCAGGCGTGTGGATTCGAGTTTACTCACCGAGACGTTGATGTTTTTCTCGAGGAGTGCACGTTGAATATCGAAGGGATCTTTTCCGTCGACAGTGAAGGTGACAATACCGCATTTTAATGTGCCCAGGTCTCGACCCATAATGCCCGGAATGTCGCTCAACCGGGAACGCAGGCTTTCCGCCAGATATCGGATGCGTTCCCATATGGAATCCAATCCCCACTGCATGGCATAGTCTATGGCCACGCCCAATCCAATCTTACCCGCAACATTCGTCTCCCAATTCTCGAAGCGGCGGGCATCGGACCGGATTTCATATCGGTCATGGGCAGTCCATTTGGCTGCGTGTAAATCCAGAAAAGGGGGTTCGAGCTCCCGGATTCGTCTGCGCCGGACGTAGAGGAAGCCGGTGCCGCGGGGGCCGCGGAGGTATTTGCGTCCGGTGGCCGAGAGTATGTCACAACCGATGGTGTTGACATCGATGCCCATCTGACCGATGGACTGGCAGGCGTCGAGGAGATAGAGGGCGTCGATCTCTTGTGAGATTTTTCCCACCTCATTGGCAGGATTCACCAGACCGCCGTTGGTCGGCACATGGGTGATGGCGATGAGTTTCACTTTTTCATCGACCATGCTGCGAAGGGCCTCGACAGATATCTGGCTGGAATCATCATTGGGTATGATGTCGATGGTTACATCTGTCTTGCGAGCCCTTTGCAGAAAGGCGATGTAGTTGCTTGCATATTCGGCCATAGATGTCAGGATCCTGTCACCCGGATTAAAAGGAATACTGTAGAAAGCCATGTCCCAGGCCCGTGTTGCATTCTCGACGATGGCAATCTCGTCGCGAGAACACCCGATGAGGGAACCGGATGCATCATAGACATGATCAATAGCCCTTTTAGACTGAAGAGCCGCTTCATAACCTCCGATGGATGCTTCGAGCTTCAGATGAGAGAGGACCGCTTCGAGGACCGGCTGCGGCATGAGGGCTGCACCGGCATTGTTGAAGTGAATGACATTTTCACAGCCAGGTGTGTCCCTGCGAGCCTTTTCTAGATCAAAGTTCGGTTTCTTCATGTATCATGGTTTCACTATTCTGTCGAATTCTTCGTAAAAAAAGTTAACCACAAAGAACACAAAGGGCACAAAGGATATACAAATAATTTTATTTTTTTATTTCTTTGTGATCTTTGTGCGCTTTGTGGTTTTACCATATAGTATGCCGAATTCTATTCTCCTTCACTGGTCATGATGAACAAGGGTTTCATTTCGAAGCTCTTGTAGTATGGACGCAGGCGTTCTGTATTATAATCCTTTTTCACATTGACGACTTTTTTAGAACTCGTGATAACCTCGATAGGCATGTTGTCATAGCGTCCGTTTTTAAAAACCACCAGACGCCCATGTATGTTGTTCAGAACGAGATCCAACGCCAAATTGCCGTAAGCCATGGGAACAATCGAGTCGATGGCATCGGGATCGCCGCATCGTACCAGATATCCCAGTTTTTGATTGATCACATTGATGCGTTTACCGTTATTGTATTTGGGAGATAATTTCTTTAATTCCTCTGAAATGAGATCCCCGATACCTCCCAGTTTTTTATGACCATATGCATCGGTCGTCGCATCTTTAAAAACCATTTCTCCGCCCTTGAACATGGCCCCTTCGGATATCAGGAGGACGGAATAGTGACTCGGGTTTTTAAAGCGATCCGCAGCCAGTAATTCGGTGAGTTTGTCGATCTCGAACTTATACTCCGGAATGACACATCGATTTGCCGCACCGGCCATGGTTGGCAGCATCGCCGTAAAACCGGCGTAACGTCCGAAGACTTCAATCACTAAAAATCTTTCATGCGATCCGGCCGATGTACGCAGGCTGTTGGTCATCATGATGGTTCGCGTGATGCATGTACTGAATCCGATACAGTAATCGGTACCGGGAACGTCGTTATCCATAGTCTTGGGAATTGCGATGATTTTCACGCCTTCCTGATAGAGTCGAACGGCATAACTTAATGTATCATCGCCGCCAAGGGGGATGAGATAGTCGATACCCAAATAGTCCAGGTTTTTAATAACCTCCGGGGTTAAATCATTCAATTCGGCATTATATTTGTCTTTGAGATGATGGGGAACGTTAATCTTTGGTATGTGACTGGGACGTGTACGGGAACTGTGTAAAAACGTACCCCCGGTCCTGCCGGCTTTATTAACGATTTCTTCACTCAGAATTTGATAATTATTGGTGTTGTCAAAATTATTATCTCGGACCATTTCCGAAATACCGGCCCACCCTCTTCGGAGACCAACGACTTGGTACCCTTCTCCAGTGGCTCGAATCGTTATAGCTCGAATGGCAGGATTCAACCCGGGGACATCGCCCCCCCCTGTCAAGATGCCGATGACGCCTTTTTTCCTTTTACTATTTGCCATGATGTGCCTCGTTGATATAATGTTGGTAATTTTTCAAGTATTTCTTCTTTAGACAGGATAATCATGCCAAAGGCAGATACGCCTATGGCGTACAGGATTCACAAGATATTGTTTAAATTTAAAAATAGTGATTTCACAGCTTTGATTATCAAAAATAAAGGATGAAATTGAAAAAAACAAGGGAATTAAACCTCATGACGCTGTTTTTGAAGTTGAAACGGAAGTATCGGGTTCAATGAAGACATATTGGCAATGACTCCCATTCATTTTTATCCATCTATGTAATATGTTGGCTCTGTCGAGCAGGTATCTGTCATCTTCCCTGTCTTCCTGATGCGTGCCAGTATGTGATATGATCTCGTTTATCTTCTCTCTCGATAGATGTCCATTCAATGATGAGTCGATTCCTTTGATAAATAAGTGTGTCATGTTCTTTACTCCATTGTCAAATAGGATGAAATTTTTAGACTTGAATAAAAAAATGAATCGCTGATGTTCACAGAAATTTTGACAGAAGCGTATCTGATCCCGATACTTTGCAGCTTTTTCAAAGTCTTGATTCGCAACGGATTTCTCGATTGCTTGTTTCAATCGGCCGAGTAATATTTGTTTGATATTGGGCATGGATTCTCGATTCTTATTCATCGGCGGTCCCGGTAAAAATCGGTGGGTATGTCTTTCATTCGAATCACGTCCCGTCCATAACGAAAGGTGTAATCTGCCGGACCGACCCGGGATCCTTCGATGGCCTGATGCATGCAGAGTAAACGGATGTCTGAGGAGATGTTTTCCGCTTTTGCCGCTTTCAGGATTTCGTGGAAGCGGTCCCTTATGTTGTTCCGCTCGAAGGGGAAACCGGAAATGGCAACCTGCGTGTTCTTTATTTTTAATTGTAGGGTCTTCGGTTCGTCGAAAATATGGATATGGGGATGGGCGAACAGGATGGAATCGGGCAGTCTGGAACGTTCATGATTGCCGGGAACGATGATGAAGGGGATGTCGTTCTCGGAAAAGTCAAACAGCATCTGGTAGGCCAAATCGACGATTTTTGGGGGGATTTTGCTGCGAAAGAAAAAATCACCCCCGTGGATGACAAAATCGGCCTGGCTTTCGATAGCATGCCGGAGGACCCTCTTAAAATTATCGAAGAAGTCAAACCCACGTCGTCTGCGTTGTATTCGCGGTCTGACGGGGTAATCGAAGCCGAGGTGGGTATCGGCCAACAGAATCATGCGGATGTTTGATGATTGAGAAGCCATTATGCAACAACATATAAAAATTTTTTCACAAATACAAATAGAGCTTGGAATGATAAATAACTATTATTAAGTTTGAGTTATAAACATCATATTTATATGTTTTGCAGGAGGTTATTTTGAAAACAATTCCGGCTTCCGAATTTAAGGTCCACTGCCTTGCTTTCTTAAAAGAAGTATCTCAAAAGCAGAAAACGATTGTTGTGACTCAATATGGAAAACCTATTGCGAAGCTTGTGCCCATCATGAATGAAATAGAGCAGCATAGCAATCCCTTGAAGGACAGCATCCTTTTTGAAAAAAACATCATCGATCCGATAGATGTAGAATGGGAGGCTGATGGATGATTATATCTTCATTATGATTCTAATGTAGTTTATGTGATGAACTCAAGAAAATTATCACGGGAGATCGTTTCAAAGGATGCATTGTCATAAGTCTCGAGCCAGAGCCTGGGGACTTTTTTCTTGCCGGTCCATTTAAATTCGTACCCGTATAATTGTCCGCCTCTTTCTTCAACCAAATCAATTTCCTTGCGGTCGTAGGTTCTCCAGAAATAATTATTGGTATGGATTTGTTTGTAATGCTGTCTTTTAAGACGTTCTATGAATAAGAAATTCTCCCATAGCTGTCCTATATCATTTCGTGTGGTTAGGTCGTTGAAGTTATTAATTACGGCATTTCGTATTCCATTGTCAAAAAAGTAATAACGTGCCGTTTTTTGAATCTCTTTCCTTAAATTTCTTGAAAATCCGGTCACCTTCTTGATGACAAATGCTTTCTCCAGCAGGTCAAGATACCGTTCAACGGTTTGTTTGGCAATGCCCAAATTGGAAGATAGTTCATTTAGAGAAACCTGTTTCCCGATCTGGAATGCAACGAGTTTTAAAAGATCGTTGAGTTTTGAAGCATTTCTTAAGTTCTCCAATTCAAGAATATCTTTCATGAGGTAAGCGTCCCGAATCGCTATGAGAAAATCGCTTTTTTCTTTGAAGTTTTGAGCAATCAAAGTCTCGGGATACGTCCCAAAGATGAGGAATTCTTCCAGGCGGTTGAGTACGTCCATCCCGCCGTATTGAGCTGCAAGTTCCAGAACGGCGATGGGATAAATTAAAAGTGTTATTTGTCGGCCCGTTAAAGGCTCTCCAATTCGAGAGGCCAGATTGAATGAAGATGAACCTGTGGCCAGTATCGCCAAATCCGGTAGATGATCTGTTATCAATTTGAGGCCATACCCCACCTCGTCTATTCTTTGCGCCTCGTCGATGAACAGCAGATCGTATCCCTTGAAAGCCATTATTATTCTTGAAAGATTTTGTGATGTCAAAATATCTCTTAATATTCGGTCGTCTCCGGTACCCGAGTATATCTTTCCTTCATATTTCGCTATACATCTCTGAACCAGAGATGTCTTCCCCGCGCGCCTCGGCCCATAGAGGGCAAGTACTTTACCTGGTTTCAGGGAATTGAGAAGCGTTTTCTCATAGTATCGTTCAATCCATTCCATTTCATTATCCTGGCTTTAACCTTACATATTGTTATTAATTTGACAATCGAATATACTGAATTTAATTTAATTTGGCAAGTTAATTTTAATAATTATTACAAATTTGGCAACAAAGTACGAAATATGTTAAAAAGTACTTGATTTTTTCTCAACAACACATCGTTTTAACCGTGAAAAATTAAAATACCATTTTATATTTTCACGGTAAATGGGTTTTTCTGGCGAGCACTGTGTTCTCAAACAGATACGATAATGGCGAATTAAATTTAACTCTGGATCAATCAAGTAGGCAACATACTGAAAATTCGTGCCTGTACGTTCAAGTAACAAGTGCAACCTGTTAGTTCAAACAGATACCAATAGATGTAAATGGATGCAAATGATTGTCACCAATTGAGCGATAAGCGACTGTGTTTTTGACAAAAATCCCTCATGACTGGGGGTCATGAGGTCGAGAGTTCAAATCTCTCCGCCCCGACAAGGCTAAAGGCTTGTAATTCCGATGACTGCAGACGGGTTATAAGCCATTT
>Ga0114922_10000353_pt1 | contig 44654 bp, 32 predicted proteins | sample AartaG_FD_100975 | JGI IMG/M metagenome (GOLD analysis project Ga0114922, IMG submission 100975) | Deep subsurface microbial communities from Aarhus Bay to uncover new lineages of life (NeLLi) - Aarhus_00045 metaG | ecosystem: Environmental > Aquatic > Marine > Oceanic > Sediment | place... | reverse complement strand
TAATATTCGCAAATCGGCGGGGGTGCAAAACTTCAACTCCTTCACTCGGCCGCTCGTTCCTTAACGCTCGGAAAATGATTAAATAATAGCCCGCAAAGAACAGAGCCACGCTTAATTGCAATTTGACTCCCGCGTCAAAGTAGGATACGTAACCCGTCAACGTCCCGTAATGGGCTGCTGGATAAAAGATAGCAAAGTATAAAATAGCAACCGGCCAACCAAGTAGCAAGATTGGAGCGAATAGAAACGGAACCATTGCTGCGATAGACCCTTTTCGAAGGAACCTCCATAATCCAAATCCGATAAACACGCAGTTAAAGTAAGCTAGGAAGCATGTCGCGATCCTGTCTGACGCAACTTTCAGTGCGATAACAGCAGGCATTCCTATCGCAAATATTAGCAATAGCCACTTAAGCCAGCGATAGCTCGCCAGATAATATCCCTGCTCAAAGTCCTCAAGCAAAAACTCTTCCGTTTGTATGTAGTCTTCGCACATAAAAATTCAAGCCGTTAATTCATCTTTAGCGGCCCCTAATGCGCATACCTCAGTCGCATCAATCTGGTTAGAGTCGTACACTCAAGCGCAAAGGTCCTCGCCCAAATACTGCTCTTTTAACTAACACTGCCGCAGAATATAAAACTCCGAAGCCCATTAAGGCAAAAAGGTAGGCCCCCGCAATGAATCGCACCCATAATCCGCAAGAATGCTCTGCCAAACCACCTCTTATTATCTCATCAAATATCCTCTTCGCCCAGGCCTCTAATTCTCCTGGACTTACAGACCATCTGGGTATACCCGATGCCAAAAGCCTCTTGGCCTGTTGCGCACCAAGTTCTTCCAATGAACAAACAAGCGGCTCGCCGCTAAGCATATCAATAAATTGCTTAACCTTGTCTTCATAATTGATTGAAAGCAGCCTTCTACCGGTGCGCACGGCCAGAATATTAACATGAAGCCGCTCGGCCGCAACAAATTTCGCCGCTTGAATCCATTCGATACTTTCATTCAAGCTTTTCGGCTCCACTATCCTGGTTGCAGCCTGCTCTCGCGCATCCCAGTCATCCACTACCCTCTTATAGTAATCCGTGTCAGGTTTTTCTGCTGATAGCAACACCAAGCCACCCACACCCTGTAGTAATTCCCGACAGAACTCGCTCAGCTTTTCCCTGTCGATTGGTGGTCGCTCACGGACATTTATAAGCGCATAATCTCTGTCCACACTTCCTTCGTAGGCGTGGATTTTGGCCAAGTATGCCAAATCCGGCCCCGTTCGAATGTGATTGCACCTCGTTAGTTCCTTCAGCCGCTCAGCTGATCCCTTATCCCGGCAATAAAGAGCTCCTGCATGAGTACATACAAACCGTGCCACCTGCCTCAACCACCATCTGCTAACCTCGCGTACACCTAAACCAACAAACACATATCGCCGACCGGCCAAAATCGCCCATAGCGCGTCTATGCAGTAACGCGGTATAGAACTCCACGAATAGTAATCTGCGATTAGGCCACCCCCGCCAATAACCACTAAGCTACTATCACTCACGGCTCGCAGATGCCCGCAAAGATTCTGAAAATATTCTGGCTCCGGCCAATAGCCTTCGACGTACTTCCCATCCAAACCCGTATATCTCCTGCTTACTTCTGCGCTGCGAGTCATGATATAAACCGTGTTCGCCGCGTGCGCTTCTCTCAGTCTGTTAACAACACATTTACACAACAGCTCATCACCCAAGTTCGGTGCCCCAAAATAACCAACACTGTAAAAGTTCATCTTTACCACACTACACCATAATGCCATCCCGCCGGGTGCTACTCATCACAGCTTAAATTTGGAAAAACAGCCGTAAGACACTGTCGCATCCGATTATCATTACCATAGCTGCTCTTTATGCATCTCTCGCGCCCCGCTTTCGCTATCCTCTCTCTCTCCGCATCATGTGCCAGGTAGTATCTTATCTTGTTCTGCATCTCCTCTGTGCTGTCAAAAAACTCAGCTTCTTTACCCTCCTCAAAATACTCAACATGCTCGTCCGTGCGCTCCGCCAACATAAATGTTCCACAAGCGGGAATCTCGAAAGTGCGAGTTGTAGCTGTTTCCGGCTTGGACTTTGATAATAAGCCGAGCCCAATTTTTGCACAGCATATGGCCTTCGCATAATCTTTGTGCCACACTCCGCTGCCTCGGACTACCTTACGAAGCCACGGGTGAAAAAAGAAATATCGTTGCCATGGACCCCAAACCGCCATATTCACCCCTGTATCAAGGACCGACCTAACGCAGCGCCGATAGAATGGCTCATAACGGCCAATAAAGCAAACATCACTTCTGAGATGACTGTACTCTGGTCCAGAGACGTCGTAAGGTCGCAACAATTCAAGGTTAACGCCCTGCGGGATATTAACCACATTGCGGGCATTGTATTTCTTGTAATGCGCCACTTCCCACGGCTTTGACGTAATAAGCACATCGTACACTGGGATGCTTTTAATAAAATGGCGCGTCCGATTCTCAAGAATCTGAGCATCCGGTGTGTAATGCAGCACACACGCATCGCCACCTTTCTTAAGTTCTTGTACAGTACCTGGGTAAAGCCACACACCCTTCGAAACCCATACAAGCTCATAATCAACGGTGTTCGCAAATTTCACCAAATCCCGGTTCAGGGCAGGAACAGCTGGCCCCCAGGCCAGCCGATTATGAAATGACAGGACTATCCGATTGCCCTGTCTGTTATATGGGTCAAAGTTAAATGTAGTTACAGTATGCCCCATCTTTCGAAGTGCCCCTAATCGCTCCAAGCCGGTGCTGCCCTTGAAAAGACCACCTGCATAAAGTACTCTCAGAGTCTTCTTATTCTTTGCAGACATTAAACATCCCTCTTAAGCTTAAGGTAACTAAAAACTACAACTGGTATTGATAGTCTCAAAAATACCGGATTGAATCCTTCCTCAGCCATCGGCCGACATGGTCTACCCACTCTTCAGAGGGCGCAACCTTCCACCGAATTTCGCAATTAACCAGTAGAACTCCTGGCGAAAGTTGCTATCGAGTATACTCAGTAAAGTTATGCAAACTGCCGAATAAACCACACCGCAGCCAATAAACCACAACAAATTTTCTCGGACAACATACTGCCGCATCAGAATGGCAAGTACCACCGCCACTGTTAAACCGCTGGCAAATCTAAGCAAATCTGTGTAAAAATCTTTGGCTGTCAAATTCAGCTTTTTTAGCCACTGCGAAGCAAAATAAATCGTTGTCGCAGCGCCGAAGCCGATAATTAAACTTATCGGCGAGCCAAGATAGCCAAATAACCATACTAATGGAATTAATAATCCAGCCCTTAGTGAGTACATAATTAAGCTTGCAATCGCAGGGCCTTTTATAACGCCCCTGGCAAAAAGTACTTTTGTTACAGCCAGAACAAAGATAATTGCTCCTAAACTAATGGACATAAGTAAATCGAACGTCATCCCGGCATACAATTTTGTTCCAACCCAAAGACTGACAAAGGTTTGGTTCAGCCCGACGTATAAACCAACACCAAGAATCAGAACGTAGCCGATAACGCGCAACATCCGCTGGGAAATTGTTGTGAATTTTACTCTGTCGCCTTCGCCGTATAAATGCGCAAGTCCCGGCATAAAAGCCACGTCGATTCTGTGCAGAAGCATTCTCAAAAGTTCCCACGCTCGGCGTGACAGAACGAAAATAGGCGTCACCTCCGGGCCCATAACCAACCCCACGACCAGAGCATCACATTGACCAAAAATGTGGAAACTAACCTGATTTAAAAAAGTCCAAGTTGTTAATTTCCCAACTTCTATGAAATCATCTTTTGACAAAGCGAAACGAATACGTAATCGGCGCAAACAATGATAAAGTATATCCAGCCAATTGAAAATTACCCAAATCACTCCCCTGACCGTCAGGCCGGCTGGGATCGATATCAGGCCGTAGCCGGAGACTAACATCCATACTGTTACAACAATACCTGTTACTGCCCCGGCCACATAAATACTGGTATATACTACGTTACGCTGCAAGCCCTGTTGGACAGCCCCTGCAGCGCCTGCAATAATTACCAGGCTGGCCATCACCCCGGACAGAGCAAAACTGCTGGATAAACTACCAGCCAGATTCCGCTCCAATTCGAAAAGTCGCGGTAAAAACGGAGCGAGTGTTAAACTAACCAGAAGTGGCAGAAAACCTACCACAACAAGACAAAGCAGGCCCGTTGCAATAGCTTTGCCCATTCGGTCAAAATCTTTTGCACCAAAGAATCTGGCTGTTCGCTGCCTGATGACGTCACTTAGCCCGGGGTCAACCAGTGTAAGCCAGGCGATAATGTTACCGGTGGATAACCAGGCACCGTATAATTTGAAATCGATATACTTAAGGTAGAGCGGTACTAATACAAAACCACTTACAATTGTTAAGCCGATAGTCACATATTGGAATACCAGATTCGCAATAGTCGCCTTGCGGCGACTAATCTTTTGCCTTGAGCCCCCATCGCGATTGTGTGTCTCTGGACTGGTCTTTTCTTCCATAACAAAGGCATTTTACTGTTTTGTGTCTATCCGAAGTTCTTTTTCGACAAATTGACCGGAGTCGGTTTTGGCAACGATTTTATTGGCTATCATTGTCAAGTCTTTGCTTCGCCAGCCATGAAGGGGATTTAGCCGATTTCCTCCCCAAGCGGTAAAACGCACTTCCGCCGCATCGTTAGCATTATAGCTAATCAAAACCACATTGGTCTTTGCCTTATCGATTTTTTTCTTTCCTTCTTTGGTTATCTCAAATGCATTCTCATCTTTATTAACCCTATAATCGACTCCCTGTTTTAATGCGGTTTTACCTGTGGCAGAGCTATTCGGCAAGGATATCGTTACATCGGAATCATTTCTGATAAAATGATTGAAATCATATAAGCCCCGCCGAATATCCCCCGGTGAGCCAACAAGAGGGTGTTTATCGTCAACTATCTTCAGGTTATGCGGGCCGTTTAATCTGAAGACATTGCCAATTAAAACAGCCCCATAAGCTTTTAACCTGGTTGCTGTGCCAATTTGAAAATGGTTACCCTGGATAATCATTCTGTTACCTACCATTGTATCAAACAGCGGTCTGTATTTATCAGGGCCTTCGCTCATGTTTGCAAAATTGACCATATTATTAGTAAATGACAGGCGGAAGCCAAAGAAGCTGACGCCACCCTTGGGATATTCTCTGATAAGTATCTGCGGCGTCGCAGGCTTATAGCCTGGCTCAAAGTGACAATTGTCTATCGTGACCTCATTGAACAAAAGGTCAAAATATACAACTTCCTCTCCCTTGGCTCCGGGCCCGGTTCCAAAAAGATTTGAGCTGAATTTATGTGAACCTCGTGTTTGTCCGTATTCATTCGTAATCAGCTTGCCTGTAAAAACCGACTTGGTGCCCCTGAAAAAATTGCTGCGATACACACATGCAAACGGTTGCGTCCCTCCACAGACTATATTGTAAGCATTATCAAAAGTGCACTGCTCTACAACAAGTAGGTCATTATTGCCTTCCACCACACTTTTGTCCGGCGAAGGCCGCAGACCCGGAAACACAATCCCTGCATAGGTGTTACAAATGCTGCAATTTTTTACAGAAGTCATCTGGCTGATATTACCTATTGCGATTCCACAAATCAGGTCCTTTTCGTTTTGGCCTTGAATACCAATCCCTTCGATATGCACCTGCATACCATTACTGATGCCAAGAACTGGGACAATATAAGGCTCTTTAACCAAACCATCTTTTTTCCTAACTTCAACAACCTTGCCAAGCTTGAAATTGTTCAAAACACAGATATTTGCACTGTAAGATTGCCCCCTGAAAGCACCCCGATTGGAGCCAATCACCGTGATTGATGCCTGCCTTAAATTATCAATATTTGGATTAGTAAGCCATACAGTCGACGCCACACCGTAATTGCCATTTGGAAAGTACATTGTGAGATTATTCGCCCGGCAATGCGTTGCGCAATCGTTTATGGCTTTGGAGTTGTCAGTGCCAACCCAACCTGCAGCAGTTTTCTTGGCATCCGGCTTTGCTCCAAATCGAGTTACATCTACAAGCTTCTGGGCTAAACATGGTTTGATAAACAGCGAAAAAAACGCAAATGCCAAATAGTAGTGTTTGTGTCGGTTAATCATTTTTTAGATTATTATATATTTTTAGTTAGCCATTTAGTGAATTCAGAGAGACCTATTGAGATTTCTGTTTTTGGGTTATATCCCAATTTTTTCTGCGCTTTTGTTATATCGGCGTATGTTTGATAGACATCCCCCGGCTGCATAGGGAGTCGATCGATAACCGCTTTTTTGCCAAGCGCTTCCTCAATTTTCCTTATAAGTTCATCAAGTCTTACTGGCCTTGACTCACCGAGATTGTAAATCTCATACCCTTCACAGTGCTGTATCGCGGCAACTACACCATCTATGATGTCATCGATATAGGTAAAATCGCGTCTCATCGAGCCGTCTCCAAAAACAGGTATCGGCTTACCTGCTTCTATTAACCGAGAAAACTTATGAATGGCCAGATCTGGTCTCTGCCTGGGACCATAAACGGTGAAGAATCTAAGGCACGTAATATCAATAGCATAAAGATGGCTGTATGTATGGCACAAGAGTTCGCTAGCTTTCTTCGTTGCCGCATAGGGCGAAATGGGAAAATCTACGTTGTCGGCCTCCGAAAAAGGAACCTTCTTATTGTTGCCATACACGCTTGAGCTGGAGCCAAAAATAAATTTCTTTACGCCAATCTTCTTGCTGGCCTCGAGCATCACCATTGTGCCATTTATATTCACATCTTGGTAGCTTAGTGGATCTGCAATTGATGGTCGCACACCGGCCTTCGCAGCTAGATGTACAATAGCCTCTATTTTGTCTTTAATTAGGATTGACTCGACACACTTAGTTTCGCGGATGTCACCTTCTACGAATTTAAAATTGGCGCGAAGCAGAAGCTCTGCGATGTTTCCTTCTTTTATGTCACGGCCGTAAAAGTCATCAAAATTGTCCAGTCCTGTCACGTGCGCTTCTCGTTCGGTCAACCTTTCACACAAATGCGAACCGATGAAACCTGCTGCCCCCGTTACTAAAACCCTTGCACCGGCGAGTGTCTTCATATGTTTTTTAGCTCCTCTTCTCTCTTCCTGTCTAGCAGCGTCTCATCGAGCTGCACACATCTTTGAAGTCGCTCCTTTAAATTTCGCTTAGGTGCACAGCGCAGTTCAAGCCTCGGCAATGATCCTGACGATTCTTTTTGCTGCCTTGCTATCCCAGAACTTCGGGCTTTTGGCGCTCGCGCTCCTATCCATGCTTCTTATTTCACGATAATTCATCGGAATATCCTCCGCGGTCAACAGCCAATCTTGATAAAGTTAGGCCGCGCACCGCACACACATATTATCCGTATCATTGGCCTGCTAAACCTGCTCCCGACTTGCTCGGTACCAGTTTATCGTTGCTTTCAGCCCCTCATCAAAAGAGGTCTTGGCCTCAAATCCGAAGTATTCTTTAGCCTTGGATGTATCCAGACATCGCCTCGGCTGGCCGTCCGGCTTGGAGCTGTCCCATCGAATCTCGCCGCCAAACCCCGTAAGCTTTACAATCTTTTCGGCGAGTTCCTTTATCGTTATCTCAAATCCGGCACCAATATTAACCGGCTCTGCCCCGTTGTAATGCTCCGTCGCTAACAAAATCCCCTCAGCGGCATCGGCCGCATAGATAAACTCGCGCGAGGCCTTGCCGGTACCCCAGCAGTCAATATGGTCCGAACCTGACTCAATCGCATCAACGCATTTTTTTATCAAGGCGGGTATAACGTGGCTGCTGGCAGGGTCAAAATTATCGCGGGGACCATAAAGATTTACCGGCAGCAGAAATATCGAATTAAAACCGTATTCAGCCCTGTAAGATTGCGATTGTACAAGCAGCATCTTCTTGGCCAGACCATACGGGGCGTTGGTCTCCTCCGGATATCCGTTCCAAAGGTCTTCTTCTTTAAACGGCACCGGCGTAAATTTCGGATATGCGCAAACCGTACCTATGGCGACCAACTTCTCGATATTCCGAAGTCTGCCCTGCTCTATTAGCTGGACCCCCATCATCAGGTTCTTGTAGAAAAACTCACCCGGATGTTCGCGATTGGCGCCGATGCCGCCGACAACCGCCGCAAGGTGGATAACAATGTCCGGCTTCATATAATCGTACATCCGAATGATATCATCCAGCTTAACCAGGTCATAGTCTTCTATCTTCGGCACCAAAATGTTCTTACAGCCCCGTTTTTGCAGACCTTCAACAACATAGCTGCCCAGAAAGCCGGCTCCGCCGGTAACAACAACTCGCTTGTCCTTAAAAAAACCGCCCATTATTATTCCTTCCCGTGGTCCCTTAGGATTTTCTCACGCTCAGCGAGCCTTATATCGGCATCAGTCATCATCTTCGCAAGCCCTTTGAATGTTACCTTGGGCTCCCACTTAAGGACCTTCCTGGCCTTGTTTGCATCACCCTGCAGAAAGTCGACTTCCGTCGGTCTGTAATATCGAGGGTCAATCTCAACATACTTCTGCCAGTCCAAATCAAGATAGCCAAACACTTCATCCAAAAACTCCCTCACGGAATGTGTCTCGCCTGTAGCGAGCACATAGTCATCGGCCGTGTCATGCTGGAGTATCAGCCACATGCCCTCAACGTAATCACCCGCAAAGCCCCAGTCACGCTTCGCGTCCAGGTTGCCTAAATACAATTTGTCCTGAAGGCCCAGCTTGATTCGCGCTGCCGCTCGTGTAATTTTTCTCGTAACAAACGTCTCGCCGCGTCTCGGCGATTCGTGATTAAACAAAATTCCGTTGCACGCAAACAGCCCGTATGCCTCCCGATAGTTAACCGTCTGCCAAAAGGCGTATACCTTCGCACAGCCGTATGGACTTCGAGGGTAAAACGGCGTCTTTTCGGTCTGTGGTGTTTCAACAATCTTGCCGTACATTTCGCTGCTGGAGGCCTGATAAAACTTCGCCAGCTTTTCCATGCCGCGAATCGCCTCAAGCAGCCGAAGCGTTCCCAAAGCGTCCGTATTAACCGTGTAGATGGGCGTATCGAAGCTTACCCGGACATGGCTTTGAGCACCAAGGTTATAGACCTCGTCCGGCTCAATCTCGTTCAAAATCGCCGACAGATTACCGCCGTCGGTCAAGTCCCCGTAAACCAGCTTGAGTCGCGGCTGCTCGTGCGGGTCTTTATACAAGTGGTCGATTCTGCCCGTGTGAAACGAAGAACTTCGCCGTACGACGCCCCATACTTCATAGCCTTTTTCCAACAGCAGCTCCGCAAGATACGAACCATCCTGTCCTGTAATACCGGTAACCAATGCTTTTTTCATTTTCTCGCCTCTTTAACAAACCCGTGTCATTCTGCCTGTTTGAAACTTTCGATAATCACCCGGAGTGTTTCCGTCAAACTTGCCTTGGGCTCCCAGCCAGTTGTGTCTTTTATTCGCTCTAGGTTCGGCACACGCCGCATCATATCCTCGATGGGCCTCCCATAGGCCTTCTCGTAAGGGACAAATTCCTTCTTGCTTTTGCTGCCGGTCATTTCAATAATTTTATCCGCAAGACTCTCAATGGTGATCTCTTCACTCGAGCCGATGTTATATATCTTACCACGCGCCTGCCTGCAGTTCATCAGGCCAATCACTGCCTCGACAACATCATCCACATAACAAAAGCATCGGCTTTGCTGGCCCGTGCCATATATCGAAACCGGCTCATTCTTTAGCGCTCTTTGAACGAAACGAGGCACTACCATCCCATATTGACCTGTCTGCCTCGGTCCGATTGTGTTAAAAAACCTGCCAATTATCACACCCAGTCCGTACTGTTGGTAAAAGGCCAGACCCAGGAATTCATCTATTGCCTTACTGCAGGCGTACGACCACCGGGAAAAACTCGTGCTGCCAAGCACGATGTCATCATCCTCGCGGAAGGGAACTGCCTCGTTCTTGCCATAGACCTCGCTGCTTGAAGCAATCAGAATTTCCCTGCTGAACTTATTGGCCGCCTCCAACACCACTTCCGTGCCGCTGATATTGGTTTCTATTGTATGGACCGGCCGCTCAGCTATCAGTTTGACACCGACAGCTGCTGCCAGGTGAAAAATCACTTCGCTCCGCTCTACCAGACTCTCTGTCAGGCTCACATCGAGGACATCTCCCTCGATAAAGTCAAACTTGGGCTGGCCTTTGAAACCTGCGATATTTTTCAAACTGCCGGTGCTGAGATTGTCAATGACCACTACCTCTTGTCCATCCTTTAGCAACCGCTCGGCCAGGTGGGAACCTATAAAACCTGCTCCGCCCGTGATAAGTGCTTTCACTATTCTCCTTTGAGACTATTTCCAAGCATTGGAAAGGATAATTCTATGGTCAATCATTAATTTCCTACAGACTCCGTCCCTGTGGGGCGCACCCCAAAAATAAACACGGCCTTCGCCCGTATCTGACTTCTTGGAACAATTTCTTCAGGCGATCAATCTCGATGGTGAGCCACAAGCGAAATCCCAATGTTTCGCCGTGCCGGGATGACCGCCAGCCTTGTTATAACGTAAGTATCGGCAAATAAAGGACATAGCTTTAGTAAAGACCGTCCTCCAACAACTTATTACAGCCGATTTTGCACAAAAACTATACGTGTCCAGCGTCCCATAAGTTCATACCACCGAACCGCCGAAACGGTTCCAAGAAGGGTGTTTGAGGCCACAAACTACCGGCTAAGCTCACATCCGGGGTAGCTGCAACAACTACCCCTCTCTCAATACCAAAAATGCGTTTTTTATCGGGCTTTTCTTAAAATGTCCTTTGCCAACGCACTTAGTCTCTCTAAAAGTCTGAGAATATTACCTTACAGGGAAGATGTGGCTTGTGAGATGAATCCTTTTTATTTTTTCTTTCTTGCTCTACTGCCCGTAGTATGAGCAACATGTCTTATCGGTTTCCCAGATGGTCACACAATGCAGCGCCGTTTCGCCGAATTTACCCACGATTCTTTCCCATGCAAAAGCGGCGATGTTCTCCACGGTCGGAATTGCCTCGGCAAAGTACGGCACGTCTGAGTTCAAGTTCTTGTGGTCAACCAGTCTTATAAATCCCTCGTCCACCACTCTTTCAAAATCACCTACAAGGAAACCGCCCTTGTCAGCCGGTTTCTTTACCGTGACCTCAACAATATAATTATGCCCGTGACCGGCCGGGTTTGCGCATTTACCAAAAACCTCGAAATTGCGTTCATCTGAAAAACTTTCGTTCCAGAGCTTGTGTGTCGCCGCAAACTCAAACTTCTCACTAAAATAAATCATCTCGCAATCCTCGCAGTCGACCGTTACTTTTCTAAAAGGATTCAACGCCAAACTTAATTCGCTCAGCTTAGCCGCCCCAAATTTATCAGCCAATCGCCCCCACGTCGATTTTAATAGTTCCGTTATTTCTAAAAGCCCGATATGCTTGCCCACTCGAAAATCGCTTCTTATTCGCTCCGAGAAAATAGGCACAATGTATTTCCGCACTCGCTCGTCAATGTCGAGCACGTTGGTGACAAATCCTGTGGTTGGCTCAACCTCACCAACCAGCTCTACATGCAGTTCGAAAAATATCGACAGTCCTTCACCTGACGGTTTTGACGTATAAGAGTTATGCCCCGTACTTTCCTCCGGCAAAAAAGGATTAATTGAAAAACGCACCAGCCTTGCCAGTTCATACATGCACAGCACCCCCTTACTTGTTGCCGTTGTGCATCAGGCCCAAAACCTCGCTGCGGCTTTTCGGGTCTTTTTTAAATATTCCCCGAAGCGACGATGTAACCATCACTGAGCCCGGTTTCTTAATGCCACGAATGGTCATACAGCTGTGCGAGGCTTCCAGCACCACTGCTACGCCCTTTGGTTTCAAGCTGTCCATTATAAAATCAGCTATCTGGTCCGTAAGCCGTTCCTGAACCTGTAGGCGGTGGGCAAAGCAATCAACCACACGGGCCAGCTTGCTCACCCCAAGAACCAGTCCCGATGGCAGGTACGCGACGTGGGCTGAGCCGATAAAAGGCATCAAGTGATGCTCGCAAATACTGTAAAAGGGTACGTCACGCAGCAAAACAATTTCGTCATATTTTTCTCTGAAAACACTCTGAAGATGCTGTTTCGGGTCCTCGCCCATTCCGGCCAGCAACTCGTCATACATCTCTGCCACACGCGCAGGCGTCCCCTTTACTCCCTCACGCTCGACATCTTCGCCGACAGCCGAAAGTATTTCCCTTACTGCTTTGATGATTCTTTCGATATCTACTTTTGCTCTTTTCTCTGCACTCATATTTTACTTTTTACCTTTTGCTTTTTGTGTCACAGGATTCATAAGATAAGTAGTTAGAAGCCGCACGCCGAATCCACTGGCACCCTCCGCAGAAAATTGCGTTGCCTCCTCAAAAATGTCTATGCCTGCCATATCCAAATGCGTCCACTTTCTGTCGGCCACAAACTGCCTTAAAAATGCCGCAGCCGTACACGCCCCTCCCCATTTGCTGCCTATGTTTTTCAAATCTGCTATCTTGCTCTTCATCTCTTTCGCATACTCATCGCCGCTCGGCATGGGCCAGACCTTCTCGCCGCTTTCCTCCGCCGCTATTTGCAATCGCTTTATTAGCTTCTCATCGTTACCCATCAGCCCGGCCATATACCTGCCAAGTGCAACCAAACAGGCGCCTGTCAGGGTCGCGATATCAATGATTGGGTCACACTTTTGCCTTACCGCGTAGGCAAGTCCGTCACAGAGCACCATTCTGCCTTCGGCGTCGGTATTCTGAACCTCAACGGTCTTCCCGCTGTAGGTTGTGATAATGTCACCTGGACGATAGCTTGCTCCGCCCGGCATATTTTCCGCCGCCGGAATTATCCCGTAAACGTTCACAGGCAGCCTCAGTTCCGCCGCGGCCTTCATTGTACCTAACACCGCGATACCGCCCGACTTATCAAGTTTCATCTGGTCCATCTTGGCTGCCCGTTTTATGCTTATCCCTCCAGAATCGAAAGTTATAGCCTTGCCCACCAGACCAACGGGAATCCTTTTGCCTGCTCCGTTGTACTTTAGAACAATAAACCTCGGCCCAGTTTGCGACCCGGACCCGACCGCAAGCACGCCACCCATTCCCTTTGCGGCCAATTGTTTTTCGTCGAACACCGTGCAGCTAAGGCCCGCAGTGCCTCTTGCCAGTTTCTTGGCCTCCGCCGCAAGCGCCGGTGGATTTATTACATTGCCGGGCCGGTTTGCTAAAGTCCGGGCGTAGCTTTGAGCTTTGCCGATAATCACCCCGCTCGAGAGTCCTTTGTTTAGTTTTCTTGTTTTCGCTGAATCGGAATCAACCAACTCCACGTTTAGCGAACCCAATCGCCCGTCTTCGCTCTCAGTTACAAACTCATCGTAGCGATAGCTGCCGAAATATGTCCCCTCTGCCATGACCCTGCCCATCGCTGTCAAATCAATGCGACCTTCAAGTGCCCTGTGCAACGCCAGGCTGACGGTTTTAATCTTCATCGCCACTGCCGTGTTCGCCGCATGAGCTGCCGCCCTGCGAACCGTGTCGAGTGTTGCCTTTTTCTTCTCACCTAAGCCGACTAACAGAACCCTTTTCGCTCCTATCTCATCGTTGCCGTAAACAATAGCGCTGCTTCCGTCCTTGCCTTTGAAATCACCTAACTTAATCAATCTTTCTATTGAACCGTGCAGTCCGCTATTGAGTTCTCTGCCTAACTTATCCAGCCCTTTGGCATCGGAAAACATGCCCACCGCAAGCAAATCCGTCCTGCACTTGCTGAAATCAACCGTCCGTGTTTTTAATTTGACACCAATAATCTCTTTCATATTTCAAGCCTTTTATCTTTTCTCCTTCGCCTTGCTCTTTACTCCTTTGCCTTGGTCCCTTTGCTTGGCTCTATATTTCAGGTAGTTTTCGATAAGTTCGTTAAGCTCCCCGTCCAGCACCGCTGCCACATTGCCTATCTGGAACTTGGTTCGGTGGTCCTTGACCATCTGGTAAGGCTGCATTACGTAGCTTCGTATCTGATTGCCCCAGGCAATTTCGCCTTTATCACCGTACAGTTTTGCCAGCTCCGCATCACGTTTTTGACGCTCACGCATATATAATCTCGCCTTGAGCACCTTCATTGCCTGTGCTCGGTTCTTGTGCTGGCTCCGCTCATTCTGGCATTGCACTACAATACCGGTCGGTTCGTGCGTAAGCCGCACCGCTGAGCTTGCCTTATTTACGTGCTGTCCTCCGGGCCCGCTGGCACGGTAAAAATCAATTCGCACATCCTTATCCTTTATCTCAACATCGATATCATCTTCAAACTCAGGGACACAATCTACTGCCGCAAAGCTTGTATGTCGTCGCTTATTTGAGTCGAACGGGCTTATCCTTACAAGACGATGCACACCGGTCTCGCACGAGAGCTTTCCGTACGCAAAAGGCCCCCTGACCCGCAGCGTCACCGACCGCACGCCAACCTCTTCGCCCGGCGTAATATCAAGCTCCTGGACTTTATATTTTTCTCTTTCGAAATAACGGCTGTACATCCTGAGCAGCATATTTGCCCAGTCACAGCTCTCCGTCCCCCCGGCACCGGCGTGTATACTGAAAAAGCAGTCCTTCATGTCCTCAGGACGGGATAACAACCCAGACAATTCGATCTGCTCGCACTTTCTTAGAATCGCACGTAAATCGTCCTCCAACTGTTCAAGCTCATCTTCATCTGACTCCAGTGCAAGCTCGAAAAGCTCGGCCAAATCCTCAGCCTCGCGCAGTAGTTCTTCAGCAGGTTCAATCACGGATTTAAGCGCGCTTAATTGAGACACTGTTCGTTGAGCGGCATCGGAGTTATCCCAAAAGCCCTCTTTGGCCATTTCCTTCTCAAGTTCTTGAAGACAAGTTTTTTTGTTGGACAAGTCAAAGCCAGTCCCGGATTTCCGCAACCCGGGCCAACAGGTCTGAAATAGCTGATTTTAGTTCCGTAGGCTCCATCTTTTAGATCTCACATTTCTGTTGTGGTAATTTTACAACTTACTCTTAAATCCCGGTTCCTGTTTCTTCTGTCTTGTTTTTATATCACATTCCACTAGGATATGCAACTAGGATGCCTTCGCTGTTTCTTGGGTGTCGTACAGCGGAGAATTTCTTAAAAGACTCCGTACAAGTTATCACAATCTTCCACCCAGTTTCCCAAAACCTATCGCCTCCGCCATACACTCGCGGCTGCATTTATCCATTCTCACATCGCCGCTGAAATAATTGCAAAACCACGTCCTGTGGGTTAGAATTGACAAAGTACGAGTCTGTCTTGGCAATAGTCCTTAGTGATTATAAGGCCTTGAAAATAAAAGACTTAAGCTCAAAACAACACTTTTTGCTAAATATTTCGCTTTTCGAACATTTTTTTTAATAAAATACTTGACAAGAGAACTATTCTGGTGTAGAATTGTATATAGAAGAGAGAGCCGATTTAAAGGAGTTATTATGGGACCGGATTTAGAAAGGGCGATTTTAGAAATAAGTCTCAGGATGCGGCTGCTAAAAGCCGTGCAGGAAGAGAAGTCACCTGCAGAGGCTCTGATTGAGCGGGATGTCATGATACTCGAGTTGCTCAATGAACGAGGCAAAATGACCGTTTCCGAAATTGCTGCGTCTGCCCCCAGTGCTAGCGACAGCACCATATCTACCACCATTACCAAACTCTGGCGCGACAGAGAGATGGTTTCCAAGACTATAAGCCCGGAAAACCAGCGGACAACTGTTGTTGAACTGACGGATAAGGGGAAAAAAGCAATTGAAGTCATAAATAAGCAGCGAGCCGAACGCTTTAAGGCACTGTTTCAGGCGATTGAAGTCACTGACAATGAAAAACAGGTCTTTCTTAATATATTGAATCGTGCGATACCTTTTTTTGACAAATATCTCGGACTCGATAAGGCTTCCAAAAAGTAACAGCACCGGTGGCTGTTGGCTCTGAGCCTAACATATATAAAAGTCTGTTAATTGATGTGTTTTTTGACTGATGGGTCAGGCCAAGCATACGGTTAGGTCAAACCGCAGGCCTGAAAAGACCGTCAGAGGAAGGAGACTTATCATGTTAGCTCCGACAAGCCAGAAAACGTTCAAAATCGCCCTGGTCGTGGTGGGTATGTTTTTGCTCTTACTCGCTGAGCCGGTCTTGGCCAGGAAAGGCGGCCAAAAAAACAGCGCACCACGCCGTGGCAGCACCAGAAGTCAGCAGGTTAGAAAGACCAGCCCTGCCACTGCACCTCGGACAAAAGTTGCCCAACGCTCACAACCTGCCCGGTCCAAACCTATGATGGGCCGCGCAAATCGGCAAAGTCGCCGAAATTTCAAAAGTACCAGTAAACCTAACTTGCGACAATCCTGGAGAGGAAATTCCTTTCGTCCAAAAGTCGGGACACCACCTGCGCCTTTTAACGCTTCCAAACATGCTGCAGGAAACTTTAACGCTGCTAAACGCGCCCGCGGCTCTTTCAGCGTAAAAAGGCCAACAGGACCGCGCTCCAATACCACCAGAAAGAGCACTGTAAAACCAAGTAATCTAAAAAGAGCGGACGCAGGCGCACGCCAGGCCAGGAAGGTCAATATACCGAAATCTTCGCCTGAGCGCGTGACAAAACCCATCAAGCCGGCCAAGCGCATAGACTCAGTTAAAACCGCACGCATAGCACCGTCCATCAAAAAGCCAAAACCGGCTGTTACCACTGTGTCAAAAATTACCGGCGACCGCAAGCCGCGAATCCAAAGCGGCAAAGTCGTGCAAAACAACACAGTGCCCTTAACCAAGCCCAAACGGGCTCGCATAGCACTAAAAAAGGACGCCAAAACTAAGCTGCCTCGCAAGAAAATACGTCTCAAAAGCGTTGACAGAATAAGGACTGCTTCACTAACAAAAGAATCCGCACCGCAGGGCCGAAAGCGTACTCCGGACGCCAGAGTGGGGGGCCGTACAAGAAACAGTATTGCCAGCGACACGACTGTTATTGCCGATTCAACCGAGCCGCTCCGCCTTAATAGACAAGGCCGTACTGGCAGACGACACAGACGAGCAGGAAGGGATTCGACCACCAGATATGAGGACCGCCACCATCGCACAAGACGCGTCCACCGCTATGAGCACGTCTACAGGGACCGCCATGACCGGATATGCCACAGAATAGTCTGGCCCAGGTATCGCTTTCCCGTCTACTATAATTGGGGCTCGCGCTTCACGTTCCGCTATGTTTACCCCTACCATCACCGTAGGTATGTCTTTGTCAGTCTCGGTGGATACTGGCCTGCACATTACAGATATTCGCGCTATTACTGGTACGGCTGTCACCCCTATGATTGGTATGGGTACTATCCTGTCGCTCGTGAGGTTGTAGGTGACACATATAATTACTACACTTACAATTACAGCTACGGCGAGAGCTATGCACCATCGGCATCGTATCAGTCAGCAGAAGGCGTTGGCGTAGTCGACCACACGACCTTCGCGGATGTCCGCGAGAGACTTGCCCAGCAGGCCGCGGAACCTAACGCGCCGACTCCCGCCGATACTTACTTCGAAGAGGCCGTTAAGGCTTTCGAGGAAGGCAACTATGATACCGCGGCGGAAAAATTTGCCGAAGCAATGGACTTGGCCCCGGAAGATCTGGTGCTCCCCTTTGCCTATGCGCAGACTCTCTTTGCCAATGGCCAATACTCAGAGGCGGCCGACGCTCTTCGGTCCGCTCTCGAGAACGTTTCACCCGAGGCCGAAGGTGTGTTTTACCCTCGCGGCCTCTATGCCGAAGACGAAGTCCTCTTACATCAAATTGACCTGCTTACCAAGGCAGCTGAACTTTACACATCTGACGCCGACCTGCAGCTTTTGCTGGGCTATCAGTTGCTCGGCATCGGCGAAATCGACGAAGCGCTCGAGCCGCTGCAGCAGGCCGGCTTGGATTTGGAAAATAAGGATTCTGCCGAAGTACTGCTTAACCTGTTGGAAAAAATCAAAACGGAGAAGCCCGAAAATGCTGACCAGTAAGTGTTCCGGAGAGCAGAGCAATGAAAAACGCATATTTGACAGGATTGCTTGTCGCCGTGATTTGCGCCGCTCTACCGGCCTCTGTCGTACGTGCCGCCGAATGGCAGGAGTTTGAAATCTCCGGCACGACCGGCAGCCAGCAGGCGCAGAAACCTGACATTTACGGCGATATTGTGGTCTGGCAGCAGCTTGTTGGCAGCGACTACGACATTTATGCCGCCGACATAACCAACCCCGAAAGTCCATCGGTATTTATTGTCGCCGCATATGCGGACGACCAGAATGAGCCGGCCATCTACGAAAACACCGTCGTCTGGCAGGGCTATGTCGCCGGGACCGGCTGGAATATTTACGGCACTGATGTAAGCAACCCTGCCGCTCTCTTCCCTATCTGCACTCTCGGTGATGACCAGCTTACCCCCGAGATTTACCAAAATACGGTCGTCTGGCAGGACAACTATGACGGCGACTGGGACATCTTCGCCGCGGATATCAACGACACCTGCTCCCCGCAGGAATTTCCTGTCGCTCCTTTTCTGGGTCACCAGCGTTCCCCTGCCGTTTACCAAAACATGGTCGTCTGGCAGGATAACCACAATGGCAGCTGGGAAATATACGGCGTGATACTTGATGGTCCTAAAGTCGCTCAGTGTGCGGCAGGTATGGCTGGTGACGTTAATAGTGATTGCAAGGTTGACTTCTATGATTTTGCCGAAATGGCGGCCAACTGGCTTGAATGCGGCTTGGAACCCCGGGAGGCCTGTTTGCAGTAATAATTGGCACTGCAAAAATCAAGCAGTGAAATATGAGTGTGGAAACGAATTATAGAATAAGTCAGTTCGACCCGTATGGAGGTGCAAAATGGCTAAGAATGTAATGACAATTCTGATAGTGGCAGTCGTAAGCTCAGGCTTAGTAATTTTTGCCGGCTGTGAAAGCGATGCTCAGACCGGTGCTGCTATCGGTGCCCTGGCTGGTGCCGGTATCGGCCAGCTCGCAGGCGGCGACACGGAAGCGACACTGATAGGAGCCGCGGTAGGCGGCGGCGCAGGCTATATGCTCGGCAATGAGCAGGATAAGCAAAAGGCCGCTGACGAGAGAGATAGAATCCGCCAGGACATGAACACCACCTTGGTCAAAGTCACCAACAGCAACGGCTCTATTATTCAGGTCCCGCTCAAAAAACAGGGCGTCGGCTACGTCGGCCCGAGAGGCGAGTACTACGCCAAGCTCCCAACCCAGGACCAGCTAAGACCAGTTTATGGATTTTAGAAACCGCAACACCGAACGGTAAAAGCCGGGGACTCAAGGCTGGCGTATAGTTCCGGAGTTCTCCGAAACGCCGTAGCGGCTTCATAACTTTCTGTCGAGTCTCCGGTAGCTGATCGCTTCTGCGATGTGTTCGGGTGCTATGTTCTCAGCACCGGCTAAGTCCGCTATCGTCCGCGCTACCTTGCAAATCTTATCGTGTGCCCTTGCGCTCAGCCCCAATTCCAGCATTGCCTGTTTGAGCATCTGCTCACATGCGGAATCCAGCTCGCAGAACTTGCGAACCTGCTTGTGGCTCATTCTCGCATTTGTCATAACTTTATTGTTGTCGAAGCGCCTCGCCTGAAACTCTCTCGCTTTCGTCACGTCCTGTCTTATCGTTGCTGAATCGAGCTGGCTTCGCTTCGACCGCAGCCTTGCGAAGCTTATTGCTGGCACATCAATGTGAATATCAATCCTGTCAATCAACGGCCCGGATATCCTCGACAGATACCGCTCTATCTGGCCCGGACTGCACCTGCACCTCCTCGCGTCGCTGCCGTAATATCCGCACGGACACGGGTTCATTGCCGCCACAAGCATAAATTGACATGGAAATCGGATAGTCCCTTTGGCACGTGACACGATAACAAAGCCGTCTTCCAATGGCTGGCGAATCATCTCGAGAATGCGCCTGGGAAATTCAGCAAATTCATCGAGAAACAATATTCCGAAGTGCGCCAGTGACAATTCGCCCGGCCGGGGGTTTGTACCCCCGCCGACCAGAGCAGGACCCGTCGCTGTGTGATGCGGCATTCGAACAGGACGAGTCGCCAATAATGCATTGTTCCTGTCCAAAAGACCCACTGCCGAATATACACACGTTGTTTCAATCGCCTCTTCCATGCACAAAGGCGGCAGAATGGTTGCTAATCTCTGCGACAACATCGTCTTGCCTGCTCCGGGAGGACCCATCATCATTATATTGTGACCCCCGGCGGCGGCAACCGTCAGCGCTCGCTTGACGCTTTCCTGTCCCCTGACATCTCCAAAATCCACTTCATAGTTTGATGCCCCGCTGAAAAGCTCATCGATATCAACGGTCGTTGTCTCAAGCGGTAACTGTCCGGAGAGAAAGCCCACCGCCTGGGCCAGTGAGCCGACACCATATACCTCGATGTCCTGAACAACCGCAGCCTCTTTGGCGTTGTCCAAAGGCACAATCATTCGCCCGAAACCCTTAGCCGAGGCCGTCGTCGCCATACTTAGTATGCCGTTAATAGGTCTTACCCTTCCGTCTAAGGCCAGCTCTCCGACAATGACAAAATCCTTGGGCGCAGAACCAACCAAAGCGCCCTGACCGATGAGTATCCCTAAAGCGATAGGCAAATCAAAGACCGGCCCTACCTTTTTGACATCTGCCGGCGCAAGGTTTATCAAGGACTGGGTCTTGGGATACCTGTAGCCGGAGTTGGTAACGGCACTCTTGACCCTTTCGACACTTTCTTTCACGGCGGTGTCCGGCAGACCCACAATAAGTGACTTCTCAAAGCCGCCCCGGGCAACATCAACCTCAACCTCACAGACTATACCCTCAATTCCTTCAATCGTAACGCTGTGCAATTTCGCTAACATGATTTTCCCCTGCTTTTAGATTTAGAATGATGTATTCTAAGTCCACCTTGGCCCGTCCGCAAGGTGATTTTGTGGTTTTTGGGCTGTTTGATGTACTTTTTGATTAATACCGCTCAGCATAGACTTGGAAAAAATGCAGTAAAAACGCGAAAATAGGAAAAAAACAAGCCCAAAACGAACTTTTATTGCCGCCAAGACTAATAAACGATATAATAATATAGTGTGACCGCGGACTATTTGTTGAACCGACGGTCGGGATTTTGAAAAGTGAATATGGGGGCGAATGGCTTCGACCGGATGGCGGAGAGCCACGTTGCATGTCCAGGACGCCGGTTGGCCTGGCTAATCATCCGGCAACAAAATTTAATTGGCAACTACCAGTTGCAAATGGCTGCTTAATTAAGCAGCCCGTCCTGCAGGACTTTGCCTGTGGGTACTGTAAGGGCGTAAGATAGCAGGCTGGCCGAGTCGGTTGTTCGGGCTGGCTTCGGCAAGAAACACCGAAATAGCTAAACCAAGAGCCTGTCGTTTGGCGCTTGGCAAGGCGAAAAAACAATAAAACGACTAAACATGTAGACACTTGTCTCAATGCATCTCGGGACGGGGGTTCGAATCCCCCCGCCTCCATTGGGTTAGCTCCCCCGGTGTGGGGATTCGAACCCTAAAAGGGTCTGGGAAAAGTATTTTCCCAGGTCGTCGGGGTGACAGGGAGCAATGCGACCGCCAGAGGGGCAGAGCCCCTATGGAAATTTGCGAAGCAAATTTGGGTTCAAGGGCGAAGCCCGGAATCCCCCCGCCTCCATTGTCTGCCAAATGTTCGGCTGCCATTTTTCCTATGCGCTCGCCATTTGTGACGATATTGGCTACACCCGGGGTCTTCGCTTCGATCGCAATGGTAACAGTTGGCAGACCATCCCGGCGTCGATTAGCAGTATGACTTTCGGAATCCCGGGCATTTACGCCATATAAAGCCACTTGGTAAGTATTTCGAGCAAATCTTCGTATTCTCAACACCTGCCTGCAGCAGGCGCCCAACAACGTAAATTGGCCGCTCGCGGCGTTCAAAAGTATTCGCAAAAAGGGCTAAGAATAACATAACGCAAAGTGGCAAACTGGCTGTCGCAACACGGGTTCTTGGGCTAAATTAAATGCTTGTAAGGGCTTTTAGAGACAGGATTTAGGGATTGTGGGGTGGGGGGGTAAATTCAGGATTGGGGCAAATTTGTTCTTGACATTTATGCAACAAGGTGGTACAAATAATGGTAAGAGAAATGAGGATTATGGGTTTTAGGGCTGGAAATATTTAGCTTTCCGGCTGAAGACACACGCTTATTTGGAGGTGTGGTGTATTGGATGTTTACTCAAGGCGGAATTCCAATAAGGCGCGGTTTATTTGCGACAGGTGCGGAATTTTTTTAAAAAAGTGAAGGTTATTCGTGCTTGTTGCACGAAGATTTGCGCCTGTCTGCAATTAATATTGTTTTGGCCCGTAAGCCAAAGAACATTTTAATATTTTAATTTCTTTTAAGGAGGAACATGATGTGTAGGAAACTGTATTTTTCAATTTCTGTTGTTCTGGTACTTGTCTTCGCAGGCAGCGTCCGGGCCCAATGGCGACAAGTTGATTGGACTGACGGCGGCGGCGACCACCTCTGGTGCAATCCGGCCAACTGGAGCACTGGGGAAGTGCCATTCATAGACAATTGGACTGGTTGGGCAGTGGACCGACCCTGGATTGACGTCGCAAATATGAGCGACCCTGTTTTGATTAGTGCGGACCAGACATGCGCAGTTGAGGGCGGGCATTTTGTTGTCGGCGATACCGTTGACACCGGCCCCGGCGTGGCCCTGAATATGACAGGCGGCGAGGCGAGGTTTATGGAGATATCACCGGGCTACTCGGTAGGCGGAGTCGGCACGATGACTATGAGCGGCGGTCATATCCAGCTGGACCATTACGGCTACCTTGGGATGGGTGACGGCGGCGACGGTACGCTCATTATGACCGGCGGTACCATTGACTGCAACGGCAGCACGTGGAGCGGCGCGGCAACGACCTGGGGCAGTGCAATCATCGTTCCGAAGAACGAACAGGGCGATGGCACCGGCCACCTGCAGCTTGACGGCGGCACTATCAAGGCCAGACGCCTGTCCATAAATGACCGCGGTACGGTCGATATAACGGGCGGCAAGATAGTACTGAGGAAGTATGATGGAGTCTGGTCGGGTCTAAATACGCAGGCGGATGTTATAGCTGGCGTTGAAGCCGATATCAACGATGCCAACCTGACTGCCTACGGCGGAACAGGTATAGTCGGCATTGCTATAAGGGCGCCTGAAGACTCGAATGACCCGAATGAGGTCTGGATATTAGGGCGTATTGACGCCGGGACCGCCTGGAACCCGACTCCCGAGCACGGTGCGGTAGATATCCTTCCCGACATTGTGCTCGAATGGTCGGCGGGCGATTATGTCCAGCCAACGAACGGGCACGAGCTTTACTTCGGGACGAGCTTTGCTGAGGTAAACAGCCGTTCTGTAAGCGCGATTGTACTTTCTTCGGCGACGTATGACGCCGGGGCGAACTTAGCTCTTGAGTTAGGCGAGGTCTATTACTGGGCTGTGGACGAGGTCAATAGCACCACTACGTGGGCGGGGCCTATCTGGAGCTTTGCGATGGACCGCGGGGTCGCAAAGGATCCCATCCCTGCCAATGGGGCCGATGAGATACCCAAGACGGGTGCGACACTTAGCTGGACGCCAGGAATTGCAGCAGCAACAACGAATGGGCACGACGTGTACTTCGGTACCGACGAAACCGCTGTTTACAATGCCGATACATCGTCGGGCGAGTTCCAGGGCAACCAGAGTGCCGTCAGCTGGGCTACAAGCAACTACGCGAGCACGCTTGACTTAGTGGCGACTTACTACTGGCGAATCGACGAAATCAATAGCAGCGATCTGTGGAAAGGCGATGTCTGGAGCTTCGAGGTCGAAGGACGGGCCAAGAACCCCATCCCGGTGAACGGGGCCGGGGACCAGATATTCCTGGGTCTGGACCTGAGCTGGGACGCCGGAGTTGACGCACTGACGCACGACGTGTATTTCGGCTCTGACAGAACCGCCGTATTAAATGCCAATAACGCTGATACGACAGGCATATACCAAACGACTCTGACTATTGGCACTGAGAGCTATACTGTACCCGGACAACTTATTGTGGGCGGCAGGTACTACTGGCGAATCGACGAGAACAGCGCCTCGGTGACGGCCAAAGGCCATGTCTGGAGCTTCAGTATAGGTATGTTCCTGCTGGTGGACAACTTTGAGTCGTACGCGAACAGCACCGCGCTGTGGAACGTATGGCAAGATTGGCGTTTTAACAGCAGCGATGGAACAATCTATCGCGAGAACGACCCGAATCTGATTCGGCAGCCGGGCAGCCAGGCGGCGATGCTGATGTTCGAGAATATCACCAAGGGCTATCCAGGCTCAGTGTTCGACGTTCCGGACATGTCCGAGCTTGCAATCGGTAGTGACTGGACGGCCGGCGGGGTCAAGGCGCTGTTCCTGTACCTGCGCGGCGACCCATGCAATGCCACCGTAATACCATTGAGCCCATCGAAAACCCTACTATGGGAAGCGGCGACACCGTGGATTGAGTTAGAAGACACCAGCAGCAACACCGGCTATGTCGTGCACCCGAATCCGAGCCTGATGGGATTTGAGTACTGGTATGACTGGAACATTGACCTGGCCATTTTCGACGCGTGCGGGGTGGACCTGACTGCGATTGACCGGTTCACCATCGGTATCGGCGGCGCTGACAAGACAGGACAGGGCAAGGCGATGTCTGGCATAGGATATATCTACGTTGACGATATCAGGCTGTATCCGCCGAGATGCAGGCCCGAGACGTCCGAACTTGTAGGCGATTTCACCGGGGACTGTAACGTTAATTACGATGACCTTGATGTAATGGGGACGGACTGGCTGATGGCCGATGGCTGCGTTCCCACTTTAAAGCAGGACGGGAACATCACTGAACTGGACTCTGTGAACGCTCCGGCGACCTGGACCACCGGGTATGACGGCAACGGTGCGCTGGTGCTTGACTCCAATATTCAGGTCGACGTCTGCGACCCACGCCTGACCGGGCTTACGAACATGTCCATAACGGCCTGGGTACGGCGAAACGGTGAGCCGTACGAGGGCTACATAGGTATCGTGACGAGCCGGGAATACGGAATAGAGGACGCTACCGAACTGGCAGGCGGCAAGGACGGCGACAGCGTAGGGTACTGCTGGAACCAGATTACCGCGACATGGCAGTTTGGTTCCGGGATTGTGGTACCCGACCTGACGTGGACGTTTATCGCCATGTCGGTGGACCCGAACGGTTGTTCGCTGTATGGGCAACCGGCGGGCGGGGTAATGGATTCGGCACGGCACAACATAATCCTTGACCCGGGACCGTTACAGCAATTTGACCAGAGGTTCTGGATTGGTCGCGGTCGCGACACGAGCCGCTATTTCAAAGGGGCCATAGACGATGTCCGCATCTACGACTATTCTCTGCGCAGCGACGAGATGGCGTACCTTGGCAGCGACGGCGTCGATGGAAATGAACCTGACCCTAATTGTCCGGTGTACCACTACAAGTTTGACGATGGAAGCGGGCTTGTAGCGGTCGATGACGGCTGCGGGGGATTGGTTTACAGGCCCGTGATGTCGCCCGCCAATATGACAGACCCAGAGCCGAAGGACAGCAGGTTTGTAAACTTCCATGATTACAACATCCTGGCGGACAGCTGGATGACGCAGAACCTGTGGCCGTAAGGGTCTATTTATAGGCTGAATGATTTGGCACCAATCCGGGGCCTATACCTGTCAGGTATAGGCCCCGGTTGTTTTTGGCGATGGCTGGTTTGTCTGATTAAAGTCAATAAAGCATCGAGGTTCAGGACAGCAACGACGCCTGCGTAGGAGACACCGAGCAACGCGACCGCCAGAGGGGCAGGGCCCCTATGGAAATTTGCGAAGCAAATTTGGGTTCAAGGCCAAAGCCCGCAATCCCCCCGCCTCCATTCTGCGTCGCCCGCTTATTAGCGAGCTATGCACAATGGTCTGCATAGCTTTAGCGAAGCAGACCAAACAACCTTCAAAATAATACTGCGCAAGGTTTTGGAAAAGTAATGAAATACGTATGCTTGTCTGGCGTAGAACCGCTTGACGATTATCGGTTCCATTAGCGGCTTACAAATCGCATCGACTTAGGATTCTGAGCAAAAGATTCGGCCGTTGCGTCATTGCCTGTCAGGGATTTATGGTGTCCAGTCCGAGCCACTCCTTTGCCTTTTCCATATCTCGGAAAATAGAGAACTTGTCAGAATCCGCGAATATCTCCACCAAATGGCCGCGACGACGGGAAATATTTTCGAAAAATCTGTAATCATCAAAATCTTGAGAAACAACAACAACTCTCTTGCATAGTCGATCCAGCCCTGCGCCCTCAATGAAATGTGGAAGCTCGTACAGCTCAAGCGTTGATAATTTGACTTGCGCCTTTCGCAAGTCATTAATCAGTCGTCTGCAATCATGTTCGGATGTTTGTTTTACCACCTCTTTCGCAAAATCATCTAACTCCTTCATCTCTATCTCGCCTTCGATTCTGGCAAATACACAATCATATTTGGAGTCGTAGTGGACGCTGTATCGCATTTCAGGTCCTCCTTAATCTGTCGTTTTTGCCTGAAATCACGTGTTATGGCGCTTCAAATGGACCTCACATCTACGGTCCCTGATTTTAACACAACTATTCAATTAATTCTAAGGTAATGCAGGCGTATTTTAAAGCCAAATTCTGATAAACAAGGAGAATATTGATAAATTATGGGAATGATTTAAGCTTTGCCTTGACAAAGTCTTATGTTGTGTCTTATTATTAAAAAATAGGTCGCAAAATGGCATAACGGCGGTTCGAATTCCTCCGCCTCCGTTTGTCCTTTGTCTGGAGACCAGATTCAAAAATAGCCCGAACCAAGCAGGGCAAGAAAATGAACAAACAAGTTTTCCTGTGCGTTGGTTGTACCCTCCTGACTCTGACAGCTGTCTCGGCTAAAGAATATCATACCGACCATTTTATCATCAACAGCGATCTAAACCCTCTGTACGTGCAGTTTATTCGGGCAAACGCCGAAGCATACTATGCAAATATGCAGAAGCAGTATTTCGAAATAGCTTGGCGAAAGCCTCTAACAATCTATTATTCAAGGACGCAGGCCGACACTCAGAGGCTTCTCGAAGAGCACGGCTATTACGCCAACGTCGACCGCGGACGCTACGAACCCAATGTGCCGGCAGTCTACACACACCAATTCATGAATGACGGAGCATTCAACGGCTGGAACTCACTCTTTCATGAAATCACATGCCACTTCATCCACCAGAATTTTCAAAATCCACCTGAATGGTTTGAGGAAGGCCTGACTTCGTTCTTGGGTGATCAGGCGCGAATCGTCAAGGGAAAACTGATTGTCGCAGAACCAAATCCCAGGGTGGGACAGATACTAAAGAGCAGAATTGACGAGGGGCGCAGGTTCAATATAAAGGCTTTGTTCTCAACTTCAAAAGAGAAGTTATACAGATTGCCCGGGCGGTGCCAGTTTGCACAGGTGTTTTTTTACTGGCTGAACGAAACCGAACAACTGCGCCTGTACTTGGCAAATGCCCGGCAGAAGGGTTACGAGTTTTCGGTCCTCGAAGAGACGGTAGCGAGCTCTTTAACGAAAATAAATAAGGAGCTTGCGGACTTCATCGAAGCCAACTGCCAGGCCGCGCCCCATCTGCAGGATGCCCGACAGGCCGAAGACCACGCTCAGAAAGAACAGGCTTTCCTAAAAGCCCTCCAGATAAAACCCGACTACCAGGCTGCTCAGTTAGACCTCGCTAAATGCTATAACCGCGCCAAGGATTACGAAAATTGTCGTAAACACCTAAAGCAAATTCTCAACGACCCCCAAAGCACTGAATTCCTGCGGGCCGCGACGCTGATGGCCAACACCTATTATAAGCAGAAGGACTACACCAACGCCCTTGAGTATTATAACAAGGCCTGGGAATATGCAGCTTGTTACGAATACAAATATATAGTGGCCTACCGGATTGGATATTGTTACGAACACCTGGAAAACACACCATGCGCGACACAAGCATATAAGAACTATTTGGACTATAACTGGCAGCCGGACAAGAATAAGAAGGCTACCGATCACGCGCGACAATACCTCGAATATGCAGACACAGTCCAGACAAAACAGGCTGACTGCCAAAAAGAATACTGAAGATAACGTCGATAACCAGCCGTAGGTCCTTTCCAGAGCACAGATGCTCTGGGGCAAGGCCCGAATACCCTTGCTGCCCGCAGGTTAATATTGACGGTTAGTCCACCATGACGACTGCCCAGGAAATAATAGAATTCTTTAAGATGAGACCCTTGGAGAAGGAGGGAGGATATTACATTGAGACCTACCGGGCCCCGGAAAAGATTGCCCAGGCTGCCCTGCCGGTTAGATATACCGGCGAAAGAACCTTCGCAACGGCCGTACTTTACCTTCTCACGCCCGATACCTGTTCGAGTTTACACAGATTAACCAGCGATGAGGTATGGCATTTTTACTTGGGCGATTCGGTTACAATGCTGCAGTTGCATCCGGATGGCTCCAGCGACGTGATAGATTTGGGGCCCGACATAACCAAAGGTCAGCGCGTTCAGGTAACGGTGCCTAAAGACACCTGGCAGGGAGCATTTCTCAAACATGGCGGAAAGTTCGCCTTGATGGGGACAACCATGGCGCCGGGTTTCGAATTGGATGACTTTGAACTGGCTAAGCGCGCCGAACTGCTCGACCTCTACCCCAGTCGACGCGACCTTATCCTAAGACTTACAAAAGAGCAGCAGCAATAGAAAGCTGAGTCCTTTCAGTTGTCGCTTTTATATCACCTCTAACCTGCGGAGAATCGCCTTTGCCCAGCGAACGCTGCGAATCTGCGCGAAGATAAGAAAAAGCACCACAATCAGCCAGTAACCACTGAACCGCAGGTAGTAAACGATGATGCCGAATATGCCGCCGCTCGTCTCGATAGTATACCACCTCAACAGCTCGCCGGGAGTATAGATCGCGCCGGCAACCACGCCGGCAAAGAACCTCTGCCACGGCAAAAGCAAAACCAGCCCAAGCAGCGACAGGAAAAATGCTCGAGAGATATGGTTTATTCCGCCGAGCCTGCCCAGCAGCGACACCTTCAAGCTAAACAGCATCGTGAGACAATAAAGCACTGCTGCCAGTATGAGCACAAAGTCGAAGAGCCGAATAAGCATCGCCAGCCGCCCGAATGTTATCACAGAAAAGCCGCTGGCCCGCTCTTGCCTTTCCGGCTGCTGTGGTGCAGCCTCGGCCGGCGCGTTTGCTTCCCCGGCTACCTGTTTTGCCGCTTCTTTTATCTCACTTTTGGCCTCGTCTGCTGGCTCGACGATCTGCTCCGCCTCCTTGACCGCAGCTGTAGAGACTTCCTCTTTGCCTTCCTCAACTTTAACGTAGCCTAAATTCACAAGCCAGAACGATACCTGCAGCAATACAAGGCAAAGTACTACAATTATGAACAAGAAGTTCTTCCACCCGCGAAATACCCCAATGGCTTCCAGACAATCCGTAGTGTCCAGTAAATTGCTCGGCTTCTCTTCACGTTCATTCATTTTAAAACCTCCTAAATTTTCGGTTTCGAATCTTCCAAGAAACATCCATGTTAAAAGCCGCTGATTATTATCTTTTCCGCCCGCCGCAAGTGCAAGCAATTTATTTCCAGCCCAAAATAGCCCCTGCTCCCCCATTTCTTGCCGGATCTTCTCACCCGCCGCCTGGCGGTATCACTTAGTGTCTCACGCTTCTTGCCCTGTTCCACCCCCTGTCCGCTCATTTCGCTATTTTTCTTGCAAAGCTCCGGCGGTTTAATATACTGTGAAGTCTAAAAAATCGATATAAGCAGCGATTTCCAGATAAATCCGGAGCGCAGATATGAGTTTAGTCAGATGGTTGCGCAAAAATAACAAAAAGATAATGGCCATTGTGGTCATCGTCATAATGGTCGGCTTTATAGGCGGCTCGTACATCCAGCAGCTCGGCCGAAGAGCGGCCGCTCGCCGCCAGACGGTCGCCTACTTCGCAGATGACCAGCCGATAACAAACTACGACCTGGGCCTCGCCCGCCGTGACCTCGAAATCCTCAAGATGCTCAGAGCCGATGATATACTAACAAGCCTTAGTGTGCCACTCTTTCGGACGCGTGACCTCCTCGCACTCCTCTTGAGTGAGCTGCTATTTGCGGACCGCACAACTTCACCGGCTTTGGTCAACCATATAAAACAAATAAGAACGGCAAACCAGTACAGAATCAGTGACAAACAAATCAATGACATTTATAACCGCTCGATGAGCAGCGACGTATACTGGCTGCTGCTGAAAAACGAGGCCAGGCGGGCCGGCGTGAAAACATCGGACAACTACTCGGGCAATCAGCTCGCAAGAACCATACCACATGTTACCGGCGGCGTCACATATAAACAGCTAATCGCCTCAATAGTGAACCAGCGGGGCCTCTCAGAGAAACAGATACTGACAATGTTCGGCGATTTGATCGCTGTGCTGAATTACGCCAAAATGGTCTGCACAACCGAAGATATCACCGATTCACAGATAATGTACGACGTCAGCTATGAGAATGAACGAATTGACCTTGAATTCGTGTCATTTGATTCTGCTGTGTTCGCAGAAGACCAACCTGAACCGACGCACCATGAAATATCCGAGCAGTTTGACAAATACAAGCAATCCTTTGCCGGCGACATAACCGAACAAAACCCTTATGGCTTCGGCTACAAGCTGCTCGACAGGGTCCGGCTGGAATACATCGCCGTAAAGCTCGATGATATTTCAACGACGGTAACGCGACCCACACACGAAGAGGCGGAAGAATATTACCAAAAATACAGAGAACAGCTGTTCACCGAACAGGTACCCCTTGACCCGAACGACCCGAACTCCATGACAGTCGACAGAACTAGAAGCTATGCTGAGGTGGCGGCCACCATTTTAAAAGGCTTACTCCTGAGAAAAGTAAATTCCAGAGCGGAGAGGATTCTCCAGGATACAAAGACCCTTACCGAAGCCGCTTTCGAAAATGTAGATACGGAGCCCACCTCCCTGAGTGCTGAACAGCTCAGGCAATTGGCCGGGGATTATGAAACTGCCGCTGAACAAATGAGCGAAAAATACGAAATCAACGTCTACACCGGCAAAACCGGCTTGCTTAGTGCAAATGATATCCGAACGGACAAGACCCTTGGAACGCTCTACTTACCGGGCTACGGATATAACCCTGTTGCACTCGCCCGCCTTGTCTTCGCGGTCGATGAACTCACCGTCAGCGAACTCGGACCATTCGAGGCACCAAAGCCGAGCCTGTATCAGAATATCGGCCCGCTCAAAGATATATCCGCACAGATGACCGGTCAGACAACGGGGCAAATAATGGCCCTTGTGCGCGTAATAGAAGCTAAGAAGGTCGCCGAACCCGATAGCATAGACCAATCTTTTAGCACCAGTACCCTTGTACTTGAGCAGACGCCGGAGCAGACAGGCGAGCAGGATGTTTACGCGGTAAAGCAGCAAGTGGTGGAGGATTTAAAGAGACTTGCCGCAATGGATACTGCCAAACGCAAGGCCGAGGAGTTTCTTGAGCTGGCCACAAAGGATGGCTGGGATAGCGCGGTCAACAAATTCAACGAGCTCTATGGGCAGCAGGAAAAGCAGGATCAAAGCAGTGCCGAGACATTCAGGCTCCAAAGTTTTACAGACCTGCGGAGAATTCCGGGTACGGCACTGAAAACTATCGCTGTGCAAAACGAAGGTGACCCGGCCGCAAGGTTGCTGCTCAATGAACGCAGAAGAGAAAGCATCCTCAGAGACCACATTTATGCGCTTGTACCGCAGGACAGCAACACCGTCGACACTCTGCCTTTGGTGCTGGAGCTCAAACCCAGCATGAGCTACTATTGCTTAAAGAATGTTTCGGTCAAACGCTTCTATCGCGAAGATTACCAGAGAATTAAGGCGATGCGAGTCTATAGAGAAGACTTTGTTCGGTCTCAATCGCTGGCGCCGGTACACTTTAACCCGGAAAACATATTAAAACGAATGGACTTTACACTCCTCGACCAGGATGACCGCCCGCCGGATGTCAACACACCGCCAGAACCCAAAGGAAAATTGTAGTGGCACACCTTCCTAAAGAAAACCATCCTTTGCCCTGCTTCATCGTCGGACTGCTGGGCTGGCTCTTGCCGGGGGCCGGACATTTCTTGCTGAAAGAGAGTAAACGGGCAATGATTATATTTGTAACTGTTACCCTGACTTTCTGTATTGGCTTATATATCGGCTCAATCGGCATAATTGACCCCATCGGGGCAACGCCCTGGTATGTTTATGCCGCACAAATTATGACTTCGCCGCTGGTGCTCACAATAGGGCATATCAGCGCTGGCGGCGGCTTCCCCGTCTACGGCTGGCCTAACGAAATCGGACAAATATATACCAGCACCGCCGGTTTGCTTAACCTTTTGTGCATCATCAACGCCATTTATTTAGCTCATCTTAAAAGAACAGAAATACCCGGAGAATAAAATGTTGCTGCAAGCTTTTCTTGTAACTGCGACCTTTACCGCGCCGGAGCGGATCGCGACGAATCCACAGTTGTTGCTCTGGCTGCTGCCGTTAGCCGCGGCGATAGCTGTCATTTACAAAACAACCAAACTCCCGACAATTACAGCGGGCCTTTTTGTTAAAGAGACCGCGATTCTATTTGGCTCAATCGTCGTTTTCATAGTCGTAACTGCCTTGGCTTTATATGCCTTGGTTTGGCTGGCGGCATTGTGACCGCCGAAAACTTTGCCCTCGCCCGGATTTTAACCGCTGAGTTCCGGCAAAGACTCCTCAGTGATGCCTAACTCCACAAGGGCGTTGAAAGCGGCTTTTTGTTCCGCTTCTTTTTTGTTCGTCCCCCATGCGCTCTGGAAATGACGCCCCGCCATAACTACTGCCGATTCGAAACATTTGTTGTGGTCGGGCCCTCTCTCGTCGAGCACTTCATAGACAGGCGTCGTATTAAGATGCTGTTGCGCGTATTGCTGCAGTACCGACTTGAAATTGCCCTGAGATTCTTCCGCATTGGCCTGCTCAATCAATGGACCAAAATTCCTAAGAATGAAACTCTTGGCAGCCTCGAATCCGCTGTCAATGTAAATTGCTGCGATAACGGCCTCCAATAGACCGGCAGCAAGCGAGCTTGTCAAAGCGCGGACTGATGCCATGCCCTTGCCCACGCTTAGGAACTTTTGCAAACCCAGTTGCTTGGTAATTCGAGCGCACGTCCTGCGAGAAACAAGCATGCTCTTTACTTTCGTCAAATCTCCTTCCAGATAACCTCTGAATCGCTCGAAGATGGTTTGACAAATAACCACAGCTAAAACGGCGTCACCGAGAAACTCCAGACGTTCATTACTCAAAAGACGGTCGTCAGCCGCCGACGAATGAGTGAATGCCTTGGATAAGAGATTGTGGTTGGAGAAGCTATAACCTATTATCTGCTCGATTTGCTGCAGAGTTACTGCGTTCATCTGATTCGGTCCTGCTACTATGCAAACCCCGCGAGCAGATTACGAACACCGCTGCCCAAAGCGATCTTCGTAGCCGGCTCAACAAGGACAACAACACATTATGGTATACAAAAGATAGACCTCTGTCAAGTTCTTTTGTGCCCCTGCTGCCTAATTGATAAGCTGCAGGCTTGCCAGGGCAACAAATTTGTCCTCGGCAAGCTCAAATATCCCGTCAAGACCGGTTACGGTAAAGATACCTCTGGTCGCTGCCGCAACGTTGCAGAAAACAAGCCGATGACCACAGTCAGCCAGCAGCTTCCGCAACTTCAGGAGCTTCGAAAGACTCGAAGATGTTACAATGTCAACGTTGGAAAAATCAACTACAACGTCGCAGTCACCTCTATCACGTGAGATTTCGGTGACACTCTTAAGCTCCTCTCCCATATCAGGTTCTTGGGGCAAGTCCACGAGAATAATATCCTCTGACCAGTTTTGAATCCCCATTTTAAAACTCCTTTTAATAACTCAATATAGCCGTCGTAACTTTTAACCGTTCTATCGGCACAAGTTAAACGCAAGTTAAGCAAAAAAATCAAATCTCACTGAACCTTTTTTTCAATAGCGACCTATAAAAAGTAATATTTCTGTATCACTAGCCTTGCCCTCAACGAAAACTCACTGCGGAAACTAATTACTTGTTGTCTGCTTTTATAATCCCCTCTTTGCCACCTAAGTTACCCTTTGGACTGTTTAATGATAGCGTTCTGCCGGGGCCAAATGGGCCGTCTTTGTATGCATGGGTTGCTCATCTTGCTGGCAGTCCGCAAAACACCCATAGAATCGTGGAAACACCGGGCCACGCAAAACCGCAGCAAAAGTCAATCGGATAACTTGCTTTGATTGCTATCTGGGAGTATATCTTTCAGACGTGAATGCGGCGTTTAAGTTCAGAGGCCTGTTCCTGTTGTCCGTATTCTCAATTAATTCCGCTTTGGCCTTTTCCAAATCAACAGCATACAACAGTCCCTCCGTTGTTCGCACAAGTGCGAAGCCCCGGGTTTGTACCGCGATTCCAAAATCCGCTTTGTCGGCACTTCCACTAACCTGTCCTAATGCAGCCGTAACAATTACGCCCAGCGCAATACCTACGATTAGTGTTTTTACTTCAAGTTTTAATTCCATTGCATTTCCCTTTCAAAAAACAACGTATATATTTCATTCTTAACGATTTTTGAAAATTTTGCAAGAGCTTTCAGATGCTTATAGAACGATAGGTAGGTATAGTTACGCAAGACAAAGCCGAATTGTAAGTCCACGACTTAAGATTGGTGGTTTCCGGCGCGGCACAAATCTAATTGCAGCTTTCTATCTGATTTTCGCCGCCCCTGCTCCCTGACCTGTTTGCCGACTAGTGACCTCAATGCAGCAACTCTCCAAAAAAGCAAAATCTACGAAATTAACTGCCGAATCCTGGTCAACATCGGCTCCCTCGCACCAGTCAGGCGGACGACAGTCTCCATCAAGCCAATGAGACGCCAAAGCCGCAAGGGACTCAAGATCGTTGCCGGTTACCTTTATTGTATCTGTGCCGTAAAAGTACAACCCGTATTCACCGCTCTTAAGCAGCCCCACAACAATTACCTCAGCTGGCCCGTAATTTCCACCGGAACAAAACTTAGACCGCGCAAAAGCAGTCTTAATCTCAACCAAGCCATCCTTGTTGATAACCGCCTTGACGTAGTCGGATGCAATACCCAGCGGCTCGAGCATAGCGGGCGTATCAGTGTCAACATCATCAACGCTGAAACCTTCAGGCAAAATCAAATGCGCCTTGAGCTGCTTGCCGCGGCTTTTGGTGTTCAGGACCCGTGGTGTAAATTTCATCGGAACTTCCATCCGGGGTATGAACACCTCGTATGCCCCCATGTCAAATTCACCAAGCTCTCCATTGTTGTCAACATCCGGATAGTCAAACGGCCGGATATTACCTTCGATATCACTATAGATATTCGCGTCAGTCGCTGCGTCTACGCACGGCGAACCCGGCAGAAGGTGATAATCGCCTCCAATCCAGATGGCATTGGCGTCATTTGGCTCAACCTCCATATTCAAATCATCGGCATGAGCCCAATATCCCGGCCTGGCAAACCATGGAGCGGCATCAATGTTGCCTTCACCACCGTAACCGCCCTTGATGTTGCTGTATTTCACATCTATAGGGCCGAGTATTTCATCCCCGTAGTTATCCCAGATGATGCAGTTTCTAATCTTTGGTCTGCCCCTGTAGGCCTCAATGCCCTCGGCCCCGTTCTCGACAATGGTGCAGTTGATGATTGTGCCGTTTTTCCGGCCCGAAACATGGATACCGGCACCGGCGTTACCCGCAATGACACAGTTGGCGACCAATAATCGACTTTCTTCGCTGTATATCCCGGCACATGCATTGCCGGAAATTATACAATTGCTTATTGTCGGCATGGTGTTGGCACGCCTGCATACTATTGCTGCCTCGTAACCTGCGTTGCGACCCCCAGTAATAGTGAAACCGCTAAGTACCGTGTCTGGCCCTTCCTTATGCGTAAAACTCACCACACTCTTATTGGCATTCCCGTGGATAACTGTTGCCGCCACAACCGCTGCGTCATTGGGGTCTCTCGACCGCAGCTTGATTTCTTTGCCCCAAAAGTTGATGTTTTCATAATAAACTCCCTCACCTACTAATATCTCATCCCCGGGCGACGCGTCACTGATGGCATTTTTAATCAAGACGAAATATTTCCGCCCGGAAGTCAGATTCTCAACCGTCCCGACCAGAATCTCCCCCTCAATAGTGCAGTTGATAATTGTAGGTTCGCTGGTGTAATACCGTGTGATGGCATATGGGTCCCCGCTGATCGTGCAGTTAATGATTGTCGGATATGCATCATAGCAGTAGATAGCCCCCAAAGGCCCGGCGACCCCCGTAATGGTACAGTTGGCAATTGTCGGGCTGCTCTCATTGCAGGAGATACGCCCGCCCCCAGTAAAAGTAAAGCCGCTGACCACTAGCTCTTCTGAAGTATACCACTTCCCAATGTCCAAATGACCTTTTATTATAGTACGAGACACAACCGCTGAATCGTTCGGGTCTGTTGACCGCAGTGTTACGTCTTTGCTTACAACGCTGATGTTTTCTTCGTAATAAACTCCCTCTCCGGCTACCAGCTCGTCCCCGGAGGATGCCTCATTAACCGCATCCTCAATATAATCGTACAGCTTCCCGGTCCGCAGATTCTCAACCGTCGAATGGACTATTACCCCACCTACAATGTTGCAGTCGGTAACCACCGGCTCGCTCATATGCCATAAGTCGAAGGCGGCGACTTCATACCCGATTATCGTGCAGTTGCTAAATGCCGGAAATGCGTTGTAGCAATAGACGCCAATATTTTCACCGATAATCGTACAGCCGCTCACAGTCGGCGATGAGCTGCTGCACGATAGCGCAACGTCTCCACTGCCGATTGTGCTGTTCGTAATCGTTCCTGTCCCGCCCTCAAAGCGGATACCGGTGCTTCCACCACCCACGGTGCAGTTCCTAATCGTTAGTGACGCACTCTGGCACAAGATGCCCAAAAGCTCACTATTGATGATGCAGTTCAGAATTGTCAGAGACCCCTCATTGCTGTAGATGCCCTGGACCATACCGCTAATTGTACAGTTGATGATTATTGGGGATGCCCCATCGCACCAGACACCCACGTCAACACTTCTAATCGTAAGGCCTGCAAGCACTGCACCCGGCCCCTCCCCGCTGACAAAGCTCACCGCCTTGCTTGCCCCGTCTATAATAGTACCAGCCACAACGTTCGCGTCATTTGGCTCGGTTGACCTGACAATCAGCTCCTTGCCCTTAAAATCGATGCTCTCATAATAAATACCCTCCTCAGGTACTATCTCATCGCCGGCCGTTGCATCATCAATCGCATCCTGAATATAATCATAAATCTTCCCCGTACCCGGATTCCGAACTATTGGTCGCACTTTTACCTCCCCAATGATGGTGCTGTTGACGATTGTTGGCTCGCTTGCATGCCACAAGTCCATAGCCACGCCTTTATCCATCTCAATGGTGCAGTTGATTATCGTCGGAAATGCCCCATAGCAGTAGATGCCTACGCCATTGCCAGCAATCGTAAAACCGGCAAGCACTGCGCCGGGACCTTCACCGTTCGCAAAGCTCACCAAAATATCACTGCCATCACTGCTGATAATAGTGGCCGCCACAACTGCAGCGTCATTCGGGTCCGTTGATGTAACAGTTACACTCTTGCCCGCAAAATTGATGCCTTCTGAATGCGTACCAGTGGCTACTATGATGGTATCACCGTCCTGTGCAACATCGATGGCCTCCTGAATCGTGTCGAACGGATGCTCTTGGGTCCCGTTCTCCAGCGGGTCACCTGCTGCAGGGCTTCCGGGCGATGGGTCGTCAGGCGCATCGTCATCAACGTATAAGTCACGCCTGCCCTGATACTCGTAGGCACCCATATCGACAGTCGCGCCTGCACCTGTGCCTGTATCCGGCGTATTTGGGTCATCAATAAAACGCGGCCATCTGTCCAAGTCCACCGTTACCGCCGGCCCAACCGCTGTGTTATCACCCGCATCCACACACGCTGAGCCGGCCAATATCCGCAGGTTGTCATCCTCCGTGCCCACGATATCGTCCAGCCCGTCAGAGTCCATCAACAGCGGATTTTCGCCTATGTTGCCAGTGCCGCCTAACGCTCCTGTCCAGCCTTCAATACAGCTATAGTTGACCACCGGTGCCCAGCCGTAAATCTGTGCAGACTCCGTCACGTTATTGCTGTCGCTGTTACCCCAAAGGATGCAGTTGCTCACGCTGGAACTGCCAATGTAGGCATCTGCTATCCCCCCACCGTCGTTGTTGGCTGAGTTGCTGCTGAATGTGCAGTTGACCACCGTCACCGCCGGGCTGTAGTTAAGGTTGCACATCCCCCCGCCGTAACCGCTGTCGTCGGGGTCGGGCAGGCCCGCACGGTTGCCGCTGAATACGCAGTTAATCACCGTCGGGTCACTCTCAATGTTACACATCCCGCCGCCGACAGTACCAACTCTGTTGCCGATGAACGTGCAGTTAATCACCATCGGGTTGCTGTCGTAGCGGTTATCCATCCCGCCCCCGCTCCAGTTCTTCAGTGCCACGTTGTCAATAAACCTGCAATTCACCACCGTCGGGCTGCTGTACTCGTTGAACATCCCCGGGCGGTTGCCGCCCCTGAAAGTGCAGTTAGTCACCGTCGGGTTGCTGCCTGCCGTGTTTGCCATCGCGTTGCCCAATCTCCCGCTGAAGATGCAGTTGCTCACCGTTGGGCTGCTGCCGATGCAACTGACACCCCCGCCATACTGGTCCGGCGTATGTGTCTGATGTCCTGTATTAATAACAGTAAAACCATTTAGGACGGAATTTCCATCTTCGCCGCCATGGAACATAAAACCGCTATGCCACTGCTGTCGACTGTTATAGCAGTCGATGATGCAGTTCTCCGGGCCGTGCTCGCTGCGTACCGTGATGGCCCTGCCCTTAAAATCGATATCACGGTAGCCATCGCCTTTGTATGTCCCGTCCGCTACCCAGACCGTCCCGCCGTCCCACGAGTGGTCGACAGCTTCCTCTATGGTCAACGGCGCATTCGGGTCTGCACCCGGAACGTAAATATCGCCCGGCCCGTCGTCAGTTGTAAATGAGTAGCAAACGCCGTTGTTGTCGTGAATCTCGGTATTGCCATGACCGTCGGTAGTCTCGATTATAAAAAAGTACTCAGTCTTCGGAGATACCCCCTTCAAAATTATGACGTGGCTGGTTGCCAGAATTGAGCTTTTTCCCTCTATAATATGGGGCTCTCCACAAGCTAAACCACAAGCAATCTTGGCCCTGGCAGGCTCACTTGTCTCAAAGCTCACCGTTGGCTCTGGCCCCGGCACATTAACCACGATATTAAAGACCAACGGTGCTTCACAGTCAGCCACCGCCGTATCCGCTGTGGTTGCAGGATTACCGCTGCCATCGTCCGCGTCATCATATGTAACAGTTATAGTCTCACCATGCGATAATTGCAGTAGGCCGTCTTCAGTGTTGGGGTCGCCAGAAGAAGTCGAAATCGTCCCCATAAAAAAACCTATAGGGGGATTTCTTTCAATCAGAACAACTGTTTCCGAATCACCCCCGCTTGATGTGGCCGTCACTTCCTGGCTGCCTCGGCCCGCAAGGTCCCGGTCGCCCAGCGAGACAGGTATAACACTTGAACACGTATAATAATCAGCATCGAAATTTAACCGACCTTTTGATGGAGCGGTCTCGAGAATTGTCTTGAAAAGATTAAGACGCCCGTCTGCTAGACAAATACCCGGTGCAATAGGGTCAACCCCCTCCATAAGGACATCGTATACATCCTCATTTGTCAGGACCGGGTTCACCGACAGCAAAAGAGCGCAGGCGCCTGAAATGTGCGGGCACGCCATCGATGTGCCTGACGCGATCGTCGTGTAACCATCATGGACCCTGCCCATGCTTGTCCCGTTCGCCCGCAGGGACAAGACATCAACTCCGGGCGCAGCTATATCCACCCAGTCCCCGTAATTGGAAAAAGGTGCTTTCTCGTCATTCGAATTGGTCGCAGCAACCGCAATCATATGCTCATAAAAAGCCGGATACGCAGGCTCACTCGAACTGCCATTGCCGGCTGAAGCCACCATTATCACACCCTGACTGTGTGCGTAGTCTATGGCATCCCGCATGCTCTGCAAATAGAACCCCCCGCCCCAACTGTTGGATATGACATCCGCGCCGTTCTCCACCGCATAATAAAAAGCAGGCACCGCGTCGGCCGTTTCCCCCGACCCCTCCCAGTTAAGAAACTTCAGCCCCATTATCCGCGCGTCCCAGCAAACTCCACTAATATCGAGCCCGTTATTGCCTTCCGCAGCAATTATACCGGAAACGTGCGTCCCGTGACCGTGGTCGTCCATGGGGTCGTTGTTCCCGACGAGAAAGTTATAGCTGTATATGTCGTCTATGTATCCGTTCCCATCGTCGTCAACACCCGCCACACCATTTAATTCCGCCTCATTGAACCACATGTTATCATCTAAGTCTCTATGGGTGTAATCAACGCCCGTATCCACGACCGCAACTATTATCTCTGAGTTGCCGGTATGTAAGTCCCAGGCCTCGGGAGCATCTATATCGCTATCCGGTGTTCCAGGCGGGTCGTTATATCTGCCGCTCTCTGGATACATCTGCCCCGTGTTGTTCAGAGGCCACTGTATAGGATAATGAGCGTCATTCGGACTCGCGTCTATCGTCACAATGTAATTGAGCTCCGCGTACTCAATGTCCGGGTCGCCATTGTACGCCGCCACCACCTCTTCCAAAGACTGCCCCGCCTCAGGCTCCAGTTCCAGCTTATATATCCCGCTGAGGTCCGGCACCCTTGCGCCTTTCGGGGCCCGTTTAAGCCTCCTTACAATACGCCTCTCTTTCTTACTTAAAAGGGCTTTGTCCTTCTTCAGCAGAGCCTTTACCCGGCCCCTGTTCTCCTTAAAGTTCCTGATTAGACACTTGGCCTTCTTTAATTTGTATCTCTTGTTCAGCTCGTCCAGCGAATCGGATAATTTAAGCCCCTTCGCCAACACGCCTTTCGCCAGACCGGTTTCAACGGCCTCCGCAGCATTGCCACGGAATTTCACGATTATCTCATTCTCAACATACTCCGGCTGTTCGTCGCGACTCGGCTCTAAAAACGGCGCTAAGTTCACGTCGAACTTAGCCTGTTCCACAGCAGCCTCACCAGCTGCCGCTGGCAAAACCACGCATATCACTGCGGCCAAGAGTATCTTACAACCGGGAAATGCTCCCATTCTCATACACCCACCTGATTTCAGGTCTTTGAAGCGCCTACACTGTGCTCCTCGAAAAAAAAGCACCTTTACTTACTACACTGCCATTATAGCAAAGATTGCCACCTAATTCAATACTCTTGTACCACGAACAACACAAACCACCATTTCAAATCCTCAAAAATGACCTAAAAGCTGCGATGAAAACATGAAAAAAGGGCCGCAAAGCCCGACAAGTCTCAACTTGCAGCCCTTTGCTTGCTCTTACTGCTTATGCTGTTCGGCGGGATTACCGCCCGCCGCGATATAGCTACCTCTGTAGCCTCCCGCGCAGCCCGGACAACGACTTACCACGGGCTTTCATTGGTCCCCTCCTGTGGGGGACCGTAACGGTCGTACTCTCTTCCGTCGCATTACCCGAATCATCCACCGCCTGATAAGTCAGCGTATAAATCCTGCCGCTGCCGCCTTTACTCTTCCTGGCCCTAAGATAAATCGAGCCATCATCCCTTATCCCAACATAATCGTTAATATCCCCCGCCGGACTCATACTAATATCAACTAACGAAACCTCCACCTCCTCATCACAGTTATCGCTCACCTCCCACTCCGGCCGAACCTGAACCATCTTACCATTTGGCGGCCAGAGAACATTCGGCTCAACAATCAAACTAAACTCCGGCGGCATCACATCTTCAACCGTAATCACCACCTCATCGGCCTCAGAATCCTCAAAACCGTCGTTTACAACCAGCTCAACGGTATGCTCACCTAACGCCAGTTCGATTGTAGGATTAACGCCCGTCGCAATCTCCTCGTCGCCAATAAACCACGCATACGTTAATTCATCGCCGTCGGCATCATTTGAATCCGAGCCATCCAGTGTAACCTCCGCAACGCATCCAACTCCTGCGGATACGGTCTGGTCCGGCCCGGCATTGGCAATCGGCTGCGTACAAATACCCATCGGCGCATCAGAATCAATCCAGTTCGGGTCACTGTCATCCGGACCGCATGGGTCGCTGCCGAGATAACCCTCGTTCCCGTTGCCCGACATATCATAAACTACCTGACCTTCACCCTCGTCAAAGTCCCAGTATGCAACCAGATTCGGCTCGCTGCCGTCAAGTGCGATGTGCATGTTCGCCTGAATCTCCTCCTGCGTCAGCGCTGCGCTCCAAATCCGAACATCATCGATTAAGCCGTCAAAGACAAACGGACCCGTGAAACCGGGACCACCTATCCAAACCGGAACATTATTCAAAGACCTCCCAGGCCCCGAATCGCTGCCGGAAAGACTTCCATCTACATAAATCTCCCCATCCGTTGAATTAGTTCTAACTGCCGCAACGTGATGCCACAGACTATCATCCACCGTCACATCGCTCTGAAAGAGAAAGCCATAGCCGCCGTTATAAACATAGAACTGTGCCCGTCCATCAGCACGTATGCTCACTCCATAACTGCCATTCGCAGAGCTTTCACTCCTTTGAACGACAATTGCATGTCCCTTCACACTGTCAGTCTTCACCCACGCTGAAACCGCAAAGGGCCCCGTACCTGTTATCGCAGGCCCCGTACTGCAACTGACATAATCATCCTCGCCATCAAACTCCAGCGTGCTTCCGCGCGGACATATTGCAAAGACGTCGACCTCCTTCTCTCCCTCGACAAAAACACCATCTTCCGTATACCCCGCGTAAATCGTAATATATTCGCCCGGGATGTTTACGTCCTCCGTAATCAGCAGTCCGTTCTGATCAATGCTTGCCACTGGACTTGGTATTGTATTGGGCCCAACCCACCAAACGGCCAGGTCCGTCACATCCGCAGTGCTGTTGTCACCGTAATGAGCGATGGCTGCGTATTGGGCCTGGAATTTCTCCGCCACTTCTTCGGGGCCGATTATTTCAAGATGGACCGGCACGTCGGCATCGAGCGTCAGTTCATAAGAACAACCCCCCGAGTAAATGTCGATCGCGGACTGTACGGTCAGCTGGTCTCCGCTAAATGAAGGGCCGGGCGTCACCGCAACAGCATACGTTTGCGTGGATTTGAGAGTTGCATTAAAGCTCGACAGGTCAAATGATGAGACGGGCACACTTGAGAGAGGATACGTATAATCTGAAGCGTCCTCCAGAGTATAAGCGATTTTGGGACCCGGTATGCTGTTGACCTCGTCAAACTCGTAGACCGCCACCTCGAACTCCCCTGAAGTGTTACCATGCCCGAAGCCGCCTACCCGCAAATCTACGCTCAGCAAGGTCCGCTCAGACTCGACTGCAAAGGTCTGTCCCCACCCGTAATAGTGCTCGCCCCCGAAACCGTAAGCACCGTTGTGGCCTGATTCAAAAACCCAGGGCCCTTGAATTGTATTACCTTCTACCTCGGATGTTATCCCAAACTCCACCTCTTCTATCCCCCCGTGCCAAGATTCCCATTCTAAGTCCGCCGCGAGCGATGGAGTTACAAACGTCCATACCCCGACAAGAATTAAGAAACTGATACACAGCCAAATCCTTTTCATTTTTCTGCCCTTTCCATAAAAATGAATATTAAATTACAATGCCACAGTCTCCGCACTGCGCCGAAACATATGGCTGTTTCGTACTCATAACAGGCGAAAATGCCCTTTGGTTTTCCGCTAACCTTTTCTTTTCCAGCCGCTAAAGCCTCATCTGCCCGGGCATTATAACGCAAATCCCTCCGACAAGCAACTATTTTTTTCCTCCGCGGCGTCGCACTCCTCTGCGATATACCTGTTTGCCCGGCCGCCGGACCAGTCCCCTGCCGAGTCTCCTCGGTCCCTTCCTGTGACGAACTGCAGCGGTTGCACTCGCTTCCGCCACATTACCTGAATCATCCACCGCCTCATAAGTCAGCGTGTAAATCCTGCCGCTGCCGCCTTTACTCTTCCTGGCCCTAAGATAAATCGAGCCATCATCCCCTATCTCAACATAATCGTTAATGTCTCCCGCCGCACTCATACTAATATCAACCAGCGAAACC
>Ga0114922_10000352_pt1 | contig 44707 bp, 38 predicted proteins | sample AartaG_FD_100975 | JGI IMG/M metagenome (GOLD analysis project Ga0114922, IMG submission 100975) | Deep subsurface microbial communities from Aarhus Bay to uncover new lineages of life (NeLLi) - Aarhus_00045 metaG | ecosystem: Environmental > Aquatic > Marine > Oceanic > Sediment | place... | reverse complement strand
GACCTGGGACGGGGATGAGGCCTCAGGCGGTGACGCCGGATGGGGCTGGGGTGACGGCACAGGTGGCGTCATTTATTCTGAAGGCGGCGGTGGTCCAATCGTAACCAATTGTACATTCGAAGGTAGTACCGCGACTATGGGCCTCGGCGGCGAAGGTGGCGCCAGGAGCCAGGGGAATGAGGGCGACCCGCGGGCTCTCGAGGGCCTTAACGGTATAGCCGTGCCCGATGGTCTTATTTCGGGCGGTGCGGCCTACTACAACAACCTTACAACGGCAGAGTTCACCAACTGTACGTTCATCGGCAACGCGGCCTATGAGATCTCGGTACCGGACCAGTTATCCGGCGTGCCCAGTCCGGCGAGGATATACACCGTGGGGGGCGCACTGTATTTTTATGGGAATAACAATGTAAATCTCAGTAACTGTGACTTTACGAATAACTCAGGCGGGGCGGTATACTGCGGGCAGAGCTGCAACATATCCATCAGCAACGATTATGACCCCAATGGCGAGTGCTCGTTCAGCGGCAATTCCGACCCCAACGACAGTGATGATCTTTGGACGGACAGGCATGTCGACTTCGGCACCGGCGCCGCTGTCTATATCGGTAAGGATTGTACTGTAAACCTACGAGGCTGTAACTTCGGGGGCAATTCAGCCAAGAATGAAGGTGGAGCCTTGATGTCCAAGAGTGATGCGTCGCTGACGGGCTGCTCTTTCAGCAACAATACAGCCGGCAATTACGGCGGCGCGATAGACCTTTATGATATGGGCAGAGTTTTAACAATCGAAGCCAACGACTGCAGCTTTGTCGGCAATGAAGGCAAGTATGGCGGCGCTATCTCTTCGGAGGTTTTCGCGGCTACATTTACCAATTGTTACCTTAGTAATAACACCGCTGAGGTTGGCGGGGCGCTGCACCTTGTGTCGGGTGTTGTCGAGATTACAGGCGGCGGCATTAGCGGCAATGTCGCAACCGGCGGAGGGGGCGGTGGTATGCATTGTCAGCTTACGGAGGCCCAGATAAGCAACTGCACAATCCAGGACAATTCGGCCTATGGCGTCTCAGGCTCGGGTGGCGGGGTCAATTTCGCGGGAGCAGCAGCTGTTCATGTGGTTAAGAATTGTCTGCTGACCGGCAACTATGCTGCTACTAATGGCGGTGCAATATTCTGCAGCAATGCAACGCCTGAGATTGAGAACTGCACATTTTTCGGCAACGCTACTGCGGGTAATGGCGGCGCGATATTCGCCGATTGGAGCTCATTGGCTTTGGTAACCAACTGCATCTTAAGCAACTGCACGAGCCACGCAATTCACGAGGAGGATTTCACCGGTGATGCAGTTGTAACACATAGTCTATTTTATAATAATAGCGACGGCGACTACTATGACGCGGGTACAGGCACTACCTATACCGGGCCGGACGGGATTGCAGACATTCCAAGCGGCAGAGACAATATATATGGTGATTCATTGTTTGTTACTGGTCCGGGGGGCGATTATTATCTGAGCCAGACTGCGGCGGGACAGGTGGCTGACAGCCCTTGCATGGATGCTGGCAGCGATTTGGCCACCAACTTGGGAATGGAAATATATACAACACGAACAGACGAAGTAGGAGATGAGGGAATTGTAGATGTAGGTTATCACTATCCGATATCAAGTACTGTGGACGCCAACTTGGCTGTGGATTTGGATACAGATGAATTGTGGATGTATCAGAATCTTCCGGGGCAGAGTAACTCTGATTTAACGGCGGGTGTTTCGGTTACGGATGACCCGTGGGGTAATGCCACCTATAGCTATGCGTGGGAGATTGTGCTGCCGGCGGATGTCAGCTTAGCGCCGGTAACAGTAGATGGTGGTGGGGCCGGTGACGCGTACTGGACGTTCGCAGCGCGGGGTTGTGATGAGCCGGGAGGCTTATCTGACTCGGGGCAAACATTTACGGTCAGGGTAACGGTTACAGGAGATGATTACGGCAATACGGGTCAAGTGGAAGCAGAGTTCGGGATAGCACTTCTTGGTGACGTTGATAATAATGGCGTGATAAATGTTGCGGACCGTTCGATAGCGAATGTATTCTGGGTAGCGGGTTCGGCCGGGCCTTATACGCTTCGCGACTGTGATGTGAACTGCGATGGTGTCGTGAACGTCGCTGACAGGTCTTTCGCAAACGTGATATGGGTGGGTGGGCTTGGCCAGAAATCGGTGAGCAGTCCGTGCCCGTTACGTTAATTTCAAATTACACATCTCGAGTTTCAGATTTTGGGGGAACGCAGTTGTGGATTCGGTGCTCCTTAGGGGATAAATCCCTTGGCGATGAACTGCGCGGGGATGACAGGGGAAGACGCGGGATGATAGGTGGTCGGTGGTGTGCGTGGGCTAAGCAGGGGGGATCGACAGGTTGTTTAGGCAGGTTTGGGCGTTCCTTTTTAGTATTTTCAGGCCGGGGCGTTTGATAGGGGAGTCGGCGAATTCGGTTTTGAACTCGTCTTCGGTCATATCCAAGATTCTCCGGAGGTTTAGATTTGCGCGAGCGGGGTAGAATTTGAAGTTTTTGTTTTTACATACGGGGGCATTCTGCTGATATGGGCAGGCGAGGACACATTCGTCACAGCCGAAGAGGCGGTCGTGGATTTTTTCAGACAAGTCAAGGGGAATCTGGCCTTTGTATTCTATTGTCAAATAACTGATACATTTGTTGGCGTTGAACTGGCCATCCGGCTGCAATGCGCCTGTTGGACAGGCGTGGATACATTTGTTGCAGTTAGAGCAGTCACTTGAAAGCGGTTGGTCCGGTTGAAGATTCAAGTTAGTTATTATTTCGGCGAGGAAGATTTGGGGGCCGAGATTGGGATTGATTAGCATGTGATTTTTGCCGATGAAGCCGAGGCCCGCGCGAGCGGCGAGAGCCCTTTCGGGCACAGGAGCTGAGTCGACACAAATCCTGAACTTGAAGTCGGTGTCAGCGACGGAAGCTATAAAGTCAGTGAGTTTGCGCAAAAGGCTCTTTATGAATGAGTGGTAATCCTGGTACTGGGCGTATTTTGCTATCCTTCCCGCCGGGGCGTTTGCATCCGGCGGTTCTGTTTCTATTATTGGTGGTTTGTAATTCAGGCCGAGGCAAACCACTGATTGTGCGCCCTGCAAAAGTCTGGCGGGGCTGGTTCGTTTATTGAGGTTTTTGCGCATATAGAGCATTCGGCCTGCGTAGCCGAGTGCGAGCCAATCGTTGAAGAATTTGAACTGCTTGTCATCCAAGGGCGAGGCATCTGTTATGCCAACGAGGGCGAAACCGAGTTCGATGGCTTTTTGCTTTATGTCTTGAACCAGGGTCATAGGTGACGATTATACAGGATTTTGGCAGGACCGGCAGTGGAGAGTTGGATTAGTTCAAGGATTGGGCGAATATTTCGAAGTCGAGGAAGTTAATTATTCCGTCGCCGCCGGCGGGGGCGATATCTATGGACGGGGCATTTTTGAGCCAGTTGTTTGAAAGAATATCCAGGTCGTAGAGGTCGACGGAACGGTCGCCGTTGAAGTCTGTCAATAAAGAGCCACTTACAATAAGAGAATAATACTGCTGACCGTTTGTCAATGCTCCTTTATAGGTGACTTCGGCGGTATAATTGCCCGGGACAGAGGGGGAGGAGATGATTACCTGCTCGACGTTATCCAGGGTGTTGTCGCCGGTTGCGGCGGGGTCATTTGGGCTGGCCGGGTTCAAGACAAACGGATAATAAGTTGTTGAGCCGTTAGGGTCGATAAGGCGCAGGTCGAGGTCGTTTACCAGCCGGGGCGTAGGGTCATCCAATTCCTCAATGGCGGCAGCGGGCGGGTCTGTCCAGCATAGAGTCGCCTTGATTGGGGCGCCTGTGCCAGATTCAAACGTATAAGTGGCCACTGTGTTAACATCATCCAGCAGGCCTTCGACAATCTTGTTCGCGTCGGAGAAGTCATAGTGGTCGGTTATCTGTTCGGCGGCAGCATGTGTATTCATTAGTCCCCAGCCAAATTTGTAATCGGGGCCTGGTCTGCCGAGGTCGTCGGCAGTGTGAATTATAAGTGCCTTTAAGGTGCTGGAGCGCATGGCCTGGGCGGGAAAGAGCTCGCCGTAGTACTCGACCAACAACATTGCAGCGCCCACAGCGCCGGGCGCGGCCATGCTGGTACCGCTCCATGAGTCGTAGCTGCTGTCGCTATTGGCTATAGGCGAGTACAGACCTATTCCGTTGGTCACGATGTCAGGTTTTATTCGGCCGTCGTCGGTCGGCCCCCAGCCGCTAAAGTCCGCCATCGTGCCCTGTCCCGGGTCACGCACACCTCCAGAAACAGCATCGTGGACAGCGCCGACGGTCATAATATTCTTTGCGGAACCGATGGTCATAATCGTATCGAAACCCCCGTTGTCCCAGCCATCGTCGCAGGGGTCTTCAGCAGGGTCGTACTGTTTAGTTCTCCATAGTAAGTTTGGTCCGGCTTTTTTTGGGTACTGAAATGTGCTTCCCTCGGCTGGTGCATCATCAGTGCGGTCATTGCCTGACGCCTTAAAGGGTAAATAGTAAGGGGCGTTATAGCAGAGCTGGTCCCAGTCGGCCACCTCAGGGTCGTAAATCCCGAAATAATCCGATTCTCTACTTGGCCATGTTCCATACCAGCGAGGCGGCGAAAAGCCGTGTTCCCAGCCGCATATGTAGCCGTAGGAATGGTTGGAAACCTGTATTTTGCCAGGTTCATTAGGATAGCTCATCGCGCGTGAAGTCATCTCCGATAAATCATAGGTCCACTCATAAGAATCAATCAGTATGCTCGGTGCCATTCCGAGGGCATTGGCGAAAACTCCGGCGCCGCCGATTGTTCCGCCAACATGTGTAGAATGGTCATGATAAGCGGCGCCATCGAGAATAGTTACACGTCCACCAAACTCTTGATGGGTTGTTCTTGGGGCGCCGCCGTCCCAGAGACCGACGGTCAAACCAGCACCAGTCAGGTTGTATGGTGGGGTATTTCTAATGAGGTCCACGCCGATTGATATTGCCGCATTTAGGTTGCAGGTTTTGTAAACATAAACCCTGTCGCCATCTATCGCCATCAATTCAAAGAGAGTATTTCCAATTTGCCCTTTTGGTATCCAGCCTTGTCTTTCTGCTATTTCCCACGCAGCAGCTTTTCTGAGGTGGCTTTCTGTTGCCAGACGCTCAACGGCCTGCTGACGCAGTGTCGGTTCACTGAGGTCGACAACAGGCTGGCCGTAGGCTGGGACATTTGCTAATGCACAAGTCAAGTCAGCAAAGATGAATATCAGCAGTAAGAAGCGAGAGAAATAAAAATCGCCGCGTCGGTCCGTAAATGCCGCCACCGCCGGGCCCCTACCGTAGAAACTATTCTTCATCCCAACCTACCTATTCATCACCCATTCGCCGGAAAACAACTCTGAAAGACATCTTAAGAATTTATTATAGCTTAAGTGACATTTGAAATCAAGTCAAAACTTGGTTTTATGAAGCGACCGATGCTTATATTTCAGCAGTGCTCCAAATGAGGTTTCTGTCTTGTAAATGCAGATTTAACTTTGTAACATAGCTACGTTTATCAAGGAGAACTAAAAAATGGCAAAGGGATTAACAGGTATAATAGGGGGCACGGGCCTGGGTGAGGCGCTTGCTGCTGATATCAGCGAGGCGGAATTTCACGACGTAGAAACACCCTTCGGAAAGCCAAGCACAAAGGTCATGGTCGGCAGATTAGGGGCAAACAAGATTGCATTTGTCAATCGGCACGGCGAGGGTCACAAACTTTCGCCGAGTAGGGTTCCATTTGCGGCGAATATTTTTGCGTTGAAAAAACTCGGCGTTCATACATTGTTAGCAAGCGGGGCGGTCGGGTCGCTCCGTGAGAAAATCGCACCGGGCGACTTAGTGTTGGTTGACCAGTTTATTGACAAGACATTCAAACGGACAAACAGTTTTTTTGGTGATTATGCGGCGGTCCACTGCGAGATGACGCAGCCAGTCTGCGAGCGGCTTCGAAAGCAACTATTAGAAGCCGCCAAGACAATCGACGTGAAAACGCACTCTAAGGGGACCTACATTTGTATGGAGGGCCCGCAATTTTCCACACGAGCCGAATCGCTAATGCACCGTGTGTGGGGCGGTGATTTAATCGGTATGACGGCGATGCCGGAGGCCAAATTAGCGAGAGAGGCACAAATCTGCTACGCACTGGTTGCGCTGCCGAGCGATTACGACTGTTGGCGAGTCCACGAAGAAAGGAAAGATAAGCAGACGCTGCTGGAGGAGATAATGTCAAACCTGCAAACGGCAACAAACAATTGCTTAGAGCTTATCAAGGCGGTTTTGCACACCGGCGGCGAACTTGTTTGCGAGGACTGTCCGTGCAGAAAGAGTCTCGACTTGGCGGTCTGGACCGACGAGAGCCAGATCAGGCCGGCTGATGAAGAAGAATTAAAAGTATTGTTTGAGTGAGGTAAAACGCATACTATATGGTCATTGAGCAAAGAAAACGGAATTCGAAAGGACAACAGAAATGAAAAGACCGAGCCAGAAGGTGTTTGTCCTGTTAGCAGGTGTTTTGATTATGCTAAGTGCAGGATGTAACGAGCAGGGCCTGTCAGACACGAGAAGAAGCAGGATTATAGCCAATGAAAACAGGCAGTTAAGCAAGGAGATTGAAAGTAAAAAAAAGCTGCTTGCAAAATGCCTGGAAGAAAAGCAAGTCATGAAGAAAAAGTTAGAGACGGACATGTGGAGTATAGCAGACCCGTTTATTGATGAAAACGTGATATTGCGCCAGGAAAACAAGAAGCTCAAGGCAGAAATAGAGCAGCTCAAAGCAGGGTCGACAGCCCCTGAATAATCAGAAAAAGTGGGACAACCCGGGAGTCTTAAAGTCCAGCCCAAGGAACTCGTGGAAGAACCGGAGGAACTACAAATAAAGCCGAGGCTAGTTAAAGAACCCGAACCTTAGTGAGAACTCTCAGGCACTATGACGGCACAGTTTGGTGGCGGCGTTTACACAATCGGGTAATTTTTCCCGGGGGTAGTGATTTTGCATTGCGGCCGCGACAAGTCCTACGAACATCGGCTGAGGTCTAAGCGGGCGTGAAGTCAGGCAGGGATGTGCCTGGGTTGCCAAAAAGAATGGATGGGAGGGCATCTCGAGGATTTGCATGATTGGCTGATGTGGCGCTTTTCCGGAGAAGACCAGGCCGGCTTTTTCCAGCGTTTCAATGTAGCGGGGGTCAACCTCGTAGCGATGTCTAAATCGCATTCTGACTGAATCGGCTTTGCCAAAGAGCTTCCATGCAAGCGTTTGTTTTTTTAATTCTATGTCTCTTCCACCAAGACGCATGTTTCCACCAAGGCCTTCTATTTTTTTCTGTTCGGGCAATATATCGATTACGGGCTCCGGGCAATCGGAGTCAATCTCCGTGCTATTGGCGTTTGAGAGTCCGCAGACATTACGGGCGAATTCTATAACTGCCATCTGAAAGCCGAAGCACAGACCGAGGTAAGGTAGATTGTTTTCTCTGGCATATCTTACACAGGCGATTTTGCCATCGACGCCGCGAGTGCCGAATCCGCCCGGGACGATAATACCATCGACGCCTGAAAGGTGGTCGGCTACATTGGTATCGGTGATGGCGGTTGTCTCGACCCATTTTATTTTGACATCAGAACCAAGCGCAATACCAGCATGCTCGATGGCATTAATTATCGAGGCATAGCTATCACGGACGGAAGTGTATTTGCCGGTTATGCCGATGGTAATCTCTTTTTTGGCGGCGTCCATTTTGTCGGTGAAGTCGCACCACCGGGCCCAGGCTTTGCGTTCCTGGCGGAGATTGATTCTATCGTCTATCTTGAGCAGTCTGGCGACCTCGAAATCCAGGCCTTTATCTCTGAGGATGGCAGGTATCATATAGATGCTGGCGGAATCGGGCAGGGATATGGCCCTTTCAAAGGGGACGTTGCTATAGACACTGATTTTCTGACGGACTTTATCCGTGACAGGGCTGGCGGCCCTGCAGGCGATGATGTCGGGCTGGATTCCGAGCTGCATAAGCTGCTTGATGCCCAACTGGGCGGCCTTTGATTTTTGCTCGCCGAGTGTTTTGGGTTCCAATATATAGGTGAGGGCCATGAAGCAGCAACTATCGGGGCCTTCTTCGTAGGCGAGCTCTCGCATAGCCTCGATGAAGTAGGCGTTTTCCAAATCGCCGACGGTACCTCCGATTTCGACAAAGACAACATCGGCGTTGCTTTTCATTGCCAAATCGCGCAATTTCAATTTGACCTCGCCGGTAACATGGGGAATCATCTGGACGTCTCTGCCAAGATAGTCACCGTGTCGTTCCTTGTGCAAAATCGAGCTAAAGATTTGTCCACTTGTGGCGAAGTTTGCCCCGGTGAGGTCCTGGTCGAGCATTCTCTCATAGGTGCCCAGATCCATATCGCATTCCATACCGTCGTCGAGGACAAAGACCTCGCCGTGACGGAAGGGATTCAGCGTGCCGGAATCGATGTTCAGATAGCCTTCGAGCTTAATCGGCGCGACTTTGAGACCTTTGTCCTGCATAAGCTTTGCGAGGCAGGACGAAAAGATACCCTTGCCGAGACCGCTCATCACGGTGCCCAGGACGAAACAGTAGCGAGTTTTCCCTTTTTTATAGCCGGCCGGTATGGGTGAGAAAAATTCGCTGTCAGCTGAAATGTCGCTGATAGAAGCCAATAAATCTTTGTCCTTCGACATAAATTAATCCTTTTTCTTGCTTGCAAAATAGCCCAGAAATATTCCCATGACCGCCATTGATATAGCGATTGGTATAAGGATCCAGGCCTGCTCTTTGGCGAAAATTAGTACTACTGCTATTATTGGTATCATAATTCCTCCGCACACCGCGGCAATAGCAACTATAGGATTTTTTTCTTCGGCCATAATCGGTCTCCTTAAATTATGTGCAAATAGTCTTCAGTCTCTTTGTCTTTGTCTGGTTACAAACTCGGCGTACTGCTGGGGCGTATCAATGCCGTCACAGGTGTGTTTTACTTTGCCGACGAGTATTGTATAGCCGTTTTCAATTGCGCGCAGCTGCTCGAGCTTTTCGGTTTTTTCCAATTTGGTTTGCGGCAAGGATGTAATCTTCAGCAAGAATTCCTTACGGTAGGCATAAGTTCCGATGTGCCGCAGGTAGTATGTTATGTCGCCTGTGCCGGCGTTCTGCCTGTCGTAAGGGATTACTGCCCGTGAAAAATAAATCGCCCTAGCATTGCAATCGGTGATTACCTTTACGATGTTGGGGTCGGCAATCTGTTCGGCGTTTTGGAAATCGGCAGCGAGCGTGGCCATTGGTGCATCCGGATGCTCCATTAAGAGGCGGGCGAGAAAATCGATGTTTTCCGGGTCTATTTCAGGCTCATCGGCCTGCAGGTTCACAACAATGTCGACGTCCGTGTCAGCGACGGCCTCGGCGATACGGTCGGTGCCGCTCTTGTGGTCGGGTGAAGTCAGGATGCATTGGGCGCCGAATGATTCGGCGGCGTCGGCAATTCTCTGGTCGTCGGCTGCTATTATTACCTTCTCGGGTAATTTGGCCAGGCAGGCACGCTCGTAGGTGTGTTGGATGAGGAATTTACCGGTATCTTTGGCGAGAACTTTGGCGGGGAACCTTGTAGAACCGTAACGAGCAGGAATACAAGCTAAGATTTTCACCGTTTCCTTTCTCGGCAGCAGAATTTTCTCAAAAAACCACTGCCTGTGCATAGTACGCTAAGCAGATGGGTTTGTCAAGGGCCTGAAATTTCCTTTTTCGTAGATTCTCTAACAGGATCAACAGGCCAAAACAAGGAAATCGCAGGGTTGTAATACGGCACCTAAGCGTTATACTGCCATTTTACGGCGGCGAAATGGCCGGATCTTGCTTGGACAACAGAGGAGTATCCTGTGGACTCGGTGTAACAGGGGCATAAAAAGGGATTCAAATTATGAAAAGGGCATTGGGACTAATTGTACTGGTTGGTATAGCCTTCGCTCTTGTTGCGACCAGCTGTAAGCAGAAAGAAACAGACGGTGGTAAGTATCGTATTGCAGTGATTCCCAAGGGGACGACCCATACTTTCTGGAAGTCTATTCATGCAGGAGCGATCAAGGCGGAAAGGGAACTGCAGGAACAGGGGGTGGAAATCATATGGAAAGGGCCGCTCAAGGAGGATGACCGGGAGTCGCAGATAAGGGTGGTGGAGGATTTCATAACGCGGGGCGTATCAGGTATAGTATTAGCACCATTGGATGATGCGGCGCTGCGGGTACCTGTAAGGGACGCGGTAAACAGCGGTATCCCGGTGGTGATAATTGACAGCGGGCTAAAGAGCGAAGACCACGTCAGCTTTGTGGCAACGGATAATTATATCGGGGGCAGGAAGGGTGGTGAGCGTCTGGCGGAGGTTCTGGGCGGCAAAGGCAAGGTAATTATGCTGCGGTACCATGCAGGCTCAGCCAGTACAATGAAACGCGAACAGGGATTCCTTGATGTGTTGAAAGAAAAATACCCTGAAATTGAGGTAGTCAGTGCGAACCAGTACGGCGGGGCGACGACGGAGAGCTCGTATCGGGCGAGTGAGAACCTGCTGGCGCCGCTGCGGACGGCTGACGGTGGTTTGAAGATAGACGGGGTATTTTGCCCGAATGAATCGACAGCGTTTGGTATGCTACGGGCGCTGGAGGACAGCGGCTTGGCGGGCAAGGTCAAGTACGTGGGTTTCGACAGCTCGGCCAGGCTGGTTCAGGCGATGCGAAGAGGACATATCCAGGGGCTTGTGCTGCAGGACCCAATCAACATGGGTTATTTAGGGGTCAAGACGATGATGAAGCACCTGACGGGTGAAAAGGTGGAGAAACTAATCGACACGGGCTCGGTGATGGCGACACCGGAGAATATGGACGAGCCGAGAATCAAGAATCTGTTGGAGCCGGATTTCAAGAAATGGCTGGACGAGTAGAATCGAACGAATCGGCAGTCAAGCTGGCGATGCGTGGGATTTGCAAGCGTTTCGGCGCGACGGTGGCGCTGGAAGATGTTGGAATTGAGGTTAGCGGTGGGGATGTTCTGGCATTGGTGGGCGAAAACGGCGCCGGCAAAAGCACGCTGATGAAGGTTCTATCAGGGGCAATCAAGTCAGATTCAGGCGAGATGTGGCTGGACGGCAAGCCTTATGAGCCCGCCAATCCATTAGCAGCCCGCCAGGCCGGGATAGCAATGATATATCAGGAACTTTCGCTTGCGCCGCATTTAAGCGTTGAAGAAAATATCATGCTGGGGATGGAGCCTGCGAGGCTGGGTGTGGTGCGGTGGAATGAGGTTCGGCGTCGGACGCTGGAAGCTATAAAGGAATTTGAGAATCCGGAACTAAGGCCTGAAGCGAAGGTGGGCGAGCTGTCGGTTGGTTCTCAGCAGTTGGTGGAAATCGCCCGTGCGCTGGCGATAGGCTGTAGGGTATTGGTTCTGGATGAACCTACGAGCAGTTTAACACAGCGCGATGTGGAACGGCTGTTTGAACTGATTAACCGGTTGAAAGACCGGGGCAAAGCTATCATTTACATTTCACATTTTATTGAAGAGGTAAGGGATGTTGCAGACAGGGTGATGGTTCTTCGTGACGGCAAGGTTGAAGGCGAAAGTGAAGTAGCTGCGATATCGAACGACGAAATAATTGCGCTCATGGTTGGGCGGGAGGTTGAGGAGCTTTACCCGCGTTCGTCGCGCCAAGCGGGGGAAGTTGTCCTTGAGATTGAGGATTTGGCGGGTGTCGAGAAACCTGAGTCGGCGAGCTTACAGCTTCGGCGGGGAGAAGTATTAGGAATTGCGGGGCTCGTCGGAGCCGGGCGGACGGAGCTATTACGGTGCGTTTTCGGTTTAGCTGCTGTTCGGCAAGGCGAAATCAAACTTGGCGTCTATGCCGGCCTGGCTTCACCGGTGCGGCGATGGATGCAGGGTGCGGGTCTTTTGAGTGAGGACCGCAAGGCGGAGGGATTAGCCCTTGCGTTGAGCATATCAGATAATGTAACGCTCTCGCGGCTGAGGGGGTTTGGGCCATTCGGTCTGGTGCTTCCGAGCCGACAAGACAAAGCGACGCAGCGATGGATAGAGCGGCTGGGCATCCGCTGTCGGGGTCCGAGGCAGTCGGTGGTGTCCTTGTCGGGTGGGAACCAGCAGAGGGTGGCTTTGGCGCGGTTGTTGCAGCATGACGCAGATGTGCTGCTGTTAGACGAGCCGACTCGCGGTATTGACGTGGCGGCCAAGGCAATAATTTATAAGTTGATTGACAAACTGGCAACCGGCTCGGCTGAGGAGGGCAGAGGGCCGAAGGCCATTTTGATGGTGAGCAGTTATCTGCCGGAGTTGCTGGGTGTGTGCGACCGCGTGGCGGTTATGTGCCGGGGTAGATTAGGGCGGATACACCAGATTGATGAAGTGGACGAGCACAAGTTGATGTTGGAGGCGACCGGACAAGAGGCAAGCATATGAGTGATAAGCAAATACCAATGGAAGAAAAGAAGACGTCTGATTGGCGGCGGTTATTGAACACGGTAGGGCCGGTATTAGCCCTGCTGGTGGTGTACGGACTGTTTGTATTGATTGCGCCGGATAGTTTCCGTACGGCGCGTAACTTAGAGACGATTGCCCGACAGACGACGATTGTGGGGATGGCGGCCCTTGGTATGACGCTGGTGATTATATCGGGCGGAATTGACCTTTCGGTTGGTTCGGTTGTGGCGTTGAGTACCGTGGTGATTGCGTGGCTACTGCAGCGCGCCGGCGCCGGACCAGTTACAGCCGCACTGGGAGGCGTGGCGGCGGCGGGATTTTTCGGGTTAGTCAATGGTGTTCTTATAACCCGGCTACGGGTGGTGCCGTTTATTGTTACATTAGGTATGATGCTGGTTGTTCGCGGCACGGCCAAGGGGATTGGGCGCAACCAGAAAATCGATGTTGACCCGGAGCTTCTGCGATGGCTTGAGGACCTCTTGGCGTCGGTAGGTGGAGAGCAAGGGTGGATGTTTCTGCCGCCCGGTGTATGGCTTTTGATTATTTTGGCGGTGGTGATGGCGGTTGTACTGCGGTATACGCGGCTGGGTCGTCACACCTTTGCCATCGGCTCGAATGAGCAGACGGCGCGGCTGTGCGGCGTGGCGGTGGAGCGGGTGAAGGTGTTAGTTTTCACCTTAGGCGGAGCGTTTGCCGGATTAGCAGGGCTTATGCAGTTTTCGCGGTTGACTGTTGGTGACCCCACGGTAGCGGTAGGGCTGGAATTAGATGTGATAGCAGCGGTAGTAATAGGTGGAGGCAGTCTTGGCGGCGGTGAAGGGTCGATTCTGGGTACAATGGTCGGGGCACTGATTATGACAGTAATCGCTTCGGGGTGTACGCAGATGGGCATGCCGAACTGGGTCCAGGAGATTATCACCGGTGCGATTATCGTGCTGGCGGTGGCACTCGACCGGCTGCGTCACCGGCGAGGCGTCTAAACGGGGCTAAAATTGACAAGGTTTTTGTAACGTTTGAAGGAATATGCCTAAAGGTATATATAATCCTTAAGAAGGACGTAATATAGCGGGGAGGCAGGGGTTTTACGCAACAGATTTGAACGGTTGTGATATTTTTTTTGTGCCTGGCCTTGACAAGGTTGGATTTATTTGGTCTAATATAAGTGTTATGAGGCAAATTAGCCGTAAAAATACCGTCAGTTGGTGGTGGCCTGCAGGATAAATCCAGCAGGCAAGCGGTAATTTGCTGTAGAAATTTTGTTAGATTCTGTAAGCGGCAGCCTGTTGGAGAAGCAGGCTGCCGCTTTTTTTATTTGTATTTGAGGTGATTTGCGGATAAAAAATTACAGTACAAGGTTGACACTATGGACGAGTACCGACAGAAAATAGCTGATGCGAGACCCGGGCAAATCGTGCCTATCGTCAAAGAAATCGATATTGCCGAGCCGGTGGCTTTCTTCGCGAAGCTGAGCGACTACGGACGGGCGAAGAACTGCTGTTTGTTGGAGGCGAGTGACTATCTGGCGGAGAACGCTCTGAGCTTTGGCACGGCACGGCCGGCACTTTACCTTACGGGCACAGGGGCTGAGTTTACTATTAAGGCCTTGAGTAATACCGGCAGGCGGATAGTGGAATATCTTTCCGGTGATGGGGAAAAAAGGTTCTCTTTTTGTGAATCAGTTGAATTCGGCCCTGAGACAATCACCGGGCTAATTAAACAGGATGAGAAATTAGTTGATGAGCAGGCGCGGCTGCAATGTACAAATCAGATGGACGTATTGCGGGCGGTGGCGTTTGCCTTTAGCCTGGCGAGCAAACCGTTCCGTGTAACGTGCGGATTGTTAGGAGCCCTTAGCTATGATTTTATAGACCAGTTTGAGAAACTTCCGGCCAGCGAGGAAGATTTGTTAGATAATCCTGATTACGAACTTTATTTTGCCGACAACATCTTTCTTTGCGACCACGAACACAACAAGGGCTATGTTATTGTCAATTGTGTTATTACAGATGATGACCGGGAGGCGGCATTTGCTGAGGCGCAGGAGTGCTTCGACTATTATTGTAAGGTTGCTCGGTCGAAGGTTCCAGAAGTACAAAAATTCACAGGGTCAGTCGCTGCGGCCTCGACCGACACGGCTCAAGCTGAATATGAAGAGATGGTCAGGACCGCCAAGCACCACATTCTCGACGGTGACATCTTCCAGGTGGTCCTGAGCAGGACGAAACTTGAGCCATGCCCGGATGAGCCATTAGATGTTTATAAGAGGCTGAGGAAGTTGAACCCTTCTCCATACATGTTCTATCTCAATACGCCCAACACGATATTGATGGGCTCGAGCCCGGAGTTGAATCTGCGGGTCAGCGGGACGGAGAAACGGGACGTAGAGATAAGGCCGATAGCGGGGACAAAACCGAGAGGGCGAGTCGGAGAACAAATCGACCCCGACACCGATTTTAGATATGAAGCCGAACTGAAACTCGACCATAAAGAACTGGCCGAGCATATAATGTTGGTGGATTTGGCCAGGAACGACATTGCACATGTAGCTGAGCCGGGAAGCAGAGTCGTTACCGAACTGCTGATAGCTGAAAAATACGCTTCGGTCCAACATCTGGTAAGTAACGTTAAGGGGACGCTTGCGAACAATCTTGACGCATTGAGCGCGTATCTTGCGACGATGAATATGGGGACACTTACAGGTGCTCCGAAGATTGAGGCAATGAAAATAATTCGGCAGCTTGAGAGGACCAAACGAGGCTATTACGGCGGGGCGGTTATGTATCTGACGGTGGACGGGCAGTTCGATAGCTGCATTACAATAAGAAGTCTGCAGGTCAAGGACCACGTGGCTTATATTCGAGTCGGCGCGGGGATAGTGCATGACAGTGTTCCGAAGACGGAATTTGAAGAAACCGAGCACAAGGCAAACTCATGTGTGCGTGCGATTCGCGGCCAGTAGCAAGGACAAAATGCCATGAAAGAAGAAATGAAAAAAGTCCTGTTCATAGATAACTTCGATTCGTTTACGTATAACCTGGTAGATGATTTTTGCAAGCGTAACTGCGAGGCGAAGGTTTACCGCGCCGACACGGAGCTTGAAGAACTCAAACGTGTGGCGGACGAGTTCGATCCTGACCTGCTCGTGATTTCGCCGGGTCCGGGCACACCTGACACAGCAGGTGTCTCGCTTTCGGCGGTGGATTGGTTCAAAGATAAGCTGCCTATCTTAGGTGTATGCCTGGGTCATCAGGTAATTGCACAGTACTTCGGAGGAAAAGTCGGGCACGCTCCAAAACCGATGCACGGCAAGCCTTCAAGGGTAACACACAACCAAAAGGACATATTTGCCGGTGTTGAAAATCCGCTGCAGGCGGGACGTTACCACAGTTTGTGTGTGTTGGGGCTCCCGGATTGTCTTGAACAGACGGCCGAGTTCGAAGGGATTGTTATGGGAGCCCGCCACAAGGAGCTTCCAATATTCGGCGTGCAGTTCCATCCGGAGAGTATTCTGACCCCTGCGGGCGGGAAAATAATCGAAAATGTTTTGTCAATCGCGAAGGCCAAGAAGAAAGGGTAAGGACCGACAATGACGGCAATAACCGAGTTTATCGAACCATTACTGCACGGTGACGACCTGAGCTTCGAACAGGCAACTGGGCTGTTGGATATTATCTTCGAAGGCGAGGTGCCCGAGATCCAGATTGCGGCGTTTCTTACGGCGATGCGGGCCAAGGGGGCGACGGCGTCAGAGCTGGCGGGTCTTGCGAAATCGCTGCGAAGCCATGCTGTTGCCGTTAAGGCTGATATTGATAATTTAGTAGACACGTGCGGGACAGGGGGCGGTGCGTTTAAGACCTGTTCATCTCAACGGCAGGGGCGATAGTAGCGGCCGGTGCGGGTGTATACGTCGCGAAGCACGGTAATCGCGGGATAACCAGCAGCTGCGGCTCGGCTGATGTACTTGAGCAGTTGGGTGTTAAAATAGATGCCGGTCCTGAGACGGTGGCGGAATGTATAAGGCAGGCGCATATCGGATTTATGTTTGCACCTATGTTCCATCCGGCGATGAAATACGTTCAGCCTATACGAAAGGCTTTGGGCTTTAGAACGGTCTTTAACATGTTAGGTCCTTTAGCCAATCCAGCCGGAGCGACAGCACAGGTTTTGGGCGTGGGAGATGCGAGTCTGATGGAGCGCATGACTGAGGCTCTTAGGCTATTAGGGACGAGGTATGCAATGGTTGTGCACAGTAACGGGCTGGATGAAATAAGTACAGCGGGGGTCACCAGCATACTTGAGCTAAGAGACGGCCAAATTTCCAAGAAAGAACTGAACCCAGAAGACCTGGGCATCAGGCCCGTAAATATAGACGAGTTGAAAGTAACCGATGCCAGAACAAGCACTAAGGTCCTACGGGCGATATTAACCGGCAAGGAGAAAGGGCCTCGCAAAGATATCGTTGTTCTAAATGCGGCTGCCGCGATAATTGCCGGCAACCTGGCTGATGATTTCGAATCGGCAATGAGCAAGGCAGACGCCTCAGTGAGTACCGGCAAGGCGATGGGGTGTCTGGAAAAATTAATTGAAGTCTCGAATCGTGATTCGTAATTGGTGAATCATGAATCGAATGGTGACTTACGAAATATGTTGATAGTTAAGGTTAAAATTTGCGGCATTACCAATTACGAAGACGCTTCGGCAGCGACTGATATGGGTGCGGACATGCTGGGATTTAATTTCTATCCGGAAAGCCCAAGGTTTGTGCAACTGGAAAAGGCGGTAGAGATAATAAACAAGCTGCCGGCCTTTATAGACATTGCCGGTGTCTTTGTAAATTCTCGCCCCGGGCAGATTCGGGAGGTGATAAGCAAATGCCAATTAGACTGGGTTCAACTGCACGGCGATGAAAGTCCGAAGTTCTGCCGGTCGTTTCTTTCTCTTAATGTAAAGACCATGAAGGCGCTGCGTGTAAAAGACGAGAGCGATATTGAGCGAGCGGAGGATTACTTTACCGACGCTATTCTCCTTGATGCATTCAGCCCTGAGAAATACGGCGGGACAGGGATAAGCTTCGACTGGAACATAATGGGACATATCGACAAGCGGGTTTTTTTGGCCGGCGGGATAAACCCAGACAACGCAGCGGAGGCGGTTGAGCTGGGAGTGTACGGTATTGACATCTGCAGCGGCATCGAAGCTGAGCCCGGCAAAAAGGACCATGAGAAAATGAAAAAACTATTTGAAAACATACGACACTTGAGAGGTTAGGAATTAGCTATGAAATATAAAGGCAGATTCGGAGACTATGGCGGTTTTTACGTGCCGGAAGTTCTGATACCGGTACTTGAAGAATTGGAGGAGGCATTTTACCGCTTTTATGAAGACGAGAGATTTGTAGCTGAGCTGGCGCAGCTTTCGAAAGACTACGCTGGCAGGCCCTCGCCGCTTTATTACGCGAGAAGATTCAGCGAGCACGTTGGCTTTAAGGTATATCTGAAACGTGAAGACCTACTGCACGGCGGCGCGCACAAGGTCAACAATACACTCGGGCAGGGCCTCTTGGCGAAATATATGGGTAAGACCAAGCTGATTGCCGAGACCGGTGCGGGCCAGCATGGCCTGGCTACTGCGATGATTGGCGCTCTGTTCGGGATGGAGACAAAAATCTTTATGGGCGTCACCGATATTGATAGACAGAGCGTCAACGTACATAAGATGAAACTATGCGGCGCGGAAGTGGTGCCCATTGAAGGAGGAACGGGAACTCTCAAGGACGCCATCAACGACGCGCTTCGCTACTGGACGGCGCATGTTACGGATACGTTTTATCTGCTCGGCTCAACGTGCGGGCCGCATCCGTATCCCACTGTGGTCAAGCATTTCCAACGCTGTATCGGCAAAGAGACCAGAGGCCAGTGTCTCGAGCAGTTAGGGAAACTGCCTGATATGGTTGTGGCGTGCGTCGGAGGGGGAAGTAACGCGATAGGCATCTTTTCAGGTTTTATGGATGACAAGGACGTCAAGCTAATCGGCGTCGAGGCAGGCGGCAGGAGTTTAGCCGGCGGCCAGCACGCCGCGACATTAGTAGCGGGGAGAGTGGGGATTCTGCACGGCTCGAAATCGTATCTGCTGCAGGACAAGGAAGGGCAGGTTTATGAGACAGAGTCGGTGAGTGCTGGTCTGGACTACCCGGCTGTAGGGCCGGAACACTGCCTGTTGAAGGACACCGGCAGGGCCGAATATGTCGCTGCAGAAGACGCTGAGGTCCTTGACGCCTTTGGGCTGCTGAGTAAGACCGAGGGGATACTGCCGGCTCTGGAAAGCGCGCACGCCCTGGCATATTTGATGAGCCAAAAAGCAAAGCTGAGTGAAGATACGATTGCGGTTGTAAATCTTTCCGGCCGAGGCGATAAAGATGTCTCGATTGTAGAAAAGCACCGACCTTTAGAGTAAGGACTTAGCCGATGAAAACATATAAAGAGGTTTTTTCGGGATTAAAAAGAGCGGTGTTGATACCGTTTTTCGTAATCGGCGACCCCGATTTTGAAACGAGTCTTGCGATTGTAAAGACAGCCATCGACGCGGGGGCTGATATTCTGGAATTGGGGATACCCTTCTCCGACCCGATAGCAGATGGGCCGACTATCCAGAAGGCCGACATTCGCGCGCGGAACGCCGGGATGACCGTCCAAAGAGGATTGGAGTTTATCCGAAAGGTCAAGGACTATAAGGAGATTCCAATCGGGCTGCTCATGTACTACAACCTAGTTTATCAGTACGGAACGGAAAAGTTTTTCGGTGATTCTCACCAGGCGGGGGTCAACAGCGTTCTGGTTGCCGACCTGAGTATTGATGATGCGGATGAAATTATCGCACCGGCCAAATCGGCAGGCCTTGATACTGTGTTTATGGTTACTCCAAACACCGACGAAGAAAGAATGAAAGTCATCGCCTCGAAGACCACCGGTTTTATTTATACCGTCTCTTTGTACGGTGTTACAGGCAGCAGGGAAGAACTGTCTGATATGGTTGAAGGGCTGGTGGGCAAATTAAAGAAGCTAACCAGTGTCCCTGTTTGCGTTGGTTTCGGAATCAGCAAAGCGGAACACGCCGCAAGCGTTGCATCGACGGGAGCTGACGGTGTAATAATCGGCTCGAAGATAGTGCGATTGATTGAAGAGAACCTGGGCAACAAAGAAAAAACTTTGGCCGAAATCTCGGAGTTTATTAGCCAGGTTAAGAACGCCATCGAAAATCAACGTGGCTGACAATGGTATTTCAAGACGTAGAATAAGACCGGTATTGGTTTTGTTAAGATTTCCATAACCAGAATCTTTTTGATATGGAGGGCACTATGAGCGAAGTTTTATATATTAAAGGCTCACCTCGTACCGGCCGTTCCCATTCAGTGGCTGTGGCCGATGCATTCATCGATTCTTACAGACAAACTCACCCTGATGATAATATTAAAACAATCGATATCTTCAAGAGCGACCTGCCTGCCTTTGATTTGGCGGCAGCCACGGCAAAATATAAAATAATGCACGGGCAGGAGCATTCAGAGCAAGACCGAGAGATATGGGCGAAAGTTATCTCAGTAATCGAAGAATTTAAATCGGCGGACAAATACGTCATGGCTGTACCGATGTGGAATTTTTCGATTCCTTACCGGCTGAAACAGTACATAGATATTATCGTACAGCCGACTTATACTTTTTCGGTTACAGAAGACGGGAACTACGAGGGATTAGTAAAGGACAGGCCAATTTTTATTGCCTATGCACGAGGTGGTGAGTACCGGGTTGGTTCAGCCACAGAGGCATTTGACCTTCAAAAAAGATATCTCGAGTTAATCCTGGGCTTTATAGGCTTTAGCGATGTACGCTCTGTGTCAATTGAGCCTACTCTTGTGGCTGGCGCTGAAGTTGCAAAACAAAGACAGGCGGCTGCTGTAGAAGAGGCAAAACAAATGGCGAAAGTGTTTTGAGTCGGGGCGGCTGGATCAGCTATTGATTAGCTGGTATGCCCTTATCAGTTCGCCGACGCTCCATGCCTGAGCGAAACAGCCTCTGGGCTTATGCGGCGCATCTCCATCGAATATTTCACAGAGTTGTCCGAGACAGCCGTCCTCTGTCAGGTGCTGCAACAACGGCTCGATAAATTCGGCCGCCTTTTTTTTGCTCTGGCGGCTGAAATCATTCACCTTCAAAAAGCTTTCTACAAACGGCCCCATCAGATACGGCCAGACCGTGCCTTGGTGGTAGGCCTGGTCCCGCTGCTGCTGCGGCCCGGTGTAGGTGCCTTTGTAGCGGCTGTCGTTCACCGCTAATGTTCGAAGGCCATAAGGGGTAAACAGATTTTCCTGGACCGTATCCACCACGCACTTTGCCTGTTGAGGCAACAGGGGTGAAAACGGAAGCGAGACGGCGAATATCTGGTTCGGACGAAGACTCGAATCAACTGAACCATCAGGCAAGATGCAGTCATTTAAGTAACCGCGCTGCTGGTTCCAGAACAACCGTCGGAAACCAGCCCCAACCTTATCCGCTATAGAGCCATAATGTTTTGAGCTCTCAGTACTGCCACTGGCATAAAACTGAGCAATAAGGCGAAGAGAATTATACCACAGTGCGTTGACCTCGACTGGCTTTCCACAGCGAGATGTTACGGCCACTCCGTCGTATTTGGCATCCATCCAGGTCAGCTGTGTGCTCTCGTCACCTGCAGTTATAAGCCCATCGGCGTCAGCACAAATACCGAACCGCGTACCATTGTAATAGGACTCTATAATCCAGTGGATTTTCGGCAGTAGCTTCTGAGTAAAGGTCGCAAGGTCACCGGTAGCATCCAAGTACTGAAAAGCCGCATTGATAAACCACAGAGAAGCATCGATACTGTTAAAGTAGGCGGTATCACTATAGTCATCAAAGCGATTGGGAATCATGCCCTCATCGACCGCTGCGGCAAACGTGGTCAAGACCGACTTTGCCTCGTCAAACCTGCCTGTCAACAGTAGCAGGCCCGGCAGGGCTATAAAAGCATCTCTGCCCCAGTCTGCAAACCACGGGAAGCCGGCCAAAACGGTGGTCCTGAATCCGTTTTGCGTATCTTGCTTCTCGCAATCTGTGTCACTGTGCACAGATGATGAATTCGTTTGGCGTTTCGTAATAAATTGGTCAGCAGCCGAATAAAGTTTTCTAAGTTTTTTATCTCTGGCTCCAGCCCCGGAAATTACAACACCCTGATGTCTGTGCAATTCTTCACAGACCGTGTCAATATCAGGAGTGCCCAAGGACGATAAAGGGCTTTTGGTGTCCCCTGTATTTATTAACTGCTCAGACTTACATGTTTTGAGGTCTTTTTGCGAAATGGGAGCCCTCAAGTTTGCCCAAAAGACAATTTTGAAGGGTTTTTCTATATGCCCTCTAAAAAAACCCGGCGTCCACAAATCTTCGGTAAAATCCTGGCCTCTTTCTCTATCATTGCGATATACAAAATTGAACCACCACTGCTTGTCGGGCTCAAAGTTCATAGATGTGCAACTCAAAAAAAGTTCGCAACTACGCGGTATATCATGGCGAATCAGTAAACCATGCCCCCAGTGGCCATTGGCCGGTTTTGCGGTCCCGTTGCCTTGAATCCATCTCGAATATAATGGAGCATAAGATTTCTGGAGTATGTGAAAATCTCTCAATCCAATAAACGGACGCAGGATGAATTCCGCAGGCTCTTTAACCCTCGTAAAATCATACACGAGCGCAACCGTATCCGTATCACGGAGAAGATATACGGACTTGGTTAGCTTAAGGGCGTCCAGTTGATAATCAAAATGGACTCCGATATCCTGGCGGAACCTCTTCATGCAGCCGAAACTCTCCGGCGCGAATTTGCCATCAAATTCAAAGGTTGAAAGATTAAATGCCCTTCTGTGGAGCCCACTTTGCGACCTGCTGGACGTGTCGCCTCCATTAAATACCACCATTTCCAGGCATTTCGCTAGGGCCATTATCCTATTAGCGGGCGGATTAAGCGAGCCGATGAGCAGGCCGTGATACTTTCTGGTGTTGCAGCCGATGATTGTTGATGATGCGTAGCTGCCGCGATGGTTAGTCAACAGCCATTCTTTGGTCAACAAATCCTCGACACTGCTGCTGTCCACTGAAACGGAGACAATTTCAGCACCATTGGTTTTCTGTGATGTCAACACAATTTTGCCCCGAAACTACGGCCGTAAAATCCAACAATCAGAGTTTCTAATTCACGCTTACAAAATGGGTGTGTTTCTGTTTTATGACAGCCTACAAAACGTACTCTCAGTTGCCTGTCCTGTTAGATCGTTTTTGTGTATCATAGTTCTGTCTGCAATATTAGTTTTATCTAACGCAGCATGACTGGAACAGCGGCTACTAAGATTACCCAACACATTCATAAAATTAATATACGAATCATAAGGTGAATCATACGGGTTAAAGTATTTATGCACATCGCCGTCAGCAAAATATTTTGTGCACATATAATAAAAATGGTCTGATGTCTGCAGCTTTCGCCAATCTGTAATGACCTTCTCGTTTCCGGCTTTCTTGACTTCCTTTTCGAGACGATAAAGCTCATGAATGGCGTTGGATTGCATTGCGTTTCCAAGCCAGGCAGAGAGGTCTCTTTCGATATCAGCCCAGCTTATCAGATGCGGCACATCCACCGTATCAACTGGCTCGTAACATTGAATTACTTCGCTGGGGGTCTTAAAGTCGTTGTCCGGATGTTTCAAGACGTGTTCGGGCAGATGCCGCATGAAGTCAAATATCCCCGTATCCTTCCATTGGTGCTCGCCGAATGTCTCATAATCCATAAACAAGTTGACCACATAGCCGTTGCCGTTAGCCCTGCTTATCCATCGAGCGAACTTTTCCGCCGTCAAAGGCCATTCGGACCAAGCACGATTGGAGAATCTAAAGGCAATATCATCACTGAGGGAATAGTTCTTCAACAACAGCTTGAGTTTGCTGCAGCCGTTCGGACGGTAGATGAAATTAGGACTTCGAAAATCCAGGATGTGGTCCGCTCCCTCGGTCATTATTGCGTCGAAATTACCCATGGACTCGACAAGAGCAGCCAGGTCATTATTGTAAATCAACTCGGTATTTCTGAATACCCTCGGTTTTTGGCCGAAAAGATTTTCGATGGTCTCAATGTGCTTGTTAACCTGCTCTATGAATTCATCGCGCGAGTATAAGAAGCTCAAACTGTGATAATAGGTCTCAGCGAGGAACTCCACGCAGCCGGTTTCCGCCAGCGCGTCGAAAGTGCTCAGAACTTCCGGCGCAAAAGAGAGCAACTGCTCCAGTAATACGCCTGTCAAGCTGTATGCTATCCTGAACCTGCCTTCATACCGGCGGATTATATCGAGGAGCAATCGATTGGCGGGAAGATAGCACTTATTTGCCACCTTCCTGCAGATGGAGGAATTTTTGTAATCGTCAAAGTAGCGGTCATCCTTGTCAAATACTGTGTAATGTCTCAGTCGTAAGGGCTGATGCACCTGAAAGTAGAAACACACCGAAGCCATAAATCCCTTTCTCTTCGTCCAATATCCTGTCAGACAGCAACGAGTGCTTCTTCATAAATCCTTGCGCACTTCCGCGCGCTGTCTTCCCATCGCAGTCTTCTGACTTCAAAGTTGCCGTAATTGGCTAATGTCTCTTGCAGCGCCGGATACTCGAGTACAGCTACAATCTTATTAGCAATCTCGTCGACATCCCAGAAGTCAACCTTCAAGGCATGCTTGAGCACTTCAGATACGCCGCTTTGCTTGCTTATTATCACGGGTACGTTGTTCTCCAGCGCTTCCAGAGGGGCAATCCCAAATGGTTCGGACACCGAAGGCATCACGTACAAATCAGCCATTTTATAAATTTTCTGGACATCCTGGCCTCGTAAGAAACCGGTAAACAGCACCTTGTGCCCAATGCCAAGTCCGGCTGCCATCTCAACCGCCCGGTGCATCATATCGCCGGAGCCGGTCATAACAAATTTGACATTATCCAGCTTCTCGAGGACCTTTTTGGCCGCGGCAAGGAAATACTCCGGGCCTTTTTGCATTGTGATTCGTCCTAAAAACAAAACGATTTTCTCATCTTTGTCGATACCACTCTCGGCCAAGGCCCAACCGCCACCGCCGTTACGTTGGACACCATTATGAACCACTTCAACTTTTTCACCGCTGACACCATATCGGCTGATTATATTATTGCGAGTGAAATGGCTAACAGTGATTACCCTATCGGCGGCATGCATACCCTCGCGCTCGATGTCGTAAATCATCTGATTGACATGCTCACCGCTGCGGTCGAATTCGGTCGAATGCACATGTACAATCAGCGGTTTTCCGCTCATCTTAGCGACCAAGATTCCGGCAGGATAGGTGATCCAGTCGTGGGCGTGAACAATGTCAAACTGCTCATCTTCAGCTAACTGGGCAGCAACTGCGGCATAGCGGTAGACTTCGCTGTACATGTCGCCGCTATAGTCCACGGCGCCAAAAAGCTGGCTGGCCAGGCCGCAGTTTTTTTGCTTTAGGCGTAAAGTTTCCTCGATTTGCCGCTGGTAAACATCAGGGGTTGAATAGGGCTGCAAGGGTGAGTTAATAGTCCGAAACATTACATTTTTCAGAGGGTCGAATTTAAAGGCGGCTGTCTGCCCGTGGGATCCGGCGGCCAAAAGCTTCACATGGCTATCATGTGCACTCTCGAGCATTGTTGGCAGAACGAAGGTTACCTCTATGCCCAGGTGGTCCATAGCCTTGGTAAGCCCGTAGCAGGCCGTACCCAATCCCCCACTGATAAAGGGGGGAAACTCCCAACCTAACATAAAGACCCTCATACTGCCGCCGACATATAACCCAAATAACTGTTTATTAAATAAAAACTTACGGTCATCTTTGTTCTCTTAAACCCAGCCTATTGCGGGCGATTCATTCCAAGGTTGCAGGCCGAACAGCCGAATTGCAGTTTGGCCGCAAGGTTTCTATCGGCAAGAAATAGGATATTCTCAACTTCGGAACAGGTAAAAATGCCGCATTTACTATAGTCCCTACTTACATAAATCGGGGTTTTCACAGGAGCAGGTTAAACAAATTTTCCAAGAAATGGGAATTTCGAAGCTGATAATGAGGATTTTACCGGCTGACACAGAAAATATAAATATCTTGAATCAAGTGCGCCGATCCAGATTTAGCCGGTATTTTTGAGCAGTTGTACCGCCCCAAAAGACTTCAAGGACTGATAACCCACAAATGACCGATTTGAACAGGCAATATTGCCAACAAAACAAAATACTGGAAAAAAGCCGTTCCGCGGTCAAGAAAAGCGGAACGGCTAATCTCAAATAACATCGCCACAAATATAAGCTCAGCAAACAAAAGAAGTTAGCACATAAGCTTTCGCCTTGGTGTCTTGCGAGCTTTTTCCAAAACGGCCCCCTACAGGTCCTGTGGCTTGACTGTGCTGCGGCGGTTGGCCTTTGTTCGAGCAATGGCGTCATCAAGCATGCAATAGACCCTATCGCTGATTGCCCCGAGCGCATCCGACGAGGTCATCATCTTTTTGCTCTTGATGTAGGCCTTAATTTTGCTGGCCACAACTAAAGACTCTTTTTTCGTTGCCATTGGTAAAAACCTCCATGCAAAAAAGTTAAATTTTGAATCGCCCGGCGGTAAATCCTTCAGACGGGCACGTTAACACAGACCCAATTTCGCAATAAAGTGCAAAATCAGAGCTCTCAGGCATTGTTATTATAGAAACCGACGAAGACTTGCAACAAAAAAATATGCCGGAACGCTAAATTTTTGCGTTCACAGAGCCGATAGACGAAAAAGTGCTGCTGAAGAGCGGGAAGAGACATCATGTTTTTCGCCCTGGGAGCCCGTTATTGTCAGTAATTTTAATAATCTAAGCGGTTAATTTTGACGAAAAGAACTCAGCGAGCGTTTTTTCGCATTAATTACGAATCTAATTGGATTTGTTGCGGAGAAGTAAAATGGCGAAGCGGCCCCGAAAAACCGGAAAATCGCAGGCTGACCTGCAGGAGCTTGTCATCGTTGCCTTTGCCGAGGACTGGGAACAAGCTAAAGACTACGAAACTTTGCTGAAAACCAACGACATCCCTACTATCATCAAAGAAGAAGATGAATCCGAACAGGGCGGGACTAAAGGTATCGCTGTAATGGTTCCCGAAGATTTTCTTGACGAAGCACACGTGGTAATCGAATCTCAGGATGCCTACGATGATTTTTATGATTTTGCATTAGAAGATGAAGGCGAAGGTGATTTCGACAGCGACCTGTTCGGCGACGACTTTTGATTTTTTGCGAATTACCTGTGTTTACATTTTGCGAGTTATCACAGGGTATTGCCCCTTCGATGGCGGGAAGCAAATAAAATAAACCGGAGGACTAATAATAAATGGATGACCAACATTTCACAGAACGACGGTCGGGCGGAGACCGGAGAGAGAGTGTTGTTGACCGGCGCCTTGGGCTGGACAGGCAGCGAGGACCCGGCAGACGAAGGAGCGACGAGCGGAAGTCTGCTGAAGAGGGTGAAATGTCCGAAGAGCAATTCGAATTTCTTATGGCCATCGACGAATACAAGAGGAAAAATACCAGGCCCTTTCCAACCTGGACGGAGGTCCTTGAAGTGATAAAGGCATTGGGTTACCGTAAAGTAGCCGAGCCAAAATCCCTCGAACAGTTCAAGAAAAAGCCCAAACGCCGGAAGAAAGAAAAACAGGCCCAAGCGGTAAAATAATCCCACATCTTAATATAATCAGTTGTGCCCCGCTGCGACCAAGTCCACTATCATTTCACGTGAAAAAAAACGGAGACCGCTGAAAGGTATTAATTAACAGATATCACGCTCGTGAAGAGCCAAAATTTTGCAGTGCTTCACCCGCGGGCATTATCACCACCGAGTCTATGGCCAATAGTCGCTCTAATAATTCTTCCAGGTAAGACGACCTTACAGGCCCCCAGCCTTCATCATCCAAACCGTGAAGATTATAGATGAGCCATCCAGAATCCAGCGCAAGCAATTTTTCTATTTCATTATCTAAATGCTGTTCACAGTTTCCCGGCCCAAACCCAGTGCAGGTAAGCTTAACCTGACTTTTGGACGGCAGTGGATTTAATCCTCCTCCGCCGGTTCGAAAAGCCCTCACCACTGTAGGTAGCCAAGCCTCTAATTCAGGTGTGGACTTGTTATAGGGGAAATTAAATACGGCCTGCTTGCGGTCGAAACCTTTAAGCTCCCTGGCAAAGTAATCCAGGCAGCGCAGTATAAGCTCTTTCGCTTGGTTGAACGGCAACGCACTTTTGTCTGCATGTTTATAGCTGTGAGGCATAATCTCATGTCCTCGCGCCTTTAATTCATTCCATAATCCAAAGTCCGCGGCGGTCCATGCGTGGTACTCATTTGGCAGCTCGAAGTCTTTATGGTGAGCGGTGGCAATAACATTAATACAGGCGGAGAGATTGTATTTTTCGTAAATCTCCGCTGTTCGAATACTTGATTTCTTAAACCCATCATCGAAGCTCAAGGTAACTATATGCAACCGGTCCTTGCCGGCTTTGCACGTATGCGATTGAGCCTTATTGCCGGGTTTGCACGAAGACAACCAGCACGGCAGCGTCAACGACGCGGCACCAATACCTGCGTTTTTTAGGAAGTCACGACGCGTGTAATCGGTTCTATTCATATCTCTCTGCTCCTTCCTGACTGGAGAATCTATAATTTTCGCCCTGCAGAACTGCTAAGCTCATTCACCATAAGAATAGACTATTTATCAAAAAATGCAATCCCACAGAGCAATCATTTTAGAGGCAGAGTTAGTACAGGGCATATTCAGTGATTTAATTGCTTTTATGAGGGCTTAGGAAAAATCTTGATAAACGCGGCATTGCTGGTAAACTTGCGGCGGCCGTATGGAAACAAGGGGCCAACTGCCATACCCGTATCGCGATGAGTATGACAGGGCATTGTAACAGGCTATAAGGAAAAGGTGTCGAAAAATGACTGATTACTCAATGAGTCCGGAAGGTGAAAAGTTTGCTATTCCGAAGGAGGATGAGTACACGGCAGAGTTTGAAAGAATGGAGTCGATGGCAGAGGCGGCTCGCAGCCAAGGCAAAGAAATCGTGGTAGTGATGGGTGTTGGTTTTGTCGGCGCGGTTATGGCTGCTATTATTGCTGATACCGTTGATAAGATGACAGGCAAGGCGAACAAATTTGTAATTGGCTGTCAACGGCCAAGCACTCGAAGCTATTGGAAGATTCCGCTGCTTAACAGAGGCATCTCACCGGTAAAAGCAGAGGACCCTGAGGTCGAGCCGATGATAAAACGATGCGTGCTCGACAAGAAAACCCTTGTTGCCACCTACAACAGCGACTGTCTCAAGCTGGCCGATTGTGTGGTTGTGGATGTTCAGTGCGATTATACAAAAAACGACCTCGGTAATATGCGGACGGGGAAAGTGGAAATGAGCGCACTGGAAGCAACGATAAAAACCATCGGCGAAAAGGTGCCGCCGGAATGCCTTACACTGATAGAAACGACTGTGGCACCGGGAACGACTGAGTTCGTCGCCTGGCCAATTATGAAAAGGGCCTTCGCTGCCCGTGGCATAGACTCAGAGCCCCTGCTGGCGCACAGTTTCGAACGGGTAATGCCCGGCAGACAGTACGTATCATCGATACGGGATTTTTGGCGGGTCTGCTCGGGCTGCACCGCTGAGGCAAGAGAGCGTGTGGAAAAATTCCTCAGGGAAGTCCTAAACACGGAGGAGTATCCTCTGACGGTTATGGACCGACCAATCGAATCGGAGACCACCAAAATCGTTGAGAATTCCTACCGTGCCACGATACTGGCGTTCCTTGACGAGTGGAGTCAGTTTGCAGAGCGCAACGGCGTGGACCTGGTCAAAGTCGTCAAGGCAATCAAGGTCCGGCCGACGCACAGTAACATTATATTCCCGGGTCCGGGTATCGGCGGATACTGTCTGCCCAAGGACGGGGGGCTGGGGTACTGGGCGTACAAACATATACTGGGCTTCCAGGATGATATTTTCAAAATTACACCGATGGCGATCGATATAAACGATACCCGCGGACTTCAGGTAGCTGAACTTACGCGGGACGCTCTTCGCAATATGGGTAAACAAATAGGAGGCGCTAAAGTGCTTATTTGTGGTGCCAGCTACCGTCAGGATGTTGGTGACACACGTTATAGTGGTTCGGAAATTATTGTGCGAAAACTGACCGATATGGGCGCTGAGATGCGAGTGCACGATCCGTATCTCGAGCACTGGTACGAAGTGGAAAAACAGGATACTTACCCTGCACCGGGACACTCACTGGCAAGGTTCTTCCGCAATCAGGACGAACTTGTTAATATTCGGGTTCAGAGTGACCTTACCGCCGCACTTTCCGGCGCTCAGGTGATAATTCTGGCTGTGCCGCACGAACCTTATCTGAAACTTGACCCTGACCAGATGGTCGGCTGGGCAGGGGCACCGTTGGCGGTGATTGACTGTTTCGGCATACTGGATGATGAAAGAATCCGCCGGTATTTCGAGCTCGGCTGCGAAGTCAAAGCATTAGGGCGGGGACATATCCAGCGCATAAAAGAACAAGTGCGAAAGGCAACAAAATAGAATATTTCTGCTAAGGCAAATTAAGATGGATATTAAAAGCAAACGAATAGCTATTTTGGCGCCGGTGGCTTGGCGGACACCTCCTCGGGCGTACGGTGCATGGGAGACCGTCGCGAGCAATATTACAGAGGGGCTGGTAGCTCGCGGCTGGAAAAACGTGACACTCTTTGCTACAAAGGAATCTATAACAAAAGCACAACTCGTGGGCTTCGTCGAAAAAGGTTACGAAGAAGATAAGAGCCAAATCCCGTTGGTTTCGACCTGCTATCATATTTCCAAGGTTATGGAGCAGGCGGATGAGTTTGACCTGATTCACAACAACTTCGATTACCTGCCCTTAACTTATCTTCCGTTCATAAAAACACCAATGCTGACGACCATCCACGGTTTCTCCGACCCGGACATACTGCGGGTCTACCGTGACCACAAAGACACCTATTACGTCTCCATCAGCGACGCTGACAGAGACAGTGAGCTGCCCTACCTTGCGACGGTTTACAACGGGATTGACCTTTCAAATCTTACCTTCAGACAAACACCAGGTGACAAGCTGGTCCATTACGGGCGAATACATAACGACAAGGGGACGCATTTGGCCATTGAGGTCGCAAAGAAATGTGGTATGGACTTGATAATTGCCGGTATAATTCAAGATCAAAATTATTTCGACACTCTCATCAAGCCACACATTAATGATTCTTCAATCCAGTACATTGGCCCGGTCAATCCTATCCAGCGAGATGCTCTTCTTAAGGAGGCATACACGGTCATTCATCTTAACCTGATTCCCGAACGATTTGGTCTGGTGATGGCCGAATCGATGGCCGCAGGCGTACCAGTAATCGCAATGGACCTTGGCTCTTGTAGGGAAGTCATCGCGGACAAGATGACGGGCTATTTAGTCAACAGCGTGGATGAAGCTGTACACGCCGTTGGCAAAATCGATAGTATTGACCGCAAGAAGTGCCGTCAGAGAGTGGAAGAGAACTTTGTCATCGACTGCATGGTCTTGGGCTACGAAAAGGTGTATGAAGAGATATTCCGCAGGGAAGCTTAAAAGGCAAAGTAAAATGGCGAAAAAACTTGTCAAGCGATACAAAGGCAATCCGATACTAACAAAGGACGATATCCCTTATCCGGTGGAGACGGTTCATAACGCCGGCGTTACGAAATTGAGCGGCCGATACATAATGCTGTTCCGGTCACACCTCGGCACCGGCCGGTCAATAATAGGCATCGCTGAAAGCGATGACGGTTTCAATTTCAAACCCCGCGCCAAACCTTTTATGGTGCCGAGTAGAGAAGGTAGATTTGTTGAATTCGAGGAGTACAGTGTCGAAGATCCGCGCATAACCTGTTTGGAGGGGACATATTACATAACATACAGTGCATATTCCAGACACGGGGTCCGCACAGGACTGGCTAAAACAAAGGATTTCGAATTGGTCGAAAGAGTTGGCTTTATCACTCAGGCCGATTACCGAAACACCGTAATTTTCCCTGAAAGAATCAACGGCAGATACGCAAGGTTTGACCGGCCGCATTCTGATATCAGCCCATGGTCGATTTGGATAAGTTACTCGCCGGACCTGCTGCACTGGGGCGACTCGAAACTGGTGATGAAACCCGTTAAATACCATTGGGACGAGATGAAAATCGGCCCGGGTGCCCCACCTATCCGCACCGATAAAGGCTGGTTGAATATTTACCACGGTGCTTTCTCAACAATGGCTGGCTGCGTTTACCGCCTTGGAGCTGCCCTGCACAAGCTTGATGACCCCGCCCGGATTCTCGGCGTTGGTGACCGCTGGATACTTCAGCCTGAGGACGAATGGGAGATTGTCGGCTATGTGCACAACGTCGTTTTTACCTGCGGCGCTGTCCCGGAAGAAGATGGGACATTGAAACTTTATTGGGGCGGTGCGGACAAGGTAATGTGCGCCGGGACAGCGGTGATTGATGAGCTTGTAGAACTCTGCCTGACCAATTCTCGACCGCCGCTTGGTGACTGAAAGCGTCAACCAACACCGAAGTACCTGAATTCTATTGCACAGGCAACCTTGCACGATATATTATACAATTGGTTCAACAATTATCTTCAATAGCAAGCAGAAGACTATGAAGAGATACGGAGGAGTAGATGAAGGCAGACTTAAATATGAGATGGCGCATATCAAGAGCTGATGATATCGATGCATACAATTTTGCTTTATGATTTAGTCAAAAACTGACATAATAGTCGCTATGTTCAAAGATAAGAAGGTCATTGTTATCATGCCCGCCTATAACGCGGCCGAGACCCTGCGCCGAACTTACGACGAGGTGATGGCCCAGGAGATAGTTGACCAGGTTATTGTGGTCGATGATGCCAGCCTTGATGAAACCACAGCAATTGCCCACACCCTGCCTAAAACCCTCGTTCATGCCCACTCCAAGAATGCAGGTTACGGCGCCAACCAGAAAACCTGTTATAAGCTGGCACTTGAGGCCGGCGGTGATATCATTATTATGGTTCATCCCGACTATCAGTACACACCTAAATTGATTCCCGCTATGGCCTCGATGATTGGAAGCGGGCTGTATCACTGTGTACTCGGTTCACGAATTCTGGGAGGATACGCCCTAAGAGGGGGAATGCCCTGGTGGAAATATATCGCGAATAGGTTTTTGACTTTGGTGGAGAACATTATGACGGGAGCAAAGCTTTCGGAATATCACACAGGCTACCGGGCCTTCTCGCGCGAGCTTCTGGAAAAGCTGCCATTGGAAAAAAACTCCGACGACTTTGTATTCGATAACCAGATGCTGGCCGAGATTCTCTGGGTGGATTATCAAATAGCTGAGGTCAGTTGTCCGACCTTGTATTTTGCCGAGGCGTCTTCCATAAACTTTCAGCGCAGCCTAAAATATGGCTTCGGGTGCCTGAGCACCGCGATAAAGTATCGGCTGGCGAAGATGAATTTAATCAGGTCGAAATTATTTCCCCGCTGATGGAACGAATCCCCAAAAAGCATCTTCTCCTAATTTACACCACGTTGGCTGTGGTTACTATCGTTGCTTTTGAGCAGGTCCGGCTAAACGAGTTCGTCGGCTATGATGACGACAGGTATGTAACTGAGAACCCACACGTCAAAGCGGGAATGACACCTGAATCCGTCCTCTGGGCATTCACCACCACGCGTGCCAGTAACTGGCATCCATTGACCTGGCTGAGCCACATGCTGGACTGCGAGCTTTTCGGATTAAATCCTTATGGGCATCATCTGGCGAATTTGTTCTTTCACGTTGCAAACACGCTGATGTTATTTTGGGTCTTTAACAGGATGACAGGGGCAGTTTGGCGCAGCGCGTTTGTGGCTGCGCTGTTTGCCATGCATCCTTTGCACGTGGAGTCAGTCGCATGGGTGGCCGAACGCAAAGATGTTTTGAGCGGCCTTTTCTGGATGTTAACGATGGCAGCTTACGTGCGATACGCAAGGCGGCCAGGCACAGGAAGATATATGCTGGTATTTTTAGCTCTTTGTCTGGGGCTGATGGCCAAGCCTATGCTTGTAACTTTGCCGCTTGTGTTGCTTTTGTTGGACTATTGGCCATTGGAGAGGCTCCAATGGTACCGTCGCGACGAAGTCGAAGAGTTATTGGAAGGTGAATCAGCGACGGTGACTTACCAAAGAGCGTCGCCGCGGCGTCTAATCTTAGAAAAGATTCCTCTGTTTGGCCTTGCCGCAGCTTCGAGTGTAATAACCTTTGTTGTCCAGCAAAGCAAAGGGGCCGTAAGGTCGGGGGAGACTTTTCCCTCAAGTGCCCGCATGTCAAACGCATTAGTCTGTTACATCAGTTATATCATCAAGATGATTTATCCGAACCGCCTGGCGGTTTTGTACCCTCACCCCGGCGACAGCCTGCCGGTGTGGCAGGCGATAGTCTCGCTTGTGTTACTGGCTGTTTTTTCTACAGGTATAATCTATTGGGGACGGCGCAGGCGCTATCTTTTAGTAGGTTGGCTTTGGTATCTTGGAACGTTGGTTCCAGTCATCGGTTTGGTACAGGTTGGGGCTCAGGCGATGGCTGACCGGTATACTTATCTTCCTTCGATCGGAATCCTTATTATGATTGCATGGGGCGTTTCCGACCTTGTGGCTAAGTGGCGGTACCGAAGGATTGGACTTGGAATAACGGCAGGCGCTGTGCTCAGCATTCTGGTGATATGCACTCGTGTGCAATTGCGGCACTGGCAAAACAACCTTGCTTTGTTCGGACATACTCTTGAAGTAACCGAGAACAACTACGTAATGCACAGCAATTACGGAGGCGCCATGTTCGAAGAGGGTCGGTTTGACGACGCTCTTGCACAGTTCAATGAGGCCCTGCGAATCAATCCTAAATATGCAGATGCCCGCAGGAACGCCGGCATTGTGCTTCTCAGACAGGGAAAGATTGATGAAGCCATTGCTGCCTTTGCGGAGGTACTCAGTTACAGAGGAGATTGGCCCATAACTCATAATTATTTAGGTCTTGCCTATGCTCAAGGAGGCGAATTTGACCTGGCCGTCCAAAACTATAGTGCTGCACTGCAGCTTAAACCAAATTACGTCGAAGCATTCAAAAACCTTGGTATAGTCCTCAAAGAGCAGGGCAAAACTAATGCGGCGATTAGTAAATGGGTAAAGGCCCTTGAGTTCGAACCAGATAATCCCGATGTCCATTACAATATGGGCATAGTCATGGCGGAGCAATCCAGATACGAGCAGGCCATCCACCACTTTAATATCACTCTGGCGGCAAGACCGGATTGGCCGGAGGCACACCACAATCTGGGCGCTGTTTATTATCTGCAGGGCAAACTCGACCTTGCGGCTAAGCACTGTGCGGAGGCTATAAGCCTAAGGCCTGATTACCACGACGCCCATTATAATATGGCTATGGTCATGACCAAACAAGGCAAACTCGATGAGGCAGTCAGGCACTTTAATAAAGCTTTGGAAGCGAAACCGGCCCGGCCTGAGGTACACTACGGTCTCGCAGGTGCTTTTTATCAGCAGGGCAAGCTCAACCGCGCTGCCCAGCAGTGTGCCGAGGCCTTGCGGGTAAGACCTGATTATCTTGCGGCACGTAGTACGCTGGCCGGTATCCTGGTGGAACTGGGCGAGACCCAGTCGGCTGTTGAGCACTATCACAAGGCACTTCAGCTTAAACCCGACCAGGCTTACGTGCTGAGAAACCTTGCTTGGATTTTGGCCACTTCCAAGGATGTAAAGCTTCAGAATCCGAACGACGTTGTCAAATTCGCAGTGCGGGCCTGCGAACTTACCGAATATAATCAGCCCGAGTTCGTGGATACATTGGCTGCTGCTTACGCTGTAGCGGGCAGATTCCCCGAAGCGATAGAAGCTGCAGAAAAGGCGATAAACCTCGCCAAAACCGCAAATAAGAAAGACCTGGCTGAGGAAATTCAAAAGCGATTACGTTTGTATCAAGCGGGTCAGCCTTATTTTGCGAAGTGATCTCGGCCGAGTAGAGAGCGACGGTGAAGTTACATCACAGCCGCGCCGATAAGCTAATTGCGCCGGCAACAGCAGTCATTGGCAGACTTGCTAAACGTGGCCTGAGTAGTTTGAGAATATGACAGCCAAAAGAACACGCAACAAGCAATATGTCCTTTTGATTTGCGCAGGACTGGCCCTGGCCACGGTCATTGCTTATGAGCACTTGTACCACAGTGACTTTGTCGACTACGACGACGATATGTACGTAACTGAAAATCCGCATGTCAAGAATGGAATAACTGGTGAGTCAATCTCCTGGGCCTTTACAACAGGACATGCTTACAATTGGCACCCGTTGACCTGGCTGAGTCATATGCTGGACTGCCAGCTATTCGGGACCAGGCCCGGCTGGCACCACCTTACCAATCTGCTGCTGCATATAATAAACACCCTGCTGCTCTTTAGTGTTCTTAAACGAATGACAGGCGCGCTTTTGGCAAGTGGCTTTGTTGCTGCTGTGTTCGCGCTTCATCCGCTGCACGTTGAGTCGGTGGCGTGGATATCCGAACGCAAGGACGTTCTAAGCACCCTGTTCTGGCTGCTGACGATGGCTGCATACCTGTGGTATGTCAGACGTCCGGGTTTAAGCCGATATCTGCTGACGTTGCTGTGTTTTGCACTGGGGCTTATGGCCAAACCTATGCTCGTGACTCTGCCGTTTGTACTGCTGCTTCTGGACTATTGGCCTCTCGGCCGTTTCCAGCTTGAACAAACGGCCAAAGATGCCGAGCCACAAGGCCGCAAATCCGCAAACGCCAGTTCTAAATGGCGAGTAGTTTATCAATTGGTTTGGGAGAAAATGCCCCTTCTTGCTCTCGCTGCAATTTCGAGCATTGTGACTTTTATTGTCCAGCGCAGCGGCGGAGCATTAGTGCAAACCGGGACCTTGTCTCTGGACGTGCGCATAGCCAATAGCCTTGTTTCTTACCTACGATACGTAACGAAGATGATTTGTCCCAGCCGGCTGGCTGTATTCTATCCTTATCACAGCCTGTCACTATTATTGGCAATTGCCTGCTTTGTGATACTGGTCGCGGTTACAGTGGCAGTAATTTATGTAGGCCGGCGCCGGCAGTATCTTCCCGTAGGGTGGTTTTGGTACGTTGGTACGATGGTTCCTGTGATCGGTTTGGTCCAGGTGGGGTCGCAGTCCATAGCTGACCGCTACACTTATGTGCCGCTCATTGGCCTGTTCATAATCATTGCATGGGGCGCTTCTGAACTTTCGACCAGGTGGCGATATCAAAAGATTGTACTGGGCATTTGCTCTGCAACAGTACTTACCATCCTCTTGATAAGCACCCGGATGCAGGTGAGTCACTGGCAAAACAGCTTTACTCTTTTCGAACATACCCTCGCAGTAACCGAAGGTAATTCCATCACGCACAACCATTACGGGGCCTTCCTGCTTGAGCAGGGCCGGTTCGACCAGGCCCTTACGCAATTCAACGAAGCCCTGCGAATCAGTCCCGGGTTTCACGAGGCCCGCAAAAATAGGGGCTCAGCACTTCTCGATAAGGGTAAATTCGATGAGGCTATCGCTACATTCAACGAATTGCTGCGCGCCGCGCCGGATTGGCCCAACGCACACTACTGGTTAGGTGTGGCGTATGGTCGAAAGGGCGCATATGAGCGGGCTATCAAACCTTTCAAGGAGGCTTTGCGGTTAAGTCCCGACTGGCCGGAGGCGTACAACGACCTGGCTCTGGTATATCTGCTGCTTGGCAGGTATGACCTTGCGATTGAAAACTACAAACAAGCTCTGTGGCTTAAACCGGATTATCCCCAGGCTATTAATAATTTGAAAATAGCGATTGCAAAGCAGAGGCAACTCAGCGAGACCCAAAACAAACAGGAAAAGATGCCTTAGCATCAAACGCGTTCAATCCCCTGGAAATCCTATCTGCGTCCTTTGTCCATTAGCAGGATAATCTTTTTATATTTCTCCGCCGACATGGCATTTTTTAATATCTTTCGAATATCCTGCATAGATGTTCGCTGGGTGGTATGTGTGATGACAATATGCTCATTTTGCAGCTTTTCGATAAGCTCTGCAAATTCGTCAATGTGCATATGCCAGCCCGCCTCGGCCCTTTTGGCATGCTCGCTCTCATAGAACGTACATTCGGCGATTAAAATCTTGCTTTCAACGATGTATTTCAACTGCGAGAAATCAACATACCGCGTATCACCAAGGTAGGTGACAATCGGTATCTCCAGCGGGTAATCTATTTCGATTCCCTGCTTTTTCAACTCGACAATTTTCGGCCCTGCAAGTCCGGCGTATTCGGCTTTGAGTTTTTTCCGCCTCTCTATCACGCTGTAACCAACGGAGCCCCTGCTGTGCTTGGTGGGGAAAACCCTTGTAAACAGATTCGGCTTTATCTTGTGTTCGTCACCGGCCTTTACGCCAACCAGATTAGCGGGCACCTTATTGCCGTCCAGCCGGCCCCAGGCATCAATTATATCTCTAATCGGCCCCAGCAAATTCTCCGGGGCCAGTATTGTCCCCGCAGGCAGGCCGCAGAAATTCCGGTGCGACAGATAATATGCAATGCCCGCGGCATGGTCCATATGCCCGTGAGTAAGCAAAACATTGTTTATGGGAATAATCTGATTGGGGGCCTTGCCGGCATCAAAGCAAACGTCCAACTGCGGCATGGCAACAACGGTCTCCTCACCTGCAACCGAATAGCCGGTGATATCCAGTTCGTCTATCTTTATATGTGCTAAATTGTAACTTGGCATTTGGTTTTCACGGCCTGCAAATTCTGGAAAAGCTTATAGTAGGTACGGCCGGCGTGTGTGTCAATTTGTTTTTGCAGTGCTTGTGAACCGTCTGCTTTTCAATTATCATAGCTGCCGGTTCAATTAAGGACAAATGCTTATGCCCGACAGGCGAACTCACAGAGGCCCGCACCCCGCAGATAGAAAGTTGTTTGCACCTGCCGCAATCGACGATTTGCACACAGCCCTCGCCGACTTTTCGATGCTGCTGACAAAAGGCTACGCTGAGAAAAGTGCTCTTAAATTAGTCGGTGATAAGTTCTCACTGACGGAGAGACAAAGGCTGGCGATTATGCGAAGTGCCTGCTCCGACCGGCAGCTCAACCTCAGAAATGAACGCTGTGTTTCACTAAAAAACGCTGCCAACCGCCCAATTATGCTCGATGGTTACAATATCTTGATAACCGTTGAGGCGGCGATGAGTAACGCGGTGATTTTCAAGGGGCGCGATGGCTGCTGCAGGGACCTGGCAAGCGTACACGGAACATACCGCAAGGTCACTGAGACTATACCTGCTATGCAGCTTATAGGCGAATTCTTAAAAGAGGCCGGTATAATCGATTGTCAATGGCTGTTGGACAGCCCGGTCTCGAACAGCGGCCGGCTAAAAACACTAATTGGCAAGCTGGCCCGGGAAAACAACTGGGACTGGGAGATTGAACTTTTGACCAGTCCCGATGCCAAACTGATAAAAAGCGACCTTACCGTAGTTAGCAGCGACAGTGTCGTGCTGGACGGCTGCAAGAGCTGGGTCAATCTGGCCCGGGCCATCATCGAAGAAAAAATCACAAAAGCCTGGGTAGTGGACTTATCATAATCTAATTAGAAAACTAAGTGTAGAAGGAGATGTTACATGCTGCGTCAGAGAACACGAATCAGTATTTTGACAATCTGTATTTCGGTGCATCTTTTTTGCTCGTCTACGCTTGCTGTGGCCCAGGTGTTCCACAGCGCCTGGCCGGAGGATGTCGAGCGAACGTGGGTCGGCCCTGAATACTGGGCGAACCGCCTGCAGGACTGGCGCATCTCGAGCGGCAGACTTGAGTGCATCGAAGGCCGGCCCGAAAAGCCCATGCGGACAGTGCATCTGCTAACGAGGCGTCTGAATGCCAAAGAAGGCGACTTTTATATAACGGTTCGAACGGGATTGATAAGCAAATCGGCAAAAGTCTCGCCGGATTCGGCGACAGGTTTTCTCATTAGTGCCGGTCCTGAAGTGGACTATCGGGCTGCGGCCCTGGTGCACCACAGCTATGGGCCGGGAGGTGGTATCATTGCCGCAATGGAGGCTACAGGTAGGGCCGTCTTTCGCGATATGACAAAGGAAGGCTATCCAGTGCTTGCTGCTGGAGAAGATACACCGGAGTCCTTACCCCAGGAGCTTGCGTTTCATCTTGAAGGCAAGCCGGCTGATGGTGGATACAAGTTGGACCTCTCAGTCTCAGACCCCGAAACACGGCGCGTTCTCAGTCGGGTCACGCTGGAAAACGTGGATTCGGCGCGGCTGGTAGGCAACGTCGCGATTGTCTCGCACCCCGGCTCAGGTAAGAACACCGGACGGTATTGGTTCCGCGACTGGGAGGTTTACGGCAGCAAGGTCGGCGTTCATGCCGGTCGGCTGTGCGGGCCGGTGCTGTGTGCACAGTACACACTACACCGCAACATCCTCAAGATGACTGCTCAGATGATGCCCCTCGGGCCAACTGATGACCAGACCGTGGAACTGCAGATAAAACAAAAAGGCAAGTGGGAAACGCTGGCAGCTACGATGATTATCGTTCCCGGCTATACCGCGCCATTTCGTGTGGAGGATTGGGACTCGAAAAAGGATACTCCCTATGGTGTGGTTTACAAGTTAAAGCAGGCGGACGGTTCGATGAGGCAATACAGTTGGTTCGGTACGATAAAACGCGAGCCGGTAGATAACGAATCAGTTGTTGTAGCTGCCTTCACGGGCAACTTCAACGTCCGTCCCTGGGGTGTCGGCGGGCGGAAATTTGCATGGACGGAAGACGGATTATGGTTTCCACATAATGAAGTTGCAGAACATGTAGCAAAGCACAAACCGGACGTGCTGTTTTTCAGCGGCGACCAGGTCTATGAGGGCTACAGCCCTACTGTTGCGGTAAAAGCGCCGCTCGCGAAAGCTGAGCTTGATTATATGTACAAATGGTACCTGTGGTGCTGGGCGTTTGGAGAATTGGCCCGCGATGTACCCTGCATCTGCATTCCGGACGACCATGACGTTTACCACGGCAATATCTGGGGCGCGGGCGGTAGGCCGGCTAAGAAACCGGATGACGGCGGTTACGTTATGCCTGCATCGTTTGTCAATATGGTGCAGCGGACACAGACCAGCCATCTGCCTGATCCGTATGATCCGACGCCTGTTGACCAGGGCATCGGTGTCTATTACACATCAATGAACTACGGCGGTGTTAGCTTCGCTGTCATCGAGGACCGCAAGTGGAAGTCATCGCCGACGGCGGTGATTCCCGACGGCAACGTGGTAAACGGCTGGTTCCATAATCAGGATTTTGACCCCGTCAAAAATGCCGATGTGCCTGGCGCCAAATTACTTGGGGACAGACAGCTTAAATTCCTACATGATTGGGCGGCCGACTGGTCAGATGGTGTATGGATGAAAGTGGTGCTCTCGCAGACGGTTTTCTCAAACGTGGCGACACTGCCGGTGGAAAAACTAAATGATCGCGTGGTGCCAAGCCTGAAGATTTTTGCCCCCGACGAGTATCCGGAAGATGACATGCCCGTTGCAGATGCCGACAGTGGCAGCTGGCCCCAGACGGGCCGCAACAAAGCGCTTCGCGAGATGCGGCGAGCCTTTGCCCTGCATATAGCCGGTGACCAACATCTCGGCAGTACGGTTCAATATGGGGTGGAGGACTGGGGTGATTCGAGTTTCGCGTTTTGTGTGCCGGCGATAGGCAATTGCTGGCCCCGAAGATGGCTTCCATCGCAGCCGGGGCAGAATCACAAGCCAGGCATGCCGCGGTATACCGGCGATTACAGGGATGGGTTCGGCAACCTGATGACCGTTTACGCCGTGTCGAATCCAATTGCCTCCGGCCATGAGCCTGCTGACCTCCACAATCGAGCGCCGGGCTATGGCATTGTCAAATTGGACAAAAGCAAGCGGACAGCCACAATTGAAGCCTGGCCTCGGTATGCCGATCCTGATGCAGGGGCTCCGTATCCAGGCTGGCCGGTTATTGTCAAGCAAACCGACAATTATGGACGCAAGGCGGCGGCCTGGCTTCCTGTGATTAAGGTCAGCGGGATGACCGATCCGATCATCCAGGTCATCGACGAGCAGAACAATGAAATCGTTTACACGCTGCGCATTAACGGTACGTCGTTTCGGCCAAAGGTATTCAGGGCAGGGACTTATACTGTTAAGGTCGGGGAACCGAATACCGCGAAGATGAAGGCCTTAAAAAATGTGCAGTCTATACCAGAGGACCAAGGCCAGACGATTGAGGTTAATTTCTAAAGGTCTCGCTTTATAAATTGTGAGAGAATAGGCTGGCCGCGGTCAGGTAAAAAGAGGAATGCCTTAAGCGTTGGTTTAAAAATGGGCGGCCGTGGGCCCGAAGACCCACGGCCTATACAGTGTTGTATATACGCCCCCCCTTCGAAACACGTATATGTGTTAGCAATTAAGAGTCCGTAGGAAAGTTACATTCGCCTTTGCTTAACCATCGCTTTGATGCCTGTCATCAAGCTTTTGCTTAATAAAGGCCCCTGCCCGCCGAGCAGCGTCCTTGCTGAAGTCCAGGCATTTGTGCATCCGGACGTTAAAAGACTGTGCAAATTCATCAGACTTTAATGCCGAGTGCACTGCGTGTTTTTCAGGGGGTTCGCCAGCCTGATCCTCAGGCACTGGCGCCAGACAATAGATTGCGGTTGCAAAACCTGCGAAATACACTACCAGCAGAACTACGAGCTTGCTTCTCCATCCTCCCATTCGGGTGTCTTTCCTTTTCAAAGAAACCACATTTTTATTGGCCGCTCTCCTCCACCGGCCCTTCGCACATACTCTATTAAATATTTACGATACAAAGCCGCATATGCCAAATTCAAAATGGCGCAGAAACGCCAAATTATATTCGGTATTCGCCGAAAAACGTGCTTAAGCTGTACGCAAACTGTTGTCCAAAGCACCTTTAAGGGTTTTACAGACAACTGCCACTTCGTCCCTGCTCAGGTTATTGTAAAACGGCAGGGCAATTGTGCTCTTACAAACGGACTCTGTAACCGGAAAATCCCCTTCACTGTGGCCAAATTTCTCGACCATAAACGGCTGTAAATGCACGGGTGGGAAGTAATTGCTGACCTGAATTCCCTCGTCTCTCATTGCCTGCAAAATGCCGTTTCGCTGCTCTAAGGTGAATTTATCTGCAAGTCTAATCACGAAGACAAACCAGCTTATTTCGCAGCCATCCTGCTCGGCAGGCACTATCAATCTCTCATCATCGGCAAGCATTTCCTGGTACCACGTTGCGACCTGCCTTCGTTTGGCCTTTATTTCGTCGATTCTCGAAAGCTGGACGATTCCGAGGGCACAATTGATATCGCTGAGCCTGAAGTTGTAGCCCAGGCGCTCATGGCTGAGCCATGTGCCGGGTTTGCCCCTGCCCTGATTGCGAAGCGAGACGCACATATCGGCCAAATCGTCGTTGTCGGTCAAAATCATTCCGCCCTCGCCGGTGGTTATCTGTTTGTTGGGGTAAAAAGCAAATAAACTCATTGTGCCGAACGTTCCGACCTTTTTGCCGTTTAATGCGGAGCCGAGCGCTTCGCAACTGTCCTCGATTAGAGGCAAACCGTGTTTTTGAGCGATTTCGCAGACCTTATCGAATCCTGCCGGGTTGCCGAAGACCTCTACAGGCAGGATGGCTTTTGTTTTTTCGGTGATCTTCGACTCGATTTGGGAGGGGTCGATATTCAGGCTTACGGGGTTAATATCGACGAATACGGGCCTGGCACCCACCATCATAATGCAATTTGACGAGGCAATGAAGGTAAAAGGCGTGGTAATGACTTCGTCGGCGGGGGCGATTTTTAGTGCGGAAATGCACAAAAACAGGCCGCTGGTGCCGCTGTTGACGGCTATAGCGTGTTTTCGGCCGATGTATTTTGCGAAGGCTGCTTCGAATTCGGGGATTTTGGGGCCGAGAGAGAGATTGGGGGAGCGGAGAACGTCGGAGACGGCGTTGATTTCTTTTTCTGTGATGTCCGGGCGAGATAAATTTATCCGCATAAGTGCCTCTGGTTATCAAGAAAACGGCGATAATTCTCAAAAAAGGCATTTTACCGGTTTACGGCTGGAAGTCCAAGAGATTTTCTGTGGCTGGTGAAGTACCAACATTCGGAGAGAGAGCGTCTGTAAATGGGACGGTAAAATGTTAAGGTGGGTAAGATTTCTTGGGCGAAAAATAAGGGTGCGACTTTTGGAAAAGTGTTTGAAAGTTGTAAAACGTGGTACAAAGTTACAAAAGATCGCACGAAACTTACAAAAATTAGCGCGCTTTTTACAAAAAATGGGTGCAAACGTTTGAAGATTTACAACAAAAAAAGGAGTAAGGAGTAAGAAGTAAGGAGTAAGGATGGGTCTGGATCCGGGGGCCGGGGGTGAATTTGTGCCGTTTGTGGGGGCACAAGTCCACAGGGAAAGTTGTCGCATATTGGCAAATTTGTTATCACTTTGCGACATGTTTTGAGGGGCGAATGCGTGGAGGAGTAAATGGGTAGACGAGTAAATGAGTAAATGCGGGAGAGTTGGGGTGCCTCGCGAGGACGCGGACGCGTTGACGAGTAAATGAGTAAATGCGTAGATGAGTAAATGCGGTAGAGTTGTCGTTTTAGACCGGGCAAGATTGGGTTCGTGTTGGCCGGGTATGCCAGGCTGTCATTTTCGTAATTCTTTGTTAAAGCTGAGGTTATGTTCATTTCTTTACCTTCGAAAATTGGTTTCGTTTTTCATTTTTTGGTTCGTGGTCAGGGTCGCCGTTATTGGCGCCGGAGGTGTCCTGATTTAATCCGTAAATACCCCGATTTTCCTCGAAAATCCCCCGATT
>Ga0114922_10000351_pt1 | contig 44826 bp, 30 predicted proteins | sample AartaG_FD_100975 | JGI IMG/M metagenome (GOLD analysis project Ga0114922, IMG submission 100975) | Deep subsurface microbial communities from Aarhus Bay to uncover new lineages of life (NeLLi) - Aarhus_00045 metaG | ecosystem: Environmental > Aquatic > Marine > Oceanic > Sediment | place... | reverse complement strand
CGGCCGCCGAAGCATTGATACTGGTGCTGCCGGGCGTCTCTGCCCGGCAGTAGCACGAATCCATAGAGGCGTCGGGCAGAGACACCCGACGCCACCGCTTGGAGTACGTTTTTCAACAAGCCCGTGTGCGGGAATGACATCCCCTTGATAACGAACGCCTCGCGTCGTGCCGTGAGGTCGGGCGGTGAGGTTGACAAGGGCGTGCGCGGAGTGTAGATTGGAGCCGGTTGGGCGATTAGAACCGCAACCCGCAATCTTTCAGGAGAGGCGTATCGATGCCGGACCAGCCCAAGACATGCCAGGTCAGGATACGGGGCAACAGACCATGTGGTCGGCCGCTTTATGACGGTGACAAGTGCATCTGCCACTCTGAGGACCTGGGCAAGGACACTAAGCTCTTCCAGCGGGAGGTTGACGAACAGCTCAACCGCGATGATCTCCACGACTTCACCCACTTCGTTTTTCCTGAGAACTACGATTTCAGCGGAATAGAGTTCAAGCAGGACACATATTTTTTCGAAGCGAAGTTTCTTGGTAACGTGATTTTTAGTAGCGCCACGTTCTCCGGCGAGGCGTATTTCAATTACGCCATGTTCTCCGGCGAGGCGTATTTCAATTACGCCACGTTCTCCGGTTACGCGGACTTCAATAGGGCCACGTTCTCCGTTTACGCGAACTTCATTCAAGCCACGTTCGCCGGCGAGGCGGACTTCATTATCGCCACGTTCTCCGGTGAGGCGAATTTCATGAGGTGCCATCTGACCAAAACCGCCCGTGTTGTGTTTAGCAAGGAGCTGAGGGGAAAGCCGATGTTTGGCAAGGTTGCCGATTTTGGGGAGCTGCAAATCGATGATGGAGCCCAGTTGATGTTTAACCATATCGGTCTTGAGAACTGCAGCTTTCTACGAACAGATGTCACCAAGCTCAAGTTCACCGCCGTCAAGTGGCCGCGACGCAGACTTTTCAGGTGGAGCCCGTGGTTCAGGCAGGCAGTCGCCGACGAACTCAGTCCCGATCAGAAGAACTGGGAACTGGTGGGAGACATCTACCGAGGCTTGCAGGACTACTACCACGAGCACAATCGCTACGCGGACGCGGGTGACTTCTATGCTGCCGAGCAGGATGTGAACCGGAAGACCAATCGCGGTCGGTTATATCTTGTTGCCAATTGGCTCTACAAATCTGTCTCGCTGTATGGGCAAAGCTACATGCTGCCGTTATTGTGGCTGGCATTCTTTCTGTTGCTCTTCCCGGCCATCTTTCTGTGGGGCGGGATTGGCGCGCCTGCCACTGCCCATGGTACTCAGAGCGTTGCGGGGCCCGTCTCATACACCTTCAGCCCGAATCCTGCCGACTGTTTCCTGTTTCAGTCGGTTAGTGGTGATTACTGGACCTGTTTTTTCAACAATGTGTCCTTTCTGACTTTCAACAGAGCCAAACTGTCGGCGCGGCTGCTGTACCCGTATCAGGATGCTCTTGCGGGTCTTGAAATAGTCATCATGGTCGCGCTGATCGCCTTTTTCCTGCTGGCTCTGCGCCGCCAGTTCAAGCGCAAGAGTTTCTGAAAGACGGAGCCTTCGCCCGGATATCCGTCTGTACCCCACACCCCGGAAATATAACCGCCACAAGCTCTTTCCGAGGTTTCGCTTGACACCGGTCTCCGGAGCGGTTATAATGATGGCAGAGTAAGACGTTCTGTACGTGAGCGCGAGATTACGCGTCTGGGGAGACCGCTGGGCAGGGTTCGCGCAATCGGCACAACTACAAAAACGAACTTAAAGCAAGATAGGTACTAAACCCCGCGAATTCGAACACGGGAGAAGCAAACATGAAGTGCATAATGCTCAAGGTCTCAATGATTGTACTGATGATCTTGATGTGCAGTGCGGTACACGGTCAGGGTACCGGCGCACTGTCTCTGGATGATGTAGACGGCCTGATCTATCCGGGTGATTCGCTGACGCCGAACCAGCAAATAACCTTTCACCTGCGTCTTGAGAATGACTACGGAATCCCGATCGACGGCGCCACCAACGGCTTCCGGGTTTTCTCTCCGAATGGAGCCGTGTGGGACGCTACCAGCGGGGCCCTGACGGGCGCCATCACGTATGCGATGTGTGAGATACGGTATGTCGCCTACACTGGCGCCGGCACAACCGGCTCGGGAGCCGACACGGTCGGTTTCGCTGTCAGCCGCACATACAACCCAGGCATCCCTGACGGCTTTGACGACATACCTTACACTATCACTATCGGGCCCATCGATGGCGCCTATGAAGGACTGCAAATATGTCTCGATTCAGCCTTCGTGCCACCGTCAGGAATCTGGATGTGGACTGGCACGGGTGTGGGGAACTTCTACCCATCCTGGGACGGCCCCCACTGCTATCCCGTCGGAGCCGCACCCTGCTGCCAACTCCGTGGTGACGTGGACGGCAGCGGTTACATTGACGTCTCCGACCTGGTTTACTTAGTAGACTACATCTTCTCCGGTGGGCCGGAGCCACCATGCTGGGACGAAGGTGACGTGGATGCCAGTGGTTTTTGGCCTTGGCCGATTGACATCGCCGACTTGGTCTATCTGGTAGCCTACATGTTTGCCCAGGGCCCGGAGCCGCCGCCTTGTGGCGGTGGCGATCCAGTACCCGTCTACCCGGGCGGCAGCATCTCGCTTCATGAGGTTGACGGTCTTTATAAGACTATCGATCAAGTGCCCCTGGGAGACACGGTCACTTTCCGCATGCGAGTAACGAACATGGATATCGGCGCCGGAATTAAAGGCATTATGAATGGCTTCCGCATCTATGGCGACAACCCGGGCGTCAACTGGACGATTACCGAGAGTGGCCCGGACCTGGGTGCGTCCGGACTGCAGTGGTTTGATGGTGCCTGGTCGATCAACGAATTCAGTGTCAACGGTTCCGGAGCGGACACTCTCGGCTTCGGAGGCTATGCAATGTCTGGCCAGGGCATTCCCGATGGTCTTGACTCGCTGCTCTTCTATATAGAGGTCTACGTACCCGACAACCCGGACAACCGGGACCAGTTCCTTTGCATCGATTCGTCGTTTTTCCCGCCGTCGGGAGTCTGGAAATGGGCCGCCGGATCCGGGAACGGTAACTACCACCCATCATGGTCGGGGCCGCACTGCTTCAAGATGGTGAAAGCGACAGACCTGAAGGCCGGTTTCAGCGCCACCCCCACCGCGGGAGTGGTTCCCCTGACGGTGCAGTTCACGGATGAGAGTTCCGGTGATCCCGACGACTGGTACTGGGATTTCGGCGACAGCGAGTACAGCGCCGCTCAGGACCCGCTGCACACTTATGATTATGCCGGGGTTTACGACGTGAAGCTGCGTGTTGAGGATGGTTCCGGCAATGTGGACAGTGTCGTCGCCATAGGGCACATCCAGGTGGGGACCAGTAGTTATGCCGATGTTGTCGCCCAGATTGCGATGGGTCCCGGTGGTTCCATTCCCGGTAATGACTTGTGGTACCGGTTTGCGTGGATCAACCTGGGGACGATTGAAGCCCAGTCCTGCGTGCTCAAGATGCTGCTTCCCGACGACATGGTTCTCGATGGTCTCAAAGATTCGCTGGGGCACGAGATGAGCCCTGGTGACTACAGTTGGATTGGAGACACTATCATCGTGCCGCTCCAAACGATTCAACCGTCTAATGTGTGGCGGCACGTGATACCATACGGTACCCTCTCGCCGTCAGCGGCGCCAGGGAGTAACCTTGTTACAGAAATGTGGCTCAGCGGTTCCACTCCCGACGTCAATACCGATAACAACTATGCCCTTCATTTGCTGCCGGTGAGTGATCCGGGCGGGAAGGCTCGATCCTACGACCGTAGTGTCACGTATTCAGGCGACAAGACGGCTCACCCGAACACCATCAATCGAGTGTACGCTACGAGCTCGGATGTGGGATATCTCTCGTATACAATCACGTTTGAGAACTCACCAGACGCCAATCTTGAAATCCCGTCTATCACGGTCACCGATTATCTCGATGATCATCTGAGCATGTCGCAACAAGCTCTCGACGTCTGGGAAGAAAACAGCACCTCAGTCTATACTTCCCATCCACAGGCGTGCCAGTACGCCGGTATTGATCTGCTTACTCGAATAATGACCTGGAACTGCATCAAGATAAACCTTCAACCCGGGGAAAAAGGCTGGTTCCAGTACAAGGTGGCTGTACCGGATGTTGCCGAGGGCACCTGGATTCTGAATAGGTCCTACATTGGTTTTGGATTCCACGATCCGATCGCAGCTCCCGAGGAAGGTCCCGTTATCAGGATTCTGGGCGAGTGCTGCATCCCGCCGATGCGCGGTGATATAAACTATGACAACCACCCGCTGATCGAGATAGATGATTTGGTTTATCTGGTAGACTTCATGTTCAACCAGGGACCGGAACCCGTCTGCTTTGAAGAGGGCGACGTCGACGGAAGCGGTGTTAAGCCTATTGATATAACCGACATGGTTTACCTGGTTGACTATATGTTCAACAGCGATCCCGCTCCGGTGTCGTGCCCTTAGGGGCCGTACACGTGGTTGACAAGGAACACCACCGGTAGTTCTGTATGGCGGAGAGAGCATCACCCTCTCCGCCTTTCTCTGTCGTTTGCGCATCGCCGCCACGCAATTCGCACATTGGGGGGAAAGAGATTTTAGCTTGCCAACCCCTATCACGGTCAATATATTCTCCGAAATTTCGCCGGTTGTGAAAATAGTAACTAACTTGGGTTCATTTCTGACAGGAGAAGCTGCCAATGGGTAGTGAGTACACTAATGTAGGGATCGGGTCGCTATCTGTGCTGATTGGACTGATCGGCCTGGGCTTCGCGCTCTTGCTGTTCTTCTGGATCAGGAGCAGGTCGGCCGGTACTGACCTGATGAGAGAAATATCCGGGGTGATCCATGACGGCGCCATGGTGTTTCTCAAGCGGGAGTATTCAATCCTGCTGATCTTCATCATTGTTGTATTCGCCCTGCTGGCGTGGAAGATTCAGCTTAACACGGCCCTGGCCTTCCTGGGCGGGGCAGCCTGCTCGATGCTGGCCGGGTTCATAGGGATGAAAGCCGCCACACGAGCCAACGTGCGCACCTGCGCTGCCGCCAAAGACACAGGTCAGTCGGCCGCGCTCTCGATTGCCTTTTCGGGGGGCGCCGTTATGGGGATGACGGTGGCCTCGCTCGGCCTGATCGGGGTTGGCGTTGTCTTCTACATCTTCGGCGGCGACCCGGCCACGTCGTCGACAGTCAGCGGGTTTGCCATGGGGGCTTCGTCGATTGCTCTCTTTGCCCGCGTGGGCGGCGGTATCTTCACCAAGTCGGCCGACGTCGGGGCTGACCTGGTGGGCAAGGTGGAGGCCGGTATCCCCGAAGATGACCCCCGTAACCCGGCCGTAATTGCCGACAACGTGGGTGATAACGTCGGCGACACGGCTGGAATGGGTGCCGACCTGTTCGAGTCCTATGTTGGCTCCGTGATTGCCACTATCGCCATCGGGGCAACATCGATCGGAATCGCGGAACACCTGCGCGCGGCTCACATGCAGCTCCCGCTGATGATCGTGGCTTTCGGCGCTTTAGCCTCGATATTGGGTGTGCTGTCGGTGAGGCTCTTCTCGTCCATGAACCCGGCGGCGGCTCTTCGCCTGGTAACCTATGTGGGGGCGGTGGTGATGCTCATCGGGGCGTGGATAATCATAGACAAACTGGGTCTTGATCAGAAGATATTCTGGGCCATATTGGGCGGCAACCTGGCCGGCATAGTTTTGGGGCTGCTGACAGAGTATTACACGGCTGCCGGGCCGATCAGGAAGATCGCTCACGCTTCCGAGACAGGGGCAGCCACCAATATCATACAAGGATTAGCGGTGGGGATGGAATCGGTGTTGCTGCCGATAATCGTGATCTGCGCCGCCATCTACACCGGTTACAGCTTCGCCGGTCTTTACGGCATCGGCATCGCAGGCGTAGGTATGCTGGCGACAATCGGCGTAACCATGTCCGTTGACGCCTACGGACCGATCGCCGACAACGCCGGCGGGATATCGGAAATGTCCGGCCTTGGCCCCGACGTACGCAAAATCACTGACCGGTTGGATTCTCTCGGCAACACTACCGCTGCCATCGGTAAAGGGTTTGCCATCGGATCGGCGGCCCTGACGGCTCTGGCCCTGTTCTCTGCGTACTGCTCGGCGGTGGGACTGGAAGGTATAAACGTTATGAAAGTCAAGGTGATTATCGGCGTCTTCATCGGCGGGGTGTTGCCGTTCTTTGTTGCCGCCCTGACCATGACCGCCGTCGGCAGGGCGGCCGCCAAGATGGTCGCCGAAGTCAGACGCCAGTTCCGCGAGATTAAGGGGCTCATGGAAGGTACCGCCAAGCCCGATACCAAGCGTTGTGTCGATATTGCAACCAAGGGAGCTCTGACCGAGATGGTCGCGCCGGGTTTGACCGCTATACTGGCACCAATTATCGTCGGTTACATCCTCGGCGCCGAGGCCCTGGGCGGGTTTCTGGTCGGCGCTACCGTGACGGGCGTGATGCTGGCCCTGATGATGGCCAACGCCGGAGGCGCCTGGGATAACGCCAAAAAGTACATTGAGGCCGGTAATCTGGGCGGTAAGGGTTCCGAACCGCACAAGGCGGCCGTGGTGGGCGACACTGTCGGCGATCCGTTCAAGGATACTTCCGGTCCGTCCATGAACATCCTCATCAAATTGATGGCGATTGTATCGCTGGTGGTTGGCGCCGTTCTGTTCAGGTAGCCGACGGCTTTTCTTCTGAAGTTTTGTGGCGGGGTACCGTTCTGATATCGGGGTGGTACCTCTTTTTCAATTGGCACATGAATATGGACGCGTCCGGTGAGTAGTGTAGTGTGGAAGTGATCATGAAACCTTTTGCGATGTGTATCGTAACATGAATCTGTGGAGATGACAGAGGCAAATAGATGAGACTACCGTGTTTTCCCGCCACCGGAGCCCCGGCGGCCCTTAGTAAGAAACAGATGAGGAAGCCTATCCTGACCGGAACCGGCTCGGGGGCAAGTTCGTTCTTACATGCAACGAATGAAGCGCCTTGCCGGTCTTATCGACGGAGCCGATGTCGGATTGGCGGGTCGCATGTCCGGCCATGGGAAATTGGACGATCTTAAGGAGACACTGGATGAAAACGATCCGGACCAGCTTTATCGCTTTAGCCCTGCTGATACTGCTCGGCGCGGTAAACGCGCGAGCGGAAGTACTGACACTGGATGATTGTATCGATCTGGCCCTGCAAAACCGGGCTTCTATCATCGCTGCTCGTGGTGCGGAGGACCTGGCCGGAGCCAACCGCCGCGCCGCTCTGGGAGCGTTTCTGCCCAGTGTGGATGCCTCCTATGGCTATTCCGAGAGCAAGTCCCGCAATGTGAAGTCCGAAACCCTGATGCCGACCGATGCCATGCTGTACGTTGACACCATTTCGTTCGTCGACGGCCGTACGCTGCAGCCGGTTGACTGGCCGTTTGTCAACGATTCCGTCATGACCTGGGGAATCTTCGAACGCGATTTGGACGATCAGGACCGGACCAGCAAATCGCTCTCGTTAGGGGCGGGGATGTCGGTTTTCAATCTCCCTAACTGGTTCATGTTTGCCGCTCGGGGCGCGGAGAAAACCAAGGCTCATCTCGATGTCATTGCTTCGGAGCAGGACCTGATCCTTGCCGTCAAGGTTTCATTCTATGCTTACCTGGCCGCCGTGGAGAACGTGGACGTTCAGCAAGAGGCAGTGAATCGAAGCCAGGAGCAGTTGAAACTCATCCAGTCCATGTTCGATCTTGGCTCAGCAGCCAAATCCGACGTCCTGAAGCAGAAAGTGCAGTACGGCAATGACCGGCTGGCACAACTGTCCGCCCAGAACGCTGTCAGTACAACCCGGGCTGAACTGGCTTATACTGTTGGAATCGATCCCAACCGCAAGGTAGAGTTTGCCACCGATTACACACCGCGTGAGTTTGAGGGAAGTCTCGATGAGGCTATCGAATTCGGTATGGGACATCATCCCGGGCTGCTGGCCAGGCAAAAGACGGCGGATGCCACGCGTCACTATCTGCGGGCCGCCAAAGCAGCTTACCTACCCACCATCGGCGCTTATGCCAATCTAAACTACTTCGACGGCACACGTGGAGACACGGTGACGTTCAATTCTACGTCGCGCTCCACGACCTACGGTTTCAGCATCAGTTTGAACATATTCGATGGCTTCCTCAGGGAACGAACTGTAAGCTCGGCCAAGGTATCGCGGAACAACGCCAGGGCGCAGGTGGCTGAGACTCGCAACTTTGTGGCCAAGGAAGTAAACAAGGCCTATCTGGATATAGACATCGCCAAAGAGCAATTGAACGTGGCGCGGGAGAACGTCGAGGCGGCGGACGAGGACTTGAAGATATCCCAGGAGAAATACAATCTGGGGGCAGCTACTATCCTGGATCTGCTCACGGCGCAGGAATCGTTGAAGGGCGCCCAGGTTTCGCATATCAGGGCCGGCTTCGACCTCAATCTCGCCGTCGCCCGGCTCGAAAGGGCTATGGGTAAGATCCTTTAGTGTGGATACAATTCAATGATTGGCACGTAAGAAGGTTGGTGAACATGAAGAAAAAGAAGAAGAAACTCCTGTTGATAATTGCCGGCGCGGTGGTGGTGGTCGTTCTGGTGGTTGCCAATCTGTCCATGAACGGCAACCAGGCCACTTCGGCACAGGCAAAGGCGGTAATGTGCAAGGATGTCACCGAGACAGTATCCGCCTCCGGCCGCATCCAACCGCAGACCAAGGTTGACATCACGTCTGAGATCAACGGCGAGATCGTCGGCCTCTATGTGAGCGAGGGCGACCGCGTGGAAGTCGGCCAACTGCTCGTGGTTCTGGATACGGTGCAGTTGCGCACTGCCGTTGATCAGGCCCGCTACGCCGTGGAGGAGATAGGCGCCCGTGTAAAGGGGGCGGAGTCGAACCTGGAGCAGGCCACCGAGGAATTCGAGCGTCAAAGCCGGCTGTTCGACCGCGACCTGACCTCGGACACCCAGTACAAGAACGCCAAGTATGCCTTTCAGACCGCCCGGGCCTCGCATGACGCCACGAAAGCTCAGGCCAGGCAACTCAAGTCCGCTTACGAAAAGCAACTCGACTACCTCCAGAAGGCCAAGATCGTTGCGCCTATGGACGGAGTCATCACTTTTCTCGACTGCGAGGTTGGTGAGATCGCCGCCGCACAGACCGGCTATACCCAGGGCAAGACTCTGATGACCATCTCCAACCTGTCGGTCTTCGAGGTGGAAGTCGAGGTGGATGAAACTGAGATTAACAAGATTGAACTCGGACAGGCATCCGATATAGAAGTCGACGCTTTCCCGGATACCAGTTTCGCCGGTGAGGTGGTCGAGATCGGCAACACCGCCATCGCCAGCGGGCTTGGTTCTCAGGATCAGTCGACCAACTTCAGAGTCAAGGTCGCCTTCACGGATCCGCGGGTGAAGCTTCGTCCGGGCATGTCGGCGACGGTTGACGTCACCAGCGCTACCCGCGATGACGTCCTGGTCATTCCTTACAGCGCCGTTGTCATGCGGGCGCTGAATCTGGACTCACTGGAGCGCGCCCGCGCTGAAGAGTTGGCGGCGGAGACCGGCTCCACCGGTGTGACCGAGGTTCACGCCGCCGAGGCCGTGGACAGCCTCCAGATCGAGGAATCTTCATCGGACGAGGATGAACGAAAAGACCTCAAGGGCGTCTTTGTCGTGAGAGACGGCAAGGCCCGGTTTATCCCGGTTGAGACCGGCATCGCCGACCAGAAAGACATTGAGATCACCTCCGGGCTCACGGAGCAGGATACCGTCATTACGGGACCGTACCGCGTGCTCAGGAATGTGAAGGATGGCGATGCTATCGACGCTGAGATTCGGGACGAGAAAGATGAAAACGGAAAGGCTTGAGCATGGCCCTGATTGAAACGCGTAACCTCTGGAAGACATACGTGATGGGTTCGGAGACAGTCAATGCCCTGAGAAACGTGTCCATCGAGATAGAGCAGGGGGAGTATGTGGCGATCATGGGTCCCTCCGGCTCGGGGAAATCAACGCTCATGAACCTGATCGGCTGTCTGGACACTCCCACCCAGGGGGAGTATTTCCTCAACGACAAGAACGTCAGCCAGATGAACGATGATGAACTGGCCAATATCCGCAATCGCGAAATCGGCTTTGTATTTCAGACTTTCAACCTCCTGCCCCGGGCGACGGCGCTGCACAACGTCGAGCTGCCACTCATCTACAACGGCTCATCGGCCGTCGAGCGGGAAGAGGGCGCCACGAAAGCCCTGGGAAAGGTTGAACTGGCGGATCGCATGACTCATAGGCCGAGTGAGTTGTCGGGCGGGCAACGGCAGCGGGTGGCGATCGCCCGCGCCCTGGTCAACGACCCCTCGCTGCTGCTGGCCGACGAGCCCACCGGGAACCTGGACAGCAAGACGTCGCTTGATATAATGAGACTTATGAGCAACCTCCACGCCCAGGGCAACACGATAATAGTCGTCACCCACGAGAAGGACATTGCACGGCAGGCAGGGCGCATCCTCTCCATTCTGGACGGTGAAATCGTCAGCGACGAGAAGATCGCGGAAAACAATAAGGTTGTTTCCTGACAGTGATTACAGTCTCGCTGATAAGAATAGCCTTGAGCGCCCTGTGGGCCAATCGGCTTCGATCGGGCCTCACCCTGCTGGGCGTGATAATCGGCGTTACGTCCGTTATGACCATCATCTCCGCGCTGGAAGGTATGATGGGCGCGATCGAGGAGGACCTTGCCGTTCTTGGGCCGACCACATTCATCGTACAGAGATTCGGCATGACCACCTCGGAAGCCGAATTCCTGGAGATGCTGAAGCGCAAACCGCTCAACCTCGATGCTGTAGACCTTCTTGAGAAGGGTTGCGATCTGTGTGAGGAAATATGCCCCCGCTCTGGCGCCCAGACCAGCATAAAACGTGGCCCTACTACCATGAGGCGGGTGTACGTCGGGGGATCGACAGCCAACATGCTCGACATCGTGGACATGGAAGTAGCCCAGGGGAGATTTCATTCCCACGAGGACGACACCTACCGCCGCCGCGTGGCCTTCATCGGCGATCTGGTCCGTGAGGAGTTGTTCGGCCCTACCGATCCGCTCGGGAAATCGATCCGTATCGGTGGGCAGAAGTATACCGTGTGCGGCGTCGCCAAGAAGCGGGGGTCGATGTTCGGGGAGAGCCAGGATGATTTCGTCTTTGTCCCGTTTTCTACGCACCTGAAGCAGTTCGGGCCGCCAGGCGATAGACTGCGATTCATGATCAAAGCCGTCTCCGTTGAGAGACTGGAGGATGCCCAGGACCAGGTTCGCATGGTGCTGCGATCAAGAAGGCACGTCCCCTTTGACAAGCCGGACGATTTCGCCATGATGACCGCCGACTCTATCCTTGATTTTCTGAATCAAATCACCCGCGCCTTCCGCCTGGCCCTGGTCGGGATTTCTTCGATTTCCCTGGTAGTGGGCGGGATTGTCGTGATGAACATCATGATGGTATCGGTAACGGAGCGCACCCGCGAAATCGGGATCAGAAAAGCAATCGGCGCCAGGCAGAAGCATATCATGTTGCAGTTCCTGTTCGAGGCTCTCTTTACCACGCTGTCCGGAGGCCTGGTCGGGATTGTGCTCGGCTTCGTGGTTGCTAAATCGCTGGTGGGAATGATCGATATGCAGATATCACCTTCAGCATTCGCTATTGTGTCGGGGCTGGCCATATCTATCGGCGTGGGCGTCATTTTCGGTCTCTATCCCGCCATGAAGGCCGCCCGATTGGATCCGATCAAAGCGTTGAGTTATGAGTAGATCACCATGCTGTTGACCTGGGTAGAGGTAAGAGATTCGATAACGATGGGCCTGAACTCCCTGCGGGCCAACAAACTGCGTTCGGCGTTGACTATTCTCGGGGTAATGATCGGTGTCGCCTCCGTGATGGGATTGGCGTCCATTATCGACGGGCTGAACGGCGCTGTTGATGAGGAGATCGACAGCATCGGGTCCAATATCATCGAAATGGATCGCTTTCCACCCGGCACCGACTATGATGAACTCACCGATGCTGAGCGAAACCGTCCCTACATGGGTGTCGGTGAAGCTGAGGCCATCAGAGACAACTGCCCGTCGGTGGACGGTGTTGCGCCTCAGAACCATCACTGGGCGCAGGGCGGGAATGTGGCCAAGTATAAGAACAGGAAACACACCAACCACCGTCTCCACGGCACCTGGCCGGCATACCTGAAAGTAAAAGACCAGAACCTCTCCGACGGCAGGTTCCACACGCCCTGGGATCTGCAAACCCGGGCTATGGTTTGTGTCATCGGCGCCGATATCGTCGACGGCCTTTTCGAGGGGGAAGAGCCGGTAGGCAGTATGATCAGAGTCAACGGGAATCTCTTCGAGGTAATCGGCGTCTTCGAGCGTAGAACAAGCAACTTCGACGCCACCACCGACAACAACCTGGTTTCTATCCCGCTGACGACATACGAGAAACTCCACCCCTGGGATGAGGCGCTGACACTGGTGGCGCGGGCGCAGAAATACGATATGATCGACCAGGCCAGGGAGGAGATAATCAACGCTCTCCGCGTGTACCGCAAGGTTCCGTTCAACAAGGAAAACAACTTCGCTCTTTCAACTCAGGAGACCTTCAAGGATCAGGTCGCGAACATTACCAAGTACTTGTACATGGCCATGATCGTTATTACTTCGGTAGGGCTGATGGTCGGGGGTATCGGCGTCATGAATATCATGCTTGTGTCCGTGACCGAGCGGACAAGAGAGATAGGCGTCCGCAAGGCTATAGGAGCTAAGCGATCCAACATCGTTGCCCAGTTTCTGACGGAAGCCATGACCCTCTCGGGCGCCGGAGGAGTGATCGGCGTTGCTTTCGGAGCGCTGGTCGGATTGCTGGTGAACAGCCTGTTAGGTTTCCCTCTTGCGATCTCACCCTTCTGGGCTGCACTGGGCTTCACCGTGTCGGTATCCGTGGGATTGGTATCGGGTGTGTACCCCGCGGTTAAGGCCTCCCGGCTGGATCCGATCGAAGCCCTGCGATACGAGTAGGTCTCCCGAACTCACCGGAGGCTTTTTATCTTGCCCCAAAGGCCAATGCACGGTTAGTTGGAATATGGGTAACCTGACCCGGTTTAGAAGGTTGGAACCATGACAATGAAATACATCGGCGCCACCCTGATCCTGTTATCGGCTGTTGTGTGCTGTTGGCTTCCCTGCCGGGCCGCCGGTGACTCCGCCGGCGGCAATAAGCCGGATCACGAATTGGGGCTGTTCCTGGACTTCGCCGCCTTCTACAATCCTGCTTCGGACAAGATCAGGCTCGAGGTCTACTACCAGCTGTACAGCCACGTGCTTCAGTTTGAGCCAAAGGGTGGCGGTTTCGTAGCCGCTTACGAGTGCGTGATTCGAGTGAAAGACAGAAGCGGGCTGCAGATCGACTCATACACACAGGATCGGGAGATCAGGGTCAACGACGAGCGGCGAACCACTTCACGGCTTGATTTTCGCACCAACCAGACGAGTTTCGAACTCGATCCCGGTAAATACGAAGTCGCTCTTACCCTGCGGGACATGAAATCGGCCAGGATGATTTCGCGCGAGGTCAAACTCAAGCTGAAGGATTTCGATGCCAAGAAACCACGTTTGTCCGACATCGAGTTTGTCATGGCCACCGGGCCGGTGGACCAGGAGCCGTCGGTATTTGACAAGGGCAGTCTTGCCGTCGTTCCCTCGGTCAGCAGGGAATTCGGTGGAGCCGGCGATGATCGTGTGGCTTACTACATAGAGATCTACCGCGGCCGCGATTCCATGAGTAGCGTTTTTGTAGAGACCACTATCAGAAGCGAACGCGGCAGTATGGCCTACCGGGACAGCCTGACCGCTGAGTTGGGCAATGCCGTAACAAGGCAATTCCGCGAAGTCTCGTTGTCCAACCTGAAGCCCGGAGACTACCACCTCGAGGTTATCCTGCGGGGCCGTCGGAACAAGAAGCTCGATCAGAAAGAGAAAGCCTTCAGGGTTGAATGGACGCAGGAAGCACTTCTCAGGAACGACTTCAAGGAGGTTCTCAACATTCTCAGCCTGATCGCCACTTCGGAAGAAATAGATGAACTGAAAAAGCACGAGAGTTACGATGATCGCGTACATGCGATCGAGGCTTTCTGGCTTTCACGCGACCCTACTCCGGGCACAGTCGAGAACGAGACACGAAGTGAGTTCTACCGGCGGGTAAGATACGCCAACAAGAACTTTGGATACTTCAGGCAACGTGGTTGGTACAGCGACCGGGGCAGGACATACATCCGCTATGGGGAACCGGACCAGATCGACGATTTCCCGATATCCCCGAATCGACGTCCGTATCAGATCTGGCATTACTATCAGGGTGGACGTTACCTGAAGTTCACGTTCATAGATGAAAACGAGGATGGTGATTACCGCTTGATGTATCCCTTTGACGGGATGGACCAGCGGCCCGACTTTTAGAAGGGATGGTGGAGCGTTTTGCAGGTTTCGTTTCGATTTGTTCTATTTTGGCTCGGCCTGGCGGTCGTATTCCCCTCGGCGGTGAGAGGGCTGGATACTCAGGAGCAGCTCGTGGTATACGCCGGGTATACCGTTTACAACAACCCTGAGTATGATTCGGTGGCGCTGGTGGAGTTTCCGTTTTCAATAAGACGGCATCAGCTTGAGTTTGTCCCCCGCGAAGGCGAGGACTCCACCTGTCTGTCTCGTGTCTTTGCCCAGGTCGACCTGATTGATGCGCAGGGCCGGCAGACGGATTCGGCAGGCACCTACTTCTCGGTCAGGGCCGCCGGCCCAGGAGAGGCTGCCCGCGAGGGTTTTCGCGTGTTCAACAACCTCTCGTTGTTTGCCGGACCGGGTGTCTATTCGGCCCGCGTGACGGTTATTGACGCCATCAGCAAGAGTAAGGGGGAGAGTTTCCTGAGCAGGGTTCTCGTGCTACCTCCGGAGCGCGCAGCACTCACCATAAGCGGCGTGAGGTTGGCTTACGACGTCGATTATGTAGGCGATCAGCCCGAGGGCGCCAACCGCCGACTGGTCAGAAACGGATATAGGATTATCCCCAACCCTCTCTCCGTGTACGGAACCGACGACTCGGTGGTATTTCTCTACAGCGAAGTCTACAACCTGGTTTTCTCCGGGGATCATCCGACGACCTACCGGCTTTCTTTGGCGGCCACCAGCGCGGACAGCGTCACGTATCATGATTTCGGTGGTCGGGTCGCTGAGAAGCCCGGTGCATCCGTGGCCGTGGCCGAATCGTTTGAGATCAAGGACTGGCCCACCGGACTGTATTTCGTTCGGTTGGCCGTAGTTGATCTGGAAACGGGAACTGCGGATACGTCCTATACTCCTTTTCGCATCCTGTCTCCGGCCGACGTGTTGGCTGCGGCGGCGCAAGCTGAGATATTCGACCCTTACGACACCCTGAGCCTGGAAATCAAGGAACAATTGGTCGCTTACCACCTGACACCGGTCCAGAAATCAACCCTGGATGACCTGACCAATCAAGGCAAGGAGAACTTTCTTGAGCAGTATTGGCGTGAGCATGATGAGTATCCGTCCACACCGGAGATTGAAAACCGTCGGGAGATTGTAGAGCGCTTCGAGTACGCCAATCAGTTCTTTTCAACCAACATAGACCGAGACAACGGCTGGTTGACCGACTGTGGCCGCATCTGGATGGTATACGGTCCCTATGACCAGATCAAGGATGTCCCCGCCCCCCGCCTGGTCAGCCCATACCAGGTTTGGTACTATCACGAAATCAAGGAAGGCAAGTTCTTCATTTTTGAGGATAGGCGGGGCGATCACGATTATCGGCTGGTTCACTCCAACGTCTATGGCGAGATCTACAGCAGGGAGTGGCAGCTTAAGATACGGGAAGGATATATCGACGTCGGCGGTTTCTGAGGAGGCCAAGAACAAGCAGAAAAGAACCGCCCGGGCGGGCGGTTCTCTGCCTTAGAGGGCATTTTCTTATTTTCTTCCGGCCTCAGAGGCGCCTTTGGCCTGAAGGTTACGCACGGTTCTTTTCACCGGCACCGTGAACCGAGTTGATTTCTCATCGTTCAGTTCGAGTGTAAACGACTTCTGGAAGGACTCGTCCAGGTAGTATTCCCTGATCTTGATTTCGCCCTCGGCTGTCTTGCCGGGCTTGATGGATTTCGGAAGCTTTACCTCGAGGTACCGACTGGCCAGATCGACGAGCTTGAGTTCCAGCTTCCGGTCGGACACATTGGTGATCTCAAACTTCTTCTTTTCCACCAGCTTCTCGGTAAACTGGGACAGGTCAAGTTTGTACGGGCTGATTATGATCGGATAAGTGGAGTCCGGACGTTCCACTCCGTGGGCGGAAATTTTCAGCCGACGTTTTGGTGGGCCCTCGTTGGTCTCTATCTGAGGCGACTTCGAGCTTCGTGTCTTCGACCGTCCCGTACTGTAGATTATCTCAAGGCGAGTGCTGTCACCGACAGCAAGCACTTTCTTTTCCAAAGGTGCCTTTGTGCATCCTCAGCCAGGGCTCACTTTGATAACCTTGAGCGTGTCGTCGCCGGTCGAGTACAGCCAGAATACATGGGACACTTTTGCATTCTGGGGCACGTAGCCGAAGTCGAAAAGAGAGTCGCTGATGGTCATGCGGGGGGCCGCATCGACTCCTCCCGTCATCAGCAAGACCGTGGTGACTGCTGCAAGAATTCCTCGTATCACTCTCATTAGTATTTCAAATTCCCTTCTATAGAGCGATTAGTGGTTTGCTTCCCTACGTCGCCGATCCCGGCAGCGGTAGCTTAGTAGAACTTCCTCCTGATCGGTATCGTCATACGGCTTCTTTTCTCATCTGAGAATTCTACTGTGACCGACCGTTTGAACTCAGAATCGGCGAATTCCGGCCTGATCTTAATATACCCCGTCGTGGAGGATTCGGGAGCGAGGACGGTCGGGAAATCCAACTCGCACTCGTTGACAGGGTATGACACCACCCTGAGGTGCAGTTCCTCGTCCGAGTGATTGTGAAACGTGAGACCGACACTGTCGATGGAGTTCCCCGCTATATGGGCCAGTTCCGCCTTGTATGGTTTGATGGATACGGGTTTGGCTGCGTCGGGTGCGGAGATTACCATGCCCGTCAGCAGGAGATGAACCGGCTCGCTGCCACCCTCGAAGAAAACACCCGGGCCGCGGGCAATCCCACCTACGCGGCGGCCGACATCCCAGTAAAGCCCTACTTTCATGCTGTCACCCGGTGCCAGGTGTCGCTTTTCAAGCGGCATGGTGGCACAACTGCAACCGGTCTTGATGTCGCTGATCCTGACCGTATCGGTGCCGGTCGAGACAAACCAGAACTGAGGCACCAGGGTCGAGTTCTTGGCGACAGAACCGAAATCGAACTTCTTCGGTCTGATTTCCAGTCCCGGTTGCGCGAGTCCGCTCCCTGCGGTAGTCACGACCAGACAGGCTGACAGTACAAGGTTTTTCATCACAGGTTTATATTCCCTGCAGCCAATAGTGTTCCCAAAGCTTAACGAATGAATATATCAACTTACGGCCATTTAGTCAAGGGGGCAGACGGGTCACGTATCGCCCGCGTCGCGGCTTACACTACCTCCCTGTCCGTTTTTCCGAAATCGCCCGCCCCTAACCGTTGACCTGGTGAGACGACGCTACGGGTCAAAGATCTTGCCGGGGTTGAGGATATTGTCGGGATCGAACTGATTCTTGATACCGCGCATCAGCGCCACCGCCGGGCCGTGTTCCATCTCAAAGAGGTTCTTGTGTCCCAAGCCGATCCCGTGTTCACCTGAGATCGTCCCGCCGCGCTGGAGCGTCTTCTTTATTATCATGTCGTTGACCTCGTTTGCCCGCTGCCACTGGTCGGGGTCACTGCGGTCGGCCAGAATCAGGGCGTGCAGCAGCCCCAGGCCGACGTGCCCGAAAGTGTGAATCAGAAGCCCGTGCTCCCGGCCCAATTCATGGCAGTAGGCCACGATCTCCGGCAGGGTGGAAATGGGAAAGGCGACATCGTTGCGGATGATGGCATAGCCTGGTTTTCGGTGCTTGACGGCGTCGGTAGCAAAGTGTCGGATTTCCCAGGGGCGTTGTCCGTCGGCAAGGACGAGCTTCGAGCCGCCGAGATCGTTGCAGATGGATTCCGCCAGTTCGCTATTGGACTGAAGCACCGGCTGGGGACCGTGAAACTCGAGAAAGAGGCAGGGGGTTTCTTCCAGGCCATAATCCTTCAATCGGTTGAGCGCCTGAATCAGGGCGCGATCCAGAAACTCCACCGCCGCCAGGTCCAGACCATAACGGCACATCTCCGAAACGGCGCGGGCGGCGCTGATCTCGTCTTCGAACCGGTAAGCGGTTTGCAGCCTTCCCTCGGGCAGCCCGGCCAGCTTGAGAGTGACCGCTGAGATAACCGCCAGCGTCCCCTCGGAACCGGCCACCAGGTCGATCAGGTTATATCCCGAGGAGCGCTTGACCGACCGATTGCCGAGCGTGATCAACTCGCCGGTGCCGGTAATGATCTCAAGCGCCAGCACATACTCCCGCGTGGCTCCGTACTTGATGGAGTATATCCCGCTGGCGTTGGTGGAGACCATGCCACCCACCGTGGCGATGTCGCCGGAGCCGCCCGGGGAGGGTGGGAAAAACAGCCCTTCGTCTTTCAGCTTCAGGTTCAGGTGATCGTAGATTATGCCTGGCTCCACCCGCACCTGCAAGTCTTCCGGCCAGAAATCGAGAACACGCGTCATGCGGCTGAGATCAAGCACGATTCCATCGGCCAGCGGGATGGTCGAACCCTCAAGGGCACTGCCGGCGCCACGGGTCGTGAGGGGCGTTTTGCTTTCGCGACAAGCGACTACAATCCCGCTGATTTCCTGGGCGCTCATGGCCCAGACGACGGCTCGTGGGACGACGCCCTCAAGCGTCGATTCATCCTGCGAGACTACCGCTAACTGATCCGGATGAGTCGACACTCGCTCCGGCGATACAATCTGCGACAACCGCTCGACTATTCCCATAGCTTGCTCTCACTGTCTGCCGCCGGGTCGATACTCCCACAGGGCCAGGAAGAAAGGGTCCCAGGCAGGCAGTCGAACCGGCTTCTGCTTGAGTTTCTCCAGGTCTTCAGGCTCAATGAGTTTCTTGTCAATGATCGTCACCAGCACGTATTCGTCGAACCAGTCGTCGTACATGTACCAGAAGCCGTCGTCGCCTTTCTTTTCCCCCCAACTGTTTTCGACCAGCCACTTGACCGGTTGGCCGTCGGTGGCGGTGTCCATTCCCATGAAAGCCATAGCGTGGTTGGGGGAGATATCCCGGTAGGTGATCCGCTCGGCCTTGGTCAGGGCAAAATCGAGACCGAGAGCGCCGCTGTAATCATAGATGGACGTCATGAAGATACCCGAATCGCCGTAGTTCTGTTTGCCGACGTCACAGGCAAACCAGACCGCCTGGCTGTCCAGCAGGGCTTTGCGGCAGTAGTGCTTCAGTCGCGATACGGGCAGGTTGAGTATGGTCAGGTCGGAGCTCTCGAACATGTTACGGCTCAGTTCGATCTGGTACAGGGTGTCATAGCCTTTGGTCGGGTTGTTCACAAGGGCCACGTACTCCGGAAGGCCGTCACCGAAAAACTCCTCGTAGAAGGAGGCGGGCGTGTAGTCCTGAGCGTCGCCGGTCACGGTCGAGTCATCACTTTCAAACCTGAACGTGAACTCCTTCGGCGGCGGGCCATAAGCGTATACTAAGAGCGTATAGATTTCGCTCAGCATCTGTTCTTTTCGCTGGCGCAGGTCTTTCTCTTGCTTGCCGTCGACGTGCATCCGGCGCAACTCGGATGCGAAACCTCGAAGCTTGACGGTAACGAGTTTGTTTATCATCCCCGTGCTGTTGGATTGCTTCGTTTCCGGCATAGCTGAAATGGGTACCAGTCCGTATTTCTCCACCAGGCCGGTGACATAGTGCCACCAGCCACCGTCGCCGAAGGGGTACTCGATGACTATCTGCATGGTGCGATCGTCGATGGGGCGGTCCCGGAGAAGGATGATCTGCTCCAGGAAGTTGTTGGCCTTTTCGAGCTTGTCCCAAAAAGTAAGGTAGGGTTGCGACAGTTCAAACTCCTTGAGCTTGAGCTGTTCCATGACCTCTCGCGACAGGACATTTAGACCGGCAAACAGCCAACAGCGCCCCGAACTCTTCTGATTGGTGATGCCGCTTGTTTCAAGTTTGTGGTTGAACACCTTGTTGTGGGTGAGCAGCTTCCGCCGGTTAAGAGACAGCGATTTGATATCATTGTTTGTAACGGCATTGATCGTGGCCGTGGGAAACCCGTCTTCGGCAAATCCTTTCTCGTATTGCTCGAGTAGCAGCGAACCAACCGCCCCCTCCGGAAGGTCGGCCGCCGTCAGTGAGCAGCCTATGGTCAATGTCAGGATGCCGATCAGGCTGAGGGCGCCTTTCATAGTTGTCTCCTTCTACGTGTGACCGGCAAGATACCAACCGGCCGGTTGTATGCTTTGGCACACAATTTAATGAAAAAGGAGGGGGTTGGTAAGCGAATAGTGCTGTTGAGTTATGCGACATGTGAAGTTTCAACAGGGGATCATCCGGCGACTCGTTCCCGCCAGATACTCGGATCGGTTCGGTTCGAAGTGCCAAAAAAAAACTTTCCTGCCCTACCCCGCGGCCTATATTGCGCTGTGAGATCAGGCAAAACGGATGTTACTGAGGCAGCGATGGCTAGAGACAAGAAGAAAACGGACAAAGTCGAGCCGCGGGTATTGAAGGGTTTCCGCGACTACTTACCACGCGAGCAGATCGCCCGGGAGGCAATGCTCTCCAAAGTACGCGAGGTGTTCGAGCTGGCCGGTTTCCTGCCGTACCGGACAGCTGCGCTGGAACATGCCGAGGCGCTGCTGGGGCCGCAATACAGCCGGGATTCGCTTGCGGAACTGTTTGGTTTCACCGGGCCGGACGATGTAGACATGGCGCTGCGCTATGAGTTAACACTATCCCTGGCGCGGTACGTGGCCGGCAATCCCGATCTGCCGCTGCCGTTTCGATGTTACCAGTACGGCCCGGTCTGGCGCGTGGACAAACCGGGACCGGGGCGGTTTCGGGAGTTCATGCAGTGTGATATCGACATCGTCGGTGCCCAGAACCTTTTTGCCGACGCCGAGATTATTGCCGTCATGGTCAACATTTTTGAGCACCTGGGCATCCGGGATTTCAGGGTCCGTTACTCCAACCGCAAAATTCACAACGGGCTGGTTCAATATGCCGGTATATCTGAGGCGGTCGGCCCTGATGTCATGCGCGTGATCGACAAGCTCGAAAGGCAAGGTCGGGACGCGGTCATGCTCGAGTTGGGGCCGGGGCGAGTCGACAAATCGGGCGATGAAATCCCGGGGCTTGGCCTTGAGGACGGGCAGATTGTCCAAATTGGAAGCTTCCTTGATACAGTCGCTGAGGAAGGAGGCGACCCGCTGGAGAAGGCCGCGAGTCTGCTCGCCGGCGCCACGGTCGCCGAGGAAGGTATAGCGGAACTGCGCGAGATTCAGCGCCACCTGAAGGCAATGGAAGTCGACGAGACGAAGACCGGCGTGGACTTGACCGTAGTGCGTGGCTTGGCGTACTACACCGGGCCGGTGTTCGAAACCAGCCTGCTCAAGCTTCCGGATTTCGGGTCGGTGTTTTCAGGTGGGCGGTATGACAATCTTGTTGATCGCTTTCTGAGCCGTCCCATTCCGGCAGTTGGGGCTTCGATGGGAATCGACCGTCTGCTGGCGGCGTTGATCGAACTGAAAGCGCTGAAACTCTCGGAGGCGACATCGCAGGTACTCGTGACAGTGATGGACAGGCAGCGGCTTCCGGATTATCTTGCCATCCTCAGGAAACTACGCAGAGCGGGTATTCGCTCGGAGGTCTACTCGGGTGATACAAAGAATCTGACCAGGCAACTCAAGTATGCCGACAGGGTGGGCATCCCATTTGCGGTCATTGCCGGTTCCGATGAGTTTGACGCCGGGACAGTCACGGTCAAGAACCTGGCTGCCGGTCGCGAGAAGGCGGTCGCTACGGCCGATCGGGAACAATGGCTGAAAGCCGAAGAGATCCAGCAGACTATTCCCGTCGCGGTCCTCGTTGATTACCTGAACAAGCATCTCGGTAAGGATGGCTGAATCGCTGCGGCATACCCCGGCTTTAATGTTGACACTGCCCGTTCGTGCTCCTATGATGCCTCCGGTTCGCTGGATGTGTTGCCATTCAACTGACAGAGAGATTTACGGTTGGTGGTAGTTGGTAATGTCTGAAGATATCGTATACGCCGGGATTGATATCGGGGGGACGAACATCAAGTTCGGACTGGTCGATTCGAAGGGCAAGACCATCCACCGTGAACTGCGGCCGACCATGGCCGAGAAGGGCGCCACGCCCTTGATGCATTTGGTCACCAACATCAGTGAGCGGCTGCTCTGTTATGCCGCCGAGGAAGAGTATCCCGTGAGGTGGCTGGGGGTGGGAACGCCCGGGGCGGTCGATTTCCGAACGGGTAAGGTGATAGGCCCCAGCCCCAACATCAAGGGTTGGCATGGTATGGAGATCGGCCGCATACTCAGGGAGCGGCTCAACACGCCGGTCTATGTCGACAACGACGCCAACGTAGTGGCGCTGGCTGAGGCCCGGTTCGGAGCGGCGATCGGATCGGACTCGGTGGTCTGTGTTACCGTCGGCACCGGTGTCGGCGGGGGGATTATACTCGGCGGCAAGCTGTGGCGCGGTGCGGATTTCTGCGGGGCGGAACTGGGGCATGTGCCGATCAGTATGGACGGGCCCGTCTGTTCCTGCGGTCAGCAGGGGTGCATCGAAGCTTACTGTTCATCAAACGCCATCCTGGGGCGCACACGTGCTAGGCTGAAGAGGGAGATGACTCCGGCGTTCCAGAGTGTTCTCGAAGGAGACCTGGACAAACTGAGTGTAAAGAAGCTCTTTTCAGCGCACAAGAAGGGTGATCCGGTGGCCGCAGAGGTGCTGGACGAAACAGCCCGATACCTCGGCACCGGTCTGGCAGGAATTGTGAATCTTCTCAATCCCAGGAGCGTAGTAATAGGTGGCGGCGTTGCCGATGGCGGTGGCGGCTTTGTCGAGGCGGTGGCGGCGGCCATAAGGGAACGGGCGCTTGCCTCGGCGGTGGAGCATCTGAGCGTCGTCAGGGCCGCCCTGGGAAATGATGCCGGTTTCATTGGAGCCGGCCTCCTGGGTGAGATGAACGCCTGAGAACTCAGAGGAACTACAATGGATATTGAACAGAATCGCCGCCCCCTGGCTTTCAGGTTGGCCGGCTTGTATGGCTACATCTTTGCTCTCATGTTTCTGCTTTACGGCGCGGTCAACATTGTCCTTGGTTTCCTCGATCACAATTACACCGACATAGGCAAACCGATCGCGATCCTCGCTATGGGTCTGATCTTTCTGGCCCCGGTCATCGCCTACCACGAGTTGAAAACCTGGGGCTACTGGTGCCTGGTTGTTTTGAACGGTCTCGTTGTTGTTGCCGCTCTCGTCAACATCTCGCAGCACTACAACATAGTACCGCTGGTGCTATCAGGCGCTGCCCTGTACTTTCTGTTGTCCCCTGCAACGAAAGACCATTTGTTCAAGCAACGCTAATTTTCGATTGACACTGACCGAAAAGGTAATAAATTGGCGGGCCTGACTGCATTGGCGGTCTGTCGATTGAATGGCGCCCTAGCTCAGTTGGTAGAGCAACGGACTGAAAATCCGTGTGTCCGCAGTTCAATTCTGCGGGGCGCCACTTTTTTCTTGTCAGCTAACTCCCCGCGTAACATCAAGATAGCAAATAAGTTCGTGGTCGCATAAGCCAACCATCCTAATTGTTAATACTACAAGGGTGCCCCTTCCCGCAGGCAGGTAGTACAATCTCAGCACAGAATCTCATGTAACCAGCTCTTACCACTAAACTCAAAGAAGGATAACCCCACACTCCTTATGAATGACCTCGGCTACAAAATCGATGTCGCTATGGTTAATGACGTGGTCGCTTCCGAAATCTTTTTCGATGGCCTTTCGAACTTCTGGATGCACGTTTTCTGCTGGGCAATAACTCGACCCTGCAATACGAAGTATGGGTAGGTCAGAAATACTGTCTCCCAAAGCCACTATTCTCTCATAATTAAGCTGCTCCCCTTCATGCGGGTAGTATTTGAGAACATTATCAAGCCCCTCCTTCTTTGTAATCCCAACAGGCGTGATATCTACAGCTGAAGCTGTGGACGAAATTGTCACCAAGGATCTCATGTTTTTCTCTCCCAGTACCGAAGTAACTCGATCCCTTAGTTCGTCAACAGCCTCTGGCTCCACTGGATTGAGCGTTACCATGTATGCCTTTGGCTCGAACTCCCGATCATTAAAGTGATCCATCAAGAGAGCCCGAACAGACTGTACAAGTTCTCGCTGTTCCTCCGATAGAAGGCACGTAGTCTTTTTTGAGTTCACGTGGTAGAGCGCAGCACCGTTCTCAATCACAAAAGGCAAATCTATCGGGCTTTCGAACATGTTCAAGGTTTGTGCAAGAAACTCCACGTAGCCTTGAGAACGACCTGTAAAAACTATCAGCTGTGGATAAATCCGATTCTCCTTTACAAACTCACAGTATCCGCGGAGTCTTTGAAGCTTTCGCAGGTTTATCGCGGTGCGATTAGGAGGAGTAACACATCCCTCCAAATCCGTAGTAATGAATATCGGAAGCGAATTGATTGCCCGTACCGGTCTCACGGCACTTTGCATCACCCTATCCAGCGCCCTTGATGCCTTTAGTTTGCGCCATTTTTCTCGAAGGTGCAACAGGAGCTGGATGGGAGCATATCCCATTAGTGCAATCCCGATGCCTTCAATGGCTCTATCGACAACATCTGATAGAGTCACTAATTCGGAATGAGTGAAGAGGAACAAACTCAAACCGGTCAAGAAGATCGCAAAATCTTGTGTGAAGCTAGCATCGTCCCGCACTGTGTTAGTGTATTCTCCTTTGCACAATTCTCATCAGTATGTCTTCGCCGGTCCCACACCTCATCATGGAAGATGTTGTACATTATTACAAGCTGCCAGTGTTGAATCGTGAAGTCAACTTTGGGTAGTGGGTCAGTTTGGAACTTAGTAACAGTCGTTGAAGAAATCTGCGGAAAATTCGATGAATGAATCACAGGCGTTTTTCAGGTTCCAGCATTTATCAAAGAACGCAAGTTCTACTTGTTTCCCTTCGGCCTTAACATATTCGACTGCCGGGACAAGATCACTATCGGCCGAGACTACAATGGCTACATCGTAGGTGTTTTTGAAGCCATAGTTAACCATATCTACAGCCATTCTCACATCGACACCTTTTTGCCTACCATTAAACATTCGCCCCCTTCGAACTTCAAAGTAGCTTAACTTGTCCACGTGGGAAAGGAAGCTCTGTTGTTTTCTATATCTTTCGGGATCGGTCTTTTGGTCAAGGGGAGCGTCATAGTAATAAGCTCGCAAGAGCTTTCGCCCGCTCCCAACAAGTTTACGTGCGAGTTTTTCATAACTGAAATTAGGCTTTACGTTCTGATCGATAGCACTAAAAAAGAGATTAGCCCCGTCTATAAAAACCATGACCTTTTCCATGTTTATTCCCCAAAAAAATTAACCCGTCATTGCACGCAATGACGGGGTGTCTATTAGCCTACCATTGGCACGCAATGATAGGGGGTCTATCTTCTATTCTCATCGGTCTACCGAGCATTATTGTTACAGAAAATCTCCTTACCCAGTTCCCTTAATTCGATAAAAAGATATCCTTTTCGCTATACTGTGTCAAGAGATTTCTACCAAGGAACCGGTGGAGTTTTGCACAAAAACAAGTTATCCCTTCTCTTACAACAACTTAACGATATCCTCAATCTTCCAAAGGTGATCGGTGACTCCAGCCTCCATAGCGGGCGTGACGCGCAGGCTCTTGTGAATCCGAACAAAGTTGTAGTGCATGAAATGCAGGGCGACGGCGTGCTCAAGGTTTTCGACCTTTAAATCAGAACAGAATGCGATGTATGGGATGTTGCCGAATTCGTACTTTACTGAACCTCAGTGGCTTGCATTTTCAAGGAGGAAGCGTTGGAGACGACAAGGAGAGACTGTTTTAGAAAGATATTAGAAAACGTGGAAATGCTAACCCATTATGAGCTGGACAATCCGTTGATTATCAATTGCATCTTTGTGGTGGCGGGGTGGAAGGATTTGAACCGCTGACCTTCGGGTTATAAGCCTGCTTTGACGTCAAACCGCAGAAAGCACCAGACAATAGCCACAAGTAATAGCAAAAACTTGCTGGAAACTCAGTGTCTGGTGTTTCCTCTCTCTTCATGGTGTCTTGGCTTGTCATGTCAGAAAGCAGCGTCTGCGACCATGGACATGTACTTTCCCCCATTGTAAGTGACTGACCGAAGTTCACATCTCCCATGTTGACCCCGGAGGAGTCTCTCGACAGCCTCGTGATTGACATAGACATACTGCGGCCGGCAACTGTTCATGCCCTTGTAGGAGCTTTTGTGATGTTCCTCAGGTACAATATGCGATAAGACGAGAGCAGCGGAGAGGCTGGGCGGGGCTAAGAAACAAGCTTCTCCCGCTGCATAAGACGAAACATGGCAAAAAGAGTGCAGATTACCGAACCAACCAGCAGATAGATCCGGTTATACAGCGTTGTCTCCTGCTGCAAGATGTAATCAAACTGCCCGGTCTCGCTGAAGGGATTGTGGAAAAGATTCCAGCGACTGCCTTCCAGAGCTTCAGCACCGATAAACAGGATCAGAAAGAACGTCACGACTATAACAGCCGCACCGTTGCCGCTACGTGTTATAGCCGCCGACATGAATCCGAAACTGCCCAGGAATACTATCGGAAACATGAGGTGGAAGATCATCGACCACAGAGGGAAATCGGTCACTGAAATTCGGCAGAAAAGCCCCAGCGCCAGGAGCAGGACGGCCACCACGATATACTGTGTCACGTAGCGAGCCAACCAGACCTTGTATCTGTAGTCAGGCACCCCAAACAGCGTTTCGAGCATGCGTGCATCGGCATCGGCCTGAATGGCGTAAACCGACGGATAGAAGATCAACAGCACGCCGGGTGCAAGCAGAAACCCGTATACGGCGTTTGCACCGGGTGGTGCGGGTTCATTCAGGACGTAGATGATGACCACGGCAAGAAACAGCGCCAGCCCGGCCAGAAGGAAGTAAAGGAACTTGCCGGCAAAGACGTGGGTGGCGTTGTATCGGAAGAAAACCGACAAGCTCATCAGGAAGCTCACCAGTGGATTGTGTCCTCGCGCGGTCCGGCTCATTCTTCCGCCTCCCGGCCCAGCAGCCACAGGTACGAGTCTTCCAGAGTAGGCAGGACCTGCTGTGCGTCAGGCAGCGGCGCCTTGTCGGCCAGGACTCGCACCTTCACCCGGTCGCCGTCCGGACTGTGGTGTACAACTTTCATGTTGGTTCTGACATCATCCAGGTCCTCGGGTTTCACCATAATGAGCCAGACCTTTCCGGCGGCGAGTCCGGCCATCTCGGTCGGCGAACCCAGGAAAATCACTTTACCCTTGTTGAGTACAGCCAGCCTATTGCACGAACTGGATACATCTTCGATAACATGGGTAGAGAAGATGACAATGCGATTCTGAGCCAATTCCGACAGCCGGTTGCGAAAACGGATACGCTCGCGTGGATCCAATCCGGCTGTCGGTTCATCTACCACCAGAATCCGAGGCAGGCGAAGGAGTGTCTGCGCTATCCCGATTCGTTGTCGCATCCCGCCTGAGAAATTCTTGATCTTGACGTCACGGCTATCGTCCAGATGAACGGACGCGATAGCCTTCTCGACCGTTTTGCGGCGTTCTGCCGAGTTCCACAGTCCTTTCAACAGAGCCTGATAGTCCAGGAACTGATAGGCTGTCATGTTCCGGTACGTGCCGAATTCCTGCGGCAAATAGCCTATCAATGACTGGAGTTCTTCGCGTTTCTCGTCGACATCGATATCATTAATGCTCACCTTGCCTGTAGTCTGAGTCAGGATACCGCAGATAATACGCATGAGGGTTGTCTTACCCGCACCATTGGGTCCCACCAGCCCGAACATGCCGCTACCAATATCCAGTGAAACCTGATCAAGAGCCTTAAAGGGTCTCCGGCGTTTTCCGATGACCGGTATCATCTTGACAAACCGGTACCATGCCGAGCGGGTGCGACGGAAACGACCGGTCAAGCGAGCAACATCGATATTTCCATCGTAAAGCCGCCGTGATGACCATCTGATGAGTATGGCTACATACCAGAGCAACCCGACTATCACTGCCAGGGAAATCGAATCCCACTGCATCCATAGCCAAACCAGACATGCTGCAGGGCCCAACCAGAAAACAACTGATATGATGCGACGCTTCCAGCGTGATGCCGTTTGACCGGACATGAGGACCATGTCGAGCAGCTTTAGTGTGTAGAGATAAAACACGACAGAGAATACGAGAATCCAGAAACCACCTTCAAGGTACAGGTAATTGAAGTAGAATAAGTACCCATACAGGGGCAACTGCCAGGCGAGATTCGTTAGTCTGCCGGCAACAGTGCCTTCCCGATCGCGCTGTTCGAGCGGCCGCTGACGTTCCGGTTTGCGCCATTCTCGCGCAAACCTGGAGTGATTATCATACATTTTAATCAGATTTCTGATTCGTATCTGAATTGGCTGGTCTGGGGCGATCAGGTGAACCCGGGAACGCCTCAGTGAGGTCTTCACGAAGTATGTGACGGCCGGTATCAGGAGAATTAGCATAACGATATCGGCTACGCGCCACAGGGTTGAGTCGATGTTGTACCAGACAATCGTCGCCATTCCGGTAAAAGCTGCCAGCTGGAAAAACTTCGTCTTCCAATCCAGATTGCGCAGCCATCTGACAGTGTTCTCGAGACCGAATGATACCGTGGGTACGATCAGAAGGGTGAAGAGGGTTCCTGCCACCAGGCCGCCAATGACAGCGATGGCAAACGGCGCTCCGATACGCCCGACATACTCGGCTTTACCCATAGCCAACGGCAACATGGCCAGTGCTGTCGTTATGGCAGTGATCAGAATAGGTCGAACTCTGCCCTGACCGGCACAGAGGAGGGCACGGGAGGTGCGGAATCCGTTGCGCCGCAGATTCCGGGAGTAGTCAATCAGGATGATGCCGTTGTTGACCACCACGCCGAGTAGAATCATGAATCCGATGAGAGCGTTGGCGTTAAACAGCGAATTGCCGGTTACGATCAATCCCCAGAATGATCCGATCGTGGCCAACGGCAGAGTGAACATCATCGCCAACGGCGTGAGCAGGGATTCGAACACCGATGCCAGAATCATGTAGATGAGCAACACAGCAGCCCCGATGAGGAAGTAGAATTCCGAGTAATCCGTTTCGTCATGTTCTACTTCGATAGCTACTCCCGGCGGGGGTTCAATACTCTGTGCCACTTGTTCAACTGCCAGTCTCGCGGAGGTCAGCAGATCATTGGATTCGCCGACGTCCGATTGGAACTGAAGCGATACTTCGACCTGCTTCTCCTGATTCACTCGATTGATATTGGAGTAGCCGTCGCTGTAGATCAGCCTTCCCAGCTGCACCAGAGGAACCATACTGCCGGTATTGCTCGGGACGTTGATATCTCGTAAGTCGTCGGATGTCTTGTTTTCATCCTCATCGGATTTCAGGATAATGCCGATATCCTCTGCGCCACGCTTGAACGTCGCACTGACCCGCGTATTCTCCTGGAAAGCAGCGAGTTCATCCATGACGGACCGTGCGGAGACGTCAAAATGTGTCAGCGCCCCGTGATCGAGAAGAATATCCAGACCCGGCTGCCGCTGGGTCACTGAAACATGGGTATTGCTGACGACGTCCAGGTTTTCAAGATTGTACTGGATATCGTCGGCGATAGCACGCAGCAATTCCAGATTGCTGCCGCGCACAATGATACGCTCCCAGCCGGACCCGATCCCCAGGAGTCTTGCAAAGGCGTTCTCTCCGAATCCTCCGCCCATGCCGCTCCCACCCCGGAAGCGAGTGTTGGAAACCGGCTCCTCATAGGACAGATCGATGAGTGGATGCGATTCTTCCAGGCGTTCCAGAATGTCTGCTTTGATCTCCGGTATGTCCCGGCTGTCAAGATCGGCGTAATCCTCTTTCAGGCGGAAGGTGAAGATGATGTTGTCTTCCTGGATGTTGGCCACGCGCTCTTCGAGCTCAACGATATCCACCAGGCGAGAATCCATCTCAAGAACCTGGTCATCGGCCGACTCCAAAGTCGTACCCGACGGAGGAGTGGCATAGAGGCTGAAGCTCTCGAGCTCAACTTCCTCAGAGACATTGACGCTGACCGCGAGACACAAGACCACGCTCAGGAAAAACACCACCAGTCCAAGAACAACCGTGCGAGCCGGAAATCGGAGGCATGATTTGAGAAGCAGGGTGTATATCTGCAGCAGGCGATTGCGCTGTGATACCAGGTTGAATGTCGGCGTATTCTCGGCCCGGCGACGCCTCAGGTAGTAGTATGTAAACGAGGGAATGAGCAGGAAGGCGACGCCCAGGGATATGAGCAAGGTGGAGACAATCGCAACGCCGACATGTTTGCCGAGCGTTTGCACCAGAAAGTTGTCCGAGTATATGAACGGCACAAAGACACACGTTGTGGTCAACGTTGCCGCCATCACTGCTCGCCAGACTTCACCGGCACCCGTTACTACGGCCTCTCGCACCGGCGCTCCGGTCGATAATCGCCGATACGTGTTTTCCAGCACAACGATACTGTTGTCTACCAGCATACCGATCGCGATGGCGATGCCCACGAGTGTCAGGGTGTTGATACTTATGTCGAGGGCATACAGCACGTTCATCGAAATCAGCACGGTTATCGGGATCGTTGCCGCCACAATGAGTACCAGGGGCAGATGGCGCAGGAATATCCAGAGAATGACAACGGCAAGGAGACCGCCGATGAGGGCCAGTTTTTTGATCGTGTCGATGTTTTTGCGAATGCTCTCAGCGCTATCGTATTGTATCACCAGTGTAACACCGTCGCTGCGCAGCGCGGTGTTGAGTTCGTCAATCGTCTTCCGGGTTTCCGATGATAACTTCAGCAAATTGATCTGCTGGTCGCGCAGCAGGGACAAGGCCACAGCTTCCTGACCGTTGACTCGAGAGATCGACTCTTTGTCGGCGCCGCCTTCGACAACCGTGCCGACATGCTTGAGGAGAACGGGGCCGTCGGCCCTGACAATCACATCTTCAAGGGACGGCAGTTCACGATACTCATTGATGAGATTGACAAACAATTCCTGACGCCCATCGGATACCTTACCGAGATACTGTCGTTCACCGCCGCCGGCCGCGATGGCACTCATGACCTGAGAAGCTGTGATGCCGTGGGCAGCAAGCGCATCTTCGTGCAACTGAATCTCTATTGAGTGCTCACGCCCGCCGTAGACTTCGATGTTGGCAATACCGTCGACACTCTGTAATTCCTGAGTAATCTTGCGATCCACGACGGCGCGTATCTGATCCAGACTGCCCTCACCTCGTGCCTGAATCGTCATGAACTGGTTGGATAGTTGCTCGGTGTCGATCTTCCAGACAGCGGCGAAGAAACCGGAGCCAAGATCCGGTTCGGTGGCCGCGACACGTTCCTGTAGTTTCAGGTAGGCATACTTGAGGTCGGCGTCCTCTTCGTAGTATACGAGTATCGTGGCCCGACGGCGATTGATGTACGACTCGATTCGTTCGATGTCTTCCAAACCCGCAACGGCGCTTTCGAGGGGAATCACCGCCTGCTGCTCCACCAGGATGGGATCGGCGTCGCGAGTGGTTCCGACTTGTACGACAAGCATCGGGAGCTCTGTGAAGGGAATGAGTTCCACCGACAAGCGGGTATAGGACACCGCACCCAGCAGGCAGAGGCCAATCAGAACCATGGCCACGAGGACAGGACGCTTTATGATCAATCCCAGCACGGCGTCCGGATCAGTCTCCTTTGGTGCTCACGTTGATTCGACCTGCCATGACGCTATACACGGCGGGGATCACGACCAGTGTTAACAGTGTCGAAGTAACCAGGCCGCCGATAACCGTTACCGCCATCGGCGCGCGGAGCGATGCCCCTTCGCCAACACCGATCGTCAGCGGCAGAAGGGCAAGAATAGTGGTTGCACTGGTCATGAGGATAGGCCGGATGCGGGTTTGGCCCGCATTGATGATCGCCGCCAGAACCTCCTGTCCTGACCTTCGATTCTGATTGATGCGATCGACGAGGATTATCGAGTCATTGACGGCGATTCCGGCCAACAGGATGAGCCCAATCAACGACATAATGTTGAACTGCATGTCCAAAGCAAGCAACAACCATACCGAACCAACTGCCGCCAGAGGAATAGTAAGCAGTATGACAAACGGGTGCAGCAGTGATTCAAACTGTGCCGCCATGACCATGTACACGAGGATGATGGCCAGTAGTAATGCAAACGAAAGACTGCCAAAGGCCTCTTCGCGGAGTTTTTCCTCACCTGTAACCGTCATTGAGTACTCGGCGGGGAGATGTATGCCACTGATAACGGAGCGTACATCAGATGCTACCCGGTCAAAAGACTCCTCATCGGTCAGATGAGCGGTTATCGAAACGGTTCGTACCTGGTTATTCCTGACAATCTCCCTCGGCGCATAGCTGTACGATAGATGGGCGACTTCGCCCAGTCGCACGCGACGGCCGGCTCCGGTCTCCACAAGTGTCTGTTCCAGTTCCGTAAGACTGACCTGGGGTCGTCTTACCAGAATATCCGTGTACTGTCCGTCCTGCAGGATCTGGCCTGCTTCTCTGCCCGACAAGATGTCAGTCAGTTGGCTGCCGATCGATGCTGAACTCAGATTGTACTGTGAAGCCAGAGTGCGGTCGATTTCGATATTCAATTCCGGACGACCGGCTTCCAGAGATGACTCAAGGTTGGTGAGTCCGCGAAGTCCCGTCAATCGTGCCAGGAGTGTATCCGACAGGGAACCGAGCTGTTCGAGATCATCACCTTTGATTTCCACTACCAACGGGGGAGAATCGGTGCCCAGTGTGGCTTTCAATGCCGTCTGCTGCACGATCAGTTGGGGTTCAATATCGGGTATGCGACTGAGTTCGGTGTCCAGGGCTGCCAGGACCCGGTTGACTGTCACGTCTGTCTCGGGTGTCAGGACTATCTGAATCTGAGCGCTGTTCTCATCTGCTAAGGCGTCCCGCTCGTCGGAGGACGTTCCAGCCTGCCCGATCCGCGAATACAGATGCGAGAGAGCCTCACCGAACCTCTGATCGATGATAGCCTCGATGTTTCGTACTACTCCATCGGTGCGCTCAAGGCTGGTGCCTTCGGGCAGTGTGATATTCACGAGGATTTCGCCTTGATCCGAGGTCGGCATGAATTCACTGCCCACGAACGGCAGGACGGCGGCCGTACCGGCTACGAGCACCACACCGACAAGAACCACCGTTCCGCGCCGGGACAGGATGCGCCGCAGCAGGGCCGCGTACTTCGGAAAGGCCACAGCTTCCTTCGAAACTCCATACGAGCTCCTGCTTTTCAAGAGACGGGAACACAGCATCGGGATCACCGCCAGAGCCACAAACAGGGATGCCAAAAGCGAGTAGACCACCGTCCACGCCTGCTCTTTGAAAAGCTCTCCGGCTGCACCATGCAGGTAGACAATAGGCAGGAATACGACAATAGTGGTTAGGGTTGATGAAGTGATCGCGCCGCCGACTTCACCCGCACCTCGGATTGCAGCCTCGGCTACCTTCCGACCTTCTTCGAGGTGCCGGTAGATGTTCTCCACCACGACAATCGCATTGTCCACCAGCATGCCCGCACCTAATGCAAGTCCTCCCAGCGTCATGATATTCAAGGTAAGGCCGTTGAAGTACATCAGGTTGAAGGTGGCAACGATAGATACGGGGATGGCGATACTGATAACGGCCGTAACACCCGCCCGGCGCAAAAAGACATACAGGATGATTACGGCCAGTACGATGCCTATCAAGCCGGTGTGTTCGACTTCGGTGACAGCCGTGCGTATGAATTGAGACTGATCCTGCACGATCTCAATTTGATAACCGGGCAGCGACGCCCGGAGTTGCTCGAGCTGATCACGCGCGCGTGATGCGGCTTCAATCGTGCTGAACTTAGCCTCCTTGAATATCTCCAGCCCCAGGCATCGTCTGCCGTTGTGCCGGACAATGTTCTCAGCCTCACTGAGACCAAAGCCGATATCTGCCACGTCACGCAGATACACGGGCACTCGTTCACTGGCGGCAGTTGCGTCGGCCGGCGCCGACGGACTCTTGAAGGTCACAATCAGGTCGCCGATGTCATCGGCGCCGGTCAATTCTCCGATGCCCCGGATGATATAGCGACGCCCCATTTCCACGATTGACCCACCGGATATGTTGCGATTGGCGTTCAGAATGGTTCCGACCAGTTGATCTACAGTGAGGCCGAATGCCTCCAAACGGGAAGCGTCGGTACTAATCTCGATCTCTTTGCTCTGTGCCCCGACAACCTCAACTGCCGCAATACCGGGCAGGCGGATCAACTCATTCCGAATGTTATTCTCCGCCGTCTGTCGGAGCCGGTCGATATCCCTGATCTCGGTGTGTGATAGAACGGCAATAACCATCGCGGTAGCATTGGGGTCGTGTTGACTAACCGTTATTTCATCGACGTCCAGATTCTGAGAGAAGTCAGCGGTGATCTTCTGAAGATCCAGGAAGGCCTCGTCCATGTCGGAATCCCAACTGAACTCCACTGTCAGCAAAGCTCGACCGACTTTGGATATCGAAGTTATGTCTTCGACACCGCGACCGCGGGCCACCATGGCTTCGAGTTGCGACACGAACTGGTATTCCATCTCTTCAGGCGGTCGTTCACCCGCGCGAACCTCAACAAACAGCCGAGGGCTGTTCAAGTCCGGGAGCAGGTCGATGCCCAGCCGAGTGAAAGAGATGTAGCCCAATAGCAGGATGCCCAGCACGATCATCGCAATAGTGGTGGGGAAGCGGACCGAGAATTGTGCGATTCTATTCATATCCGGTCTTGCCCGTTCCGGCTAGTTGGTGGCCTTGACTTTGGAGCGATCCCGGAGAGTCTCGAAACCCTCAACGATCAAGCGCTCGTTTGGCTTGAGCCCGCTGAGAACCTCGACTTCGTCACGGTTCGACAGGCCGATTTCAAGGGTGCGCTCTATAGCGAGCCCTCCGTCGATCACGAACACGGTCTTGCCCCGCCGTGAATCCAGGATTACGTCCTTCGGGATCACTACCACCGAATCATGATGCTTGACGACTATCTCAACCTTCACAAACATCCCCGGCCTGAATAATAGACTGTCATTGTCAATCCTCACTGTAACGTCGAACATGCGACTGTCAGGATTCAGCGCGGGGGATGCCTGGGTGACCTCTCCCCAGAGAGTATCAGTATCCCCGGAGTAGGCTGTCACGCGGACGTCCTGTCCCTGTGCGACCCGACCCAGTTCGTTACTTGGCAGAGTAACCTCGGTATACAGACTCCGATAGTCCATGACTTCAGCCAGCATAGTCCCGGGTTCTATATATTGGCCGTTGCTGTGGAAGGGAAGAGCCGTGATCGTACCGTTGAATGTGGGCGCGATCTTCAGTTTAGCGAGTTGAATCCGGGCGTTCTCAAGACTGTATCGGGCGTCAATGAACGCGCGTACGGCGTCAGTCAGTTCCCTGAGAGTAATCCCGCCCTTCTCGTAGATGCTCTTCTGCTTGTTGTATTCTCGTTCTGATATCTCGAAATTCAATCTTTTTGAATCGTACGCAGTCTGGTTAACGTATTCGGGATTCTCCAGCGAGATAATGATTTCAGCGGAGTCTACTTCATCTCCCATGGAAAACGGCCGTCCCGTCCGAGGATTCATCTCCAGGCGGTAGTACCCACCCTGTTCCGAGGTAAACGACACGTGACTCACTGCGTGAACCGTTCCGGTTGCCAGGGCGTACTCCTGAATGCTGCCCACTCGCACGGAGTCATATCGGACTGGAATTGAAGATTCCACATCCAGGTCGGGGCCTTCGTCGTCACATCCGACAGTGAACAGTATCGCTGCCGCCGGCATGAGCAAGCTCAGTGCGTATCTCACGCTCCACTCCTATCTTTTTGCCACCACGGGCGTGTTCTTTTCAAAGTCCCACAGCGCCCTGATTTTCAACTCCAGCAGAGCCAGCTTATAGTTGATCAGGGCTGCAATCTCGCTGAGCTGTTCGCGGGAAAGCTGGTTCTGGTAGAATTCGATGTCCTTCGATGACAGGTCGCCGTTGCGATATCTCTCCAGGTTGATCTCATACGTTAGCCTGGCGTTCTCCACATTCTTTTCCGCGATCTCTATCTGTATGCGCTGATTCTGAAGGTCACGGAAAGTTTGACGAATCTCAAACATGACTTGCTTGCGTTCTTCTTCGGCTGAGAGTCGCTCACTCTCTACGCGCGCCTGCGATGACGCCAGACGGTGTCTCCTTTCACCCCAGTCAAACAGCGGGACGTTGATTGTGAGCTCTACCGACTGACTGCGCTCCGTATTGTCGAATAACCCGGAGAACTCTTCGTTGGTAGCGGTCAGACCGTACGAGAGGCCTACGGACGCCTTGAATTCGTTCATGGCGCCCGTGCGAATCAGTTCGTTCAGGGCATTCTGGATGGAAATGTCCTTCTGACGCAGCTCCATGCGATGTTCCAGACCGTGGTTGATTGCCTCTACGAGGTTGACTTCGGTAAGTTGCTTTTTCACATCGGCAGCAGCTTCAATGTCTCTCTCCAGTGGCAGGCCCAACAAAATCTTGAAGTTGTCCAGCGAGTTCTGGTAGTCCATGCGGGAGTTCACAAGAGTAGCCTTGGCATTGGCTCTCGTCAGATCGGCCTGATAGAGCTCTTCGGGCGCCGATATGCCCGCATTGACCTTGCTCTCAATAATCTCGTAGCTTTCCTGTGTATTGGCGAATTCCTCTTCAGCAATCTGTACACTGCGCTGTTTGTAATACAGGCTGAGGAACTGGGTGGTCACCTGGTTTTCGACATGGAGCTTCTGAATAGCATAGTTCAGATGGGCGTTCTCAAGCGACAGCTCAAGCTCACGTAGAGAGAGCGTGGTACGGTTGTAAGTGAAGAGAGGCTGAGTAAACTGTACGGTCAACCTACTCTGGTAGTTCTCCCGCTCCTCGCTGCTTATGAACGAACTGGAAGACTTCCGCCAGTTCAATGTCTCGAATACCTGTAGCGTTCCGTCGGTCCATTTGATCGGCTGTACGATGGAGAAGCGGGCTGCCGATGAGGTGACCTTTTCCGTATTGTATCTGGCCGTCAGGCTGTTGAATACACGATCCCGCGAGTGGCTGTAGGGTGTCAGCGTAAGATTGAACTGACTCTTAAGCGATGCCTGCTCAGCCTTCAGGTTCCGTTCACTGACCTCAAGGATGTAGGTGACATCACGGATAGTCGGGGATTCGGCGAACGCTATCTGAAGCGCCCGGTCAAGCGTCAAGGTCTCCGTCGTGGCAGACAGGGGAGCGGCCATAAGTAGCGCCGCCAACAGCACCGCCATGACAGTGAATCTGGTGCGCCCTACGTCATTCGACCGGCAGCGCGTTGTCGCATGTCCTGAATTTCTCATACTTCGTCCGTATCATTCAGTTACTGTTTAACCCATTTCACCGCATCAGCGGTTATTAATGTTCCCTCGCCCTCATCGCTCAGTTCGATCCTGGCTTCGCCCGCTTTCAGACGGTACGATCCGATCATGTTCCAACCTTCTTCGGCCATGTCGAGGTCCAGGGCGAACTCGTCAATGCCATCGGCGTGATATATCTTGAACTCCTTTTCTCCTGACTCCAGATTCCCTCCTCCCCAGCGCTCGCGCCATCGTCCGGGCAGACTGAGATCACCGTACCAATAGTAGTAGATGTTGTAGTCTCCGGATTCTTCGAGATGAGTTGTCCATCGCACGACGCTCCTGCCGTCGCCGGGCTCCTTATGTTGTCCGGAGCGTGCGAATGTCCCGTAGAAATTCTGGTCCGTGGTGGGGAGCCAATTGGAAGGCGGGTCCCATGGCCGGATACCTTCATAGGTAGTATCACTGGATTCCGGGTCAAAGATCGACAGCAGAGCACGACGCAGCCAGAACTCTTTGCCCAAATTGAGAATGCTGAATCCCGCGTCCTCGTTATCAACCACGTACATGCCCGTCACCCGGGGGTTGGGGAGATCCGCCGGCCGCTCGGTTTCACATTCAACCGGGACCTCCCGTTTCTTCAGCTCCAGGTCTCTGAAACGGTATGTGAATACCGAGGGGATATTGCGCGATACAAACGTTTCAACTCCCATCTCTGCCGGAGGCTGGTCGAGAATCATGGCGATGTCTTTGGCTGTGTTGGCAGGCATCGGCAAGCTGTGGATCAGATCCGGTTCCGGGACATCGCGGGCCATCCTCCGGCGTCGCATGCCTCTTTCTCTCTGGCGGTACCTGAATTGCAGTTCGACAATTCCGTTGTCATCGGTCGGATTGCTGATAGTGAACTTGAGTTGTGTCTTCTTCCGATCTCCTTCAAATACCTCATAGCAGTGGACATTGCTTACAACATACCCCGGAAGGGAGGCCTTCTCGTACCAATCCTTCAATACCGCGTTGAAATCAACACCCGCGTGTTGGTTGATCATCTCCAGCAGTTCGGTGTCCTGGATCGGTTCATGCTGATGCTCCGCCAGCAGACTGTCCAGGCATTCGTTGAATACTTCCTTGCCGACCTCGGACTCTGCCAGAGCAAACAGGAACCTGCCTTTGGCCGCCAGGGCTGTGCCCGCACTTGTGGCATCGAGGTCTTCGCTGGCCACCAGATCAGCCAGCGACATCCGATTCAACGTTCGGTTGGCTTCCTCCACCGGAGTGATCCCACGGAAAAATCGAAAGCGCGTGAATTGAGGAGGTTCAATCCGGCTCTTGAGGTGCGACTCCAGGGCATGCCCCAGTACCGGCCACTGGGACGACGTTACTCGCGTCATGTAGGACACGCAGTTTGACGTGATCGTATAGTCAGACTCGAATGATTCGTCGGATCGCATGCCCCGCCGGAAGTCCTCCTGAAGTCCCAGCAGGGCAGTCTTGACAAAGGTCGTGAAATACCGCGATTGACTCTGAGTTACCGACTCCGCCTGATTCATGCGTTCCTGATTCTCATCAGAGATATCCCGGAGCCGGTGTAGATCAGCCGCACCACAAAACACTCCCATCTCCGGCAGGAATACGATTTCCGGTTGGACTACTTCGTGAGCAATGGTCCAGAGACGATGGTAGCTTGCAATCTGAACCGGAACCTCAACCAACTGCAAACGTCGGTGGGGGTATTGAATGCCGAGACGTGTTTCGTATTCGTTACGCATCTGGGTCAGCAGGAATGAAACGGTGTCTGACAGGGAATCAAAGAACGGGACGAAGTAGTCATGCCCCGGTCGAGTGAACAATGAATAGCTCGTGTTTTCGACCGTAATTTCCCGTTGTTCGTAGTTACCGATCGTGATCGAGATCTGAGGCAGCTTCTTCTCGGTGACGAAGCGATAGACCTGCCCCGTAACGTCCCTTTCCACACTGACCTGACCCTGAGAGATGGCGATCTGATCCTCCGGAACTCGAACCGTCAGCGTATAAGTGGCGTATTGCGGCCGCACGGCATGGGGGAAGGCAGCCCCTTGATGCGGGCCTGTCATAGGGTACCAACCACACTCCGGAGACAGGTGTACAAACGCATCGGAGACCACCGAAGCCCGTTTGCCTACCCGAAAGACCCAAAAGAGCACCGGCGTCTCTATCCGTTCGTCGCTGACATCAAGGAAACAGTAACGATCATCTATCGTGCCGTTGTAGGTGGCTGCGATCACGCACGTGTCATTGACATCGAGAGCATGAGGCAGGTGCACCCACACAGCGTTGTCTCGTTGCCGGAATTCGCAGACGGTACTATCCCGACTCACTTCGGTGACCGTAAGTCCGGGATTCAGCGTCAGCAGGATAGAGTCTGTGGCAGCGGTCGACTCGTTGACGATCTGAAGCCGGGCACTGTTCGAGATACGTGAACCATTGTAGCTCATGTCTATTTCATAGTGGAGGACGGCTGGACCTTCGATAGCAGCCAGCGGGCGGGTCGTCTCTCGAAGTTCTGATCGATATGAGCGGTTGTGGAGCTTCCCGTCGATATGGCTGTAAGCGGCATATGTTCCCACCCCAAGACTGACTATGGTGCCGATCACCGCCGTGATCCACACGGCGTGAGACTGGCGCAGGCGCCTGGTGGTCAGAACCGTCGCGGCAGCACAGGCCAGACCGGCCATGCAATACAGTCCGCGCACTCGAATCAGGTCGGGCCAATTGGACATCGCAGTGAAATCCGACCAGGTCATCGGCAGGTGGAAAGCGAAGACATCGAAAATGAAAAACCACTGCTCTCTGACCGGAATAAGGACCACCAGAGAATATCCCAGCATTAGAACGAATACGAGTGCCTGGCTTCGCAGCACGGTGATGAGGAGGAAAGACAATCCAATAATGAACATCACCGTCGGAAGGCTAATCAGGAGGGGGTACAGGAAATACGGACCCCAGGCAAAGGCGGTGGGAGAGAAAAACAGATCGATTATAAGTGCCATGGCCAAGACGAGTACGTTGAGCACGACGAACACGCCCCCGATCCCGGCCATCTTACCGATGACATAGTCAGCGTTGCTGAACGAACGCACGAAGATCACCTGGGTAGAGTCATGTTGCCGATCCCGTTTTATGAACTCTGTGGCCAGGAATATGGCGATGATGCCCTGAAGGACATTCAGCAGCTTGAGATTCATCAGTGGCAAAGCGCCGGCCAGCGCTCGAAACGTATGCGGAGCCTCAACGATGGACGTACCCAGGAATATGTCCAGCATGATGATTACCAGCAGCCCGAATGCAGAGAAAATCCTGAACGCCCATGAACGAAGCAGCAGTTTCGTTTCCACACGGGCGATGGTCCAAATGGCGTATAGATTGATCATGCAGACGTTACCAACTGTTAGTCGTGGCCTCCATATTCATATCGTACCCCAGCGACTGCACGAAGTGGATATAGGCATCCTCAAGGTTCGGTTCGAGCGGCTGTGAGTCCGGCCGGGGTGGTTTATCCGCAACTAATCTCAGTTCGTACCCGCCCTCTGCCGGGACCGCCGAAATCACCGGGTACCTGGTCTTAAATTTGTCCAACTCGATACTTTGAGTCGTTACCTGCCATACTTTACCCCGGGCCGGGTCGATAAGTTTCGACGGCGCCCCTTTGAAGACGATTTTCCCTGTGTGAAGAAGAGCCAGGTTTGAGCAGGTTGACGAAATATCCCCAACAATGTGGGTCGACAGGATTATGATCCTGTCCTGCTGCGATAGATCAGCCATCAGATTGCGGAACCGCAGACGTTCTTCCGGATCCAGACCTACCGTGGGTTCGTCGACAACCATGACTCTGGGGTCGCCTATCAATGTCTGAGCGATCCCAAGACGCCTCTTCATACCACCCGACAGCTTGGTGGCCTTTCGATCGCGAACCGCATAGAGACCGACTTCGTCGAGGAGATTGTCGATCCGATTCATCCTCTCCCGCCTGTTTCGAACGCCACTCAGAGCAGCAACATAGTCCAGGAACTCCCATGTCGCCAGTTTCGAAAAAGTCGTGAAATCCTGTGGGAGATAGCCGACCAATCGCCGAATTGCCCCGCGGTCTTTGCGTAAATCCAGGCCATCAATAGTCACATCGCCGGTAGTGGGCAACAGAAGCGTCACCAGAACCCGCATCAACGTGGTTTTGCCGGCCCCGTTAGGACCCAGCAGACCAAACATCCCACAACCGATGTCCAGATCGATGTCACGTAGCGCATATTTACTGCTGCCGTAACGTTTTGAGAGATTTCTAATAGTGATCTGCAAGTCTTGCCTTGTGCTGGTACTTCCGAAGAAGTTCAGGGGCGAGCAACGGGAGCAGGCATCGGGAAGTACTGCGGCACCCGCGGTACAGTGTAGTTGTCAGGAACAGCAAGTGGTCCGTCCTCGTGCAGAGCTTCCTAATTGCCTCGTAGTGTGCACCTTGACGATAGCGAAGAGAAGAAGTACCAGCCCTGCAGCAACTGCTGCCTCTCTGCCGAAAAGCCTGCGATAGAACAAACCCACGACGTCTACGAGGGCAAATAACCAAGCAAGGCTCTGGGCATACATGATAGCAGGACGGTTGGGCCAGAGGTCATAGTCCAGCAAATGGGTAAGTGCACTCAATGGGCGGAAAAACGAGATTTTAGCTTCTGGATCGGTCCACTATGGAACGTGGTCACCATCTCTCCGCTTCTGAGCACGGTTGGTGTTTCCTCACGTCGCTTGTTTATGTGTCGTCTCCTTCCCTAAAGCGGCATCACCCGCTGTCATCAGTACTATCAAGTGATCCGACTCCGCAGGTACGATCAGTCCTCTCTCCCTTCTTTCGGTTGATTGGACCGTCTCCCATCTCTGGAAGCGTGCCTGGAGCCTTTCGGATTATCGTCTCTTCGCAATGTCATCTAGGCCGTGGTCTCCGACCCCGGGGAAGTGAACGATCCCTGCCATAACGGTTCCGCTTATGTTGGCTTCCACCTAAGTCAACGGCGTCGCCCTTCCCGGTTTTCCGCAACTTTCGAGGCTCAATCCCTTCATCCTTACGGCTTACGCCTGACTGCTTGTGTTCATACGCTTAAAGTCGGGGATTACTCCCCTTCCTCCAATGACTCACTACCCGACGGCTGGCGACCTTACCGGGGCGGGATTCACACCCGCTCGAAGATACGACCTTGCCTGGCCGCACTGACCAGCCCGTGGCCATGAGTGGCTGATTTCCTTAACCATCGGCAAGGCCAACCGGACGTCACTGATTGGTTGAACTTTCTGCAGTCCTTAGGGTTATCTTATCACCCTTTCTAAGTTACCGGATCGTAAAAATGCCCAGGTAGAATTCATAGTACGGAGACTACAATGCGACGCATTTCGGCTGATAGAAGTATACTGTCAAATGATGGACACTTCAGGTCACGAGAGCGTTCCGTCAGTTGACACCGGGACGGGGAAAAGAAACTGGCCTGGGTCATCGAGATTTGGAATCCTGGATTCAACGAGCGCCCCCCTTCATACACCCACCTCGGCCAATGAAGGCGATGCATTGTAGCTACTACCCACGAACATTCTTCCCGGAGAGTACAGCTCTTACGGCGCCTCGACGGTCAGTGGGTTAGCGTTCCAAATTTCTCTGGCTAGTTTCCAGGAGCCATCCGACTGTCGTTGAAGAACATGCATACCCTTAAGCTGTGACGAGACTGCTTTGCCATCAGCCTTCGGCGTTACCGTCCAGTCGATAGTGAACCGGTGGAATGCCAGATCTCCACTCAAGATGAACTCCTCGTCTTCGTAATGGAGTACCTCGATCGCACATTGCTCGAGGAAATCTCGAAGCCACTGTCGAAGCTCGTCACCATGTTTCGTTGCCTCGTCGGGGGGCATGAACAGTGCATCATCAGAGAGGATACCAAGGCATGCGTCTGTGTCTCCATTGACGACCGCCGTCACTTCTTGCTCAACCACGCTCCGCACATATTCTAGGTCGGTATCCATTTTATGTAACATCCTCATCTATATAAATCATCACGAATTATCCAAGAATCTTTAAGAGACATATCTTGAAATTATGCGGCCAGGTTCCTTTCAACTCAACCTGCTCATTTGTCTGGTAGGCGTTTGTAAGAGGATCGCACATTCGCCTCAAAGCGAGCCATCCCACCACTCAACCATGCATCAAAGGGTTCAGGTAAAGACTGTTGCAGCGCCTCTTCGACCGTCCCGCCTTCTCAGACTATCTGAAAAACCAACTCCTCTAAAACAGTTATGTATCGCTTCTGCAAAGCAATGTCCGCTTTTGTCCCCAGCGGCCCCATGCTCTGGCACAAAGGTCTCAATATCAGACTGTTCCATTTCCTTAAGCTGAACCTTCCATGCCTTTTGGTCGCAGTATGCCATAAAGGGTTGACAATGGAAGACTACCAAATCTCCTTATCCTTTGCGCTTAATTTTAAAAGATAGGGAGATTACTGGTACTGTCAACAACTTTTTCCAACAATAATACCTACCGAATTGCCTCAAATGAAATGTTACCCAAGGGTGATGGATTTGATCTGAGAAATGATACGTTGCCTCATATTCAGTGTTACCGAAAGGAGACGAGAATATGGGCGGAAATTCAAAGCGAGAGTATTTGGCCGCAATAAGGGTGCGCTATCGTCAAGCGACCAAAAAGGAGAAGGCGGCCCGGCCCAAAACTCTACTTATGAATTGTCTACTTGACAGGGAAGCTTACGAGGACACAATCAAGGCAGATGTCATCGAATCTCAGCGGACAGGTGTGCTTTCGCCAGGCCACGCCAGGAACCGGCAGCAGATCGTGAAGTCAATGTACAAACATCTCATGGAAATGCCGCGT
>Ga0114922_10000350_pt1 | contig 44907 bp, 35 predicted proteins | sample AartaG_FD_100975 | JGI IMG/M metagenome (GOLD analysis project Ga0114922, IMG submission 100975) | Deep subsurface microbial communities from Aarhus Bay to uncover new lineages of life (NeLLi) - Aarhus_00045 metaG | ecosystem: Environmental > Aquatic > Marine > Oceanic > Sediment | place... | reverse complement strand
GTTTCAGTCCTGGTCCGCACTCCTACTCCGGGGGGAGGAGATTCAAGCTCTGTGGACTTTACCATTCATGATAATTTTACTTTTTTTGTCCCCAAAAATGTTTCGAATAACTCAGGTGATTCTTATGATCCTGCTATCGCTGTAGACAGTTCAGGAAACATCAATGTTGTCTGGGAGGATGATGCTGCTGGAAATGATGAAGTTTATTTCTCCCGCTCCCAAGACGGGGGCTCAACCTGGAGTGCGGTAATAAACCTGTCCAGCACAAGCGATGACTCAGATGATTCTTGTATCGCCATAGACAGCTCCGGCAATATCAGTGTCGCTTGGGAGGAAGGCGGATTCCCTGATGAAATATTTTTCAGATGCTCTCAAGACAACGGGGCTTCCTGGAGTGCTGCAGTTAATATTTCTAATACTTCCGGAGATTCCGGAGATCCTGCTATCGCTGTAGACAGTTCAGGAAACATCAATGTTGTCTGGGAGGATGATGATCCTGGAAATGATGATACATATTTCGCCCGTTCCGAAGATAACGGATCTACCTGGAGTCAGGTTAAAAATGTTTCTAATAGTGGAGATAATTCTCGTGATCCTGATATTGCTGTAGACAATTCCGGCAATATTAATGTTGTGTGGAGACAGAGTACACCTGCTGACAATGAGGTGTATTACAGCCGTTCCACAGATAATGGAGCTACCTGGGTTCAGGGTAAAAATGTCTCTAATAATGCAGCAGATTCTTGGGATCCTGCTATCGCTGTAGACAGCTCCGGCAACATCAATGTTGTTTGGGACGAGTTGACTCCCGGTAACTGGGACATCTATTTGAGCCGTTCCTCAAATAATGGGGCAGGCTGGAGTGCTGCCGTAAATATTTCCAATAATTCCGGAGATTCCGAATATCCTGCTATCGCTGTAGACAGCGCCGGCAACCTTAATGTTGTATGGCACGATGATACTTCCGGCCATGAGGACATCTATTTCAGCCGCTCGATTGATGATGGTTCAACCTGGACTGCTTTTTTAAATATATCTAATACTGCCGGAGATTCCTATAATCCCTCAATTGGAGTGGACAGTACCGGCAACATCAATATCGTATGGGAAGATGATACTCCTGGCAACTGGGAGATACTCTTTGCTGGCAGCACCCGTTGATAATTAATAGATAAGGGACAAGAAATGAAAAAAATCTTCGTCCTTTTAGCTATTTTTTTAATTCTCTGTGGTATAACAGTTTTTGCCCAAGTCAAACCAGACGGAAAAAAAGCCTGGGAGCATGTCAACTACTTAGCTGCTGCTGAATTTAAAGGACGTTTATCCTGTACTGCGGAATACCAAAAAGCAGCCGATTATGTGGCCCAAAAGATGAAAGAATACGGATTAAAACCGGGCGGAGAAAACGGCTCCTATTTCCAGCAAGTCGAGTTTAAAAGATGGCAGCATTTTGCCCCCCCAGCCAGACTGGAAATCACTTCGCCCCAGCATGTTGTCTTTTTCCCCGGCAAAGGAAGGGATTTTTCACCCAACAGCGGCACTGGTTCCGGTATAGCTAAAGGACAGTTGGTCTTTGTAGGCTATGGATTGGTAACTAAAAAACGAAAATGGAATGATTATGCTGACTTGGATGTGAAAGGAAAAATCGTTCTGATCATACCAGGAGCGCCTAAGTTTATGGAAAAAATTTCCGGTAAAGAAAAATCCCTAAAAACAAAAATAATAACCGCCCTAAAAAAAGAAGCAGCCGGTATAATTTTTATGAATATTGGCGATGGGATCAAAGGCCGCCAATATCTGGCCGGAGCAGCAAAAGGAACCTGCCCTGAAGGATTTATCCTCATCACAGCTGAGGAGCAAGTACTGGATAAATTCTTTTACCAAGCAGGTTTAAGCTGGAGAACACTTGTAAGCCGCACAATTAGAGAGAAACAGTCGCTTACAACCCCACTTGAAGTATCAGTTGAAATAGAAGCTCATTATATTGATGAAAAAAGGAAAGCCCCCAATGTTATCGGAATTCTCCCTGGGAAACATCCTGAATTAAAAGATGAATATATCATCATCGGAGGGCACCTCGACCACCTGGGAGTGGGCCTGGATGGAGTTGTTTATAACGGAGCTGATGATGACGCCAGTGGGGTAGCAGTTGTGCTGGAAACAGCCCGGGTGCTGGGCCAAAACCATTTTCGTCCTGACCGCAGCATCGTCTTTACCGCCTGGGCAGGAGAGGAGCTCGGTCTGATAGGCTCCAGATATTACAATAAACATCCTCTATTCCCTTTGGATAAAACTGTTGTTTATATGAACATGGATATGGTCGGCACAGGTGATAAAGACCTGTATGTGGGCGGTATGTGGGAGTTTTCAGATTTTTATGATCTATTAAAAGAGAATATGCAGGAAAACTTTAAAGAAAAATTAAAATTTCGCATTGATTACCGGGGTTCAGACCACAGCGCCTTCCTTCCAAAAGGAGTAACCTGTATCAGCCTGAGGTCAGGTAATGTGCTTACCCGGGAACTGGATGACGAGCACCCCGAATACCACCGCCCGGGCGATACACCTGCCACCATCAAACCCGAACTCCTGCAGCAAGCTGCTGAATATCACTATGACAATATTGTGTTTTTAGCCAACTGCAAAGAGAACCTGTTGGACCCGAAACATCACATAAACTTTATCCATAAAGATTCCAATGTGATCGATATGCACTGTGACACTATCGGCAGATTTCTAAGAGGCCAGGACCTAAGTAAAGATAATCCTAAAGGCCACATCGACATCCCTAAGTTAAAACAGGGGGCAGTAGACCTGCAGGTTTTTGCCTGTTATGTCGGTCCCCCGGGAAATGATGAACAAAAAAACCAAGCCGCAAAAAAAGCATTTGATCAGATCGATGCAGTCCTCCAGTTAGTAGAGGAAAATCAGGATGACCTGATCCTTGTGAAATCACCAGAAGATATGCGCAAGCTGAGAGGCAACCGTAAAACAGGCGTTTTAATCGGGATCGAAGGCGGTTATGCTATCGAAAGTGACCTGCGCCTGCTACGCTCTTTTTACCGCAACGGAGTAAGGCTTATGACTCTGACTCACTGGCTCCATACTGATTGGGCTGATGCCTCAGGAGACCCGGAGCCTGTGTTTCACGGTCTTACTGATTTCGGAGAAGAAGTTGTAAAGGAGATGAACAAACTGGGAATGATAATCGATGTCTCCCACATACATGATGAGTCCTTCTGGGATGTGATTAAAATAACCGATTCACCTGTAGTGGCTTCCCATTCCTGCTGCCGGGCACTATCTGACCACCACCGGAACATGTCGAACAAGATGCTTAAAGCCTTGGCTAAAAACGGCGGCGTCATAGGCATAAACTATTTCCCTGGTTTCTTAAACGCGGAAAATAATAAAAAACAAAAAAAAGACAGGGCTCCGGTCAATGTCCAGACTGTTGTAGACCACATCGAACATGTTATTAAAATCACAGGCAGTAAAAATCATGTAGGCTTAGGCTCTGACTTTGACGGTATCTTCAGCACTCCCGAAGGGCTGGAAAATACAGGAAAACTGGCCAACATCACTGCAGAACTTTTCAAGCGAGGTTATAAGGACATAGATATTAAAAAAATCCTGGGTGGAAATTTTTTGCGCGTTTTTAAAAAAGTCTGCAGTAAAAATACTTAAAATTCCTGTTTGCATAAATCCTTGAATTCTGATAAATATATAACAAAGAAAGCAAAGCAGCTAGGAGGATTAAATGGAAGATGAAATCGGAAAAATTACACATTATTTCTCCAAAATCGATGTAGGTATCATTAAATTAACCAAAGGAAAGCTTAAGGTCGGAGATACAATCCGCATCAAAGGGCACACTTCTGACTTAACTCAGGAGGTGGAATCCTTACAGATGGAACATGAATCCGTTGACTCAATCTCAGCGGGAGACGAAGCCGGATTAAAAGTAAAAAATCCAGTCAGAGTAAAAGATAAAGTTTTTCTGGTTACTGAGTAAGGTAATAAGGTTTGCATTTTGTACTCCAGTTACTATATTCTATTTTTTGAGTATCGAATCAAATGATTTTTTGGTAAATCCTTTGGGGGGAGAATAAATCCCCGGAGGTGCTTTCTTCTCTGTTACCTCTAGGACTTGGGATTCAGCTATTATTTCAGAGCCGAACATTTCAACAATCACTTCGCTACCAACTGGGAAGCCTTCTATTTTATCCAGTTTTTCAAACTCTTTTTGCGTATCTTTATCCACATTCAATATTTCTGTAACAAACTGCCCAATAAACTCATCCACCCCGTTCTTATATTTCTTATAATCAAAAGGGAGGTCTTTTGTCACCCACACTTTCATTTTAATTTTCGGCATAATATTTATTTCCGGGATCATAAAAACCATAGAAAATTCACTGCTGTAAGAATCCCAGTTTGCGATCTTTTTCTTTTCTATATTTGTATTCACCAAAACATTCGTTATTTTTATTGCCTTTATAATATCAGCGATCTTTTTTGGAAGCATTTCTAATAAGTCAGATCTATTAAATTTTAGGGGAAGCTCAAAGTATATCTTTTCCTTGTTAATGATAAAGAATAATATTTCCTTTTCATAATCAACAATAATATTAAAATCTTTACTGAATTGAGCAAACTTATTTTTTCCCAGCCACTGTTCATTAATACTTACTTTTTCAGGGTTCTTACTACCCATTATTTCAAACGCCCTAGTCTGCTGCATAGATTTTACATAAATATCAGCACTTAAAAAGGTAACGGTGATCAAGATCAGAATCAAAACTAAAATTATTTTTTTCATTATATTTCTCCTTTTAAAAACGTTTAACAAGATTAAGGGCAATTTCTACTACCGGAGAAGCTTGCTCTGAAAAAGACTGGAATAACTCCGATTGAGCTAGGGAATTATTGGGAGAAGGGGAAATTGAACTAATATCTAAATCTAAAGTGCGGAGGAAATCCGCCAAAGAAACTCTATTTTCCTGGCTCAACTGAGAACTCCACCTTATCCCTCCCATCCGTTCGCTTAAAGATTCCTGCTGCAACAGGGAAACGGCGGTTATCCTGGAGAGCTGGTGTACTTCCTGGCGCAGCTGAGCGATCTCTCCTTTCCTCTGCCAGCCGGATCTAAGAAAATAACCTCCGGCCAAGCCTATAACCAGAAGCAGGGCAGCAATGGAAAATTGAAAGGCCGGCCTTGCCGGTATCCAGTGTCTGAACCAACCTATCGAGAATCTCTCTTTCCGGGGCTGTACTGTTTTACGGTCCTGGTTTTGTTTGTACTGATCGAGGACAGCATAAAAACGCGTACGCACCTTGTCACTTGGCTGTTCTTCCGGCAGCACTTCCAGCTTGGTCCAAATGGCACTTAAATTTTCTAATTCTTCCCGGCATGAGCTGCAAACGGTTATGTGTTCTTGAATTTTTTCTCTTACATTTTTGTCTAGCTCTCCCGTTAAAAAATCGGAAAATTTTTCTTTTATTTGATTACATTTCATAATGCTGTACCTCCTGAAAGCTCAAAATAAACTTTCCCTAACTCTTTGATCGCACGGTGAACAAGGACTTTTACCGTTCCTATCTGGCAGCCAAAGAGCTCTGCGATTTCCTTATACTTAAAACCCTGGTAGCGGCTGAGGATCAATGCCTCACGCTTTTTTAATGGCAATTTACCCAATGCATGGCCCAGCCAGATGACCTCCTGAGACTTCTCTGCCTTTTCCGCAGGTGACGGCTCTGTGCTCTCCATCTCATACCACTGCTTATCGAGCGGTACTTCGTTTTTTCTTTTTCTCAAATGATCAACATGAGTATTGCGGGCGATACTGTAGAGCCAAACCAAGAATTTACTCCGTGCTTGATATGTAGAGCGGTACTTAAGTATGCGGATAAATACTTCCTGAACCAGATCTTCACTTATATTTCTACGCCCGGTAAGGCGGAGGAAAAAATTGTATAGCCTTACATGATGCTTTTCGAAAAGTATTGCCAGTTTTTCTACTTTACCGGCACTAACCTGTTCCATCAGTTCATTATCATTAGGTTTATCCACTTGTGTTTTTCCTTGTTTATTCTCATTACCTTATATAAGACTTGATTTCTATATAAAGGTTACAAAAAACCTGCTGAAAAGAATATGCTGTCAAAAAATTTTAGTCAAGCACGGCTGCCTTTTCTGGTAATAATGTCTTGATTCTGATATGTTTTTAACCTGAACTATTCCTAAAAGGAAAAAACTGTGAAAGATTATAAAAAAGAATTTATTGATTTTCTTCTCGCCAATGATGCACTAAAGTTTGGGGAATTTACTTTAAAATCAGGTAGAATCTCCCCCTATTTCTTAAATACCGGGATGCTGCATAATGGAGAAGCAGTGCTTAAACTCGGCCGATTCTATGCGGCCACAATAAAAGATAATATCAAAGAAGATTATAACGTCATTTTCGGCCCTGCCTACAAAGGTATCCCCCTGGCTATTACTACTATCAACGCCCTATATACAGACTATAAGGTCAATGTTTTTTATTCTTTTAACCGGAAGGAAGCCAAAGACCATGGGGACAAAGGAATACTGGTAGGTAAAAAACTGACAGACGGAGACAGGGTTGTTCTTATAGATGATGTTATCACTGCCGGAACCGCTATCAGAGAATCCCTGCAAATCATCACCAAGGAGAGTAAGGCCGTAGTCAGAGCTGTTGTCGTGTCAGTGGACAGAATGGAAAAAGGCAGAGGCAAAAGATCTGCTATCCAGGAACTTTCAGAAAGTTCGGGGATAAAATTCTTTCCGATCGTCACTATCCTGGAGATAATGGAATACCTGAAAGGACAGGAGATCAACGGCAAAAAAATCATGGGCCAAAAGACACTCGAGAAAATGCTGGAATATAGAAATAAATACGGAGCAGGTTGTTAATAACCGAAAAGACGTGGTAAAAATATACTTATTTCCGGGATAAAGGTCACCAGCAGCAGGGCAAGCAGCATAGCCATGTATAGAGGTATTAACGGTCTTATTACTTTTGCGATAGATGTCCCGGCTATGCCGCAGCCGATAAACAAAACACTTCCCACTGGGGGTGTACACAGGCCGATACTCAGGTTCAGGACCATGATTATGCCGAAATGAATCGGGTCTATCCCTAACTGCACAGCCACTGGCAAAAATATGGGGGTAAAGATCAAAACCGCTGGAGTTATATCCATAAAAGTCCCCACCAGCAAAAGCACCAGATTGATAAGCAGGAGGATGACGATTCTGCTCTCTGATACCGCCATAAGCGCAGTGCTAATATTCTGGGGGATGTTTTCAAAGGACATGATCCAGGACATGCCCATTGATGCCCCTACTAGCAGCATAACAATAGCAGTTGTGGAAGATGTGTCGAGCAGAATCTGAGGTAATTCCCTCCATTTGACTTCCCTGTATATAAAAACCGCAAGGATAAAAGTGTATAAGACCGCAACCGCTGAAGCCTCGGTCGCAGTAAAGTATCCGGCTACGATCCCTCCTATAACCAGGACTATTAAAAAAAGACTGGGCAAAGCGTCGAGAAACTTTAAAGCAGCTTCCTTAAACTTATATCCCTGCTCGGTTGGGTAATTTTTTCTATAAGCTATAATCCCGGCAATCAGCATCAAAGACAATCCCACTAACACTCCAGGAAGATATCCTGCTACAAAAAGCGCTCCTATAGAAACGCCTCCGCTGGCTAATGAATATACGATAAGCACATTGCTGGGAGGGATGATGAGTCCGGTAGTGGCAGCTGTAATATTTACTGCAGCACTATAATTTAGATCATAGCCTTCCTTTTTCATCATAGGGACCATAAAACCGCCGATAGCAGCGGATGAGGCAACTGCCGAACCTGAGATAGAGCCAAACAGCATATTAGCCATGATGTTTACAAAGGCCAGACCCCCTGGAAACATACCCACCATAACCTTAGCAAATGCAATCAGCCGCCTCGCTATCCCTCCCCTGTTCATTAGCTGGCCGGAAAGAATAAAAAAGGGAATAGCCAGCAGAGCAAAACTGTCCATCCCGGTAGCCATCCGCTGGGCTGCAGTGGTCAGGGCCGGGCCTGTATTAATACTCATAAGCATAGTGGAAACAGTGGCAATGCCGATACTAAAAGAAATAGGGACTCCGATCAACAACAACATAGAAAAACTTCCAATTAAGACTAAAACATTAAGCAGTTCCATTTCTATTTTCCCTTACCTCAAATCCCTTCCTTATTTACAGCCTCAAGTACTGTCTATTGTATCTCTTTTCCCTTGATCCTTCCCATAATAAAAACTAAAGCATAAAACATGATGAGCAGCCCGCTTATAGGCAGCACCAGATAGATATACCCTAACTTGACCCTTAAGGCTGCGGAAATTTGCTCAAGTGCCAGGGTGATACCAACAAGGCGAATCCCGCCAACAACCATTACGAGAAGCGCAAAAAGTAAAATAAAAAACTGGATAGTGAATTCAGCAATTTCCCTTATCTTCCCCTCAAGCCGTTCCAGGATAACTTCAATAGCTAGATGCATTTTCCGGCCTGCAGCATAGGCAGCACCCAGTAATCCGACCCAGATTAGAAGGAAGCGGGCCAGCTCCTCTGTAAAAGCACTCGGGTTTTTCAGGATAAACCTGGTAAATACCTGCCACAGCACATTAAACACATTAGCTGCCATAAGCACAATAAGAGTCCACGCCAAAATACTATCGACTTTATCTTTTGCTTTTTTCCACTTCATCTGACCGCCTTTATCTTCTGAATGATCCGGTCAATCTCCGGCTGATTCTCATATTCCTTGTATAAAGAATTCACTTTGTCTGCAAACAACCTCTTGTCAGGATAATAAATTTTGACACCTTGCGCCTGCACTTCCTCTAAAGCCCGTTGAGTTGCTTTTTCCCACAGTTCTTTTTGATAAAGGGCAGATTCCTCTGCCGCTTCCTGAAGTATGGATTTAAACTCAGAAGAAAGGCTTTGCCATACTTTTGTGCTGACTATAAGTACATCTGGAACAGCAGTATGTTCATCCAGAGAATAGAACTTGCATACCTCATAATGCCGGGAAAGATGAAAGCTGGGCGGGTTATTTTCCGCACCGTCAACCACTCCCTGTTGCAGAGCTGAATAAAGCTCACCCCAGGCGATGGGCGTAGGTGATCCGCCAAGAGCTGTAACCATGCGCATAGAAGTCGGGCTTTCCTGAGTGCGCACCTTGATCCCTTCAAGGTCAGAGGGACTTAAGACAGGCTTATCTTTAGTGTAAAAACTACGGCTTCCAGCATCATAATAACAAAGCCCGCGCAGCCAGTATTTCTCACCTGCTAAAAGAAGTTTCTGTCCGGCCTCCCCTTCCAGGGCTTTAAAACGATGCTCTTTATCCCGGAATAAATAAGGCAGACTCAAGATGCTCATGGCCGGCACAAAACCTTCCAATACACTACAGGACACTTTAGTCATGCCCAGGCTTCCGATCTGAAGCAGCTCCAGGCATTCCCGCTCTGAACCCAACTGCTCACTGGGATAGATATCTATACGCATGCGTCCCTGTGATCTTTCTGCAACCAGGTCAGTCATTAATTCCATAGCCATGTGGACAGGATGAGTGGGATCAAGCCCATGCCCTAACTTTATCACCACAATCCTGCTGTCAGTTTTACAGCCTGCCAGGAGAAGAGTAAATACTAAAAAGAATATAAGGATAATTGCTACATTGTTACATTGCTTCATTGTTAAAGTCTTACGATATACTGACACTGCCTACTGGCTTTTTAATAGTTGGTTTTATTAGTTTAACCTGGATCTTATCAAATTCTGCAGCCAACCCGGAAAACATATCCTTATCTTTATACATTCCGAGTATCGCCCCACCGGAACCGGCAAACTTAGCTGAAGCTCCGCATTGGCGGGCAGTCTTAATCATTTTTTGGTTACTGCTGCTTATCTTCATGATCCGGCTGCGCAGGTCAAAATTTTCATTCATAATTTCAAACAAATCCTCTTTATCTCCCTCAAGCAATATTTTTTTTCCGATCTCAGCGATATCTGCAATCTTTTCTAAAGTATTAACCACAAAAGAGTCCCCTCTTTCAAAACCTATTTGAATATTATTCAACACCTGCCCCGACACTTTTCCCAGGGCAGGTTTATAGGCGAGGAAAAGCCGGGGTAAAAGTTTTGGCTCCAGGGACTCATATTTTCCGTACCCATGTGCTTTTATGTACTCCCGGTTCAAGTCCATATAAACACAGCCCTCATAAACCTGGATGACCCGGTCCATAAAACCGGCATTAATACCCAGCTCCTCCCTTTCAGCATCCAGAATTAGAGATGGCTGGATGTTTTTCGGGATATCCACTTGATAAAACTTCATAAGCGCTCGTAAGGCAGCCGTGATAATGGCACTTGAACCTCCCAGGCCAAGCTGACGGGGGATTGTAGAACCATACAGGACAGTAAAATTTTTCTCACCAAGCCTGAAATCATTTTCCCGGCAGTATTCAAAAAAAATCTTTATTACCGCTTTTATAAGACGCACCCCACCATAATACCCATGCATACTGATCTTTTCGACCATATCCTCCATACTCCTGTACTCAGCATCCTGATCCTGGGCAACAATCCTCAGTTCAGAACTCTCTTTCAATCTGACCCAAGCACGGAAATCTTTTATAGATATGGCTATAGTTTTACCAAAATAACCATCCGAGGGATTGCCTAACAGTCCAGCCCGAGCATAAGCATATTCTTCAATCAACAACTGCAAGCACTCCTTTTACATAACCGAGTGATTCCGCCACTCCAGGAAGCGGATCATCAGCATCCTTTTCAAACTCAAAAGAAGCGGTTCCTTTATAGCCAATCTTAAGCAAAGTCCGGAGAAATTTTGGTATATCGATCACACCCCTGCCAATCTCGATAGTCTGCCCTTCTTTAGAGGCGGCAGAAACATCTTTTATGTGAACATCAAGCAGCCGGTCGGCAAATTTTTCCGCTTCGGCTGAGGGATCAACCCCGGCCCGCTGCGTGTGTCCTATATCAATACACAGACCAATACGCCGATCCAGGTTTTTAATCTTTTCATAAGCACTTGCTGGAGTAGGATAGACTTTATCGGTCGGCCCATGATTATGAATAGCTACTTTAATATCATATTCTTTGACCTTATTATCGACTAATGCCAAAAGACCAGGTTCAGGTACGCCTATTATCACTTTCATACCCGCAGAACTTGCATACTCAAAAGCACGATCTACCTCTCCCCTGTTTTTCATATATACAACCCCACCTCCATAAAGCTTGAGTCCGGCGGCTTTGACCTTATTGACTGTTGAGTTTATCTCCTCTTTTGTACTCTCCAAAGGGAGGTGAAAGCTCTTAAAGGCAATTCTTTTAAGTCCCAGCCTTTTAGTCATTGCCAGGGTATCTTCTAGATCAAATTTACGGAAAGTATAAGAAGCCATTCCCAGGGTAAAAGGGGCATCTGATTTTACCAGTCTTTCCAGGCTGCCGGCTTTAGAAGCTCCCCCAATCTGGGGAAGCGATGTTGCTGCTATTCCCATACCGGCAATCTTCATAAAATCCCGACGTGTCGTTTTTTCCATATCTCCCTCCTCCCTGAATTATTCATAAAAATTGTCAATATGGATGAAATTCAGGTGTGGCTTGTGCTCGCTTCAGCCACATCAGAATTCCATAAGATACAAATCTTTTAACATAACGTTCCATGTATTACAATATACGTTAAACGGTTTTCCCCTATTTACCATTTCCCATTAACTATTTTCCACTTTACCGTATCTGCGGCAACCTCAACTCGTGAATAATCCAGGTTAATAACTACGAATAACCATGAATTACTCTAGTTTTTGTTCCATTTTGCATTTTTAGAAATAATTTAGGTCGGGAGTACCCAGGGTTTCCGGTAATGGCTTTTTACCAGTTTCTGGCCTTCCGGGTCTCCGGTTATTTTTTCTTTATCAGCATCCCATAGCACATACCTCTGCAAGCGTACTGCAATATTAGCTAAGTGACAGGCAATTACAGACTTATGGCCAATTTCCACATCAGCAACCGGTTTTTTCCTGCTCTTCATACAATCTAAAAAGTTCTTCACATGCGTAAAGTGATAATCTTTTGAGCTGCCCTGCCTGGGTACAGACTGCATCCGGTTAATCCGGTTTGGCTGTTTAAAACTATCAGTTTCGGAATGGACTTCCCATCCTCCCCGGTCTACAACAAGGATTCCGTTTTCTCCATGAAACTCTACTCCATGTTCTCTCTGCCAGGGGCCTATACCACAGCCTATCATATGCTCCCACAACAAGGAGAAACTCTTAAACTCCACAATGGACTGCTGTGTATCCGGCGTCTCCCGAATATCATCCGGAAAACCGTATTTGCCTCCGATGGCCATAGCCCCTTTCGGGTCTTCCTGCATGGCCCACATGACAACATCCACCATATGCGCTCCCCAGTCAGTCATAAGGCCTCCGGAATAGTCCCAGAACCAGCGGAAATTATGATGGACCCTCATCGGATTATAAGGCCGCTTGGGTGCAGGACCCAGCCAGAAATCATAATCTATATGAGCAGGAGGCTTTTCATCAGGTGGATAACCCAATCCCCCCTTCCAGTCCAAATACGTCCAGGAGCGAAGCATTCGCAGTTTCCCAAGTTTTCCAGATCGTACAAAGGAAACAGCATCCTGGAAGTGGGCCGCACTGCGCTGTTGAGTACCGATCTGGACTATACGGTTGAACCTGCGGGCGGCATTTACCATGGCTCTCCCCTCTTCTATGGTGGTGGCCAGCGGTTTTTCTACATATACGTCTTTGCCGCTTTGACAGGCGTAGATGGTAGGCAGAGCATGCCAGTGATCAGGGGCAGCCACAATTACAGCATCTATATCCTGGCGGTCGATTATCTTACGGAAGTCCTTGTATGCCTCAGGTTTTTTGCTGCGGTTTTCCTCAACGATCTTCACTCCTTCAGCAAGATGTTTTTCATCAACATCTGCAACTGCCAAGCATTCCACTTCCGGAATACGGAGAAAATCACTAAGATTGGCTTTTCCCATACCTCCGCTTCCGATCAGGGCGATATGGATTTTATCGCCAGGACTGACTTTTCTTGAGGCAGCTTTGACATTTACAGCTGACTCAAAACCAGCGATAAGCGCAGTTGTCCCTGCTAAAGTATAAGCTGATTTGCCCAAAAATTCTCGTCTTGTCACTTTTTTCATATTCTCTCCCGATTACAAATAATACTATACAAATTAATCAGCCCCATTGCCAATGTTTATCTAAAAGGCACTTAATCTCATTTAAAAAAATTGGGTTTCCCACTTGAAATCCAGTGATAATGATTCGATAGAAAATAATCATATATTACAAAAATATCTTTCATATTTTAAGAAATAAGTGTATTTTACATATCATGAAAACCCAATCAGTTGACACCCATCCTCAAATTGAAAAAATACAAATTTCTTTGCTGAAAAAACAAAGTATAACAAAAAAATTTGCTCAAGTGTGCTCTCTTTCAGAGACAACTATTCATCTTTCAAAACGTGCATTAGCAAGAACTAATCAGAATCTTGATGATAAAGAACTAAACTTGTTATTTATTAGTTATCAATATGGTAAAGATTTAGCTACCCGGGTAAATGAATATTTAAACGGATAATACTATGGAATCTACTAATATTCTATTAGTATTAAAACCTTTTGTCAAAGTACTGGATAAACTTTCAATTTCTTATTATATTAGTGGTTCAATCGCTAGCTCAATTTTCGGAATGCCACGTTCCACAATGGATATTGATATAGTTGCTAATATTCAACTAAACAACATACCCCACCTTAAAAAACAGTTGGGAAAGGACTATTATTTAGATGAGGATTTGATAAAAGAAGCAATTCGTCATTTATCATCATTTAATCTTATTCATTTAGAAACAGCAATGAAAATAGATGTTTTTATTCAAAAGAGTGGCTCATATGCAGAGAGTGCTTTAGAGCGAAAGCAAAAAGATACATTAATAGAAAATGATGCAAGTACTGAATTTTATTTCTCTTCGCCAGAGGATATCGTTTTAAATAAGTTAAAATGGTATGAAATGGGAAAAAGAATTTCAGAGAGACAATGGTTTGATGCTCTTGGAGTAATAAAAATCCAAGAAAATTCAATAGACAAAGAATATTTAAAAAAGTGGGCTAAAAAACTGGACATTTATGATTTATTGGTTGCAGCTTTTAAAGACTCAGAAATCCAATTGTAATGCCTTAGGAATCAGGGTAAAATATTGATTTACAAAGAAGTATCATTCATATTGGCATTATATTTAAAATGAAAAAAAAGAGTTTAATCAGTCTGATAACCACCTTTCCATTACTCATGCTGCTTGCTTGCAGCCAGCAGCAAACTTCCGACCCCACTTATTCAGTTCCAGCAGAACCTAACTCTCTTTTAGAAACCGAAAAGAGGGAAGGATGGATGCTGCTTTTTGACGGCATAACATTTAACGGATGGCGCGGCCTGGGGCAAGAGGAGATCCCAAAAGGCCACTGGGTTATTGAGGGAGAAACTATAAAAAAAGTTCCCAGCGGAGAAGTCTCCCTACAGCAAGACGGCCAGCCACTTAAAGGCGGAGACATTATGACTGTCCTTGCCTTTAAAGACTTTGAGCTTTATTTTGAGTGGAAAATAAGCCCGGCTGGAAACTCCGGTATCAAATACAATGTCTCAGAGACAATGTCAACTTCTTACCCTCCTCCGTATGCAGCCTTAGGTTTTGAATTTCAGATACTTGACGATGACCGCCATCCGGATGCTCAGAATGGCCCAAACCGGACAGCCGGGGCTTTGTATGACCTTATAGCCCCTTCAGAAAAAATCCTCAAACCAGTAGGAGAATTTAATACAGCCCGTATCATTTTTAAAGGGAACCACGGTGAACACTGGCTTAACGGTACTAAAGTACTTGAATATGACCTCGAAACACCTGAAATGAATGGCCGGCTTGCTTCCAGCAAATATCATGATATTTCCGGATTTGCCGATAAACGCAGAGGCCATATTGTACTGCAGGACCATACGGATGCAGTCTGGTACCGTAACATAAAGATACGTATTCAAAACCAGTGAATGGAAAATAACCTGAATTATTCACAATTTTTATGAATAATTCAGGGAGGAGGGAGATATGAAAGGAAATAATATGACCCGTAGAAACTTTATTAAAACCGTATCCGCTGGTACTGCCGGAGCAGCTTTGGGAATGCCGGCTATAAGTTACCGCCGTATCTTAGGTTCCAATGACAGGATTAGGGTTGGAATCATTGGTTTTTCCGACCGGGCCCGGAACTCGCTTATTCCAGCGTTTTTAAATTACGCAAATGACCTTAATTTCGAGTTCACTGCTGTTTCAGATATATGGAACCGCCGCCGGAAAGAAGGAGTGGACTTTCTTAAGCAAAAAACCGGTCGAAATATCACTCCCATGCGCAATAACGAGGAACTGTATGCCTCTGGTAAAACAGATGCTGTAATTATCAGTACAGCCGATTTTCAACACGCACTCCACTGTATCCAGGCTGTAAAAGCCGGCAAGGATGTCTATGTGGAAAAACCCTTTGCCAATACCATGGAAGATGCCCGGGATGCCTTAAAAACTGTTGAGAATAGCCAAAAAATCGTTCAGATCGGAACCCAGCGCCGCAGCACCAGCAACTACATCCAGGCTGACAGATTCATCCGTTTAGGACAATTCGGCAATATAGCAGCGGTTGAAATGACCTGGAATGTCAATCAACCCGGACGCTGGCGCCGGCCTCAACTTGTAGCAGATCTAAGAGAAAAGGATGTTGACTGGAAACGCTATCTTATTAACCGGCCCTATGAATCCTGGAATCCGCGCAAATATATAGAATATCGCCTTTTCTGGCCTTATTCCTCCGGGATCCCCGGGCAGTGGATGGTCCACCAGATCGATACTGTACACTGGTTCACCGATCTTCCCCATCCCCGCAGTGTAGTTGTCAATGGAGGGATATATCTGTGGAAAGACGGACGCAAGAGCTGGGACACCTTGACTGCAGTCTTTGATTACGGCCCTCTTAAAGACAGATCTAAAGGCTTTCAGGTGGTATATTCCTCCAGACAGACTAACTCAGCCGGAGGAGTAAAGGAACTATATTTTTCCAATGGAGGCACCCTAAACCTCAAGACCAACAGGATAACTCCTGAGGGAGGATTGACTCAAAATATGGCGGAAGTAATGAAAATGAAAGAAAACAGATTAGAGGCAACCTCAATCGCTAAAGCAGGAGGAATTGAAACCGCAGCTGATACCGGCACTGATAATGCTACCTTCGCCCACATGCGAAACTGGATGGAATGCGTCCGCAGCCGGAAAAAACCTAATGCAGATATCCGGGCCGGATACAATCACTCCACAGCGTTGTGTATGACTATTGCCGCCATGTTTTCAGGAAAACGCGTATCATTTGATGATTCCAAGCAAGAAGTTGTGGTGAGCTAAAAAGTCAATCCGATTTAATAGTTCTTCTACCAATAAAAGCAGGAAAAGCTTCTTAGTCTTATCCGCGTCCATCCGCGAAAATCCGTGTCTAATGCTTTTTTCCGTGTCTTCCGCGTCTTCAGCGTAAAAATATTATTTTAAAAGGTCAAGAAAAAAAGCATACTCAAGAGCAGTCTCCCGGTAGCGGCGAAAACGTCCTGACTGTCCTCCGTGGCCGGCTTCCATATTAGTATGCAGCAGGAGGATATTATCATCAGTCTTTAGCTCCCGCAGTTTTGCCACCCACTTAGCCGGTTCCCAGTACTGGACCTGGCTGTCATGCAGGCCAGTTGTCACCAGCATAGCAGGATAATCTTGAGCTTTTACCTGGTCGTAAGGAGAATAAGAGAGCATATAATCATAGTATTCTTTTTTACGTGGATCGCCCCATTCATCCCATTCACCTGAAGTCAAAGGAATACTATCGTCCAGCATTGTGGTGATAACATCTACAAAGGGGACTGCAGCTAATACTCCTTCCCAGAGGTCAGGGCGCATATTCAAGATCGCACCCATAAGCAGCCCCCCTGCACTTCCACCTGCGGCAAAGAGCTTATCCTTATTGGTAAATTTCTCAGCAATCAGATATTCGGCACAGTCGATAAAGTCAGTAAAGGTATTTTTTTTGTTCAGAAGTTTCCCATCTTCATACCACCAGCGACCCATTTCCTGCCCTCCACGAATGTGGGCTATAGCATATACAAAACCCCGGTCCAAAAGACTCAACCTATAAGTACTGAAAGAAGCATTCATGCTGGAGCCATAAGAGCCATACGCGTAAAGCAGAAGCGGATTATCTCCGTTTTTTTCCAACCCTTTCCTGTACACTAAAGATATCGGCACTTCAACTCCATCTCTGGCTGTAGCATACAGTCGTTCAGTCCGGTAATTTTCCGAAGAAAAATCACCCAGGACTTCCTGCTGCTTTAAAAGCTTTTTCTCGCGAGTTTTCATGTTGTAATCATAAGTAGAACTGGGAGTTGTCAAGGAAGAATACCCGTAACGCAATAGTTCAGTATCGAATTCAGGATTTGTGCTTATATAAGCCGAATAAGCCTCTTCTCCAAAATCCAGATAGTATTCGGAATTATCATCCCACTTTATAATCCGCAGATTCACAAGTCCTTTTTTCCTTTCATTTAAAACAAAAAACTCTTTAAAAAGAGTAAAATTCTGCAGCAAAACATCTCTGCGGTGAGGGATAACCTCTATCCAATTCTCTTTGGTCGTTTTATCAAGGGGTGTTTTCATCAACCGGAAGTTCTGGGCATTATTATTTGTCAAAATGTAAAAGTAGCCGCCAAAATGGATCACTTCATACAAGAGGTCTTTTTCCCGCGGGTTAATGATTTTAAACTCTTCTTCAGGATGATCAGCATCCAAAAACCGGTATTCACTGGATAAGGTACTTGACGAACCAATAATAATAAATTTATCGGATTTGCTTTTATATACATAAATATCATAGGTGTTGTCAGCCTCATGGAATATAAGTTCATCAGAGGATACCTCTGTACCTAGCACATGTTTGAATATCTTATAGGTACGCAATGTTTCGTCTTTAAGCGTATAAAAAACACTCTTATTATCATTGGCCCAAGCCGCTCTTCCAGAAGTATTCGGAATTTCATCTGAGAAAATCTTCCCGCTAGTCAAATCTTTAAAATAGATAGTATATTTTCTGCGGCTGACTGTATCAACTCCATAAGAGATAAGATTATTATCAGAACTTAGGGAAAGGCCAGTAACATTGAAAAAATCATACCCTTCAGCCATCTCATTGACATTCAGTAAAATCTCTTCTTCAGCTTCAAGATTCCCTCTTTTTCGGTAGTAAATTGGATATTCAAAACCTTCCTTATAAACGGTATAATAATAGTAACCATTTTCCTTGTAAGGAACTGACATATCCGTCTGCTTGATGCGGCCGACAATCTCCTGAAAAAGTGCTTCCTGCAGTTCCTCTGTATGTTTTAGAACCGCTTCTTTGTAGGCATTTTCAGCTTTTAAGTACTCTATAACCTTGGGATCGTCTCTCTGATTCAGCCAAAAGTAATTATCCACACGGGTATCTCCATGCATGGTCAGCTCTTTGGCTATTTTCTCAGCTACAGGGGGTTTTATTATTGTCTCCCCCTCTTTTTTGGGTGCGCAGGCAAAACTCAAGCATAATAAAACAAATGCCAGGCTTAAAAAAACTGTTACAATCCATTTTTTCCGGGAAATTTTTCTCATAATGCCCTCCATTTATTATTTTTAATGATATAACTTTTTATCACTGAAACAGCAATAAGTCAAACTTATGTTATCTGGAGTTCCCACATTTTTGACAAAAGAGCGGTAGCAAGAATCAGGTCAATTGATTAAGAAAACCGTGAGCAAGGATGAGTGGGCATGGTTCTTCTCCTTTAAGGAGAAGAGAGCGAAGACTGTATCCGAGCGGATTTTCCACGCTGGGGAAAATCCGCGTGTTTTCGTATCAACTGATCTGATTCTTGCTTAAGGTTCAGAAGCTTAGAAAAATTGGAGGAACTCCTGTAAAAACCAATCCTTGACTATTCACAAATCTGAAATGTAGAATTGAAATCAGGATTAAAAAATGCAGCTTCAGATCAGTATCATTTTAGCGGTAATGGTTTTTGCTTACATAATCGCAAAATGGAAAAAGTTTTCTGTTGAAGTAAGTATGCTGGCAGCCGCTCTTGTAGGCGGCATAGCCGGAGCATTCGCAGCAACCCCGCCCGCTAGCCAGCTTGCCCGCCATCTGGTTGAGGGTGCATTCACCTATCTGGATGTTATCCTTGTTTTTGTAACCGCCACAATTTTCATGGCTATAGTCTCTGAATCGGGCGGCGTAAATTATGTAGTCCGAGGTACGATCAAAATATTTTATAACGTGCGCCTGATCGCCCTTCTAATACTTATGGTCATAATTCTCATCCCCGGAGCTTTAACTGGAGCAGGCAGTGTCTCTCTTCTCGTAGTAGGCGCCCCTGTCGCAATGGCGCTGGGTTACTTGGGAGTTAAAAAGAAAAAAGCAGCAGCGATCCTATTCATTGTAGCCGGGCTGAGCGCAGCAGCTCCCCCAGTCAATATATGGGCTATGATCCTATCCGCAGGTACTGCCATTCCCTATGTAGGATTTGAACTTCCCCTGGGAATCCCGGTGCTGGTACTAGGAACTTTCAGTATCTTGGTACTAGGATGGAAAAAAGAAGAAAATAGTGACAGGGAGACAGCTCTAAAGGAAATGCCGGAGATTCCGGCCAATATGACCTGGTGGAGAGTGATTTTACCATTTGTGGTTTTTTTTGGACTGGTAGCAGCTTCCAGAATATGGCCTTTTGCCTATCCGGTCTTAGGGCTTCCTCTGCAATTTGTATTAGCCGGCCTGACTGCATTACTGGTCAGCCCCATAAAAATAAATATCCTTAAACTATCAAGAGATACAGTTAAAAAGCTGTTACCTTTACTGGCAACCATGATAATCGTAGGAATGCTGCAACAAGTCATGACAGTAACCGGAGTTCGGGGGCTTTTGTCCTTTGCCGTCATCAGTACACCCCTTGTCCTACTGTTTATCCTGCTTGCGATCATCATTCCTTTTTCAGAGGGAGTGTTAACCTACGGTGGAGCTGCTATCATTGGAATCCCTTTGGTCTGGTTCCTGGATTCTATCGGCCTCCATGCCACTATCGCTATCGCCGGGCTAAGCCTGCTCTGGCCTTTGGGCGACGGACTTCCCCCAACAGCTCTTATTGGCAGACTGAGCATTATGGTCTCTGATTATAAAGGCTCTTACTGGGCCTTTCTAAAAAGCACCTGGCTTCCCTGGCTGGTTATCACTGCAGTGGGAATCCTTATGGTGATTTTCAGCGCTCGCCTGGACTTTCTGGTGAAGTGGAGTATGTAATGGAAATAAAGAGGTAATTTATGCCATTTATTATGATCATCTATTACATTATCAGCGCCTATATCCTGGCAATGCTGATATGGAATTTTATTAAAGAGAAAAAAAGCGTCAATGACATGCTGCTTTATTTACTGGTTATGGTCCCCCTTATTTTAAGATTACTGCGAGTTAAGTAACAGGAGAGGATAATGCCAAAGCAATGGAAAATTAAAGTTATTCTGATCCTGATCGTATCTGCACTAGTAATTACCGCTGGAATCCAACTATACAACCACAGGCATTACCGTATGTCCTTGGCCGCCGGCCCCGGCGTAACTAAAGTTACTATGCTCAGTGACTACTGTTCAGGACTAAAAGGAACAATGGCAGACACCCATGTTTTTTTCCTGGAAGGGAAGGAACCTGGGGGGAAGATGCTTATTTTAGCTAATACCCATTCCAATGAACCTGCCTCGCTTCTTGCCGCCCTAATCTTCCTGGAAAACGCAGAATTAGAAAAAGGGACTTTGATAATTATTCCCCAATTTAATAACAGCGCCGGCCGCAATACTCGCCCGGGAGACGGCTATCCGCTTTATTTTGAAATTCAGACCTCATGGGGGGCAAAAAAATTCAGGATGGGAAACCGGGATGCATCTCCTTTGGACCAGTGGCCGGACCCGGATGTTTATGTCCATTATCCTGACAAGCAGTTGCTCTCCTTCCTGGATATCCGCAATACAAATCGGACCTGGCCCGGAAGGCCGAACGGCGCTCTTATGGAAAAGGTCACTTATGCAGCTATGGAGCTGATGAGAACAGAAAAAGTCGATATGGCTGTAGACATCCACGGGGCAGAGACCATGTTTCCGGTAACAAACTGTATTGTAGCTCCTGAAAAGGCAATGCGCATCGCTACTATGACTTCCCTGACGTTAAAAGCACGGGAAGGCTTTGATAACCATGTGGAACCTTCCCCCTCCGGATTCAGGGGGCTTTCCCACCGCGAGATCGGAGATTTTTCAGATACTCTACCTTTCCTGCTGGAGGCTCCCCTGCCTTTCCTGGACCAACCTACCGGGCCCAAGACAGTAAAACTCTTATTGGACGGGAAAGACCCCTTTTTACTGGGGCTGGCAAAAAAAGACAAACTATTCGTTCCTTATGATGAATCCGGCTGGCCTATGGAAAATCGTGTCGGGCAGCACTGTTCTGCTGTTTTGGAATTGCTGCGCCAATTCTCGCGAAAATCTCCTGACCGCTCTATCCAGGTAAAAAACGTACCCCGCTATGCCGGGATTGTTAAAAACGGAGTGGGATATTATTATCACAATCCCGCAAAAGCAGATAAAAAAGATATTTACTTTAATTAACCTGGATTATTCACGAGTCGAGGTTACCGCTGATATAGGATAGGCGGAAAATAGAGAATGAAAAATAGAGAAACTGTGAAATGTGAATTGTAAAATATGAAATGTTATGGTAAAAGATTTGTGTCTAATGAAATTCTGATGTGGCTGAAGCGACATTGAAGATTTAGCCTTCTGATGAGTTTTTCGAGGGAATCCGACGTAGTCGGACGTTGAGCATGTTTGACCCACGGACGGGGGGAGTTGCGCAGACGCCGAGAAAAACAAAGAGGAATGGCGTTAAAAATCTGAAGCGAGCACAAGCCACCTCTGAATTTCATCTGTATCGATAAATTTTTATAAATTTTAAAATCAGGAGGGAAATGTGAAAATTAAAAAATTATTCATTGCATTATTTTTAGTTAGCGTTGCTGTTATCCTGCTTAATTCATTCGGAGATGCTCAGGCGGAATTTTTCCAAAATGATCCCATATTCCCGGCCGACCCGGAAGGATGTACAGTCATAATCGTCGGTAAGGATGCCTCAGTCGATGGCTCAGTTATGTCTACCCACACATGTGACTGCGGTATATGTGACTGGACCTTCCGCTTTGTTCCGGCAGCAGACCACAAATCAGGCTCCGTACGCAAGATCTACCATATATCCCAATATGTAACCTGGCCGCCCTCTAAAGGCTTAAAATGGGAAAAATGCAAGGATGACTATACAGGAACTGATATTCCTCAAGTCTTACATACATGTGCTTATATCCATGGGATGTTCGGTTATATGAACGAAAACCAGGTGGCTATCGGAGAATCGACTATCGGCTGCCGCAGTAAATTGAGAAACACAACACCTTCAGCCCTTATCGATCTGACAACCCTTACCCAACTGGGAATGGAAAGAGCTAAAACCGCCCGTGATGCCATAAAGATCATGGGTTCATTAGCTGAAAAATACGGGTATGGATTTAATGACGGCGGAGAGATGCTGGCTGTATCCGACCCAAAGGAAGTGTGGATCTTTGAGATAATGCCAGTGGGGCCGCTCTGGACGCCTAAAAGTGACAAACCCGGTGCTTTATGGTGTGCCCAGAGAGTACCGGACGATCATGTAAGTGTCTGCCCGAATGAATCAAGAATCGGCGAAATAGACCTTGAAAATCCCGATTATTTTATGGCCTCTGCAAATGTTATATCTCTTGCAGTCAAACACAACTACTATGATCCCGAGAGCGGAGAACCTTTCAGCTGGAAAAAAGCTTATTCTCCCTCCAGCACAAGCGCCAGCTTAAGTGGTGGATCCCGGGCTCGCATGTGGCGTTTCTTCGACCTGGCCGCACCTTCAAAAAATTTCAGCCCTGATACCCTAAATATGGAATTTCCCTTTTCAGTTAAACCGGATAAAAAACTTTCAGTAAAAGATGTAATGAATCTGACCCGTGATAAATACCAGGGTACAGAATTCGACCCGGGAGAAGGACTCAGAGGGGGACCATTCAGCAACCCGAATTATCATCCTAGGCCGGTTAAAGTAGAAGGAGAAACCTATAATACACCCCGCACGATTGGTGTTAACAGGGCAGAATATACTACTATAACTCAGGTAAGGGACTGGCTGCCTAATCCCATAGGCGGCATATTATGGCTGTCATTCGGAGCTCAGGATACAGCCTGCTATATGCCCCTTTATATCGGAATAACTGAAATACCTATGTCTTTTCAGGTGGGTGACCATTGGGAATTTAACCGCAAATCCGCACGCTGGGCCTTTGACTATGTAGATTTCCACACTCAAGTCGCCTACTCCCATGCCATCCAAGATGTAAAAAAAGCCCTGGAAAAATGGGAATCCAGAACAATAGAACGAATCCCGGCCATCGATACTCTTGCCTTCGATCTTTACAAAAAAGATCCAGCTAAAGCAGTGGAGTTTCTTACCGACTTTTCCAACTCTCATGCAAACAGTGTGGTTAATGCCTGGTGGAAACTTGGTGACGACCTTCTTGTCAAATACCGGGGATTAAGCATTTACAATAAAATGACCAGAAAAAAAGCAAACCTTCCCTATCCTGAGTGGTGGCTTAAAGAAATGATCAGATTCCATAATTTAAAACCGAGAGAAAAGAAAAAATAATCCCGGTTAGAGATGAAAAGGAGAATTTATGATATGAAAAAAATAATTAGAACTACCTTTTATACATTGATCATCTGCGGTTTTATTCTTTATCTGGCTTCACCTGTAGGGGCGGAAGAAATCCCCAAAGCAGAGTATCCAATATTGACGACCTCCGCCGGTCAGAGCCCGGATGTAACCACAGTAAACATAGTCTGCGAGGAAGCTGAGATCAAATACGACTACTGCGATGTCCCGGATATCGAAATACTGAGCGCAGGGGTGGGATTAGCCGGAAAAGAATCAGGCGAAGGATTCCATAGCGAAGTCCATTCTGACCTGGAGAAATTTCCCGCCGGCACTCCCTATAAAACCGTGATAATCGCAATCGGCGCCAGTTTAAAAGGCATGGGTGCGTCAGGACTCACAGTTAATGATGAAGTCAACCGACTGAAAAAGATAATCGATTATTGTAAAGAGAATGAAATATTTATTATAGGCGTTCATGTTGGAGGTGTATCTAAAAGAGGGGCCCAGGGCAGCGACAATGAGAAAATGATCGATGCCGTAGCTCCTTTTGCCGACTATATTATTGTAACCAATGACAGCAATAAAGATGGACGTTTCACTGATATTGCCGCTGAAAAAAATATTCCCCTGACTGAGATAGAATTTGCCTTAGATTTAGTCGAAATCCTGCAGCAGGTTTTTACAGAGTAAATTCTTTTGCTGTAATAACAGAAAGGGCGGCTTTGACAACCTGAGTGTCATAAAGCTTGCCTTTATTCTTTGAGATTTCTTCAATAACACTTTCGAGCCCCTTTTCCGAACGATAAGAACGTTTAACGAGGAAAGCTTCGATCGTATCAGCAACTCCCAGGATCCTTGCCTCCAGGATAATTTCTCCTCCTGCACTTCCTTCAGGATAACCAGAGCCATCTAACCTTTCATGATGCTGTATAACGGTTTTTGCTACAGGCCAGGGAAATTCTATATCCTTCAACATTTCATACCCGTTCTCGGGGTGGTCTTTGATGATCATAAGCTCTGCCTCTGTTAACTTCCCGGGCTTACTTAATATTTCTAAGGGGATACCGATCTTTCCCACATCATGGACTAAAGCAGCTATCCTGATGCCTTCGATCCTGTAATCCGCTAGTCCCATTTTTTTTGCAATGGCACAGGCTAGCTTAGCTACACCTTTCTCATGGCCAGCTGCAAATGGATCCCGCAAAGCTACAGCCGAAGCCAGTGCCTGAATCATTCCCTCATAAGAATTTCTCAAATCAACCAGGTTGTTCCACTTTTCTTTTTTGCTGTCCTGCTGCCCAGAAATATTACGAACTGAGACGATAAGAAGAGGCACCTCCTTAAAAGGAATGCTCTTTGCTTGAATCTCTACAGGGATCAAGGCCCCATTTTTCATCTTAGCTGCTGAGTTAAAAGGTTGGGAGCTTCCTTTCGCCAGTTCTTCTCGCACCAAGTCTTTGTCTTTCTCATCAATAAAATCTGTAATCTCTTTTTTTAGAAATTCAGATGGCTTATAACCCAGGATCATAGTCGCCATATGGTTTGTATCAACAATTTCCCCTTTATCGATAAGGAATATCCCTTCAAAACTGGCTTGGGCAAGTCTAGTGTATCTTTCCTCCCTCTGCCGGTTAACCGCATCAAGTCTTTTTCTCTCTAAAAAACCTCCAATAATGTCACTGATAGTTTGCAGCAGAAGAATGTCATTTTCTTTCCACTCCTTAATCTCAGAGATCACACTATAACCCATAAAACCGGCAAGTTTATCTTTAATCCAGACAGGAGCTAATAGATAAGATTTTGCGCCCTGTTTTCCGATGAAATCTTTTTCTGCTTCTGCTTCTTCCGGCATCTCCTCTAAGTCAGTGATACAGACGAGTTCATTATTGTAGAGTTTTTCTTTCCACCAAGAAAAATCATTTACAGAGATATTCTGAAGAGTTTCAATTTGAGGGAGTATATTTTTTGCACACCATTCATGAGAATTGTCGACCTTACTATCGTTTTCATAAAGAAGATAGAGATATGTCCTGTCAACTCCTGATATTTCCCCTAACTGAGCTAGAGCATTATTGATCGCCTCATCTATATCAAAAACACCCACGATCTCGGATAACACTTTACACATGCTTTTTTCCAATACAAGCTTACGGCTCAGGTCATTCTCCTGATTTTTATTGTCACTAATATCCTCGACAATTCCAAAGACTCCATTTATGGAGCCGTCTTTATTAAAAATCGGATTTATATACTGGCGCAGACAAGCTTCTTTACCGGAATTATCATGGAACGTGTGCTCACAAACTGTCTGCTTCAACTCCTCAAGGCATTTCCTTATCTGCTCGGAAACCTCAGTATCAGCAAGGGGAGGTAAGCTCATTGCCTCGGTTTCCAGGACTTCCTCAATAGAGGGAACATTAAACCTTTTAAGCAAAAATGAATTCATATACTTGATCCGCCCTTGAACATCTAAAATATAAACTCCTATCGGGGCATCATCGACTGAATGTCTGTATTGATCCAAATCTCTCCGCAGCTCATTTTCCGCCTGGCTGTGTTTCTGCTCCGATTCTTCCAGTTCAGTGATCCTATTTCGAACTTCATCAAGGTCTTCTAAAAGCCGGGTTTTCCGATTGTTTTCTTCATTCATTTTACTAATTCCCTTTATTTATGCTTTATCGACTTCCAAATAATTCAATCTATGTTAGTTTTTATATTGTGCCAAATCAAAGCCATTTTTATCAATAGCCTTTTGAGATGAATTGAGGGGTGATTTTTTAGGCCATCAACTATTTCCTCTTTCTATTTCCAGATAAAATAATATATACTATTTGCATGAAAAAAATATATGTATGTTTTCTAATTATAATATTTCTACTTGTATTCCAGTCTTTTGCTCAGGACTACAAGTGGTATAAAGGCAACACTCACTGTCATTCTTTGAATTCAGACGGCGATGCATATCCCCGGGAAGTGATAAGATGGTACCGGGATCATGGATACAACTTCCTGGTATTATCAGAGCATAACTTTATCACTGAGATAAATCCTCTGGACACAGACCCAAACGACGATTTCCTTCTTATCCAGGGAGAAGAAGTCACAGATTCCTATGGGGAAATTCCCATTCATCTAAACGCTCTTAATGCCAAAAAATATATCGCGCCTCAGCAGGGAAGTTCAATCACCGAGACTCTGCAGAACAATATCGATGCTATTGTAGCAGCCGGGGCAATCCCGCAGATAAACCACCCTAACTGGAAATGGGCCTTTTCTCACCAAGAAATGTCCCAGCTTACGAATGTTAAATTATTTGAACTTTTTAACGCCTGTCTTGACAGTAATAATTTTTCAGCCGGCGGAAAACCGGGCATGGAAGATATCTGGGATGGGATCCTATCTAAGGGAGTATTGATGTATGGGATTGCCTCAGATGACGCGCATAATTACATCGGAGAGTTCACTCCTTTAAAAGCTAATCCGGGCACAGGCTGGATCATGGTCAAAGCCCAAAAGCTTAGCATAGAAGCCATAATCGAAGCTCTTGAAAAGGGTAATTTTTATGCTACTTTAGGGGTCACTTTAAAAGATATTCAAATAACAGACGAGAAATACATGGTTGAGATAGAACCTTACAAAGATACTGCCTATACAACCACATTTATAGGAAAAGACAGCAAGCTCCTACAAGAAACTTATGGGACTACAGCAGTTTATACATTTAAGGGAGATGAACTTTATGTAAGGGCACGAATATTCGAATCTTCAGGCAGGATTGCCTGTACTCAGCCTGTTTTTCTACAGAAACAATAAAATAGATACGTTTTCGTACTCTAAAACTCAGATAGCAGCAGGATACGCCCCCTGTAAAAATTTATAGCTCATAGAATGAGTATATTTTTCACCCGGACGTAGAATTGTTGATGGAAAAGAAGGTTGATTAGGTGAGTCCGGAAAATGCTGGGTTTCCATACAGAATCCGAAATGTTTTTTATAGACCTTTTCATCCTTCCCGGTAAGAGTTCCATCTAAGAAATTCCCTGTATAAAACTGCAGTCCAGGTTCAGTGGTATAGACTTCCATCGTCCTGCCGCTTTTAGGTTCATAAACACGGGCAGCAAGGCTCATATCCCCCTCTGTGCTATTGAGTACGTAATTAAGGTCATACCCGCCGGTTACTTCTGCAATCCGGGAGCCGATAGTATAAGGATTTATAAAGTCCAGGGGAGTCCCTTTTACATCCTCCAACTCGCCAGTTGGGATAAGCTCCTCATCAGCCGCAGTGTATTTGTCAGCAAAAATTGTAACTTCATGGTTTAATACATCTTCTGAACAGGCAGTCAGGTTAAAATAACTGTGATGCGTAAGATTAACCGGAGTAGCTTTATCGGTTTCAGCCGCATAATAAATTTTCAGCTCATTTTCTTCAGTCAGAGAATATTCCACTGTTACAGAAAGATTTCCAGGATATCCTTCTTCCATATCTTTACTAAGATAGGAAAGCTTTATTCCCACAAGACCTTCTCCCCTGATTTCCTCTGCATCCCAGATAACTTTATCAAAGCCTATATCTCCGCCATGGAGGTGATTATTCCCATCATTGGTGGCAAGCTGGTATTCCCTTCCGTCCAGCCCAAAGTGCCCCTTTGCAATCCTGTTTCCATACCTTCCTATAAGAGCACCAAAATACGGGTGCTCTTCCATATACCCTTGCAAATTATCAAATCCCAACACAATATCCTCAAAATCGCCGTTTCTATCCGGTACGCTTAAAGACGTAACAATCCCTCCCAGGGTGATTATCTTAACTTCCATCCCTTTAGTATTTGAAAGAGTATACAAATAGACATCATCTCCCTGTTTTGTGCCGAATAGTTCTTTATTTATCTCCATTTTTGTTTCACTTTTCTCCTGATTTTCCGGCTCACTGGTGCAGTGATAAGTAATAACAACAGCCAGACATATCAATAAGAACAATAAAATATTTTTTCTCACAATATGCCTCCTTGCGGGTTGTTATTGGTGTTCATAGGTTTTATATCACAGAAAAAAATAGGGAGCAAATTGTCCCGAGTGTCAATTCACAGGTCAATCCAATGTCAAACCAGCCAATTTGACAAAAACACTTTCTAACTTTATATTATTATTATAAGTAAAATATTCTTATTTTTCCTAAAGCAATAATAAAAAATAATTAGGGGAATCTTTTGGTTCTTGTCTTGCCCTTTTAACTTTATTCAATTTAAAGGAGGTATTTTTTGCAAAAAAAAATGACATTAAAGGATGGAACCGAAATAACTATTCGGGAATTAACTCTTGATGACCTGGAAAATCTCATGAAGTTTTTTACTTCACTTCCCTTAAAAGACCAGCAATATCTTCGTATCGATGTCACTAATAAAGAAATCGTAAAAACCAGAATATCTGATGCTTTGCATAAAAAAGATATCAGATTAGCTGTACTCCATAACGACCAGATCATTGCCACTGGGGCTTTAGAGCTCTCTCATGATGACTGGCGGAGAAATCAGGGGGAATTGAGATTGATCGTGGCACATGATTACCAACATAAAGGTATAGGGCTTATGCTAGCACGGGAACTTTATTACCTGGCAGTGGAAAACGGAGTAAAAAAGTTAGTCGTAAAAATGATGAAAAAACAGAAAAGTGCTAGGAACCTTGTAAAAAAATTAGGATTCAGCCATGAAGTCATAATTCCCGACTATGTTACAGACAAGTCCGAAAAACTTCAGGACCTGGTGATTATGACCTGCGATATGAAGGATTTCTGGAAAGAATTGGAACATATTTACCAGGCTTCTGACTGGATGCGCTGCCGGTAAATCTGAGGGATACAGAAAAAAAGCCGGAAAAACAGAGAAAACAAAAACTTCAGATTTATTTCCATCTTATTATTTCACTAACTCTCCATTCGCATTAACTTTAATAATAAGGTAGCGTCCCCTATACGTTTTTGGATTGACATTCTCCAGCCAGACACTTTTCCTGCCGCCCTTGGTCAATACTGTAACTTTAACGTTGACCGACTTAACACCCCTCAAGCCAAAATGGACCGGCATGGCATTCTGGGAATTGTAACCCGAGCCTGTATCGAACATATTCGTCCCAAGAAGTTTCTTTGTTCCCGCTTCATAAAGCCGTACTTCCGAACCTGCATAGGTGTAATGTCCTTTATCATCAAGGACGAGGACTTGAAGCGATTGCTGAGCAAGCTCCTCAGGCAACTCATTACGAAGGAGGTGATGCATCCCGTCGGCAGCTGCTCCGGTCAGCGCCAGGTCGAGGTCGCCATCCTGATCAAAATCAACCCAATGGGCGCCGTGGTCACCGTTATTATCCTTGATTTTTTTGGGAGTGATATTGATAAATCCGTTTTCATGGTTATGAAAAAGATAATCTTCATAGCTCTTGCCCCGGGTAATCGTACCGTTTACATAAAGATCGAGGCGGCCATTATTATCGTAATCGCCCCAGGTTCCGGTATCGTAACAGTTATCAATGGCAAGACCCAGCTCAGGTGCGACATTTTTGAATTTTATTCCATTTATATTTCGATAAAGACCATTAGGACCATAATTCGCCAGGAAAATATCGATATTCCCGTCATTATCATAATCGCCAAGACAAGGACGGACACTACCAAACAGTTCAGATCCAAGGGCCCGTCCCCCTGTTTCTACACCTGCTTCTTTGGCAACATCCACAAATTTTAAACCATCATTCCGGTATAGCCCATTGGCATCCCCATCCATATTTGTGACGTAGCAATCAAGGTCTCCATCCTTATCATAATCAAACCAGGCAGCTCCCACAGTCCTGCGTGAATCGTCTATACCTAATTGTTTTGCCAGATCAATGAATTTGCCATTCCTGTTCTGAAACAAGACATTGGGCTTGTCCCGAAGGCCGACAAAGAGATCCACATCGCCGTCATTGTCAAAATCGATCCAACTGGCCTGCCGGAAACTTCCCGTAAGCTTAACGCCTGTGGATTTGGTTACATCAGTAAAATGTTTTCCTCCTCCATCATTGCGATAGAGCCGGTTCCAGCTTTTTGAGCGGGACACAAATCCTACAAAAAGATCCATATGACCATCGCCGTTGTAATCCCCCCAGGCAGCAGTCCGGGTGACATCGGAATCAGCCAGTCCGACTTGGGCCGCCACATCCTTGAATTTTCCCTTGTCATTCTGATACAATCGATTTGGTTTCTCCCTAAAACCAACAAATAAATCGAGATCACCGTCATTGTCAAAATCAGCAAAAGCATTGGTCAAAGCTCCAGCCTCTTTAAAAAGATCGGGCTGGTGCAGTTTAAATTCAGGATTCCAATCTTTGAAATTTTTGCGGGGGAACTTCTCATCCCGAATAAGGGATAAAGAAAATATTGAAAGAACAGCAAAAAAACCAATAATAATTATTAAACATCGTTTCATGACAAACTCCTTTTGCTGAAAAAAATATAATCCTATTACTATATATAGATCCGCGGGAGTAGAGTATTCATTTTAATAGCAACTTTATACACAGAACTATCTCCCCATTTCGCCACATCTCCGATTGATATTTCATCGCTCTGCTGAGTGCCAAATAAGACAACTTCATCGCCAATTTTTATTCCTTTGGAACCTGTTATATTCACGGTTACATGGTTCGCTGACATATATACAACCATTGGCCACCGCTGTCCCTGTATCAAAACTTCTGCTTTATTTACCCCGTTTTGCGGATACCCATCAAAATAACCCAAAGGCAGTGTAGCCATCAATGTATCTTTTTCAATTTTTTCCCGCCTGTGATAGGCAACGGTTTCTCCCGGGCGCATATTCTTCACATATAATACTCTTGTTTTTAGCGACATTGTGGGTTTGAGTTCAAGGTTAGGTAACTTCTCGAGACCGTAAAGACAATTTCCGGGCCGAACCATATCTAAAAATGAACCGGGGAAATTGGAAACTGCCGCACTGCTTGCAGCATGTCTTATTCCAACTGATATTCCCCTTTTTTTTGCTTCATCGCATATCTTAACAAGCCGTTCCACCTGGATTTTATCAAAATCCAATTGTTCAGTCAGAGTTGTAAATATTCCCTCAATGGCAATTTCCGGCATGGAAGCAACTTTTTCTATAAAAGACATAGCATAATAATAAGGTACTCCGACGCGCCCCAAACCAGTATCTACCTTAATATGAACCTTTGCCCGCTTGTTTAACTTACGCGCTGCCTTAGCAAATATCTCAACTGTTTCAGAAAATACTGACTGAGATATATTTTTTTGTACAATCTGTTCCGCTTCCTGCTGTGAAAAAGAACCAAAGTTTACAATCGTCCCTTTTATTCCATTGTCCCGCAGCAATAACGCTTCCTGTACTTTAACAACAGCAAATTGTTGAATATTCTGTTTTTCAAGAACTTTGGCTGTTCCAATAAGTCCATGCCCATAGGCATTGCATTTTATCACAGCCATAATTGGGCGATTATTTACCCGTTTACGAACTTGGGAGACGTTCCATGCGAGATTTTTGGTATTGATTTCCAGCCAAGGATCAAAAAGCTCGCTGGGAGTGTCCTTATAATCCATACTATTTGGCAGGTGTTTAGAAAAAGTCATACCTATAGGAGCAATACCCGCCGCAGCTAAAAACTTTCTTCTTTCCATAGCAACTCCTCCATTTTTTTTAATATTTTACTAACCTGAGCTATTCATAAAAAAAAATGGCGATGTTTTTTATAATTGTTTTTTTCAATGATATGCAAGATTTTTTCAACAATGATTATTGAAATTTTTTTCTTGTTTTTATTTTTAATTTTAATCGCCATTTTTTTACTCTCGGAGCGAGCCGATCTCACTACATCTGCTTCGTTACAGGGCATTCACGGTGAGGGACCACAGCTTCATACCCTGTGCCTTGCATCTGCAGCAACCTCAACTCGTGAATAATCCAGGCTAAATCAGTTATTGTTTGAAATCCCGGGCGAAATCAGCTTCTGCCGCAATAAAACCGAACGAGGCCCAACTCTTTGTGCTTAGAATTTTCTCAAATATCTCTTTCGCTTTATCCCGCGATCCATTATAGAAATACCAGTTGCCTATACCGTAGGCCACCGCATCGTTCATAATCGAGCTGAACTCAGGATCGGTCAAAAAATCCAGAGGAATTTCCCTCTTATAAAAAAGGCACAACTTGTGATAAGCCATGTTCTCGATGATGTCCATATCTGCATGTATCGGTTCCAGCACTTTATTCGCTTCCTCCTCCCTGCCGAGGCGCCGGAAAATCATATATAACCAGTGCGTTGCAGAGGCAAGATTATCATCGTTTTGAGCAGCCAGAATGTCATTCTGATAGGCTTTCAATGCATTCTCCATATCATTTTTTAGATAATAGGCTAGGCCGAGATGATACCAAATATTTCCATGCAGCGTACTGACGGGTATGTTTCTTGCGTTTGGCCTACCATCCGGTTCAATCTCGTTCTCCTTTCCCTGGATCAGGGTCACAGCATGCTCGAAATCCTGAATCGCGTTATCAAATTCCCGGATGGAAATATAGCGGTGACCGCGGTGACGATACATGCGTGCGTTCTCTGGAAATTTATTTATTCCTTCAGTATAGATTTTGATCGCTTCTCGATATTTTCCCAGATAAGCGGTTCGCCGGCCATACCAGATCAAGGCATCAGCACTGCCGGAATTGCTTTGGTATTCCAGCTTGGCTGAATCGTATTTTTCCAGGTCGCCCTCGGAAGGCTGGGAAGAATACAAAGCTTCGCCCAATAGGGATATTGCCTGATTCCCTTCAGGAAGTGAGGGTGCAGGGTTTTCCTTTTCTGCATTTTTCAGACAAGATGAGAAAATAAACAAAATTCCAAACAGCAAAATCAGTAATTTTTTCATAAAGATCCTTGTCCTTTAATAATTTGCATTTTTTTAGATAAAGGCAATTTGAATTTACCACATATGGAAGGCTAAGCCAAATTCGCGATGAAATACTACAGCTTCATTCATAATAAGGCAATCTAAATAGTCTTATAACAAATAGAATAGTTACATAATGCAGAGTATAGTATATTATGAAAGAAAAAAGTCATCAAACAAATAAAGCAAAATCATATTAAACAGTGAGGAGGAATTATGAAGATTCTAAATAAGCTTATCATTTTTATTCTGGCAGTGCTTTTTCTTATTTCAAACCAAATATTTGCTCAAGATACCGGGCCCTTGAAAACTGTTCTAACCAATTGTTCTGTAATAGATTGTACAGGTGAGGCACCCATGAAAGGCGTAACATTGGTTATTACCGGTAATACTATTACAGAAATAAAACACGGATCCTATCATCAAACTCCTGGAGAAAAGAATGTAAAGGTGTTTGACCTTAAAGGAGCATATGTGCTCCCAGGCTTATGGAATATGCACGTACATCTATCCGATCTGCTTCCGGATCTACACAATATGCTCGGACGCGAACCCACCCTTCCAGCAGCTATTCGAGCGGGCAGAAACGCTATGGATGCACTCAGCAGGGGCTTTACAGGCCTCAGAATAGTGGGGGAACGGGACTATATCGATATCGCTTGGAGAGATGCATTTGACGCGGGTGTTTTTGTCGGACCCCGTCTTTATGCTGCCGGGAAAGTTGTGACTCCTTCCCAAGGAAATCCCTTGGAACCTGACTGGCCTGTTGAGATCTACGCAGATGGACCAGATGAAATACGGAAGGCTGTGCGGGAAAATATAGCAAGAGGAATTGATTTTGTGAAAATTTTTGCTCCTCCTCTCCAAGCTGATGAGATGGCCACAATAATTGAGCTCGCCCATAAACATGGGCTAAAGGTAACTGCCCATTCCGGGGGAGAGAGTGCGCATAGGGCAGTTGTAGCAGGTGTTGACTGCATTGAACATGGAACAATGATATCAGATGAAACTATTCAACTTATGGCTGAAAAGGGCACATTTTTGTGTCCCACAGTTGTGTGTAATCTGAGTGAAGAATATATTCGGGAGCGTGAAGAGAGGCTGGCGAAACTGGGATTCTCTGATGAAAAAGATGTTGTAGAGGGAAGGATATTAGTAGCCTATGCCGATGAGAGACCTCAGAGAGTGGCAGCAAGACACAGGGAGATAATCGTCAAAGCAGCTAATGCAGGGGTAAAGATTCTTAGTGGAAGCGACTCGAATCCGTTGGGAGAACTCGGTATTTTAGAAATTGAGCAACTTGTTTTGTCAGGATTGACCGAAATGCAGGCACTTATCGCTGCCACTAAAAATTGTGCAGAAATATGTGGTGTCCTGGATGAGCTTGGTACCATTGAAAGGGAAAAGATCGCTGATTTAATTGTAGTTGAAGATAATCCCCTGGATAATATATCAAATCTCAGAAAATTAAAAATGGTCTTCAAAGATGGAAAACCAGTCAATCTTCATAAGGACAAAGGACAGGCCAGTTTCTGGGAACTCTACTTTAAATAGGTTTGGAGAATATAATGAAAGAGATAAAATTATTTACAAGACATATAAAAATATGTGTTGTTTTAGGCATATTACTGTCCGAGATACAGATAGGGTTCTCTCAGGAAATACCTCCCTATAAAAATCCTAAACTCGCACTTGAAAAGCGGGTAAATGATCTCCTCTCAAGAATGACAATCGAGGAAAAAGCACATCAATTGGCCTCATTTTTCCCAAACGCGAACGTCCGGCTGGGTATCCCCCATATGCAGGCGGGAGAGGCACTCCACGGCATTTGTTTACCATATACAACTAGTTTTCCCATGGCAATAGCTCTGGCAGGCACATGGGATCCGGATATTATTGAAAAGATGGCAACCATTATTGCCAAAGAAGCCCGGGCACTCGGAGTGCATCATGTCTATTCTCCTATGCTGGGTGTTGCCAGAGATCCACGCTGGGGCAGAACAGAGGAAAGTTACGGGGAGGATCCCTACCTTGTTTCCAGGATCGGCGTTGCATTTATTAAAGGAGTACAAGGCACTGGGGAACAGCGTTTTGATAAAAACCATATTATGGCAACAGCCAAACATTTTATTGCAGATGGCGAACCGATTGCCGGCTTGAATGGATCTGCATTTGATGTTTCGGAACGGAGCCTCCATGAAATACATCTTCCCCCCTTCAAAGCCGCTGTTGAAGAAGCACATGTTGGCAGCATCATGCCCGCCCACCACAGCCTCAATGGTGTTCCCTGTCATGCAAATAAGCATATTATGGACAATATACTCAAGGATACATACGGCTTTGACGGTTTGGTTGTTTCCGACAATAATGATATTTTCAACCTGATGCAATTTATGCGTATTGCAAAGACATGGACTGAAGCTGCCCGGCTTTCCTTAGAAGTGGGGATTGATACAGAATTGGCCTGGGAGCGGTCGTGGGATACCGGGCGAGCATACGGCGCCCCGCTTGTAGAGGGCGTGAAAAATGGTTCTATCCCGGCTGCACTTCTCGATAACGCTGTTAAAAACGTATTGCGAGCCAAGTTTAAACTCGGTTTATTTGATGATGGGATAGATGTTGTTACGTGGCAGGATTATGAGTTGTCCGGAGAAAAGGGCAAAACTGATTACAAAGAAGTGACTTATTCTGATTCAATTCGCGGCCGTGACCTTGGTACTGATTATTTCAGTCAACTCGATCGTCTCACAAATCCCCGAGAAAATGCTGAGAAGATCTTAAACGACCCTGCTCACAATAAAATGGCTCTTAAAGTAGCGCGCAAAGCGATCATTCTCCTAAAAAATGAAAACAATACCCTCCCCCTTAATAAGGCAAAATTGAAGAGAATCGCTGTTATCGGGCCTAATGCAGCTGAAGAACTGCTGGGCGGTTATTCTACCCCTAAAGTCCGTTATTTTATTTCTGTTATTGATGGCATCAGAAACCATGTGGGTAAAAAAACAGAAGTGCTCTATGCAGAAGGTGTAAGTATTGAAGATTTTGAACGAGAAAACATTGATGAAGCTGTGGCAATTGCCCGGAAATCGGATGTGGCAGTTGTCGTTATCGGAGGGAATGAAATCACGTGTAAAGAGAATGAAGACCGGGATGATCTGAGTCTTGTGGGACAACAGCAGGCATTGGTTGAAGCAGTCTATGCCACTGGCACACCCGTCGTTGTTATGCTGCTGCATGGGCGGCCCCTTGCTATTACCTGGATCAAAGACCATGTTCCTGCGATCCTTGACGGCTGGTATTTAGGACAGGAAACCGGAAACGCTACTGCGGATGTCCTGTTCGGTGAAGTCAATCCAGGAGGCAAACTGCCTATGACCGTCCCTAAAAATATCGGTCAGGTACCAAATTATTATAATATGATGCGAACGGGCCGTCCAGGCAGGTATTTTAAGTCAAAAGCAGAGCCGCTATGGCCGTTTGGGCATGGGTTAAGCTACACTTCATTTGTATATTCTAATTTAAAGGTCAAGCCAACTTCTTCCTCTTCTGCAACAGTCTCGGTAGATATAACAAATACAGGAAGCAGAGAGGGTGACGAAGTAGTGCAATTGTACGTTCAGGATGAATACTGCTCTGTTGTCCGCCCCCTAAAGGAGCTTAAGCGATTCAAACGGATATCCCTTAAACCCGGTGAGAAAAAAACTGTATCCTTCACTCTTGGAAAAGATGCTTTCTCATTTTATGATGAAAAGACAAAGGAATGGATAGTGGAGCCAGGGGATTTTAATGTTATGGTAGGAAGCTCTTCAGCGGATATCAGAGTATTAAATAAAGTTAGCCTTGAATAACCTGAATTATTCATAAAAAACTCATGAATAATCCAGGTTAACAAAGAATGGCGTTAGAAATCTAATATGAAACTCTAAAGTCCTGGAACAGGGAGTAAGGGTGATCTCTACTTTTTTCCTATATAAGATTTACTTTTTCAGTTTTGCTTTTCCTGTTCCAGTACTAATATAGACTCTTATAGATTTATTTCCTTTTGTGAAGGATTTCTGCAGGTATTTCTGATCTCCTTCTTCATATTCTTTTTCTTCATCAAACTTAATAGGAGAGTCGATACGGCCTCTTCTGGCATGGCATTTGAACTCAAAATATCCTTCGATGGGTTTTCCTTTCATATTTAATTCAGCATCATTGGTTCCTGAACTGACATTTAGCTCAAAATCCGTTCCTTCTGGAAAAACAACCTCCGCATCGCCTGTTCCAGAGCTAAAATTGCCTTCATCATCTAAGGTAATCCCATCAGCTCTAACATTTCCTGTGCCGCTGGAGGCCTCAAAGTTTCCTTTTGAATTATTAATATCCACATTTCCGGTGCCGGAACTTACCTCAAATTCTCCTTCCGAATCTTTAACATCCACATTTCCGGTGCCCGAGCTTACCTCAAATTCTCCTTCCGAATCTTTAACATCCACATTTCCGGTACCGGAACTTACGTCAAATTCTCCTTTGACATTACTGAGTTCGATCTCCCCTGTTCCTGTGCTTCCCTCTATTTCAAGATTTAATCCATCCACATTAAGAGATCCGGTTGCGGACTCAAAGTCTATCTCTATTTCATCAGGAACAGCCACAGTCCATTTAGAATATCCATTGTTATTTTTGGATTTTCCCCGATATTTCTCTTCTAAAATTAGTCTGCTTCCTTTTATTTCCATTATCGGTTCAAATTTAATTTCAGCTTTGTAAGAGTAAACAAGGTTGACATGAATTCTGCCATCCGTGCTTTTTTTCAACTGACAGTCTCCCAGGACCAGCTTGAACCTGACTTCATCTTTTGCTTCAAAGGACTTATCCAAAGTTTCTTCAGTTGCAGAAAAAAGTGCAGTTGAGACCAGTAAGCAAAGAAAAACTACAGATAACACAATTGTTTTTGTTTTTTTCATTTTCTCTTTCTCCTTTTTAATTTTTTTTTGCATGGTGGATATATACTTTTATTTAAATAGATTGTCGTCTGAAATTGAAATTCAGAACGCCAAAAAAGAAAAAAAGGGACAGGTTGTTATCTTTCTATCGGTGTTTTTTTCTGTATTCTGATGGGGTTAGCCCAGTGAATTTTTTAAACGCAGTGTTAAAAACAGATTTTGAGTAAAATCCTGAATTGTATAAAATATCCAATATTGTACTGTCTTTTTCTTTAGGATCAGACAGCTTATTTTTTGCTTCCTGGATCCTGTATTTATTTATAAAGTCATTGTAGCTCAAATCCATTTTTTCATTGATGATACGGGAAAGGTGGTTGTAATGAATCCTCAGCTTCCCTGCGAGTTTATTCAGAGTGAGGCCGGGATCAAGAAAAAGCTTTTCTTTTTCCATAAGAAAAAGGAGTTTTTGTAAAACCTCTTCCACTCTTTCCGGATCAACAGCCAGTGTTTTGTACTTGTCCTTATGTTTCTTAATTTTCTTCTGTTGTTTCATATACAATAAAAGGCCCATAAGGGAAAAAAGCATTAATCCCAAAAGAATATAAAATATTGGTTTTTGATAGAAAGGAAAGAGGATCTCAAACTCAAAAACGGCATCTTTTTCACTCCAGATCCTATTGTTGCTGAATGCTTTGACTATGAATCGGTATTTCCCCGGGTCAAGATTTACGTATCGGGTAAAACGTTCTAAGCCAAAAGGCATATTTACAAATTTATTGTCATAGCCTTCCAGTTTGTACTGAAAGTGCAGCTTCTCCGGTGCCGAAAAATCAAGCGCTGTGAAAAAAAACTCAATAATCTCACTTTTAGGCAAAAGTCCCGAGTCTTTTTTGCCCTGTATTGAAATATTGTCTAAGCGAATATCAGTAATGAAAACTTCGGGAGAGGTTGTTCTTACAGGAATGTTTTCAGGGTATAAAATGGCCACTCCATTTCCTGTGGGATAAAGAAGTCTACCTGATGCTGTTTTCCATCCTGATGGCTGGCCCTCTCCTATACACTGGGAACTAAACATCCCATCTGTTTCATCAAAAAATGTTGCAAAGATATGAATGGCATATCCGCTTGTGTCTTCTTTGATTCCTTTCGGATTTATATAAAAAACTCCTTTGTTTGAACTCATCCACAGATTCCCATTATTGTCCTCTATTATTGAAAAAATATAATTATCCCTTAATCCTTCCTCAGTTGTGAAAGATAAAATTTTTCCCTCATCCAGCCGCTTCAGACCGCTTCCATTTGTTCCGACCCAGAGAACTCCATTTTTGTTCTGGAAAAGAGCTGCAACATCAAGAGAGGATTCTGTATCCGAAATATTCATTGTTTTCATTGTTTTTCCGGATACTTGGAAAAGCCCTTCATTTGTCCCTACATATAAAAATCCATTAATGCTTTCCAGTAAGACCTGGATAGAACAATTTAAAATTCCCTTAGGTTTATTAACGATCTCGATCTTTCCGTCTTTGAATCTGTTAAGCCCTTTGTCTGTTCCTATCCAGACCACTCCGTCTTTATCCTGAAGAAATGCATTAACCTTATTTGAATACAAGCCGTTATTAGATTTTAATTGGGTGATCCGGCCATTCTGAAGAATACTGATCCCTCTATCCTCAGTCCCGATCCAAATACCGCCCTTTCTATCCTCCAACAGAACCCGCACTTTATTTGAAGATATACCTGATCTTATATTGAAAGTTTTTTTTATTTGAGTATCTTTAAATTTGCAAAGGCCACTGTTTCTTGTCCCCACCCAGACAAAACCTTTGCTGTCCTCCATCACTGTATAGACGGTATTCTCAGGAAGTCCATTTTCTCTGGAGATGTTTTTGACCTGAGGCTTCTTTAATTGAACCAAGCCGCCTTTATCGGTTCCGATCCAGATGTTATTATCCCTATCAATCAGAAGGCACCTTATATAATTATCCGGGAGGCCCTTTTCTGCAGATAGCTCTGACTTTAAGCCGGCAAATATTCTTTTCAAACCGTCTGACATAGTCCCCACCCAAAGGGATCTCTCGCTATCTTCAAAAATTGATGTTATGGGTGTATAATGTGTTCCTGGCACTGACCGGATGATCCATTCATTTTCCTTTAAAAAATAAAGACCCGCCATTGTGCCGATCCAGATATTCCCCAAGTGATCAGCTGTTAATGATAAAACCGAGATATTCGAGAGCCCTTCATTGTAGCCAACGGTTGTAAAAACGTTTTCGAAGTAAAATGCTAGGCCACCCTGTAGGGAGCCGATCCATAGATTACCCGAATTATCTATTGTCAGATCAGTAATGATATTATCGTACAGCCCATTCTTGGTTGTAAAAACTTGGACAATAATATCAATTTTCAGTTGATTCAGGCCGTAGTCCGTTCCTATCCAGAGATTGCCTTTCCAATCTTCAATTATTACCCGGATATTGGGATTGGACAAGCCCTCCTCTGTATTGTAATTTTTCCAGTTTCCATCCCTGTAAGAGTATAAACCTCCACCATCGGTGCCTATCCAGAGGACTTGGTTTGAATCCTCGAATAAACACATAATTCTATTATTTTGTAAGGGAGAGTTTTCTTTTAAAAAAGTCTTAAATTTTATTCCGTCAAATCTGGCCAAGCCTGCTGTTGTCCCAATCCAGATATAGCCGTCATAAGTCTGCTCTAAGGATGTGATCGTATTTTGAGGAAGCCCGGATTGAATAACCCATGTACGGAGGACATATTTTTCAAGATCTAAGGGAGTGTCATAAGCTGAAAGAACAGGTGTAAAAAGTAAAAGCACAAGGGATAAGTAAATATATTCAGTTATCCGTATTTTTGTAAAGATCATTATTCAAAATTATAACATATCAATTTTTCACAAGGAATCGATTGTTATTTTTAAAACAATAGTAAATCGATCTATTTCTTGCGGATTTTTAATTGACTGGATTTGTTTTTTATTTGTATTATGGGTGATGTAGACTCAGAGAGTGGAAGATGTGATACTAATGAAATTCTGATGTGGCTGAAGCGAGCACAACATTTTTTATGAATAATTCAGGGAACCTGGATAATTCACGAGTCGAGGTTGCTGCAGATGCGAGGCACAGGGTGCGAAGCTGTGGTCCTTCACCGCGAGTACCCTGTAACGAAGCAGATGCGGTGAGATCGGCTCGCCTGAAAGGTAAGAAATGTCGATTATAAGTAAATATTACACCGAAAACGAAGTGATCAATTGAATCACTTTAGGAATCAGTGTAAAATATTAATTTAGCAAAATATATCATTCATATCGACATTTCTTATGAATTATCCAGGGAAATGAAAAAACTTGAAACTTTATTAAACCAGCATAAAGACCCTGAACAAGCAAAAAACCTGCAAAGGTTCTTCAAAACCGGGAAAGGGGAATATGGCGAAGGGGATATCTTCCTGGGGATCAAAGTCCCGGTATTAAGAAAAATCGCCAAACAGGGCAAAGGTTTATCCATCAAAAATATTCAAACCCTGTTGGATACAGAAATCCACGAAAAAAGATTTATTGGTCTTTTGATATTGCAGGATAAATACAATAAAGCTGATGACGAAAAAAGCAAAAAGCAGTTATTCGATTTCTTTTTAAAAAATTACAAAAGGATCAACAACTGGGATCTGGTTGATATTTTTGCTCCCAAAATCGTAGGTCATTATTTACTTGATAAAGCTGATAAAAGAAAAATTCTCTATGAATTAGCAAATTCAAGCAATCTCTGGAAAAAAAGGATCGCTATCCTTTCAACTTTAACTTTTATCCGTAATAATGATTTTAAAGACTGCTTAAAGATCTCAAAAATACTCCTTAATGATCAACATGACCTTATCCACAAAGCTGTGGGATGGATGCTTCGAGAGGTCGGAAAAAGAGACCAAAAGGTGGAAGAAGATTTTTTGAAAAAACACTACCAAAAAATGCCCCGGACAATGCTGAGATACGCCATAGAAAAATTCGAGGGGAAAAAAAGAAAACAATATTTAAAGGGATTAATATAACTTGAACTATTCATAAAAGATATTTGAGTTAAAGCAATAAAGAATTAGACACAGATTTTCACGGATAAGAGTAAGAAGCTTTATCCGTTTCCTATCCGCGTAAATCCGTGTCTAAAGCTTTATCACGTAGAGAATTCAATATTAGTGGCGGACTTTAGCTGGAACCCAGTTTTCGAGGAATTTTTTTCCTCCTTCGCTTTCATCGACTAAAGCCTGAAAAATAGCCCGCATATGCTCATATGGCAGGGTTCCTATTATCATGCGGCCATTTATTATCATAGTCGGGGTTGAGCGTATTCCATAAGCATAAACATCTGAGGTCTTATCATATTCAATTCCTGTTTGGACGATCGTAGAGACCATATCCTTAGTAGCAGGGTCGGTTAGAGCATCCTCTACCCCATATCTTACAGCCAATTCCCGCCGCCATTCCGGGTCACGAGCAGCATTAAAATTGGCAAAGAGTTCATCATGGATGGCTACAAACTTAGAGGGGTCATAAGCTGCTATATAGGCAAGCTCACAGGCGCCGGGGTGAAGATCTTTGTCTACAACAGTATTACAACCTGCCTCAAGTGGGAAAAATTGAAATGCAATATTGATCTTTCCAGCAAATTCCTCTTTTAGTTTATTTAACTGCTGGGTAAGAAAGAGACAGTCCGGACAGAGAAAATCTGAAAACTCAATCACCCGGATAGGCGCATCTTCGAAATATCCGGTAGACTTTACTGTCCAAAAAGGCGAGAGGAAACTTGGGTTATTAACTACAGGAAGCTCATAAAACTGCTTCACAATTTTATTAGCTACACTTTCCCGGACTTTTTCTTTTGCGGTATGATAATTTATCATCCCATAAGCACCGATTAGGGTTATACAGGCAAAAGTGATAAGCATTTTTATAGATGGCCGGAAAAAACGGCTTGGAAATCTTTTCTCGCCCTTTCCGATTCCGTAACGCCAGAATAAAATAAAGCTTACGATGGAAAATATATAATATCCACTGCACAGCAAGCATAAACTATGCAACACAAATACAGCATAAAAGAAAAGACTCAAAACTCCCAATACATTTACAAGGGCTATAAAAGTATTAGTACGCTCAAATCTATCTGACGGGAAAAGAGCTCCTAGTGCTACCAGCCCGCCGATAATTAAGCCGAAATACCCAATGGGAATACCCTTCACCTGGGATATCACAGAAAATGCGGAGCTGTCACAGTTTAAAAAAGTACTTATATCACAAAAAGATCCTTCAAAAATGGATTCAGGGAAATTGGCGAGGAAATAATGATTTATGGTCAGCAGTGACGCAGCCATCATGCCGATACCTGAGAAAAAACTCAGCACCCGCATCCAGTATCTTTCGTTTAAAGTCGCTTTCTTTTTCATGGGCTCATTTTCCAAAATACTTGTCAGTTTTTATAAAATTGAATTATTCATAAAAGATGAAATTCGATTGTGGCTTGTGCTCGCTTCAGATTTTTAACGCCATTCTTCTTCGCTTTTCTCGGCTTCTGCGTAACTCCCCCCGTCCGTGGGTCAAACATACTCGAAGCCCGGCTACGCCGGATTCCCTCGAAAAGCCTCATCAGAAGGCTAAATCTTCAATGCGCTTTAGCCACATCAGAATTTCATTAACTGTATATCACACTCTTTCGGTAGAGTCCACAGCTTCATCCTATGCGCCTTACATATACAACAATCTCGACCGGCTTGGAGAATAAAAAGTACCGCTGATAAAATTAGTTTTTTTTAATACAACATCCTCTATTTTTATAAATAATTCAAGCTGCGAGCTTGCCTGGATACGGGAAAATCCCATAGAAAACCATTTTTTGCTAAAAGCGCGGTAAAAAGAATCAGGTCAACTTGCCTGGATTATTCACGAGTCGAGGTTGCCGTAGATGCAAGGCACAATGGATGCAGCTGTGATCCTTCACCGCAAATCCATTGTAACGAAGCAGATGAGGT
>Ga0114922_10000349_pt1 | contig 44912 bp, 47 predicted proteins | sample AartaG_FD_100975 | JGI IMG/M metagenome (GOLD analysis project Ga0114922, IMG submission 100975) | Deep subsurface microbial communities from Aarhus Bay to uncover new lineages of life (NeLLi) - Aarhus_00045 metaG | ecosystem: Environmental > Aquatic > Marine > Oceanic > Sediment | place... | reverse complement strand
CCTCAATCGTCCCTACGGGACTCGGTTTTCTCGGTTTCGCACGAACCCCAGCACTGCGTGCTGGGCTAAGCTCACTTCGTCCCTACGGGACGGCACGACAGCCCCCGCCGATTCTGTCACGGAACCTGCCTTCACCCCCTCCGAGAGTAGACGGCCGTCGATACTGGACTTGTCCCCCTTTCTTCTTCCGGGCGCGCTCGGGTCGGCTATTCGCACCTGTAGTCTTTTTGGGCCTGCGCCCCGCAGCCCCAGGTGGCGGTGGCCGTCCCCTCGCCGAGCGGTAGATTCTTGAATTTGGCCTTGCCCTTGCCTTTAGGGTTGAGGTTGCCCTCCACGCTTTGGCCGCTGGTCAGTTCCACGCGAAAGCTGTCGCGCTGCGACCCGTATTTAAGCTTAACGGTCAGTTTGCCGGCCCCGCGGCGATCTTTGCACTTGGCCTTGCTGATCTCTTCGTTGCCGGTGCACTCCTCGCATTCGTCGGGGATGCCGTTGTGGTTGTTGTCCTTGCTGGTTCCCCGCGCGATGTCGTCACCGTCATGGACGCCGTTTTCGTTACAGTCGATCTCCAGCCGCATGAAGTAGATGTCCTGCTCGCCGTTGAAGGTCGCGCAGTAAGTGAGCAGGACCCCCACTTCATTCGAGACCATATCGTTATAGTCGCCCATCTTGTTCTGCCTCGGGAAACCGAGATGGCTGTTAAAGACCTTCGTGATCGGGATATTGTAGGACCAGGTTTCGCCCGCATCGGTGGAGTAGGCGTAGTACAGCTCGGAGAGCTTCACGTCGTGCGGGTTGTCTCTGGTGTCGTCCCAGACGGCGTCGATGCGGCCGCTGTCGGCCACCGACATGGTGCCAAACCACTGCCATGTGTTGCTACCAGGCGGATCGTCGTTGACCCGAACCGGGTCGGAGAAGCTCAGGCCGCGGTCGGTGCTGCGAATGAAGTTTACGTCCAGCGGATCGGGCCCCGGCGGGTCGACGGAGGAGAGCATGTAGACATTGCCGCGCGATGGCCCGTCGGAGTGGTCCGTGACCGTCCACACCTGACCCAGCAGGCCGACGGGGTTGGGGGTGCCGGAGCCGCCGTGGCTGCGGGTAGAGCCGCCGAGGTCGACGTAGTTAACGAACTGGAAGCTTGGCATCACGCCGGGATTCTGAGCGTTGTCGGTGCGGGAGATGAGGTGCGTGCTCTGATTGAGCACCGTTCCACCCAGGTAGAGGGAACCGTCCGTACCGACATCCATGGTGCCCCATTTCATGCTCGGTTTGGGCACGGCCCACGGCCCCTGAAACGACAGGCCGGCGTCGATGGAGCGGGTGAAATCGTTAGGGGGGCAGCAGGAAAACTGCACGTTCCAGATCTGATAGACGTGGCCGTCACCCATCCCGCCGGTCGCGTCGACGGAGATCCACTGTTTATCGCCGCCGAACGCGGGGACGGGATCGGACCAGGTGACGCCCCCGTCGGTCGACTTGAAGACCTCGACGGACCGCAGCGCCCGCGTGCTCAGGCTGGAGTAGTAGAAATTGCCGAATGCGTCGGAGCGCAGGACCGGGTCGGTGCGGAACATGCCGGGGTCGAGGACGCCCAGGTTGACCCATGACTCCCCCCCGTCGCGACTGTAGGCAATGCCGGCCTCGCGAAAGTCGGAGTTGATGGAGGCGAACTGCCGCCAGCCGATGGCCATCTTGTTCGGATCGTTCGGGTCGACGGCGATGGACGACTCGTTGGCCGCGTCGCCGACGATGTTCTTCCCCCGGTTGTTGGTGTTGACCTGAATACTCTCGAACGGGCCTCGGACCCACACGCGCGCGGCAGAGGTGCGTGGCGGTCCGGTCGGAGGCATCGGCGGCAGCGGCGGTCCTACCGTGGCGTCGTGGGGCACCGTGGGGACTTCATCCGCAACCGGATAGGAAACAGGCCGTTGTTCCTCCGACTGCGGCGCTGCTTTGTCCTCGATCGCCGGTTGAGTTGGAACGTCCTCCCCGGCCACCGCGGCCCCTGCGACCATAACCGGCAAAAACCCCACCACGACCAGCGGCCACGCCGCCTGCAACAAGTTACTGAAAAACTTCACGACAATCCCTCCGTGATAAAGAAGATGCCGCCGTCCGGCCACGCGGGCGCGACACGGCCCTGAGTGGCCGGACGACTTGACTCAAGCCGGTTACCCTGGGGCGCCACGGCCGTGGCGGCCGTGTTACATCGTGCCACGGCTACAAACACGGCTCATCCCGGCGCACTACGGTAGCATCCAAGCTCGCGACAGTGTCCTATGGCCCGGCTACGCCGCCGACACTGCCGGTTCCTTACCGCCATTTTAACGATTATCGCTCGGAAACCCAAATCCCGGGCAACGGCACGCTGAACGGCGACGGCATCACCGCCGGAACGAGCAAAGCAGGCTCGATCGGCCCTGGCTCGAAAGTCAGGCGCGATTCTTGGAGCGCGTCCTCCTGTCCGGCCGGCGGGAGTTCCATCCGGCGGTGGGTTTCTGTATAATGCGATTCGACCCGGCTCACCGGAGCCGTGGAGCAAAGACGGTTGGTCACAGATCACAGAACTGGGGAGCAAGCGATGCGACAAGGCAAGATGACGGTTATTCTCGGCGCGGTGCTGACGGCTGCGGTGTTCGTTTCCACTGCCGCGGCTCAGAAAACCACGGTGTACAACAACTTCGGGCCCGGGCATGAAGGCTGGGACTACAACTGGGGCCTGGGATGGACCGTGGCTGGACCGAACGTCCCCAGCCAGTACGGCGTCGAGCAGGCGATGGGTTTCACCTCGACGGCCGACGGTGTTGTGTCCGATATCTGGGTGGCGATGTGGTACGTGCCTCTGGACCCCCAGCCCGACGAGGTCACGGTGAAGCTGGCCCGCAACCCCAACGGGCAGCCGCCCAGGCCTGAAGACGTGATGGAGGAGTGGGTCATCACGGAGTTCGAGCCATGGACCCACTGGAGCCCCCCGCGCCATCTTGTGGGAAGTGGGGTTTCCAACCTGGAGGAAGGCGCTGACTACTGGTTGTGGGCGGAAGGCGGTGATACCACCTGGTGCGGTTGGTGCTTGAACATCGACCCCCACCTGACTTGTCCCCACACCCTGCGCCGGGAGGGCGAACCCTGGCTGCCGATCGGGAACGAAACGGCCAGCGCGTTTCGTGTGGATGTCTTTGACGAAGTCATCTTGTGCGAAATGGTCAAGAAGGCGAAGTTCAAGTGCAACGCGGGCAAACTCAGGATCAAGGTGAGGTTCCGCGATGACCGCTACGACGGCCGAATCATCACCGTCGGTTACACCACCGGCTCCACGAGAATCACCATCAATGGCAGAAAGGCCAAGGACAAGGTCAAGAGGTTGGTTGGCAGCATCCTGGTCAGCCTCGACGACCCGGACTGCCCCGAGTTCGACAAGGAGCTGAACTGCGATTAGCCGCTGAATATGGACAATGTTGCAGTATGGTAGGGTGCATCTTGATGCACCCTTTTTCTCATGACAGGCGGTTCTCCATTTCACGCTGAACCACTACAAGGACTCATGATAACAAGCGTGCGACGGCTCCGCTTCTGGTAGGAGTAAAAGCCGCATGACAAAGGGAACAGGCCCCACCTACAACTTTATGAAGAAGTGCTTTCTAATTACTTCGACTGCGGCGTAGAGACAATCGGGAGCTACGTCTACATAGTGACGCCAAGAGTCGTTCGGCTTCTGTCCAAGCAAGTATTGGACCGCCGGGTTTGCGTTGGGGACATCAGCGGCAAGAATCAAAGGTCCCGGCGTTTTTCGCAGACCGGTGAAGGTGGCGGGGATGCGATGTCCGGTTTCCTGCTCGACCCTATCCCGCAATATGTCCCAATGTTTGCCGATGCTGTCGGTCGACCCTTGCCAGGGCGTTCCATGCCATGTTATGAAAATCTCGTCCCTTTCGCTCTTACTCTCCGCTCGCCATTCTTTCAAGGCTGCGATCGTCTCCTCGGCCAGCGGAGTTATCCTTTTGTGTCCTGTCCTGGGCCGAGGATACTTCATTAGCTTGTTGTCCCAGTCGATAGCCGACCAGGGGATCATCATATCAGAGTTTCTCAATGCGCAGTTCAGCCCGAGCATCAGCAAGGCTCGCCATTGAGTATCGGCAACGTCCAACATTTTCCGGAATTCTCTCGGCGTGACGGGGACGTGCTTACCGTGGACAATCGCCCTCTTCGCCTCGAGTATTTTCAAGAGACCATCATCACCGAATAGACCCTTTGCCCAAGCCGCTTCGGGGTAACGTCTTTTCGCTCGTCTCATCGCTGCAATGACGGCTGCATATCGTTTATTGGCCCAAGTACCCGGGTTCGTTATTGGGTTCTTTTGCTGGGATGCCTTCCGTTTGGCGATCTGTTGAACGTGATAGCGGTAATCTCGAAAGATGCCTCCCGTCAGCTCATCGACATGAGCATCAGGGCCGACGAATTCGACAAATTCAGCATAGTATCGTTCATGTTCGTTGTGATACTTACGGACGGATGGTGTGACGAAATCGAGCCACGTATAGCCGTTGCGGTTCTTCTTTGCCCTCCCGCTTGCGTTGGCGGTGTCGGCTTTGTGTTTCGCATCTTGGATGTCGCATCTTTCTCTAACATACAAGGCGCGGTAGAACTCGCCGACTTCGGCAATCGTCAATCGTTGGCCGCCCGGGTTGTCGCAGCGATGGACGGGTTGGAGCCGGTCATAGACCGTAGGGTTGGTCTTGGAGACTCCGGTTGCCGGCGTTTCGTGTCGGTCGGCCTTGGGCATGGCTGGCCGCCGTCGAGGATTGATCTGTCGGCGACGATCACGCTCGAGAATCTCGGGGTGGGCGTCCGGAGTCTCAGTGTCGATCCCAAGGGACACAAGACGATCTGTCGCTTGCTCGAATGGTTCAGGGACCAACCGCGTGGGCATGCGGTCGATCTCAGCGCGCCGACGTTTAGCCAGGGCGAGCCCTCGGGCGGTCTTGGGAAAGTATTCCGATCGGACCTTGCCGTTCTGCCGATACTGAATACGATAGCGCCGAGACGCCTTGTGAAAGGCGACCCCGTGAACGTACTTACTACCCCCCTCGGGGAGCGGTATGGGTTTCTTGCGTCTTGAGTGCTTGGACATGGTCTGTGCTCTTGTTGAGCGTTTTGCCGATTGTCAAACGACGGTCGGCCGGTGCATCTTACCATGGTGTTTCTTGTAGGTAAAGGCGTAGGTAGAAACCCTTGGGCGTGTACCCAAGTGGCCAAAGGGGACGGGCTGTAAACCCGTTGGCATTGCCTTCGGAGGTTCGAATCCTCCCGCGCCCAATTCATCTGGCTGAGCGATCCGTCATGCGCATCCGCGACCGACTGGACGAAGGCAGATCGGCGCTTTCCTTCGAGTTCTTCCCGCCCAAGGATGACATCGGGTTTTGGGACTTGTACCGCACCATCGAGTCGCTGCGCCCGTTGGTGCCGGACTACGTCGCGGTGACCTACGGCGCGGGCGGGACCACACGCCGCAAGACGGTGGAACTGGTGTCGAGGATCAAGGGCGACATCGGCCTGGAGGCGATGGCCCACATAACGTGCGTCGGGGCGACGCGCGACCAGATCGCATCCGTGCTCGATGAGTTCACCGGGAGGGGCATCGAGAACGTTCTGGCCCTGCGCGGCGACCCGCCGGAGGATAAAATCGAGTTCACCCCGACCGAGGGCGGATTCGCCCACGCGAGCGAACTTGTCGAGTTCATCCGGGATCGATACGGTTTCTGCATCGGCGCCGCCTGCCACCCGGAAGGCCACCCACAGGCCCGCGACCTCCAAACCGACCTGGACAATCTCAAACGCAAGGTGGACGCGGGCGTGGACTTCTTGATCACGCAGTTGTTCTTCGACAACCACGACTTCCTTGCCTTTCGCCGGAGAGCGGAACAAGCCGGGATCGACGTGCCGATCGTCGCCGGGATCATGCCCATTCTGAGCGTCAAGCAGATTAGGCGATTTACGCAAGTCTGCGGGGCGAAGATTCCGGACGATCTTGCTCGCAAGATCGAGGCCGTTGAGGACGACGTGGAGGCCGTGCGGCACATCGGGATGTTTCACGCTACGCAGCAGTGTCTGGACTTGCTGGAGAATTCGGTGTCCGGCATCCACCTCTATACGCTTAACCGCTCAACCGCCACGCGCGCGATCTACCAGTACATCAGGACGGAACCGGCCCCGTATCCAACCAGGGCTGTCGTGGAGGCCACGCGCTGAGCTCGACTCTTGCCGTTCTGGGCGACCCCGGAGCAGTAGTTCTTCCTACGGCTACGGCGGGAAAGCTCGCGGGAGTCAGCAATGCCGCGTCATTCAAACCCCCCAACGTGGGATCGGGATAGGGTCGGGCCGCGAGGCCCGCCCCTATCCCGATCCGTGGGTGTAGCGCCCAGGATATCCGACGAAAAGTCTGATAGAATTGTCATCACTTCAGGAATTGCCGCTGGGTCTGGAAGTCAGGGCGGACATGAACGCGCCGGACGGTCAAAGCATGAACCTCGTGTTGGAAGCAGTCGCCGGGCCTACATCCGTCTCGTTACCGCTGGTGGGACCCGAGCCGGTGACCATCGGCCGCCGCTCGGCCCATAAGCTCAAGCTCTTTGATCCATCCGTCTCTCGCGACCACGCCAGGCTCACCTGCCGCACAACCACGCGCGACGACGAGCACGGCGCGGAACAATGGCTGCTAAGCGACACCGGCAGCACCCACGGGACCAGACTCAACGGCGTTCGCCTTGCCTGCGGACGCCAGTATCCCATTCGAGCCGGTGACCTGTTGGCCGTTGGTCCGTGGACCTTGCTGGTGGTGGACCCGTCAGCGCCAAAGCCGTCGCGAACCACCCTGGCCACGCGGGACGACGCGGGTTTTGAACAAACGATCGTCTCGCGACTCGACGCGCGTGAGACAGAATCGCTGGCTCAGCAGCGCCTGGAATTATTGCTGAAGTGTTCGGAACTGATCTACTCCGCCCCGGACGAAGCCTCCCTGGCGCAGGCCGTGCTCGACGCCGCCGTATCGGGCACCGGGTATGTCAATGCCGCCGTGCTCCGGCCTGTCACCGACGATCAGCATGTCGAGGTCGTCGCCCATCGGGGGGAGGTCTTGGGGCTGGGGGCGGCGGTCCAACTGAGTCGATCGCTGATCCGAGAAGCAGCGTCCGGTGTCCCCGCGCGTCTTCAGAGGCAGGCAAGCGTCAGTCCCGACGCAGCCAGCATTGTTGATCTTAGGATTGACGAAGCCCTTTGCGTGCCGATCAAGCTTGAATCGACCTTGTCCGGCTTTTTGTACCTCGACAACCGAGCCGGCGTAGCCGGGTCCACGCCGGCAGCTCCGGACGCCGGTGCGTTCGCCACCGGGCTGGCTCGACTGGCGGCTCTTGCCCTGGCCAATCTGATGCGGCTTGACATCGAACGCCGCCAGGAACGCATCGAGGTTGAGCTTCAGGCCGCCGCCGAGGCTCAGCGCATGTTATTGCCTTCTCGGCGCGGCTCGCACGTGTGCTTCACATATATCGGTGAGAGTAGGCCGGGGCGGTACGTAGGCGGTGATTTCTTTGACATTGTCCCGTTTGAGCACGGGCGGTTGGCGGTGGCTCTGGGCGACGTTGCAGGCTCGGGCATATCCGCCTCGCTGCTGGTGACTGCCTCCCAGGGGTTCCTTCACGCCGGGCTTGAACAGCACGGCGACCCCGCGCGGGCGGTGACTCAGCTAAATCACTTCTTCCACTCGCGGTGTCAGGACAACAGCTTCATGTCCTTGTGGGTTGGTGTGTATGACGCCGACGCAAGAACACTCTCTTACGTCGATGCAGGACATGGTTACGCCTACTTGTATGAACCGGATCGCTCCGTCCGGACGCTCGCTGAGGGAGACAATCTGGTAATCGGAGTGCTGCCGGACTACGTTTTCAAGCCGGTAACCATCCCCCTGCCCGCAGGGGGAAGGACGCTGGTCGTCAGCGACGGCATCATCGAACAGCGCGGAGCCGTGGCTCAACCTTCCGACACCGTCATGGGAGACCACACCATTGCCCGGTACGACACGCCAAGCCCGCAACGGTCCACTCTGGTGGGCACGTTCCGCTCGTTCGGGGTGGAGGGCCTTCACGAGTGCATACAAAACACAGAAGACGGTGAGGACGAAATCGCCGCTCTGCTGGCTGCGTTGCAGCACTTCGCCGCAAGCCCCGCCCTGTCCGACGACACCACGGCTGTGCTGGTCCGCTGGGATGACCGTCGAGCTACCTGAATAACCGCGGCACCATGGATGTAAGGTCATCCGGTCAGGTCGGCCACGGCCTTGGCGTGCTCTTTGATCTGCTCCGATTGCCCGGAGACGAACGTGGCGAAATCCTTGATCAGCAGGCCCGGACGGGTTGTGAATTGTCTCATGGCATCCGGCTATCCCAGGGGCAGATGGCCCTTGAAAAGGACCCGGTCGAAGCAGGAAATCGTCCCGGGGATGTCGAAGTAGGAAATCGTGCCGGTGATGCGGTTCTGGTGCTTATCGACAAAGCGTTGCACGGCGTGCTCCTCTCCACGTCAGTGTGAGAACTACCATGATCAGCGAAGAACGCCGTCTTTTGAATCAGAACATAAGAACAAACCAGCCCGTTTTTGGTTGCGGCCAAAAACTGCCTTGGGTAATGGAAGTCCAACACGCAATCCACAATCCCCAATCCGCAATCCCCAATCCCCAATCGATCACCTTCGCCTGGTCCACTCGCTGCCGGTATATTTGATCAGCAGCGCTTCGGCTTCGGCCAATTCCTCCTCGGTCCATTCGCCCGTCTCGAATCTCTGCCCGGTGAGCCGCTCCAGCGCTTCGATGAAATCGCCACGAAGTCGCTCAATGCTGCGATCGGCGTCGGCGTCGATGGCCGCGGTCGGCTGCTGCTCGAATCGACTGCCCAGGATTATGCTGCCGTGTTGGAGCACGCCCTCTTGCGTGCGCCGCTGGGCGCTGCCGGCGATTTTGTCATTGCCCACCAGCACGTCGAGGCTATGCCGCCGGGCGAAACAGAAGAACGGCCCCCTACCCGCGCCCGAGCCGTCGCTTTCGCACCCGCGCGACGCCTCCACGCCGTAGTTCTTCAGACATTCTATGACCGCGTCGTGGGCCAGTTCATATAACACATTCGGTCCGGCGCATAGCAGAACATGACCCAGCGGCAAGGCGAACGAATAGGTCAACTCCAGGTCGTGCAGGATCGCCCCGCCCCCGGTGGTGCGGCGGACCACCGGCAGCCGGTCCAACGGCGGGCCAAGCGATTCGAGTTCCGCGAAACGCTGGAAGTATCCCAGCGAAACAGTCGGCGTGATCCAACGATACAGACGCAACGTGGTCGGGGACTGCCCCCTGCCGACGCAAGTCAACAACGACTCGTCACGGGCCATGTTCGTCGGCCCGTCCAGCGGCGGGTCTTGAAGAACGCGAGTGGGGACCGGATTCACAGCACCTCACTGAAAGCAGTCACGGCAGGTCTTAGCTCTTAGCTATCAGCTGTCAGCTATCAGCCTTATGGCACATCCTTCTTTGTAGCACCGGCCACTGGCCGGTGAATTGCTATTGACCACTGTGGCACCGGCCACTGGCCGGTGAATTGTCGTTGACCACCGGCGAGTCGCCGGTGCCACAATCGGTGCCACAATCGCCAAACCCAGTCACAGGTTACACACCCGTGCCACACTTTCGGAGCCATTTCTACATCCGCCCGTTCGAACCGTTGCGGCGCTTCATCTGCTCAATCAGTCTGATCTCGGCCTCGTTGGCGTAGCTGCCGTCTTCAAGCGACCGCTCGCCGGGCAACCCCTCGTGCCACTCATCGCCGTAGTGAAACGTGATCTCCTCATGCGGCTGGATGTTCCTGATCGCGTAGAAATCCAGCGTGTCGTACAAAACAGCGTTGGGCCGTGGGCTGTGATTCAGAAATCGCATCCGTCCGATGCCCATGTAGCCCTGAAACCTCTCGCCCTTGTCAGCTACCCAGAGCACGTAGCGTGAATCGCGGTTGACCTTGCGTGCGATGTAGCGGCCGATGAACTCCCCGGGGCGAAGCCGCCGCGAGGCGAAAACACCCATCCCGTGGATGGGGCTCTTCTGTACGTAGTATCGATCATTCATGGCGACGGACTATAAAACACGAGGCTGAATCCGGCAAGACGTTCACGTGCACGCCCGCCCGCGCGCTTGGCCCTTTCCGAGACGCGTGGGGGAGACCGGGCAACCGGTCTTTCCTACCCCTATCACGTCCACGCGTCTGGGTGACATTGTTGATGTGCTTTGGGACGGTGTCACAGCCGTCACGGTCTTGCCCTGCTCCATGACAGATGGGCGATGGCCTTCGCGTTTCTCATCATTCCAGCCATCAACCGAGAAACGCTTCCATTCTGTCGAAGGCCTTGTGTATCTCTTCGTCCGGGACACAGAACGACAACCGCAGGTGCTGTTCCCCCGTCGGCCCGAACGCCACGCCCGGTGTTGTTGATACCTTCGCTTCCCTGAGCAGCGTTTTACAGAAACCGGCCGAGTCTTTGCCTTCTTCCAGCAGTATCCGGGGGAACATGAGATAGGAGCCGCGCGGCCTGTGGTACTCGAAAATTGAATTCAGGCGGTCAAGGCGTTCGCACATGAGATCACGCGCCGCCAAGTAATGCTCTCTGAAGTCCGTAACGCAATCCTGAGCCCCCTGTAAGGCCCCCAGCGCTGCATATTGGGAGACCACCGGTGCGCAGATGGCAAAGGGAATGTGCGCCTTGGTGATCTGCGGAATAAACTCTTCGTCTGCGTGTAGGTATCCGACTCGCCATCCGGTCATAGCATAGGTCTTGGTAAATGTATAACAGCTTACGGCGTGTTTTCGCATTTCGGGAATCGAGGCGATGCTGAAGTGCTTATATCCGTCATAGGTGAAGTACTCGTAGGCCTCATCCGTAATAACGGTCAGGTCATTCTCCAACGCAACCTCGGCCAATTCACGAAGTTGTCCCTCGCTGAAGACCGTGCCGGTTGGATTGCTTGGCGAACAATATATGATGGCCTTGGTCCTGGGCGTGACGGCCTTTCTGATGCCCGCAATGTCCAGAACAAAACCTTCTTCTTCGATCGTGGGGACCATGATGGGTTTCCCGGAGGCAATGACTACCTGGCGAATGTGCGTTGAATACGTGGGCGTCGGCAGGATGACCTCATCGCCGGGATCGACCACGGCCATGACCGTAGCGGCCAGGCCTTCAATGGCCCCAACGGTGACCAACACTTGGGCGACGTTTGCATCGACGTTATTATCTCTCTTGAGCTTCCTGACAATCTCCTCTCGTAACGTAGGCAGTCCGGAGGTTTCAGAGTACCCGCCGACCAGACCGTTCTTGATGGCTAAGATCGCTGCTTCCTTGATATGTTCCGGCGTATCGGATGTCGGCCTTGCCCAGGACAAGAACGCGACGTCTTCCACCTCCTTTGATAACCGGGTCATCTCGTGAATGGCGGATTTGCCTATTTCCATGACCCGCTTGGATGCTCTGTGGTTGTCCGGCATTTTGTTCTCTCCTTGCCAAGAGGCACCGCAGTGCCCGATTGTTGCTCAGTATCTATGCCGAGGGCGGGTCCTCGCCGATGGCGCTCACCCTTACGTTCACTTTGGCCACGCTGGTCTTGAAGTCCCGCGTACCGCCGTCCTGAGCAACCGTGCGCAGCAGTTCCTCGGCGTTGGTGACTACGACTCCAGCCAGCAAAGTGACCCGGCGGGGCGACTTTGCGAAAACCTCAGGTACGAGCGGCGTGGACGGGCCGAGCAGAACGACTTCACGGCAATTCTCGGCTGCGGCGAGCAGCTCGTCAATCGTGCCGTTGATCAGCGTGGTGGCGGTGATCAGCGCGACCGAGCACCTGGGCAGCAACTTGGCCGCCCGGTCCTCGGGGAGAAGGTCCGGGCTGAGGCGTTGGCCCCTCTCAAAGATGGACAGCCGCCCTGCGCACCGGCGGATTCCCTCAACCAGAGGGTAGAAGCACCCCACCATGCCCACGTGATCGTCAGGTTTCAGTTCGAGCACGTCCAGCAAATTGCCTTCGATGCTTGGCCCAGCCCACCGCCCGCCGGTTCCACCAGGCCGGTTGGCCAAAGCGTTGGCCGTCGCCAGACCGATGGCGGACCGTGCCGGCGGAGCCAGGGTCGCCAGCGTGTCCGTGGCGGGCGTCGTCGGTCGCGGCAAGCGATCCGAGTCCCACCGCGATGGCTCACCGCAGACGTCGGGGCACAGGTTCGCCACGCCGACCCCACCATCGTCGAGCATGACCGCACAGAACCGCCCCCCGCCAACGACCCGCTGGATCGTCCGCTCCCGCGCCTCGGCCGTCAGGTGGCTCCGGATGATTTCGACTACGCAATCCGCATTTCCCGGGCAGCCGGCAGGGGGAGGCTTCGCCTCAGAAGCCTGGTGGGTGAGATTAACGGGCTTGGAATTGGTGTTCACAGTCGGCGTTCCACGACGGGCGGGTCGAGCAACAGTGGTTCGGCCCTCGAACTAGTTTACCCAGGCGCGCGCTCCGGCTCTTGTTTCTCCTCAGACGGTCTAGCGCGAAAAGCAATGCCGTACCAGAGCGAGTCTTGGGGGCAGACATTCAAGCAGCGAGCGCAACTGAAGCAATCCGCACGAAACACCTTCCCTTCTACGATGCCCTTGGCCGCTTCTGATGGACAGGCCCGCAGACATGCTCCGCACTCGTTGCACTTCACACGGTCAATGCGTACCCGCGCCAAGCTCAGCCACTCCACAAACCATGAGACGAACCCGAAGGGGCAGATGAAATAACAAAACGGGCGATAAAGGAAAAGCGATAGGGCAAGTGTAACGATAACCGTAGCCAGAATGAGCGGTGTGTCGAACTCCAGATCGAACAGGTTAAACGCATTGAGCTCGTGGTAGAGCACGATCCCCTTCTTGCCAACCAGAATACCGAATAGAACTAGCAGCGTCATCATGAACATGCCGCCCCTTATTACATTGCTCGTCCAGAACGGGATTGTCCAGTGCTTCAGCTTGCGGAGCACCGGAATAGTGTAGATCAGTTCCTGTATTGCACCGAGAGGGCAAGCCCATCCGCAGATCAGCTTGTCGCCGATGATCGTCAAGATAAGGAAGAAAGCGAGGGCGGCCAGCTTCGCAGCTACGGAGGGATACAGTCCCGCCATCGCCTTGAACACCTTGACTGCGGCTTCCATGGGATTGGGGGACTTGCCAAGAGCAAAGCCGCAGACGGTGACTGCCAACAGAAGGACAAGCACATACAGCGCCCTTGGATACCGAATGCCTCGTTCTGAAGGACTTGCATTGTCGGGTCGGCCAAGGCGCACGAGAAAGACGAGTCCGAACAACACGAGTGCAACAAAGACGTAGTACTTAAGAAGTGTCGGGCGGTGGGACAGGATGTGTGCAATCGTATTGTCGAGCTGATCCTGAACAACACCGAACTGGCTGACCGGCTTGTTCTTCGGCACGTCCGTCGACAGACCGAACTCGCGAGCGAGAGCCTGTCCCGTGACCTTGAGCGCGGGGGCAATCTCTCTGATGGTCATGTCGACCGTGAAGTGACGTTCAGCGCGGGGTTTGTCTTTGGGGTCGAGGACAACGCCCAGAGCAACGATGATGGCTGCCGCCGCCAGCGTAACGGCAAAGTAGAGCTTCTGTTTGCCGGAGAGTTGCAACAGATAGGCTTTGGCCACCATGTGTGATCACACCTTGCCAAGAGCGACCATCGTAACGGCATCTCCATGCGCGACCGATTGATGGCCAGAGCGTTGGGGCCAAGAAGGCCGCCGATGCCGTGAACGGTGGCCTCGGTGAACTGGTCCCCAGCACTTCATCATACTCTCAATCAACAGTGCCCGATAGCGCGACGGGGATCGGTTTGATCGAGGCGCCGCGGCGGGGGTCCCCGGTCGAGGCAACCGATCTGAGACCTGCCGCGACGGCTCACCGCAGACGTCGGGGCACAGGTTCGCCATGCCGACTCCACCATCGTCGAGCATGACCGCACAGAACCGCCCCCCGCCAACGACCTGCTGGATTGTACGTTCCCGCGCCTCGGCCGTCAGGTGGCTCTGGAGGGTTTCGACTACGCAAGCCGCATTTCCCGGGCAGCCGGCAGCGGGCTGTCTCGTCTGCGAAGCAGTACGTACAAAGCTGCCCGGCTTGGAGTTCTTCATCATTGCCAACGCTCCGCCACGAAGAAGCCGGCAAAGGCACCTTTGGCGACGAGACCAGTAGACCCGCAGCACGTATATTGCAAATCCATGAGATTATCCACTTTTCATATATGCGGTGGTCCACGGCTTTAGCCGTTGGCAACGCCGGTCCGCAGTTTCTCCCGCACCGCCGAGGCCATCTGGAGGCCGACCTGTTCTTCCTCGTCGATGACCGCGACCGCACCGGCAAGGGCTAATTCCGAACGATATCTGTGATACCGCGCCCGTGCAATGATTGACGTATCCGTTCCGAGGGAACGAACTCCCTCGATGATTTGCCGGGCAGCGGCTGGATCGGGCACTGTCACCGCGACGACCTTAGCCGCTCCGACGCACAAGTGTTCCAACACTTCCGGGCTGGTTGCGTCGCCGATGTACGTCCGAATACCGTGTGCCCGCGCGACATCCGCTGACCTGGCGTTCAACTCGACGACCACAACGAGTGTCTTTTCGTTTTGTTCGAGTGACCTGGCGACGCACTGGCCTGCAGGACCAAAACCCACGATCACGATATGCCCGCTCATCTTTGCGGTGGGCTCGGTCGATGGTTCAGGCTGCCGGGGTAGTGCCTGGGATCGCCAAGCCGAAAGCCTGCCGACGGCCCTCGCAACATGCGGCGCGGCAGCCACCAGGTACGGCGTGAGGAACAGCGTTCCAATCGTGGACGCAACGATCAACTCAAACAAGCCGCTGTCGATCAATTGTCCCTGTCGCGCCACCTCGGCGAGGACGACTGAGAACTCGCCCACCTGGGCCAAGCAGATGCCCGTCGCCACCGCATGGCCGGGCGAGGAACGAAACAGACGCGCCACGCCGGAGATCAGGATCGCCTTGCCGAACACGATGGCCGCCACCACGGCCGTGACCGTCGCCCAGTGTTCCAGCACCCACGCCGGATTACACAACATCCCGATCGAGCTGAAAAACAGAGTCACGAACAGCGTGCGCACCGAGGCAATGTCAGCGCGGATTTGTGTGGCAAAGGGCGACTCGGCCAGCAGCAAGCCCGCGATGAATGCTCCCAGCGCCGGCGAAAGGCCCAGCTTGTGCGATGCCCACGCCGCCCCCACGGCCGTAACGATCGCCAGCAGGATCGGCAAATCGCGATTCCGCGCTGCTTCTCGCGCGCCTAGCAGCAGCGGCACGAGGTAATTGAGCACCACAAAGAGCGCTGCCACCAGAAGGGACGCCACGCCGGCCGCTCGTCCCATCTCCCAGCCGATCTGCGCCACCGAACCCTGACCTTCGCCGCCCAACGCGGTCACCACGAGCACAAGCGGAACCACCGCGATGTCCTGAAGGAGCAGGATGCCCAGCGCGTGCCGGCCGTGGACGCCGTCGATTTCCGCGCGGCTCACGAGCAGACGCAATACAGAGGCGGTGCTGCTCAATGCAATCATGGCTCCGACCGCCAGGGCCGGGCGACCGCCGAGCCCCAGCGCCAGGCAAACCCCCGCCGTCAAGCCGCCGGTCAGCAGCACTTGAACAGTTCCCCCACCGAGGGCGATCGGCCCGATGCTTCGCAATCTGCGCCAGGAGAACTCAAGTCCAATCGTAAACAGCAGCAGCGCAACGCCCAACTCCGCGATCGTCGCCACCGCTGTGTGATTCGGCATCCAGTCCAGAGCGTTGGGGCCCAGCAACGTCCCGGCGAGCAGGTAGCCGAGGAGCGCACTCTGCTTCAGTCGCTCACACAGCGAGCCCAACAGCATCGCTGCCAGCAGCAGAATCAATACATCCAGCAACGCCGTCCAGAGATTCACAAAAACCTCCGCCTATGTGTGCACCCAGTGGTAATCCACGCCGACGGCGCTCAACCTATCCTGAGGAGCCATCAACGGCAACATCCGAGCGTCACATGACCCACCTACCTAAACGACCGATGCGCCATAGCGGGGGGTTTCTTGTTGATGGTGCACAGATTACCATCGTGAAGTAGGCCCGAGTGGAGTATAGGAGACTGTCAGGGGTGGATTTTGCGAGGCGGGAGCCACGGGTCCAGCGGCGGCCAAAGAGATATCCGCGGCCGCAGAGCAAACCCATCGCCCCGGCAACCTGCGGCGGAGGCCATGAGCGAGACACCTGAAACACAGGCAAGAGACGTCATTCTGGACTCCATAGCCGACGGTGTTTTCACCGTTGATGCGGATTGGAGGATCACGTCGTTCAACCGGGCGGCTGAGCAGATTACCGGCGTGTCGCGCGAGGAGGCAATCGGGCAGAGGTGCTGCGACGTTTTCCGGGCAAGCATTTGCGAGAGTGAATGTGCGCTTAAAGAAGCGTTGGAGACCGGGCGGCCGATCGTGAACAAGGCGATTTACATCCTCGATGCAACGGGCCGGCGCGTTCCGATCAGCATCTCTGCCGCCACGCTGAAAGATGCTACTGACCGCGTCATCGGAGGTGTGGAGACGTTCCGAGACCTGAGCATGGTCGAGGAGCTGCGCAAGGAATTGGAGGAGAAATACACGTTCGCGGACATTGTAGGCCGCAGCCCGGCCATGCGCCAGATTTTCGAGGTGCTTCCGCAAATCGCCGACAGCAACAGCACCGTGCTGATCGAGGGCGCCAGCGGCACAGGCAAGGAACTCTTCGCCCGCGCGTTACACAACCTTTCTCCTCGCCGCGATAAGCGTTTCGTCGCGATCAACTGTGGCGCCCTTCCCGACACGCTGCTGGAATCCGAGCTGTTCGGGTACAAGGCTGGCGCGTTTACCGACGCCCGACACGACAAGCCCGGACGGTTGACGATTGCAGAGGGCGGGACCATTCTGCTCGACGAAATCGGCGACGTCTCACCCGCGATGCAGTCCCGGTTACTTCGGGTTCTACAGGAAAGGGTGTTCGAGCCGCTCGGATCCGTCGAGCCGGTCGAGGTTGATGTGCGTATTCTCGCAGCCACAAACAAGGACCTCGGCAAACTCGTCCGTAAAGGCACGTTCCGGCAGGATCTGTTCTACCGCATCAACGTGATCCGGCTGACGCTGCCGGAGTTGTGCGATCGTCGGGAGGACATCCCGCTTCTGGTGGAGCGTTTCATCAGCAAGTTCAACCGACTCCAGAGCAAGGATGTGGCTGGAGTTGCCGACGCGACGATGGCGCTGCTTATGGAGCACGACTACCCGGGCAATGTTCGCGAGTTGGAGAACATCGTTGAGCATGCGTTCGTTCTTTGCCGGGGTGGTCTGATCGAACCGCACCACCTGCCGCCGGCGCTGCGCGGAGAGGCGGATTCCAAGCCGGGCCGGGCACGGCTGCCCCGCACGCTAAAAGCCCTCGAAGCGCTGCATATCACAGATGCCATCCGGCGCCACGACGGCAACCGGACGGCTGCGGCGAGGGAATTGGGCATCAATCCCAGCACGTTGTTTCGCAAAATTAAGTCCTTGGGAATCGATCTGCCCGACCGGGATCGCTCAAGCCAGACACAGGAATAGTGTTGCAGAATGCAGTGCCTGCCCTGATCTACTGTTGCATATTGCAAGTGTTGGCTGCCACGCGTCCGAATGTCTAGTGTTGGTAACCCCTTTGTACGTCAGTGGTTATGCTTACAGCGTTGCCGAATCCCCGTTTGGCATGCGTTGTGCTACCCATCCGAACGATGAAAGTGGCTATTCCAACCTGGACCGGTCGAGTGTCACCCGTTTTCGATGTCGCAAGACGGGTTCTGGTGGTGACGCTCGAGGGCGACCATGAAGTCAGCCGGGAGGAAACGGCCATCGAAGAAACACAACTGGTGGCTCGAGCGAAGCACGTCACCCAACTGGGCGTGGACGTGCTGATCTGCGGTGCGATCTCCATGCCGCTTGAGGCCATGCTCGCCTCCGCAGGAATGCGGGTGATCCCGCACATTTGTGGCCCAGTGGAAGATGTGCTACTGGCGTTCGCATCGGGGCGGTTGACAGATGAGATGTTCCTGATGCCTGGTTGTTGTGGTCGGCGCCGGCGGTTTCGAGGGCGCCATCGCGTTGGCCGGGCTGGGTTCAATACATAGGGAGACACGGTGTGAAAGTGGCTGTCACGTCACAGGGACCGGATATGGCCAGCGAAGTTGATCCACGCTTTGGCAGAGCCAAGTTCTTCATCGTGGCTGAGACAGATACAGGCGAGTTCACGGCCCATGACAACGCTCAGAATCTTAACGCGGTTCAGGGCGCTGGTATTCAGGCTGCCCAAAATGTCGTAAACCTGGGTGTGGGTGCAGTGATCACCGGGAACGTTGGTCCCAAAGCGTTCACCACACTCCAGGCGGGCAATGTCAAGAGCTATACCGGTGCGACCGGATCGGTGAGTGATGCTGTGGAGCAACTCAAGGCCGGTCAGCTCGAATGTGTCAACAAGCCGAACGTGGAGGGACACTGGGCGTAGGTAACGAATGAGGAAACCTTCTCATAGTCAAAGAGACAAGAAAGGAGGCAGTTGAAATGCCAAATCGTGATGGAACAGGCCCTTCCGGGGAAGGACGCGGGCGCATGGGTGGACCGAAGGCAATCGGTCCTGGCGGACAATGTGTTTGTCCAAAATGCGGGAAGACCTTCGAGCATGTTACTGGAGTTCCATGCAACCAACAACAGTGTTCCCAATGCGGTGTAACGCTTGAGCGAAAGTAAGGACGAGTGCGTCCGTGGAGGGCGCTGGAATGCTGGTTCTGGCGGCGGTCAGAATGAAGGCCACAGCCTTGAACGCGGACAAAATAAAATAGGATCAGTCAATTAGGTTTTTGCAGATAAGGAGTAGTATCATGCCAGCAGGTGATAGAACTGGACCGATGGGCTTGGGCCCGGTGAGTGGGCGAGGAATGGGCTATTGTGCCGGATTCGCGATGCCCGGTTATATGAACCCGATGCCTGGACGAGGTTGGGGTATGGGCCGAGGGCGCGGATGGGGTCGAGGCCGCGGATGGGGTCGAGGCCGCGGATGGGGGTATGGATACTATCCGATGGACGTCCCCGTCGCACCACCCGCTTACGGAGTCGTGCCGTATTCCGCAGCGTCCTCGGGTGAGCATCAGGTGCAAGCACTCCGAACCCAGGCGGAGCATCTTGAAGGCGCGCTCGACGAGATCAGAAAACGAATTGCTGAACTCGAGGCAACTCAGGAAAAAGAGGGTTGATGATGCCGCGAGGTGACGGAACGGGACCGGCGGGAGGCGGCGGTCGTGGAATAGGGCGAGGCCGTGGAATGGGGCGCGGGCGTGGCCGGGGACAAGGCCGACGTATGCGGCGAGACCTCCAAGCAGGTGTGGTTAATCAGACGGCAAAACCACCAGGACTTCTGGAGCCGACGCCGGGCGTCAACACCACACCCGTGGCGTGCGTTGATGAAGAAGCGTGTACGCCTTGCGGTGCTTGCCAGGCGGTTTGTCCGACCGAGGCGATTAGTCTCGGAGAGGTTGCCGTGAAGGTCAACGCCAAGCTATGCTGTGGTTGCGGGGCTTGTGTGGAAGTGTGCCCGAACGGAGCCGTCAGGTTGAGCTAAAGCGTCCGCCTGCGACGAGAATGCTCGTCAGACGATGGGAAGTGACGAAGTGATCGTGCATTATCCCTGACGCGGAACAACAACGAGGAAAGAGACAGATGGGACTTCTGGACAGACTGTTTCATCGTAGACCGCCGGAAGCGGCTGCCGACCTCGGCCGTAATGACCAGTGCTGGTGCGGCAGTGGGAAAAAGTATAAGCGGTGCCACTACGAAGAGGACAGGAAGTACTTCGCCCGGACTTTAAGAACTGCCTGCAACGGCCCGACATGAAGCCGGTAACAAGAGGTGAGTTTCACCTCCCGGAAAGGACTGGTCACCCAGGATGCGAAACTGCCTCGAGTGCGTACCGTGGTCGTCTGTCAGAATCGCATGCAGAACGAGGCCGGCTCGATAGAACCGCTGATCCGCGGCGAAGCCACAGACAGGCAAAGCTGAGTGTGATCGCCGCGGGGGACGGCTTTTAAGAAAGGAAAGACCCTGATGAGAGTAGCAATCACAGCCGGTGGGCCGACGCTGGATGCCAACGTTGATCCTCGGTTTGGGCGCAGTCCGTACTTCTTGATCGTTGATACGGATACTCTGAACCTCGAAGCCGTCGAGAACCCCAACGTTGCGCTCGGCGGTGGAGCCGGCATTCAATCGGCCCAGTTCATGGCGGCCAGGGACGTGAAGTTCGTCCTCACCGGCAATTGCGGCCCGAATGCCCACGCGACGCTCTTGGCCGCCGGCATCGGAGTGGTCCCCGGTTGTTCGGGCGCCGTGCGAGATACCGTAGAGCGGTTCAAAGCCGGACAGCTCAATACTGCCAGCGAGCCGAACGTCGCCAGTCGCTCCGGCATGGCTGATGCGCCGTCTCCCTCCCAAGACCAACCGATGCCAGCTCAACAATCGCCGATGCCCGGTGGTGGAATGGGCATGGGTCGTGGGCCCGGCGGCGGCGGTGGTGGTGGTGGCAGAGGCATGGGGCGAGGGATGGGCAGAGGAATGGGACGAGGCCAAGGACAAGGTCGCGGACGGGGCGGCGGCGGCATGGGCCAGGGACGCGGGCGCGGTATGGGTGCTTAGTGCCTATCCCATAGCTGTGGGACAGGTTTTCTAACCTGTCATCTAACCGGCTGGAAAGCCGAGTTAGGCCGGCTGAGCCGGTTCCACAGGGGTTTTGGGATAGGTTCTTAGGACAACCACCCCGGACCTCAGGCCCGGACGCCTCCAAGAACGACCTCAAATGGTGGGCGGGCATCCGGCAGCAGCATGGTGAACCAACAAGAAAGGCGATAGAATGGCGGCAAGTGTAGATATTGAGAAATGTACGGGCTGCGGTGACTGTGTGGAATGCTGTCCGACGGAGTCCATCACCGTAGAGAACGAAAAGGCGGTAGTCAATGACGATTGCATCGACTGCGGTGCGTGCGTGGATGAATGTCCCAACGAGGCAATCTCCGTGCCGGAATAGCGCGGTTAAGCGCCAGCCTCTGACTTACGAAGCATGGCGATATACGCCGTAGAGAGTTTGACGTTTCAAATGCGTGAGGCAAGAAACGGCAGGAAGGTAAGTGCAGTAGACCCTTTCGGACGCCGCGACCACAGCAGTTGCAGTTGAGGCGATCCGGGAGCAGGTGGAAGTGCCCACATGTTCTCAGAAGATTGTCGTGACAAACTCCGGTTTCGGTTGAACGATAACAGCGGCGTTCTTCGCTTCATGGAGGTTGAGATCCGAAATACCCCCGCATGTCGAGACACAGAAGAAGCGCTTCGAAAGCACCTTGTCGGTCGCGCCCTGGCGGACGTTGACTTGGACTACCTGCGAAAACTGACGTGCCCGGGCAACGGTGAATGTATGCTGGCGGTGATCCGCGAAGTGCAGAAGTACCAACATCTGTTTGTCCGAAACCACGAGGATTAATCAGCGACATGCTGAAAGACATCCCCAATGAACTGAAGGCCCATGCACCGTTTACCGCGTTCGGGGCTTTGACCGGCGTCGGCATCATGGCCGTGATCGTTTATGCTCGGGTGCCCCCCTCCGCGTCGAGCACGCTGTTTTGGACGTTGCATCCGATGCATGTCTTGCTCAGCGCGCTGGTTACGGCTGGGATGTACCGGCTTCATGGCAAGGGCGGACTCGGGACGACTGTCTTGGTCGGATACCTGGGATCTGTCGGCATCGCCACCCTGAGCGACTCGATCATTCCCTATTTCGGGGAATGCTTGCTCGGATTGCCGAACAAAGGCATCCACTTTGGTTTCATTGAGAAATGGTGGCTGGTGAACCCTTTGGCTTTGGTTGGAATCGCCGTTGCCTGGTTTTACCCGAAAACGAAGTTTCCACACGCGGGGCACGTACTGTTGAGCACTTGGGCCTCGCTGTTCCACATGACCATGGCCCTGGGGACGCACGTAGATGTGCTCACGATGGGGCTTATCACCGTGTTCCTTTTTCTGGCGGTTTGGGTGCCCTGTTGTACGAGTGATATCGTGTTTCCCTTGCTCTTCTCGAAGGAGCGGACGGAGTTGCCGGCTCGTGAAGGCTATCAAGGCAGTTGAGGAGCAGATGACGGCTCCACGTCCAAGGTGGTGGAGGCCGATTGTACGTTTTTTTATGTGGTGGGCGAGTCTTTTTGCGTTGCTCGGACCGCTGGCGGTTTGCCCGATTTGCGGGCAGGCGGGTTGTGCCGGCGGCGCTCTCGGTGCGGGCGTGTTGGGGGCCATCGTTGCGGCGCTGACCTTTGTGCCGCGTCGGATCGCACGCTTGTTCAACGGACGTGTGCATTTAGATGTGAGCAATCACAATGAACCAGAGAATCGCGCAGCACGTAGTTGAGAGGCTGCGCGGAAACAACATCTCAGCCTTCTATGTTGAAAACAGAAGGGACGCCTTTGAAAGGGTCATGGCGATGATACCTGGGGGCAGCGTTGTCGGGTTCGGAGACTCGCTTACCCTAAGGCAGATAGGTGTGGTAGATGCGCTCGATAAAGGTGATTACACATTCCTGAATCCATGGAAAACCGGAATCAGTGTGGAAGATAACGTCAAGCTCAAGAGACAGGCATTAACCTCAGACGTATTTGTGACAGGCACCAATGCGTTGACCTTAGATGGGAAAATCGTTAACGTTGACGGACATGGGAACCGTGTGGCAGCCATGCTATTCGGTCCAGACAAGGTCATCATAGTGGTGGGCGTTAACAAGATTGTCGGAACCGTCGAGGAAGCGCTTGAGAAGATCAGGAATAGCACTGCTCCACTGAACGTCAAACGCCATGTAGACTTTGACCCAATTCCCCCGTGCGGCGTGTCAGGTGTATGCAGTGACTGTTCGTCGCCGTGGAGGATTTGCAATAAGACGGTCATAATAGAGAGAGAATACAATAACAATAGGTATAAGCCGATCATAACAGTAGTAATAATCGGCGAACAACTAGGACTCTAGTCCGTGAACAGAAGGTAATCCTACTCTAATCAGAGGCAGCAATCAGAACGACTGAGGCAGGTCGGCTTGGAACAGGCATCATGAAGATCGCGGTGGCAAGCGGCAAGGGCGGCACGGGCAAGACGACGGTAGCCACGAATCTGGCATACGTAGCCTCACGCAATGGCCGGAGCGTGGCTTACCTCGACTGCGACGTGGAGGAGCCCAACGGCCACATCTTCCTGAAACCTGAAATCACACACCGCGCATGGGTCGGCATGTTGATCCCCCGGGTGGACGAGGAGAAATGCACCCTTTGCGGAAAGTGCGGCGAGATCTGCCAGTACAGCGCCATCGTCTGTGTTGGCCAAAAGGTCCTGGTCTATCCCGAACTCTGCCATGCCTGTGGCGGTTGCCGGCTGGTTTGTCCGGAAGACGCCGTTGCCGAGGTCTCCCGCGAGATGGGATTGCTGGAAACCGGTCGGGCGGAGGCGGTCCAGTTTGTTCAGGGAGCGTTGAATATCGGAGAGGCCATGAGCCCGCCGGTGATCAAGGTCGTCAAGGCGGCCGCCCCGGAGGTGGATTTGCTCATCGTGGACGCCCCGCCGGGAACCTCGTGCCCGGTCATAGAAAGCATACGCGACTGCGATTTCGTGCTTCTGGTGACTGAGCCGACACCGTTCGGCCTGAATGACCTGAAGCTCGCCGTCGAAATGGTCCGGGCCTTGAAGCTCCCCTTTGGGGTGCTCATCAATCGGGCGGACGTCGGTGATCGTGAGGTGCATTTGTACTGCCGCAAGGAACGCATCAAGGTCCTGGCGGAGATTCAGGACAACCGTCGGATTGCCGAGGCATACTCACGAGGCGAAATGGTCTGCGAAGCTTTGCCAGAGTACCAATCATTGTTTGAAGGGCTCCTGAAAGAGGTCACTAAAGAGGGGCAGGCAGGTGTGGGATAGAGATTGGCAAGCCGAGATGTGCCGGCTGCAAAGGCGAACGACAAATGGCCGTGAGGTGCTGACCGACGGCAAATGCCAACTGAACAACCCGTGGGGCTGGTCTGCTTGGTGGCCAGGCGGGTATTGTGCTGAGCAAACAAAAGAAGGAGAATAGAGATGCCTATCTTCGAGTACCGGTGTAAGCAGTGCGAACATGTAACATCTTTTCTGGAAATGGCTGGGAGCGAAAAGAGCCACATATGCGAGAAATGCGGCTCCAAGGCAACAGAGAAGCTGTTGTCGACCTTTGCTGCAAAAACGAAGCCGACCTCCGGCTTGGGCAACTCGAGCTGCCCAACGGGAACGTGTCCGCTTGGGTAGGGCAAGTATACGGATTTCGAGTGTGGGATGGCCCGTGGCGCTTTGAGCGACGAGTTCTATGAGCGGATCAAGCCGCGTCTACATCAGCGGATCGGGCGCGAATTGCGCGTCGCGGGTCGGGTCCTCGATCTCGGCTGTGGCGCGTGCGAGTTGGTGTGGTACTTGGCCCAAACGTATGGTCAGCACGTCACCGGGGTCGATATTTCCTCGGCGGACTTTCCAAAACGACCTCGCTCTTCCGGGAACACACGGATTCGCTGCGTTCGAAAAGACGCAGCTCGTCTTGACTTCGCGGCGGACGAGTCCATGGATGCGGTTGTAGTGATGTGGGCGTTGCACGAGATGAAACACGCCAAGAGAATCTTACTGGAAGCCAGGCGTGTCTTACGCCCGGGCGGGGAGATCCTGATTGTGGAGTTTCCACGCGATTCGCTGGCGCAACGTCTGTGGGATGAGGATTACTACAGCCTGGAGGAGCTGGCCGCGATGCTCGACAATGCTGGATATCAGGAAACCACGGTGCGGTTGATTGAGAGACGCCAGATCCTTTGGGCCAGGGGGTTCCGCCCGGAACGGCTCCAAAACCGGGAGATTGCCTAATGAAAGAATTGGTTATAATCAGCGGTAAGGGCGGGACGGGCAAAACGTCTATTGTGGCCTCGTTCGCCGCTCTGGCCGACGAATGTGTGCTGGCGGACGCCGACGTTGACGCAGCCGACCTGCACCTGGTTCTTGACCCGCGGACGATCCATCGAGAGCAGTTCTCCGGTGGCTCTCGGGCAAGGATCATGTCGGGGCGGTGCACCGCATGTGGCAAGTGCGAGGAGATCTGCCGCTTTGACGCCATCACTTACGACGGTCCTGGAAACGGGAGGATAAGCAGGACCTACCGGATCGATTCGATCGCCTGCGAAGGGTGCGGCGTCTGCGCGTACTTCTGTGAAGAGAAGGCCATCGAATTTGCGCCGGTTGTAAACGGACAATTGTTCGTCTCCGAGACTCGGCACGGGCCGATGGTTCACGCTAAACTCGGTGTCGCCGAGGAGAACTCCGGCAAGCTGGTCAGCCTTGTCCGCACACGAGCGAAAACAATCGCCCAGGAGCGGAAACTGGGCCTGATTCTGATCGACGGTTCGCCTGGCATCGGATGTCCGGTGATCTCCTCGATTACCGGCGCGGATCACGTAGTCGTTGTGACCGAACCGACGCTGAGCGGGCTCCACGATCTGCGGCGCGTCTCTGACCTCACCAGGCATTTCGGTATTGAAACGCAGATCTGCATTAACAAGTGGGACCTGAACGAGAACCTCGCCCTGGAAATCGAAGCCCAGGCTCGCCAACGTGGTGTGCGAGTCGCTGGGAAGATTCGATACGATCATGCTGTCACCAAGGCCCAAATCAAGAAAAAGTCCATCGTAGAATACGCCCACAATGGCGCCGCGGCGGACATCAAAGAACTCTGGGCCAAGATTTCAATCGGGATCGCCAAAACGTCGTCCGGAGTCTCGGAAAGGAGATATTCATGACACAGCAACCCGCCTCAAGACCACAATCAATGGACGAATCCCAGCGACAAGCGGAGGAGTTGGCACTTCAAGGCCGGATGGAGAGAATCGGGCACAAGTTGCTCGTGTTGTCCGGCAAGGGCGGAGTCGGCAAGAGCACGGTAGCCGCAAACCTGGCCGTGTCGTTGGCACGGACGGGCAAGAAGGTCGGCCTGCTCGACATCGACGTTCACGGGCCAAGCATCCCCAAACTGTTGGGGCTGGAAGGCCATCGAATCACCGGAGCCGAGGACGGGATGCTCCCTGTCAGGATGAACGACAACCTGGCAGTCATGTCCATAGGGTTCATGGTGGGAGACGAGAAGACGCCGGTCATCTGGCGAGGCCCTATGAAGCACGGTGTGATCCGCCAGTTCCTGAAGGACGTCGCCTGGGACAGCCTGGATTATCTGGTGGTCGATTCTCCGCCGGGAACGGGTGATGAGCCGATGTCTGCGGCCCAGCTTGTCGGGGAACCGGCAGGCGCGGTGATTGTAACGACGCCGCAGGACGTGGCTATTGCAGACGTGCGTCGTTGCGTGTCGTTCTGCAATACTCTATCCTTGCCAATTGTTGGCATCGTGGAAAACATGAGTGGCTATATCTGTCCCAAATGCGGGGAAAGAATCGACCTTTTCAAGACCGGGGGCGGCGAAGCCCTTGCCGAGGAAACGAAGGTGCCTTTTCTGGGAACGATTCCAATTGACCCGCACATTGTCACCGCCGGAGACGCCGGTCGACCATTCGTCGATATGCAGGAGCAGAGCTCAGCGGGCCTGGCGTTTGCAGGTATTGTCCAGTCTATCTTAACCCAGCGGGGACAAGACGACCCATCCATCGAGACTCAGGATAAACTCAAGGAGAGTCATCGTATGAAGATTGCCATTCCCATAGCTGACGGACGTCTGAGCGCCCACTTCGGCCATTGCGAGGGATTCGCGATACTCGAGTCCGATCAACAAGGCAAAGAGATTGTCAGCAAGTCCATGCACGAGTCGCCGCCACACGAGCCGGGTCTCCTCCCTCGCTGGCTGCACGAGCAGGGCGCCGATGTGATCATCGCCGGCGGCATGGGACAACGGGCCCAGCAGCTCTTTACGCAAAACGGCATTACGGTCGTAGTTGGCGCGCCGGTTGAGACCCCCGAGCAGTTGGCTTCCCGCTACCTAAGCGGAACACTGCACGCAGGAGAGAACCTCTGTGACCACTGACCTTGCCACCGGCGAGACCGCAACCAGTCTGACGGGTGGCCAACCTCCTTAGGAGGTGGGGGATGCGATGATCGAGGATCAATGGTGTCCTGTGGATTACGATCTTGTTCGTGGATTTCGTCCAATCATCGATTCCCCCATGTCTGAAGACATGGGCCCCCCGTCCCTTCGCCACAAGGTGGCTGCAAGATGAATATCAGAGCACGTTATCAGGAAATTAGAGACGAGGTTCCGGGTTATGTCACGGTAGTTGTGGCCGCCAAGACAAGAACGCCGCAGGAAATCCGAGAAGTGATGGCGGCAGGGGCCACAGATTTAGGAGAGAATTACCTTCAAGAGGCGCTGGCGATGCGCGATTCACTTGGAGAGGAGGCCGACAAGGTCAGATGGCACATGATTGGGCACTTACAGCACAATAAGATCAACAAAGCCCTGCGCATCTTCGACGTCATACAGACTGTCGATTCGCTGGGCACGGCGCGTGCACTCGATAAGAGAGTTAACCGAGTTGGCAAGACGGTCCTTCCATGCTACATCGAGATCAATATCGGAAACGAAGACACAAAGGCGGGTATAAAGCCTGGAGAGCATGAACCGTTCGAAGAATACATGGTGCGAATTGTAAGGGATGTGTCTGCGCTCGGTCATTTGCGGATCGCGGGACTGATGACGATGGGGCCACGGTTCGGAAACGCTGAAGAGTCCAGGCCGTATTTCAAGAGGATCAAGCGGATATTCGACATGTTGCACGATCTGGGCGCTCCACGGATAAATATGAAGCACCTATCAATGGGTATGACCAACTCATATCGAGTGGCGATTGAAGAGGGCTCCAATATGGTCCGGATAGGAACAGGGGTTTTCGGTGAAAGGGTGGGATGAGATGGTATGCTCCAGCAGGCACATGACTGGCAGTGTTGCGTGGGTTCCGAGAGACGCAGGTCTGGGGCACGCGGGATGGGACTGTAACCGTCTGATTGGTGTTCTCAGGTCCACCGGAACACGCGCGAGCATCGTGTATGCGTATCTCCGCACCAGGGGGTACCGCAACGTGCGGATTGTGCGTGGCGGCTGTGAGGCGGTCGTGGATGCGATGATCGAGGATCAATGGTGTCCTGTGGATTACGATCTTGTTCGTGGATTTCGTCCAATCATCGATTCCCCCATGTCTGAAGACATGGGCCACCCGTCCGTGGATGCGATCAAGCCAGGAGAGCTGTTGGCAGCACTTGGAACAGAGAAAGCGTCCGTAATGAGAAGGCTATCGTGTTGAAGCTGGTCGTCGTGGCTCTTGTGGTTTTGGCCCTCGCCGTCGTCATGACCATGACCGGACGCGGCGGAGGCAATTTTTATGTCCTAACATTCGTCCTGGCCGGAGTCCCGATGCACGAAGCGGCTACGACCGGTCAGTTCGTGCTTTTTACCACGGCCCTGGCGGCCATGTTCGTTTTTCAAACGCACAAGACCGTGCTCTTGCCGTTGGCGCTGTTTGTGGGAGGAATGACGGCTGCCACCGCCTTTGCGGGCGGATACTCTGCACACCTTTTCACAGGCGTAACGCTAAAGATTGTGTTCTCCTTTCTGCTCGTATTGGCGGGCATGTTGATGCTGCTACCCATAAAGGACCTCACCGCCAGGCCAAATCCGCGCGGCGGTTACTGGCGTCTAAAAACGGCCGACAGCGTCTATTACATAAACCTATGGGTCACCGTCCCTGCCGTTGTGGCGACCGGCTTTTGTGCCGGGATGGTGGGCGTCTCGGGCGGCTCGTTCCTGGTTCCCCTGATGGTGCTCGGATGTCGCGTGCCGATGCGTCTCGCTGTAGGAACCGCTTCCATCATGGTTGCCGCGACGGCGTTCTCGGGATTCCTCGGCCACGCAGTGCATGGCAGTTTCAATCCTACCTGGGCCTTGCCGATTGCGGGCGTCGCTGTCGGCGGCGGCACCCTAGGCGGGAAGATTGCCCTGAAGACGAAGCCAGCGTATCTGAAGATGCTCTTCGCCGTGACAACCCTCGTCGCCGCAATCCTGATGATGGTGAATGCGTTAGTTTCAACGTGAGGAATCACTGCAATGCCCACATATGAATACGAATGCCAGAAGTGCGGCTGTCGATTTGAGAAGTTCCAAAACATGAAGGACAAGCCATTGCGGACCTGTCCCGAGTGTGGAGGCGCCGTGCAGCGATTGCTCGGAGCGGGGGCAGCCGTGATCTTCAAGGGATCCGGCTTCCATGCCACCGATTATAGACAGCCCCAGACTCGTTGTGGCCAGGAAAGGCCGTGTTGCGGGCGAGACACTCCCTGCGACACTCCTCCGTGCAGCGATTGAACATCGGCTCGCTTCGGGGTGCACATGCCGGGAGGTGTTGGTATGAAACATGTTTTTGGTCCTGTGCCCTCGCGCCGGCTTGGCCGGTCGCTCGGGGTGGACGTTGTTCCATTCAAAACCTGCACGTATGATTGCATCTACTGCCAGCTAGGCCGGACAACTTGCAGGACCACCGAACGGAAGGAATGGGTGCCGCTCGAGGAGGTTCTTGATGAAGTCAAGTCGAAGCTCTCCACACGTCCGGACTACATAACTCTTAGCGGTTCCGGCGAGCCGACGCTCTTCTCGCGGCTTGGTGATCTGATCGGCGGAATCAAGAGCATGACCAACGTTCCGGTTGCGCTCCTGACGAACGGATCGCTGCTGTGGCAACCCGAGGTGCGCCGCACGCTTTGGGATGTAGATCTGCTTATTCCCTCGCTCGATGCCGGTGATGAGAAGATGTTCCGTCGTGTTAACCGCCCTCATGAAGCGATCTCGTTTGATCGGTTGATGGAAGGCCTGGTGGCATCGAGGGAGGCCTGTGGCGGCCGGTACTGGTTGGAGGTGTTTCTGCTGGCAGGCTACACGGCCATCGAGGCCGAGGTGAAGAAGCTGGCTCAATACGTTGGTCTCATCAAGCCCGACCGCATCCAGATCAACACCGTGACCCGCCCACCCGCTGAGAGCTTTGCTGCGCGCGTCTCACGCGAGCGCCTGGCCGAGTTGTCCCGTCTCTTTGATCCACCGGCCGAAGTCATCGCCGATTACCACCACGTGCACGAGCAAACTCAGTTCGCTGTGAGCCGCGACGAGATCCTAAGCCTGCTGCGAAGGCGACCGTGCTCGATAGACGGCATTGCACAGGGGCTCGGTATGCATCCAAACGAGGTCGTCAAGTATGTCGAATCGCTTCAGGCACAGAAGCTGGTGGAGACCACGTGGACATCGGGCAAGTGCCACTACAGGGCTACAGACCAAGATGGGCGGACCGGCCGAGAACAGACATAGAGTGTGTGCGAGAAGCACCATTTCAGAGCCGCGCCCGTCAGGAAGCGGTCGGTATGTGCTGGAGAACCGCTCCCTGTAACCGTTCACGGGGTAAAATCGGGGATAACGCCTCAAGAACCGCGTTTTGCGGGGAGCGACACAGCGATTTCTGAGTTTTTTTCGCCTTGCCATCGAAGAAAACCCTTGTTTTTTAGGGGTTTGACCCCGTGAACGGTTACCGCTCCCTTACGGTCGCGGCTCGGATATCAAGAACCACTTCTCACACACGTTCATAGGAAAACAAGCGGAGAAAGACAAAATGAAGGAGACAATCGGGATCATCATCTGCGACCGCTACCGGATGTGCGCCGGGGGTAAATGTCTCAGGTCTTTGCGCAATAGAGAGGGAGCCTTCAGCATCTACCGCGGAAGGGACGTGGAGTTGGCCGGATACACAACGTGCGGCGGCTGTCCGGGCGGAAATGTCGAATATGCTCCGGAGGAAATGCAGAAAAACGGAGTAGACGTTGTCCATTTCGCCACTGGACTGATTGTCGGCTACCCACCGTGTCCACGCATCATGCACTTCCGCGATTTCATCGTAGCAAGATACGGAATGAAGGTGGTCATGGGAACTCATCCGATACCGCAGAAATACTACAACACACATATAAAGATGAAGACGTGGGACTCGAGAGAATGGAAGGAGATCATCGGGCCCACACTGACCGATGAGAGCACTCGCCTGGCCTACGATTGAATGAACTCCCTGATTAGAATATGCGAGCGCGCGTTTCGATCAGACTGCTTCCTCGCCTGCGCTATGGCTTTGCGCGTGTGCCCCACACTTTCAGGGTTTGTCGATTCAGTTCACATTGAGCGCTGAAAACAGGATAATCGTCCGTCAAGACCGTGTTTTTCATTCTTGACAGACGTTTCGTGAGCGCACGAAGCCACCAGTTCGACAGCCCCAAAGGAAGTGGACCGGCCGTCCGCAGTCCCATCTCGCGAACACCTCATGCCAGACATTGCCGGCGAGCACATTGACAATGTGGGTGTCGTGGTGTAGTCTTTTGAGGAAACTGCGAGGTCGTCGGAGTGCCCTGCTATGACCGAACAGAACGAAGATGCCAAAGTTGCCAAAAAAGCCGCGAAAGCGGAGCTGAAACGCCGGAAGAAGCTTGGCAAGACAAACGACGTCCTCCGGACAGGCATCCCGAGCGATACCACGTCCACCGGTCAGATGGGTGCCGGCGAGCAGCCCGCAGAGGCGTCACACCCCACCGCTGCCGAGCGGTCAGCCGCGGCTGCCGAGCGGCAGGTCCGCCTCCAGCGACTCCGGGTGGCGATCGCTTTTGCCACGGGTTTTATTGCCCTGGCCACTCTGTTGGTGGCCCTCAAACCGTGGAAGTGGTGGCCGGGGCTGCAAGGCCCGCCCGAGCCGGCAAAGCCCGCCTCGACCGAGACGCCGTAGCGAAGAGAACGACGAAGAGAACAGGAGAGGGTCAATCTCCTAACGGAAGTTCACGCTTTGGCGAGCGGATCGCGGGTCTTGCAATTGGCCGTCAGTTCCTGGTCATCAAACAGTAGGAAACCCAACGCCCGCCGCATGTGCCATTCAACGTAATACGCCAACAAACACAGAAACACGTGGGTTCGTACCCGCTCGCGTGGCATCCGGCGCGAAAAGGGGGCGCCCTCCGCATTTTGGCGTCTTGTGGTTTTGCGTTTCAGCGTGCGAATCAGTGGTGGCGGCGCAAGATGAACTCGGCCAAGGTAGTCATCGACGCTCGGGCGTCGCCGGGGGGGACTGATTCGAGGGATTGAACGGCACGGGCGACGTGGTCGCGAGCGTTGTTCAGCGCGTAGTCTACGCTGCCGGTGGTTTCAAGCCAGTTATGCAATTGCGCATCGTCCGGTCCCTCCTGCGACGTCAAGGCTTCTGACAAACTGGCACGCACCGGCTCTGTTGCGCACGCCAGACAATGCAGGATCGGCAGCGTCGGTTTGCCCAGTTGAAAATCCCGGCCCAGGGATTTGCCCATGTCAGCCTGGGTGCCGATCACGTCAAGAACATCATCGACGATCTGAAAAGCCACACCGGCCCAATAGCCGTAGTCCCTAAGAGCCTTGACCAACGAATGGTCCGCCCCGGCGTATCTCGCTCCGAGTTCGCAAGACGCCGCGGTCAGAGCAGCCGTCTTGCGCCCGATGATTTCCAGGTACTGCGATTCGGACATGCCGGCGTCGCCGCGATGGTGATTCTGCATCAGCTCGCCTTCGCACACCGTGTTTGTAGTCGAGCCGATCAGGCGGGAGGCGTACTGATCGTCCAGGCTGCTGCACAGATGGAACGCGTGGCTGATCAGATAGTCTCCGAGCAGGACCGCGGAGACATTGCCGGCGGTGGCGTTGACCGTCTCGTGGCGCCGGCGCACGTCGGCCTGGTCGAGCACATCATCATGCACCAAAGTGGCGACGTGGACGATTTCCACCACCGCGGCCAACGTGTGATGAACCGGCGAGACTCGGCCGCAGGCCTTGCCCGCCAGTAGCAGCATCGCAGGCCGAAGCATCTTCCCGCGATACGTGCGAACACGATCGCACAACGCGTTCACAAAAGGCAGATCACTTAGGATTTCCGCGTCGAATCGACGCTCCACGATGCGCATCTCGTCTTGAATGGGAGTGTAAAGGTCAGCCAGCGGCAGGGTGTTGTTGCTCATGGGTGCGCGTGACGTTCGTTGGACGACGGCATTGGCCGGGGCAACACGCTTGGGAGCGTGGTCGCATGGTTGGATTCTAGTCGCCTGCGGGCGTCCCTCCAATCGGTTTCAAAAGTTTTGAAAAGGTCCCGACGCTGGACCGGACACCCCATCACTTCGGATCGAAGTCGTGGGAATTCCAGGCCACAAGACCCCGGACTCGACTCTGTATTGGTGCTTCAGTCTCATAAATCAAGGCATTTCGAGTATTTTCCGGCAAAGAAGACGCAAAAAGCGATCGGGGGACGCTTAATCAAGGTCTAGTGTTTTGGGCACTCTAACGAAACAGGTGCGGGACAGGTTTTCTAACCTGTCATTTGACCGGCTGGAAAGCCGGTCCCACAGGTATTGTTAGAGTCTCTTAGCCAACGGTCCAGGTTCTCTCTAACAAAGGAATCGTCGTTCATGGCGGGATAGGCCCGACAAATCCGATCTATTTCCTCATTCTGCCCAGGGGAGAGTTCCTGGTTCGGATCCAGGCACCACCTCCCTTGCAGAAGTCCCTGGCGTCTCAACATCTCGTTTATCCCCGGGATGCAGCCGGCGAAACCGTTGGCTGCGTCGAAACAGGCGGCGTTCGCATCAGTCACCTGGCCGCCCAGTGTCAGCATGTCGGCGGTGACCGGCGCATTCTTCTCGGTTATCGAATGGATATGTTCGAGCAGCTCGATCGCCCCCTTTGTCCAGAACGCCCAGTGCCCGAGTAATCCTCCCACAATCCGGGCCGACTTGGTTCCGGACGCAGTCTCGAACCTGTACTGACAGAGCAGGTCCGGGACGATGTTGTCGTCGTTGCCCGTGTAGAGCGCAATGTCGTTCTCTCGCCCGGCTTCGCAGACGGCGCGTACCACGTCGAGTGTCTGGTAGCGGTCAAACGCTGCAATCTTGATAGCGAGCACGTTTTCAATGTCGGCGAACCCACGCCAGAACTCGTAGGAAAGCAGCCTGCCGCCGGCTTTGGGCTGAAGGTAAAAGCCGACAAGCGGTATGACACCGGAGACCTCCCGGCAATGGGCAAGCAGTGCGGGATTGTCCTCGTCGCGCAGGGCGGCGAGGTTCAAGAGGCCGGCGTGATAACCCTTATCTCGCGCCAGCGTTGCTTCTATGACCGCCTGTGGGGTCTTGCCGCAGACGCCCGCGACTTTCAGGATTTCGCGTCCCGTCCGCTCGCAAAAGTCATCAATCGTTTCCGACGCGAGCGAAAGCACCGGCTCAAACAAACCGATTCTCGGATCGCGGATTTCAAACTGTGTGGTGTGCACGCCGACGGCGACCCCCCCGGCCCCCGCGTCGAGGTAGTAGCGCGTCAGGGCGCGCTGATGGCGAACGTCGAGCTTCCGATCAGCACCAAGGGCCAGCGGATGGGCCGGGATAACGACGCCGCGTTTGACGTTGTCCCGGATGCGCGCAGGAATGTCATTGATTCCCATGTCTAGTATTTTCCTCCGGTTTCTTCGAAGTGAGTCGGCTTGTTCAACGAAGGTCCGCCGGCAAGGAGCCAGTGTGCTTGCCAGTGGATCAGCGTTTCCAGCGGTACGGAGGGAGGCCCGAAGACGTTCGTGGCCTTGGCGGAATTGCTCAGAAAGGCAACGGGGCCTTCCTCGCCGGTGAACTCGACCTTCCTGCCCATGATTTGGGCGAACTGTTCGGCAGCCCAGCGGGTGGAAACGACCTCGGGCCTGGTTACGTTCCACACTGCCGGCGGCGAGGCGCAGTGCTCGAGCGCAAGAAGCGTCTGGTCGTTCACGTCCCCCTGCCAGATCGTGTTGAAGTATCCCATCGTGATGTCAACGGGTTTCCCGTCCATTACCAGCTTACCGATGTCGTACAGCACGCCGTAGCGAAGGTCCACGGCATAGTTCAGGCGAATCAAGCTCACCGGCGTGTTGTTGACTTTGCTGTAGTACTCGAAGACCCTCTCCCTGCCCAGGCAGGACTGCGCATACTCACCCATCGGCCCAGGCGGGTTCTCCTCGGTGCAGCCTCCGCCCGCTGGGGCTACCATGGGATAGACGGCGCCCGTGGAAAAAGCGACAATCCGGCTTTCGTAGAAATGCCGCGCGACGTTGGCCGGTGCAACGACATTGATCATCCACGTGAGCTCTTCGCTGCCCGTGGTGCCGAACTTCCTCCCGGCCAGGTACACGACGTTGTCTGCGCGGGGCAGGGCTGATACTTCATCCTGGTTCAACAGGTCGCACTTGATAAGTTCGAGCTCCGTCTTTTCAAGGTGCTCCCGTGACCCCTCTTCCTGAAAGAGATCGACGCCTATTACCTTTTTTCCACCCCCGCATCGCTGATGGCACCCGGGGCGGTCATTGCCAGTGCGGGACCGATCTTGCCGGAAACGCCCAACAGCATTATGTCACCGTCAAGGCGTTTCATCATATTAACGAGATCTGGTGACGGCTTCGACAGGAGTTCATCCAAATCGGCTTCATTCGTAAGAACTCCAGTGAGCTTCGCTTTTGCCTCAGACATGTTCATTTCCTCGTCGATTACGGGAGAGGTTTGTCACCTCTACAAAACATGAACGGCTACTTTCCGCACACCCGTTACTACGTCCGCGATATCCCGATCTTCAAAGGTCGGCGCCAGAGGAATATAGACCATCCGCTCCGCAAGGCCCTGTGTCGCAGGACACATCCCATAATGGTAGCTTACCTTGCCGTCGTAATGGGGACAGGTGAACGGGCAACCCTCCGGGGTGGCTGTGGCCATGTTGAGCACCTGGGGATACGCGTCATAAACGGCGCCGCCGTACATCTGATCTGAGCCGATGTTCTCGCCGTTCAAAGCCCTGACAAACTCCTTTGCCGTTTTGCCGGACGGGGCAAAGAAGATCACACTCGTGCCGATATCCTCCGTACCGTCGGGGATTCGCCTTAATCTGACCCCGTCAATGTCGCTTATACCCTTGAGTATCTTCTGCTTTGTCCGCTTCATCCTCGCAGACATGCCTTCAAGCCTTTCCAGTTGCACGGCCGCGAGGGCGCCGGCAAGCTCACTCATCCTGTAATTCTCGCCGAGCAGCGGCGTTCCTCCTTCGAACTCACGCAGATTGCCGTGATCGTGATAGCGGACGGCTCTAAGGAAAAGATCGCGGTCATTGCTAACAACACATCCGCCTTCGCCGGCTGTTATGAGTTTGTTGATTTGCAGGCTAAAGACGCCCATCTTCCCCAGCGTGCCGACCCTGCGCCCCTTATATACCGCCCCGAACGACTGGGCGCAGTCCTCGAGCACGGCTACGTCACTGTGGTCCGCCGCCGCCAGAACGGCATCCATATCGCAGGACACTCCCTGCAGATGAACGGCCATTATTGCCTTCGTGCGCGGCGAGATTTTGCCCGGCAAGTCGTCAACGTCAATATTGAGAGAATCATCAATTTCTACAAAGACAGGCACCGCCCTTGCAGCTACGACCGCGCTTATGCAGGCGATGAACGTGTATGCGGGGACGATCACCTCGTCGCCGGGACCGATGCCCATCGCGACGAGAGCGACTTTCAACGCGGCTGTGCCTGAACTGACGCCGAGTGCGTGATTGATATCAAGATACTTTTCGAGCGACCGCTCGAACTGCGAAACCCTGTTCAGCACATCTGGCCCGTAATATCGGAAAGGCGACTTGTGCTCGATAACATCGAGCACGGCTCTTTTCTCATCTTCTCCCATGACCAGGGCGCCGGGGTACGGCGGCGGCTGGGGTTCGTTGCGGACGGGTTTACCCCCCTCAATCGCAAGCTTCTCTATCATCTCAGTTTCCAACATCGATCCCGAAGAGTCCTGCGGCCTTCAGGCCCAGTATCATTCTCTTTTCGGCTTCTCCTATGTCGGCGTAAACGACCTTTCCCACCTGGGGGACCGGCGAGAGAAACGGCACATCCGAGCCGTAGAACACCTTTTCCGCCCCGACCTCGTTGACCATCATCTCTATAACGCCTGGGTACAAGCGGGATGAAGCGGTGTCAAGATAAACATTCGGGAAGGCCTTTGCCACCTTGGTAGCCTCCAGAATGCCGTCATATTCGCCTCCGGAGTGTCCGAGTATGATTTTCGCATCTGGGTAATCCTCTGCGATTGTCTCAAATCGTGAGGGGACACAGTAATCGAGAAGCGGGTCGGCGTATCTGAGACTATTCCATGTGTGTATCAGGACGGGGGTGCTACGCTGCGTTGCGAACTTCCAGACGGGTTCATATCGAGCGTCATCGGCACGGACCTGGTCGCAATAGGAGTGGATCTTGATGCCCTTGAACACCAGCTCATCAAAGCAGCGCGACAACTCGGCCTCCATATCCTCCGGGTAGTTCGCATTGACCCTTGCATAGCCGACGAATCTACCAGGAAACGCGGAAACCGCCCGCGCAACGACATCATTGCCGAACGGGACGACATTGCCGAACGTGCTGACGGCGACCGTATCAATGCCGATCCCATCCAGCACGGCGACGTATTCCCGCGCCCCGGCGGCGGGAATGTGAAAGCCGGCGTCCGTGCCGAGGTGTCCGTGGCAGTCAAATATGACCGCGTTCCGTAACGGTTTTCCCTCATTCGCCGTCCTGACGAAGTAATCCATTAGTCGGATCTCCTACCGTATTTTGACGTATTCCCCTTCCGCTAAGAACTCGTGGTCCTTGCCGTTAACCATCACGTTCTTCACACCAGGGGCGAGTATCTTTATTCCGGAGACATCGGACTCAGTCATTACATCGAGGGCAGGGACCTGCCCGGAACGCATCACGACAGCGAATTCAATCGCCTCTATTGGACCCGGTGCGGAAAAGAGCAACCTACCGTCGCGTGCAAGGAGTTGAGCGTCAATCAGCAGGTACCCGGCCATGGGTTCACCCGCGTCGTGGATGTGCGCCAGGGCGCCGTGAAAACTGTACTCTCCGAATGATATCGCCCTTTCTTGATTGCCCGTTTCCAGCAGGACGTCCTTTCGCCCCAAGGCGGTTATCTCGTAGCCCACGTTCTGCCGGTGCACGCGGTCGATCTCGTCCGCCGGCAGGCGCGTGACGGCGATCCGGGGCGGGTTTTTTCCCCTGGTAGGGAACGACGAGAACCTGGAACTGCACGAATGCCAATCCCTCTCGGTGCAGCGAGATATAGGGGGCGTCGGCTACACCCGTCAGCGTGGACACCGGGCCCTTGCTGACTCTGACTTCAACTTCGTCTGCATTGAGGGGGACAAGGGCCGCATTCGCGTCATCATTCAACGTGTCGATCCGTTTCGTCGTCCCGTCGATCCTGAGCCTGGCAGTCTGGAAATGCGCCAGCCAGTCGAACTCGTGATAGCCGCTTGTCTGGAAGCTCGTCCCGTAGTATGCCGGGCCGGGCAAAAAGTCAGTGATTATCCAGTAATCCGGCTTGACGAAGATCACCCGACGGTTGTGCAGAACCCCTATCCAACGGTATCCGTCGCTGGTAGCGTCCGCGAAGTCGTATCTATCTCCGGTCCACCACCGGTTGAGCCTGTTGTTGACGCACTTGCGCATGCTCCGCGAGTCCACCATGACCGTGTTATGGGCGATGGTCTGCTTGTACCAGCGCTTTGAGATGTCCGCCTCATACGCCCCCCCCCTGCCGCACTCGGTAACGATCGGCCTGCCGTAGGCCCAGATATTGAACGAGCCGAAGTCGGGGTGTGAATGCCAGGCCTCGTCCCATCCGTAATCGAAGAACAAATAAGGCGCATTCATATCCCAGGACTCTCGCATCACCGCCCAGCCCGTATCAGGAAGTAGTATTGAAGTGAACGGAGGTTTTTCCGCCTTGACCTTGTTGTATGCATCGAGGGTTTCCGTGCTATTCTCAAACTGCTCCTCCGCAGTCATCCGGACGTCGTCGGGATATCGCTCTGCGAAATACTTCATGGTTGGATCGGCAAACTCGAGCGCACCCTCTATGATCGCTCCCTTGACCAGACTGCCGTCGGTTCCTATTCCGTTGTCGCCGCAAGGGACATAGTTGCCCGTCGGCGGCAGTATCTTGACAGCCCACAGATACATGGACTTCCACTTCCTGAGAAACTCCTCCGGAATGCGCATTCCCACCTTACGCACGAGCCTGACCGCATTGCGATACTCCCTGATCACGCCGGTTGCGTAACGTCCAACACGGGTGAAGGTTGTTGTGCTCGCCGGTCTCTTCTGATAGTTTCCGGTTTCCAACCGCCGGGTTGTATTCCTTGGAAAGGGCGTGATAGACCAACGCCTCGTCCACACCCGCCTGCTCCATGAGGCTGCGTAGCTCCTTCGCGGACCCGATGCAATCCGGCATCGGCACGGACAACCGTCCCAGGCAGCAGTTGGAATCTATGAACTTCATCGGAAAACCCCTCCTCGGATTGCCTACGAGTTTTCTATGACATCCAGTGCGTAGAGAGAAGCGAGGTTCCGAAAGTCTTGCTCAAGATCACCATAGAACGAGACCCGGTGCCAGCCGAAATTGCACTCAACGTTCCAGCCGCTCAGGAGCGCCTTTGCGTTTGGCACTTCCACGGCGATTTTCGTCCGGCAGGCCCAGTCGGCCGCGACGTTGCCGACAAGTACGCCCTTATGAAGCGCGAGTTTCCGTTCAACCGGATGCAGCTTCACCGTGGTCATCGGCAGACCGAGGCGCGCTTTCACCTGTACCGACGCACCTTGCCCGCATTCCGCGTGGCTTCGCACTGCGTACGGTGCGGCCGGCTCGCCGGCCAGCATCCGGCTGGAGCAGACGCAGTGAGCATAAATAACCTGATTGGACCCGGTGTCAATCACCGGGTCGGAGACAAAACCGGGACGGCCCGTGAGATACAGACCCAGCAGATTCGTCAGAGCGGAGAAGACATCCGCCTCGCACACCCCCATGAGCCCGTCGTTCATCAACTGGAAGAACGCAAAGCATGGATAGCCGGGAAATTTATCGCGATAAACATAGTTCAAACAATCCGTTGTAACACAGGTAGCCCCTGCGTCTTTCATTGCGTGCTTCAGAGCGAGATACATCCGCGCCGCCTGCACCATGGTTTCTTCGGTGGGTTCTACAACTTCTTCCGCTTCCTGCATCCATCTCAGCGCCTGCCGGCGCGCCTCAGACTCGTCAACATCAGCACAGTATTCCACCAGATCATGTCCCGGCTTAAGAATGATCTGCGTCCCGAAGACTTCCCTGATGGTCTTTTCCTCACCCGGCCTGAGGCCCCACTCAGACACGGCGTCCATGTAGTCCAGAATCTTCGTCTCACGCATCCGCCGCATCACAGTCAGCAGGTGCAGCGCACGGCCGGTATCATTGACGTCGGACGAACTCACCAGGACGGCCGGCAGGCGATTCCTCTTGACAAAGCTGTTGCAATGCAGGAACAACCCGTCACCTGCAAAGAAATTATTCACCACGACAGTGGGTTTGCCGGTGGAGAGAATGTCACACTCGCACGAACAGCCCGGTATGCAAAGCGCAACCACCAAGACTCCGTCACATTGCCCGACTCCCTCGCGAACGCTCTGCGGCATGTCCTTCAGTGCGTCGGAGCCGCGGCTTGATAGGACCTCGTTGACATATCCTCCCGTTGCGCACGTGCCGTCACCACGACACGGGACCATATCCCCCCCCGTAAACTCACATTCATGGCCGAACTGTGCAGCCAGCTTCTTCATCCACTCGTGCCTGGCAATCTGTGGATCAAACCACGTATTCGGCCAGCCGGCAACACCTGCCGGCTTCTTCTCGCCGAGGAAGGCTGTATACACACGAGTCTTTTCCATCAAGAGCCTTCTTTCTCTATTAAGGCACTCTAACAAAACAGGTGCGGGACAGGTTCTCTAACCTGTCATTTGACCGGCTGGAAAGCCGGTCCCACAGGTATTGTTAGAGTCTCTTAACACAAACCGACTTCCGGCAGACTCCGCCGTCAATGCAGCCCGCCAAGGTACTCCTTCATTTTCTCGATATACTGAGGAAACGCTTCTTCCGCCTCAGCCAGGCCGGGCTGCCAGACTCTTTCCCATTCATACGAAAGGTAACCGTCGTATCCCATCCGGGAAAGGATCATCAACACTTCGCGGATCGGCACCTGGCCTTCGCCTATGAATGTCAGCTTTGCTTCTTTGCCGTTCCATACGGAATCCTTGATATGGACGAGCTTCAGATATGGAGCAAGAAGTTCAGCCGTTTCTTGAATCGGCTCTCCCGTCCAGAAGCAGTTGCTCACATCCCAGACGACCCCAACGGAGTCGTGATCTGTCAGCTTCATCACCTCGGACAGAACCTTGCCTGTAAGGAAACTGTCATGCGTTTCAATGGCGACGGTGACTCCGCTACGGCGGGCGAAATCCCCGAGTGCAGAGAGGTTGTCCGCCAATCGGCGGATCGCGCCTTCGAGTGTCACACCTTCCGGAATGTAGCCGCCGAAGACGCGCACAAGCGGCGCCGACCTCGCTTGCCAGCACGATGTAGTCCTTCGCCTCCTGCATATTCCTGTGTATTTCGTCGACCTCCACGTAAGAAAGACGCGCAGAGCAGTCCACGCTGATGATCCTTATGCCCGCGTCCTCAAACATGACCCGCGACCGTGAGACGCCATCCGCCGAGAAATCGGGCGACTTGCGGATGTCGAGCTCGCCTGCAATCCCGCGCAATTCCACACCCTCGAAGCCATAGAGGACCGCGGCGTCCACGACCCTGTCGAGCGACCAGCCTGGACATCCCAACGTACTGAAAGCAAGTTTCATGCTTTTCCTGCCAGCCATTTGATCATCCGGCCCCAGAACGTGGGGTAATACTCCCAATCCTTGAAGTCTCCGGCCCAGTGGGGAGCGAAGTCCGATGCGAACACCGCCGTCCTGCCCTTCCCGTACTGCCGGCAGGCGATGAACGGATCTCCGTCGTATTCGGCTATGAGTCTCGCGCCGTCCTTCAAGGTCAACTTGTTATATCCGTACAAGGTGAACGTCGCTTTGTCCCACGGAATACCCGCCGTCACCGGATGCCCCCCGTCGACAACGTTGAAGATGAAACCGTCGGTCTTCTCAACCCTGTCGTCATAAGGAGAGATTTCGACCGGCAGTATTTCTTCTATGAGCGTACCGTGATAGCCGGCCATGGCGTTGAGGCCCGAGAACGAGAGGTATCCGCCACTCATAATGAACCCACCACCTTTTCGACGAACTCCTTCACCAAGCTTATCCGATCGGGCCCGAGCGGATACTCATAAGGAGGCTTCAAGCCGGGATAGAATATCATCGAGTTGTATCCCACGTCGTTGAAGATCACGACGTCGAAGTCTGCCAACTCATCAACGATCTTCGGGAAATACAGCGGCACGTCGTGGGGGTTGACGTGTTTGATGTCAACATAACCCAGCGTTGCCACGGCCTCCCTGAAGAACCGCGAGTTGTCATTGAAATTGGCCTGCTCGAACGAATCGGCCCCGACCAGATACTTGCTCACGACGATCTCTGAATCGCCGACGTAAAGCACATTTATCTTGTTCATTTCATTCTCCCTTTTTTCCGGAGCATCAACCGCCTTCCAGCGCGTGCCTGTCCGCCAGTAAGCGCATCGCGTTGCCGGACAAAATTGACTCCCTTTCGCTCTCGCGGATCGAGGCGCGCAAGACCTTCAAGAGCGAGGATTTGACATACTGAAACGGAGCGTTTCTGCCAAAGAGCATTCTCCCTGCGCCGAAGTCGTCAAGAGCTCGGACAACCACCTCGACCGGGCCTGGATTGTCGTGCCGGCCCTGCATCCGTGCGATGTCGAATTGCCAGTTATCCCTGTGCTCAAGCTGTTGCCTCACAGAGAGGAGTTCGGGGTACGTTGCCCCACTCAAGACAAACGTGCCTGTGGGATATTCGCAATCACCTCGGCGGCGGCTTTGACGTCAAGAGGCGGCGCTTTAACCAGCCAGTGATGCTGTCGTTCGTCCTCGACCCTGACGGTGAGAACAACGGGGATTCGGCTTCTTTCGGCCGCTTCAACAATATCGAGAAAGCATCGGTCTGCGAGATCGTATCCGTGGTACGTTGGAAAGAGCCTAAGACCCCTGAAACCCATTTCCTCAAAGTAGTCTACGAAGTCGGCCTACCAGCCGGGGAAATAGTGGTTTCTGCATGCGAATGGAACAATGGTTGACGGATGGGCTTGGGCGGCTTCCTGTAACTCGCGATTGCCTTCCATGCAGTCCTTGGCAAGTATGGATGATACCGGGTACACCACTGCGCGATCTATGCCTTCACTTTCCAGCAAGTTCATCAACGCGTGGACCCCCCCGTGCCTCAGCTTCCTGAACGGCCAGGAGCCCAGGCCTGTGAAGAAATCCACTATCATTCTGCGCCGCCCCTCAAAAGCCTGCTCGCGTTCCCGTGGAGAATCAGACTCCTCTGCTCGGCGGTGATCTCAGCGCCGTCTATTTTGCCAAGGTTCGTCCAGAAGTCTATATCCGGCAGATCGGTGCCGAAGAGGATTCTCTTCGCTCCCAACTCTGCAACCGCCTCTTCAATCATGCCGCAGTCGACGATACTGCCGGAAGTGTCAACAAGCACATTGGGCAAATCACGCACAGCCTTGATCCCGCGCTGCCAGTCTCCGCCAATATGGGCCATGATGATCGTCACGCCGGGGAACCCACGGGCAAGGGCGACAACATCGACCGGTGTGGATTCGCCGGGTATGCAGCCGGTTATCTTGAACCAGGCGTGCTGGAGGACCGGTATGCCGAGCGACTCGGCTTTCTCCATCACAGGCCCGTACCGCGTGTCTGTGCAGACGCAGCCGCACTCCAGCTTGACGCCCGTCATGCCGTATTCGTTCACCGCCAGGTCTATCTCGTCGAGCGACTGCTTCTGGTACTCTGGATTCACATACGCCCATCCCTCCACGAAGCCGGCTTCGCGTTTCATCCATTGATGGACGCGGGCGTTGTCTTCGTGGAACTGCTCCGGGGTCGGCTTGTAGATACCATCGCACGGCTCGAGGCACGAGACCACCATCCTCACAACGCCGGCCGCCCGCTCCAGGTCGATCGTGTGGCGAAAGCTCTCGTCGTCGCGGAGGTGAACGTGCGTGTCGATTATCCTCATCGGCTATCTGTTTCCCACCTCAAAGCGGCGGCCGTCGGGGAGCGTGACCGTCATCTTACCAGTATACCTGCCGTTGACCGGGGCGCCTTCATCTGCAAACACTATCTCAGCCCAGTCGATGTTGCCTGTGCACTTGGCAAGCGTAGACTCCTCGCGCTTCAGGCAAAGCGAGCGTGTGAACCTTGCGAGAGGTCTGGTGCGAGTCCCACGGGTTGTTGATGAACGAGGGCGACAGCCATATTCGCGGCACGCCCGCCGGGGGTCTGACCGTCTCGTACCAGTGCAAAAACATCTCCGTCATACCAGTGAGGTATTTCATGTCGTCCGTATGGCGGTACGCATTGTAAAGATGGGACACCCAGTTCCATTGCGCATCCTTGTACCCGCGGCCAAGCCTTTCCCGCAACCACTGGATATCCGGGACCTTCGACAACTTCCACCTGATGCAACTGCTGGGCAATGCGGTCGATCAGGTCCGCCGCGAGGAACAGCCGACCCACCCGGAACTCAAGGGTACACGTTACGTTTGGCTGAAAAACGAATG
>Ga0114922_10000348_pt1 | contig 44926 bp, 60 predicted proteins | sample AartaG_FD_100975 | JGI IMG/M metagenome (GOLD analysis project Ga0114922, IMG submission 100975) | Deep subsurface microbial communities from Aarhus Bay to uncover new lineages of life (NeLLi) - Aarhus_00045 metaG | ecosystem: Environmental > Aquatic > Marine > Oceanic > Sediment | place... | reverse complement strand
TGATTAACTTCAACGCCAAAAGGATAAAGGACGGAGTAAAGAGATTCATAGCCGGTTAAGGCGCCTTCGGATTCAAACAGGCATATTATTAGCCGGAATCAATCCGTGTTACTTTCCTCTGTGTTCTCTTACACCAATTTGAGCTAACTTATTACAAGCGCTTAGGTTAGGTCCAAGTAGCACCTATTCAGTCCTTTACGGTTGGTTCAGGCTACTACGACTATCACGATTAGTCCAAGTTAGTTGAGGTTATTCTGGACACAATTTGGTCACATTGGTTGGTTTTTTGGGTAGAATAGGAGTCAACAGGCTATTCTGCACTCTGTCATCTCCACGGCTATGACTTGGCGAAGGACAACTGGAGCGTGGATGGATTCTTTTTACACTGCTAGTAAACCTTACGGAACATTTATGTGATAAACTCCAACCTGTAGCTTCTTAATATTTTCGTCTGCTCGACTAGTGAATGCGTTTGGCTAATTGATGTCGGTATCAAGTTCATCCGATAATATGATTATGTTTATTAATCTTGGTCATTGCTATCTTATATCGGGCCACCGTCATTATGTGTTGACACAGTTAGAGAAGTAGTTTTATAATGAGGAGTGCAACAACATCAAATTTCAATTGTTAGGTATCGAAAATGACTGCTATTCCGATTCGTGAGGAAGTCATAAATGTTGAGCTTGCGAGATTATTATCAGTCCGGGGCATATTATCGGTTCCAGAGACAATATATAAAAGAAAAGCAAGCAAATTCCGACGACTTCCTGATGTAATTGCGGATTTTCAAGGTTTACGAATTGTTATTGAAGGTCGAGTTGCAGAAAGTGAAAATGATCGTAATATGCTTTTTTATGATGCAAAACGAAGGATAGAAGAAGGAATTACCTCTCTTTGTTTGGCAGTTGTATATCCATTATCCTTAAAGCAAATAAAATGCCTTGATAATCTTGATTCATTATTATCACAAACATCTCTACTTGTCAGAGTAATCTCAGAAGGTAGCGATGGTGAATGGTCCGAAACGAGCGTTGATGGCATTACTGATATATTACGTAGAAGCTATGACGTGTTAATAAGGGAAGACATAGTTGCTAAATCAGTTGAAGAGTTAGAATTGGCTATTGATTTTGCAAGTGAGATAATAAGTTCTTCTCCTGCGACCCCCGATAGATTAAGTGAAATACTTGGTATCCCTATAGTAGAAGTATCCAAAAAAAATGAAGAATCCCCTTCCAAAATATGTCGTATAGCTTCATTGTCACTTGTTAACGCTATGATCTTCCATCAGATTATCGCGAATATAGACGCTAGGCTCAAGCCTCTTGGTAGAATAGCTGAGATGGATAATGCTGCAGAAGCATTTATGGAGTCATGGTCATTTATCATAGAAGAAATTGATTATATACCTATATTTTATCTTGCTCGAGACATTATACGCGATCTTGCAGGTACTCCTGAAGTTGAAAAAGCTCTTCAGAATTTATCTAGAGCAGCTAGAAAAATAACAGATCGTCGAGCTGCACTGCGTCATGATTTAATGGGAAGAATTTTCCATCGTCTTTTAGCTGATGCAAAGTATTTCGGTGCCTATTACACATCTGTGCCAGCAGCTACATTACTTCTAAAGCTAACTCTCGATCGCTCATTCGCTCAAATTGATTGGGGTGATGTTGATAACATTAGCAAATTAAGAATAGCTGACCTAGCTTGCGGCACAGGTACTCTTCTAAAGGCTACTTTACAGACAGTTATAGATAATCATGTTCGTGCTGCTGTTGAAAACGGGGAAAATCCCCGTCTGCAAGCGTTGCATAAATCATTTATTGAAAATGGATTATTGGGATTTGACGTGGTTCCCATAGCAATTCACCTTTCTGCTTCTGCGTTGGCAATGCATGCACCTGAGGTCAAATTCGGTACGATGCATCTATATACATTGCCGCTAAGAACAGGTGATCCACATACAGGTGATCCTCACCGTCTTGGGAGTCTCGATTTTGTTTATGGTGGACAGATTAGTGTTCAGGCAGATATTTTTGGCAGCTTTACAGGTCCTATTCGAACCACTGGTAACGGGGATATTTCTGACAGCATTATGTTGCCCAACCTTGATTTATGTGTAATGAATCCTCCCTTTACTCGTAGCGTTGGGGGAAATCTATTGTTTGGTAACTTGCATGAGAAAAATCGAGCAGTGTTACAAAAAGAATTGAAAAAAATGATTAAAAATAAGCAACTTAAAGCGAATGCTACTGCTGGACTTGGTTCTGTTTTTACTGCTATTGGGCATAAGTTTGTAAAACCAGGAGGGTATTTATCTGTTGTTTTGCCTAAGGGGTTGTTGTCTGGAGTAGCTTGGGAGTCTACAAAAATACTATTGTGCAGTAACTATTACATTAAATACATAATAGTAAGTTATGAATCTGGGGAGTGGAATTTTTCAGAAAATACTAATTTAAGCGAATGCTTAGTAATAGCAAAACGACTAAGAAAAAACCAAAAATCAAACGATACTAAATTCATCAATTTAATTAAAAAACCAAAGTCAAGTATTGAAGCATTGTCTCTTGCAAATCAAATTCAATTGTCTATGGGGACATATCTAGAAGACAATCTTGGTCCTGAGGAGCTACGAATAGGAAATAAAAAAATGGGAGAAGTAATATTATGTCCATCTTCTACTATTAAAGAAGTGCCTTGGCTTGAACATGTTCCTTTTGCGCAAACGGAACTTTGCCGAATAACATATCATCTAATGAGAGGCTATATTTATATTCCTAGTTTTGGTATAGTGGGAAACATTCCACTTATAAAACTTCAAGAATTTAGAGAACTTGGGCCGGATAGGCGTGATATCCACGATGGATTTGAGCTTTCTGATGAGCCAACAGAATATCTTGCATTTTGGGGTCACAAAACTGGAATAGTAAATAAGATGAACCAGATGCCAAATATATATTTAAGGGCTTTATCGAAGCCCAAGAAAAATCGCACTTTACGAAGCCCCCATCTTTTATGGTCCAGGGCGGGAAGCGTTCTAATCGCTGAACGTCTTCGTCTAAATACAGCTCGACTTGTGAGTGTTCGTACGTGCGATCCTGTACTCTCAAACACATGGTGGCCTTTATTTGCATCAGGTAAAAGCAGTATTCCTGATGAGGACGTTGAACGTATAATCACTACTTGGCTTAACTCAATTTACGGAATATTATCATTAATATCTATTCGGGTGGAAACAGAGGGAGCTTGGATAGAGCTTAAGAAACCAAAACTAAAAAGCCTGAAAGTGCTTAATCCCTTTGCGCTCACTAAAATTAAACAAAAAAAATTGATCAAAGCATATGAAAGCTTATCAATGAAAGAATTATTACCAATTACTGAAATAGAGCACGATAATGTAAGAAAGCAAATCGATATTGCTATAATGGATACATTAGGAATACAATCTGATCTTTCGCAGGTGTATAGGTTGATTTCACAAGAACCTGTTGTAAATGGATAGAGGCTGTTGATTTATTACCTGCTGAGTGGGTGTTTTGGCAGATTTAATTTGTATCTTTTAAAATGAGGAGACTTCGAGAAGTATTTCAGTCAAATAGTAATGTCTGCCCAATGCTCCACTACTTGCACATTGAGGGAAAACTCGTTAGGATCATAATAATGAGGTATCGAATCAGGTGAGGCAATCTGAGCGCTAGAAGCGATGACGACTAGAGGAGAATATAGAGCGTTTGGTAGCGCTGAACGCCGAGCGTGCGGAGGAGGAGAAGCGCGGCATCATCCGTTGGCTGCGGCCGGAGTACCAGAATCCCGAGGGCGCTACGGAGACCCAGCAGGAAATGGCTGGAATGGCCGTCGAAGCATCTAAGGGAAAAGAGAAGGCCGCGAAGCAACCCTGGCCGAAGTCTCTTGCCGAGCAAGCCCAGGCTGTCGGGAGTGCCCTGGCGTCCTTATCCGGTCCGGCGTCTGTGGAGGATGTAGCACGATGCTTCAAACGCGCCAAAAGAGACCGCGTAGCCGAAATTCTCGAAACACTCGTCTTACTCGGCCAGGCTCGCATAATAGGGAGTGATAAATTTGCATCTCAATAATTCAGTGTGAAGAAAGGGGAAGATGATGAAATCTGTTCCGAAATATCACGAGCTTATGTGGCCGACATTGAAAGCCTTGAAAGCTTTGGGTGGGTCTGCCACGAATCTGGAACTGTTGGACAAAATAATTGAATTGGAAAGCATTCCAGGAGAAATACAAGATGTTCTCCACACAGATGGCAGGAGAACGAGGTTATCGTACAATCTAGCGTGGGCGCTTACCCATTTGGGCAAGGGAGGCGCGGTGGAAAACAGCGCACGGGCTGTCTGGTCGATTACAGATAAAGGAGAGAGATTAAAAGAAGCCGATATTATTTCACTCAGGGATGAAGTTCGACGGTATTATCAGGAGTTAAGGAAAAAGAGAAAGGAGGAAGAAGCTGAGTTAGTTGAAAGCGAAGAAGAAACCATCCGCGATTGGAAAGATGCGTTGTTGGATATTATTCAGAATATAAGTCCGGATGCTTTCGAACGCCTAGCCCAGAGAATCCTGAGAGAATCCGGCTTTATTAAAGTGGAGGTCAGAGGTAAGAGCGGAGATGGAGGAATCGACGGCGTTGGTGCTCTCAGAGTAAATAGTCTGCTTTCCTTTCAGGTTTACTTTCAGTGTAAAAGATACCGGGGTAGCGTCTCTTCCGGTGACGTCAGGGATTTCCTTGGTGCTATGGTGGGCAGGAGTGATAAGGGCTTGTTCTTAACTACCGGTACATTTACGTCATCCGCCATTCAAGAAGCAAATCGAGAAGGTGTGCCGGCAATAGACCTTATCGATGGGGATCAGCTTTGCGACATTCTGAAGAACCTTCGATTAGGTGTCAGAACAGAGATGGTTGAAGATGTAGAAGTAGATGAAGAGTGGTTTAAAAAGATATGAATTTCTAAACATTGCGCAGGATCGAATCTCTTAGTAATACAGATAAAGGGGTATTGATTATGGGCGTCATTGACGAGATAAAATCTGTAGTCGAAGTTATCAAAAAAATCGACAACATCGAACTTTATAGACAGATCCTCGATTTGCAGTCAGAAATTATGAAGCTTGTTGAAGAAAATAATGAACTTAAAACTAAAATCAAAGAGCTTGAAAGTAAATTCATATTGAAAGAAAGTTTTGTTTTAGGGCTCAATTCGTATTGGATCAAGAAGGGCGATGAGTATGATGGACCATTTTGTACACGTTGTTGGGACTCGGATAAAAAACTCATTCGAATTATCTCTCAAAGTGGTAGGGATCGTTTTGAAGCCATGCACAGATGCCCCAATTGTAATAGCCAGATGAATGCAGAGCCTCCTAGAGGTGAAGAAGAGTGATTTCCAAGATTACCCAATCTCAGCTCGAATCATACCTCTAGGGGCAGCCACCGCTATTACGTGGTTACATTCACGCTGGGAACTGTGTCAACAGTCGACTTAAAACCAGCCACTGAGGGTTGGTTTAGAACCGTCCATTCTGACCTCCGGGTCCAGTTGCCGAAGAAATCTGAACGAACCCTGCAGAAAACTCAGCTATTGCAACTTGCTCTAAATCCACAACACCTACACCTCCACTCTAGATCCCTTGTCAGGTTGGGTTTCGGAGGCATCTCATCTGCTCGAATGTCATTCATCACCTGCTGCAGCTTCGCGATTATCGACTCAGCCAGCTCATCATCGTAACTGATATCGAACTCCTTGAGCTGATGATTATCCTTGTTTTCATAAAGTAGAATACCCTGGGGAATCTTGAAGAAATGCATGTAGAGCTGGAGCTGGTGGACGTGCTCAAGCCTTGGTTCGTCAAGCAGCTTGAATCCATACGAGCCTATTGACTTGAGTTCCAGAACGTAATTCTGGTCATCGACAGCGACTATCGCATCTACCCGGCCGCTTATAAACTCATTAGGCGGGATATCAACCTCACTGGCAACAACCTCAATATTAGGACAAGCATAGAGCGCTGCCATCATCCTCTGATGAAATTTGTCTCCGGTTTCAAGAGCTCTCTGAACCTCTGGCTTTCGCTTCTCAGTCTCATAACCTTTGAACTCGAAATAGATCTGCCTGGGACATTTGCCTACCTCTGATACATACAGCTTGCCATTCCTGGCCTTCTTGTTGCCCTGTTTCTCCAAATAATGCTTGTCAATATGCTCGATGATCATGGGGATTAAGAGGACCTGGGAGTATTTAAATGTTTCGATTCTGGAGTGGCAACCTTCCTTCACCTCGCGTGTAGTTTTCATCCCTCCCCCGCTACGCTGCCCCGTAATAGGGTCAGCTTCGCTCCCTGGTTGATAGCGCCATTTGGGGTTTTTTATGGGCAGACTGAGAGGGAAGACTGCCTCTTATCTAAATAGCACCTAAGTGGAGTGGGCAATTTCTAGGGAGATTTTTGTCCGCTTTCTGCCTCTAGCAAAGTTTAGTAAGGTGTGCCGCATTTATAGGATGGGTGCAGGAAGCATCTACAAGTGGACATTGACCATTTTGCAAACAGGTACACTCTAGAGATTTGTTTAGAGCCGAGAAATGAAGATGTTCTGGAGAGGTTGACGGATCTTTTTGTTCGCCGAGGTGCACCGGATTATATCCGCTAAGATAACGGCTCAGAGTTCACTGCAAAGGCGGTGAGGAGGTGGCTGGAATCCGTCGGTGTCAAAACGCTGTTTATCGAACCCGGAAGTCCCTGTGCAAAGGGTATGTGGAATCTTTTATCGGAAAGCTCAGAGATGAACTGCTCTATCGGGAGATCTTCTGCACACTCTTCGAGGCGCAAGTCCTGTTTGAGCGGTGGCGGAGAGAGTACAATAATGTTCGTCCTCACAGTTCCCTCGGATATGTACCCCCAGAACCAGAAGCGATTTTACCAACTCAGCTACAAACTAAAATGCTCCAAGTGGCTACACGCATGTTTATAGGTGGATTCGGCCCCGAGGCCGACAACGATCAGCGATTATTTTAGAATTGGAGATACTTCATGCACAGAATGACCTTTTTCCCACTCGGCAACGCTGACTGCTGCCGAATCGATTTGGAATGCGGTAAGAAGATCCTGTTTGACTTCGCGGCCACTCGTGACCCTGAAGACGAGGACGATCTCCGGTGTGATCTCCCCAAGGAGCTTCGTGATGACCTTGAGGATAATGATCGCGACTATTTTGATGTTGTGGCGTTCAGTCATCTAGATATTGACCATTTCAAGGGCGCGACGGAATTCTTCTACTTGGAGCACGACAAGAAGTACCAGGGCGACGACCGCATCAAGATTAATGTCATGTGGATTCCCGCTGCGATGATTACCGAGCAGAGCCTCGACGATGACCAAGCTCGCATACTTCAGGAAGAAGCCCAGCACCGATTCCGGGAGGGCAAGGGCATCCGTGTCTTTTCCCGACCAGGACGACTGAGGAAGTGGTGCGAAAAACACGACATCGATCTGAATGATCGTCTTGACAAGATTAGCGATGCCGGCACTATTGCACCCGAATTTTCCCTCGCAGAGGATAATGTCGAATTCTTCGTTCAATCGCCATTCGCTGTTCGTCAGGACGAGAATACGGTCGAAGATCGAAACGAAGATTCGCTGGTGCTGCACGTCACCTTCGAAATCGACCGTGTCCAGACCAAGGTCCTGCTATTGGCCGACTCGACTCACGAAGTGCTGTCGCAGATTGTTGACATCACCAAATCGATGGATAACGACGACCGCCTTGAGTGGGATATTGCGAAGCTCCCCCACCACTGCAGCTATCTGTCGATTGGACCCGAGAAAGGTTCGGACAAAACCGATGCTGTGGATCAGGTCAACTGGTTGTATAGGAAGCAGGGGCAGGACGGTGCTATTGCCATCTCTACTAGCAAGCCGATTCCTGTGGCTGGGAGCGACGAAGATAAAGATGCCCAGCCACCGCACCGCCAGGCGGCCAACTACTACAAGGGGGTGGCTGCGGATCTCGGTGGGCAGTTCGTGGTTACGATGGAGCACCCTACGCCCAAGGCACCCAAACCACTCGTGATTGAAATAGGAGGCAGAAAAGCAACGCTTAAAAAGACCACAGCAACGGCGGCCACCTTGGCTACATCGCGACGAGCACCGCGTGCAGGTTGATGCCGATGGAATCCGACTTTTTAAATACTAATGGAGACCTGATCCGTACAGAAGAACTCCGTATCGCCAAGGCACGAGATCTTGCGCTCAAGATGGAAGCGGAAAACATCGCCTTCACAAGGCTAGTAGAATGCAGGAAAAGCGTCCAGACCGAAACAGTCGTTTTCGATGTGGACGTTGAGGTGCCCCAGGTCTGCCAGCATCCGATCCAGTCGTCCGAACGCATTGCTGCGACGTTTTTCGACCCTGACAAAGTCCTTCCCACAGTTCATGCCTTACGTAAGGATTTTCCCCTTGTCCCACACCTTAACCTCCACATCCAGGAGTTCCCCCGGAATCTCTGCCTCTATGACCAGCGCTACGAGGAGATCAAACACCGGTGGACTTCGGCTCGTTTCGTCCGCCGGATTCGGGAGTGGCTGGCCCTCACTGCGCGAGGAGAACTCCACCAGGAAGATCAACCCTTGGAGCAGATCCTAATTGACTACGTTGGTCATCTTGTGCTTCCACATAGTATTCTGGATGCGGACAGTGAAGCTCAACCGCTTTTCGTGGCTAACATTCGTCCAGCTGATAACGAGAAGCTCTTTCTGATTGCCCAGTCCCAACCACCACACAACGGAGCTTTGGATATGGTTGCCAGTGTACACCGATGTCCTCCTCAGACCCACGGGGTGATCCATAGGAGACCCATTACTCTGGCCGACTTGGCTGCCTTGGTTGAGGGCACAGGCCTCGATATTCTTGCTGAGTTACGGGAACGCCTCAGAAACTGGCAGTATAACAACAAAGCTGTTCTTGACTCGTGCATCCTTCTCGTCATCCGGTTTCCTAAGAAACGGAAAGACGGTGGTGAGGTTGAGGCAGTCGACACCTGGGCCTTCTTGCTAGGAGATGCCGTTAAGGATGGAGAACACGCTGGCGACCTGCGGATCCGTGATCTCGGCATCAGGATCGGGCTCTGGGACACGCGAGACAACGAGGTTGGCCTTATTCTCCCGCCCGATACCTCAAAGAGCGGTGACAATGTCTACCTCGACGTGCTCAACGTATCGTTCGAGCTCACCCGGTCGATGGCTGCCATGCTCAATGGGAACACCGCGATCGATGACATTCGCATCGTCGCGGTTGGAGCAGGGGCCCTCGGCTCTCAGACTGTGCTGAACCTCGCTCGCAGCGGGTTCGGAACCTGGACCATCATCGATAACGACCGCCTGATGCCCCACAACATAGCCAGGCACACGCTCATCGGCGTCTTCATCGGTTCGAACAAGGCAGAGGCTGTTGCGCTCGTGGCGAATACCATCGTTGGCGATGCGGATCTTTTCTCCTCGCTTTCGGTGGATGTGCTATCTCCCGGTACACAGAACGAGGATGCCACGACAGCCTTTTGCAACGCCGAAGTGATCTTGGATATGTCCACCTCGATCGCTATCGCGAGGAAACTCACGTGCGATATTGAGAGCGACGCACGCCGGATATCGCTCTTTATGACACCATCGGGGCACGACCTTGTCTTGTTTGCCGAGGACAAAAACCGCACGATGCCGCTCGACGCACTCGAAATGCAGTACTACAGGGCTGTTGCCAATAACGAGGCGCTGGTGGAACACTTCCAAACATCAGGGCAGAGGAGCCGCTACGGGCAATCCTGCCGTGACATTACCAGTGCGCTCCCACAGAATCTAGTGGCGTTGCACGCCGCCATCGGAGCGCGGGCGATCAAAAATGCGATCGCCGATCCCGGTGCCACCGTGGCCATCTGGCGGGCCGACGATTGCGGGAATGTTCAGCGGGTAGATGTGACACCAGCCGGTGTGATCCGCGATCGCACACAGAGCTGGGACGTGGTAACCGACAAAGGACTCCTGGAAAAGCTCGACACGTTCCGCGAAGACAAGCTCCCTGATGAGACAGGCGGCGTTCTGCTCGGTTCGTTCGATCTGGCGAAAATGACCCTCTACATCGTTGACGCCTTGCCATCGCCACCCGACAGCGAAGAGTGGCCCACGCTGTACATCCGTGGACGCAAGGGACTGCGCCACACGGTAGAAGCACTGCAAGAAAAAACGCACGGAATGCTCGAATACATCGGCGAGTGGCATTCCCACCCTCGGGGTGCTCGTACAGCAGCTAGTTGTGACGATCTTAAGGTTTTCGCCTGGCTGATAGAGTTGATGCAGGCCGATGGCCTACCAGCAGTGATGATGATCGTAGGCGACCCTGGTCGCACAAGCTATTACGTGGGAGAAATCATTCAAGAAGAGAACCTGTTGCCAGAGGCGTCCAATCATGAATAAGTCTTGGCTTAATTATTTCAATCTTAGCGACCACTATGAAAGGAAGGCTCGGTTCCTTCCTGCGGTACTTTCTGTTCTTCCGCTGCTGCCTATTGCCACAACCTTTGGTGCTCCGCTGTTTGACTGGATCAAGTTGCTCATTGCTGGTGCAGGGCTTGGAGCGGTTGTGGCCGTGGCTGTTTCGCATGTTGCATCCGCCTTCGGTAACCGCTTGCAGGATAAGTTGTGGCCAGATTGGCCCCATGACGCGCCAACGAACAGATGGCTCCACCCCGATGAGAAATCAGTCTCTGTCCAACAGAAGCAGCGCTGGTATCAAGCCATCAAGAATCTCGTCCAGATCGACATCCAAAAAGCCGTGGATGCGGGAGAGCCGGACGAGCTCAAGGCAACGATCAATGATGCTGTCATAGGACTCCGGAGTCGCATATGGATGGAACCGGAGGCGGAGCGTGCCCAGCTTCACAACGTCGATTATGGCTTTTCTCGAAATCTCGCTGGGCTCAGACCGGTCTGGATCACCTTTGCTTTGAGCAGCCTTGTGGGTTGTTGGTACGCTCATTATTGGCACAACGGCGCCATTCTCTGGGCTATCGTGTCCTCGGTTGTCGCCCTTGGAGCATTGGTGCTGTCCGCTTTGCTTCCTGCGTATGTGCGCAAGAAGGCCCACTATTATGCAGAGAGCTTTTTCGCCGCTATCGTCGCATTGAGTGACTTGCAGCCACAGCAGCCATCAAAGACAGGAGAATAGAACCCTGTCCATACTGACCCGCGAATACTTGAACAATCATCTTTGGGCCGCTGCGACATTCTTCGCGGCTCGATCGATTCGTCCTATTGCAAGAATTACATCTTCTGTTTCCTTTTCTTAAATAGGCTTTCCGAGCGCTTCGAAGAGGAGGCCAATGAATATATTAATACTATTTTTGCCTTTTCCGCGGAGGAAGTAGATGCACAACAAACCATGAGCTTGTCCATTGGAATGACTGAAGAAGAAGTAAGAAGGTACGCAGGATTACCTAATGCCCGACTAGAACCAGAACCAGGAGTGTTTGTATATATATGAGGGTTTCAGAGTAATTTTTATAAATGGCGTAGTGTACAGCATTGAATATTAGCATGATGCAGGTATCCACCGAATAAAAGCAGTAGCATCGCAAACTCACCACTTTTTTCTTGTTGTTCACCTATCCCTCGCTCCGCTGCCCATAACAGGGGCAGCTTCGCTCCCATGTTGTTAGCTGAAAAGAGTCTTTGAGTGCTGAGAACTGTGATGGGTTGAGGTTTGCGGTGGGGCGCAAATGTGGTATCGTATATGGTGGTGGCGTACAAGACTAAATCGAGGACTATTTATTCTAACTGGTATTAGAGACATTGTAGTTTTTGACAGCTATAAGAAATTGTTCTAGTTTATGAATACCAAATATGATTTTGACTTGGAGTGAAATCATGAAAACAATACAGTGTCCAAGTTGTGGATTTAATGTTCCGTCAGGAGTACCTATGTGCCCAGAGTGTTATCTTCCAGTTTCTCTTGTTGCATTTCCTTTCAAAGGAAGTTCAAAAATCAGCGATAATATACATTCCTCTATTTCGACAGCATTTTTTTATAATGCCCTGCAGTGCAAAGAGTATGCAAGTCATGACCCTTCTAAATTCCCATTATTTCAACATGTTATGTATGCATGGCCTGTTGCTGTTGCATCAAGCCTATTCTCTTTAGCGGGATTTGCTGATAATGATGATATTCAAGTATACTTAGAGGATGAATCGAAGTTTTCGGTTCTGCAGGTAAGTCGGTTCTCAATTCTTGCCGACAATAATCCTGAGGCTTGGCTAAAAGTAGAACATAGGTTTTCACGTGAATTTCTCTTAACGGAATTATTCACCTGACAAACCCATCCTGGTGCAGAATGCCAGACAGTGGCCACTTTTTCTTCCGCTTTTCAGGCCCGGTTGAGTTTAGTAGTGTGGGTGCCCGGTTTAGGCTAGCTGATCGGCGCGGAGGTGTTATCCCAAACCGGTCGGCGCACCGGGCACCCCTTCAAGTAGAGCGCTAAGCGCTAATTACTAACCACGCGCCGCCACTTTTTCTTCCGGTTTTCGTCCCCCCGATAGTTATATATCAGTGGAGGAGGACTAACCGAAAACCCCGAGGGGGGCCAGTAAGAGGTGGTGATTATGCGACATGTGGTTCCCAACAAGGATCACAATCATCTTCCGGATCATTGTTTCCTTTAGGTGGTCTTAGTCGTTTACCTCTAATGCCGGGCGGCAGAAGGAGGTGTCGCACTTTCCACGCCCGGCTCAGTTAATCCTCCCCCAAACCAACAAATCCATTCTCAGACAAATACCGCCCGATCTCGCGCTCTGAGTAGCCAAAGAGCTTACCCCAGCACCAGTGTTTCAGCAGGCCATCAGACTGTTTAGATATCGCCCGAATAATTTCTGCCAGGTGCGGATGTTTAAATACGGTAAACTCTATATGCGTCTCACCGCAGGCTTCAGAGATATAGTGCAGGCCCTCTTCCGCTATTGCTTTTTGAATTGCAGCAGCATTCTCTTTAAGAACTACGATATCCGCTGCTGGACGCGCGCCGCGTTTGACTAGCGTCGTCTGAACTGCTATTCTCCCCATATCGTAATATTCAAAAAGCCGTATCTCTGGAGGTATCGTCATGGCATACAAACCTGGCAATATTGTTCCTGATTCTGGTATTTATCGCTGTCCTAATTGCGGGCGGCGGGCAACTTGTGTTGAGGGAGAGTCCTTTCCGCCGCATAGCGGTAAATGCAAGCGACAATCATATGTAATTTTTAAGAAAACACACGGAGAAAAAGGCTGAACTATTTGTCTTTTTTATCTTTCTCTTGACTCTTCTTGCCTTCTTTCCTCTCCGGCTTCACCTGCATGAACGCGCGCAGCACGTCCTCAGGCTTGTGGCCGTGGAGCGAAATTGGTTTTAAGCGATCATTCCTTTTGTTTCTTTTCATCTAACGTCTCATTATTGTGTCATGTTTTGAGGATTTATTTCTTTACTGGAACGATTCTTAAAAAAATCATCCTCGCTTTTATCTAACAAAACACGCCATTTTTCCTCATTGCAAAGGGTCGGGCATCCTAAATCTACTATAATAAATCTAATCAGATCCTCAATCAAAACCCAGCCCGTTGGGACATGAACTTTCTTAAAGTTGATGCCCCACTTCTTAAAAAGTAAATGGCAATGGTGCCTACAATGTTTAGCTTTCCACCTTAATTTTCTTTCATATTCAAATCTGACAATTGGATCTTTGGTGGTTTTCCTATATATATGATAATGATATTCGTGTGTTTCAAGCCTATATTGTCTTTCAAACTCTTTTATATTATGTTCATTATTAGCTACTAGTGTTTGTACTATTGAAAAAGAAAAAGGAGAGCTGCCAATCTTCACTGCTTTAGAGCGAGTAAATTGCATTTGGGCTATATAGCTTGGCCCTAGACTCACCCAGAATAAAGGATGCTCAGTAATTGTTTTATTTAATACCCAATTAATATAATCAACAAAATCTTTAAATAATTCGTTAGGATTTTTGTTGAATATTGACATCTTTTGCTTTCTGTTGGGGTAACTTAGTTGATAATAGGCTCACAAGCCCACTAAGCCACAACCAAACATCATGATGCTTTCTTTTTTCCCAGTTCTTATTCATAATTATATTAATGGCTTCTTGCCCAGACATGCCGAGCCTATTTCTCGCAGTTAAATTTATCAAGCGATGTAGATCATCCAGACTATATATTCTGCCATTTTTGCCGTATTTTTTCATGATTTTATCGCCTCCGCACGATCTCTATCAGAACTAACGACAGAATGCAAGCCGTTTTCCACCTGAGCTGTAAATAGCCGCAGCCGCTCTAGCGTCGTCATTAACCTTCCGATAATTCCATCGGAACGAGAACTCATCGCAATACCGCGCTAGGTGATCCTTCGATACGTGATGAAACGTTCCGTGCACGCCGCGCTTCAGCAGGGCGAAGTAAGACTCAGCAGCGTTCGTATTGATATCACCGCGCGAGAATTCGCCCTTCCCATGTTTAATTATACCATGCCCGCCCGCGAACTCGTGACCTATGCCCATATAGGCGGGCCATTCATCGGTCATGATCCGCGCTTGACTGTCTACCGCTTCCCTGATAGCACCTTTCAGCTCAGTGGCGTTCACGCGCTTCACCGGCTTGGCATGAGCCTTACCGTTCCGCTCGACAAGCGCCACAACCGGCGTCTTCCGCTCGGAGCCACGACCTGTAATTCCTTCCCGTGACTTGCCGCCGACGTATGTTTCGTCTACTTCTACGGTGCCCTTCAATAGCGATTTCATCGGCTCTTGCCGCATTGCATAACGTATCCGGTGCGCGAGGTGCCAAGCGCTCTTGTATGACCCCAGACCTAAGTTACGCTGTAACTGAAGCGCCGATACTCCCTTTTTTGAAGAGCACATTAAATGGAACGCCATGATCCACTGCTTCAGCGTTATGTGCGAGCGGTGCATTACGGTGCCGACCGTCACCGTGAACTGCTTGCGGCACTCCGCGCACTTGTAAAGACCTGGGCGGTGAGCTTTACCGTTTAGCTCATACGCCTTTTCATGCTCACAGTGCGGGCATACTGGGCCGTTCGGCCAGCGTATCTTCTCTATGTAGGCCCGCGCTTCCTCCTCTGTGAATTCCGCTACTCTTAGCAGGCTCATCTCTTGCCCCCCCATCACGATGCCTACCATGAGTATAGTGCATCACGATGGGTTTGTCAAGTGAATAGTTCCGTTCAAAATATATCGATAGGCACAGGAACTACCGAGGAAGATGTCGTAGATTATTGTCGAAACACAATGCATGAGTACTTCGAGTCCGCCAAAGTCATTAGTGATGAAAGATTTAAATCACGTGCGCTGGAGGATAAGGATAATATAAAACATTATACTGAACTAATTATTTCCGATGCTATTCAACACATTATTGAAGCATTAAAGGTGTTGAAAAAGGACAAAAACGCAGTGTTACGTGGAGTAATCATTGAGCCTTTTAATTTAGAGTGGTGACAAGACAACTACATTACACTTGGTTAAGATTCTGTTTAGAGAGGGTAATTCACAATTAGTCAGTCACTAAAAGATCCAAGAAGGAAACGATAAATGATCACTTTTTGGGATTTGCTATTAATAACATTGGTTGGAGCCTTAGTTGTTGTCGTCTATTCATTTTTCTCCAGAAGAAGAAAAAGGACAAAAGTATTATTTGCTCTGTGGTTATATTTCATGCAAGCTCTTGATCGAATTCTCTACATTATAAGTACTGAATGTGGGGCTGGCATATCTCAAGGATCAATACCCTTTGAAATGCTTGAATCACTTATGAATGAATATCTTCAAATGAGCGACTGGAACGATGATAGAAAACGAGCTTGTGTTCGCATTCACGACTCCATATATCAGGTAGCTATTCATTTGAATGTTCCAGCTGGAGAAAGAGCTGCTTATATTAAGGGAACTGAACAAGCGGCTGCATTACCATCATACAGGTTCGCAAGAGCCTTTGCGTTGGATAAGTATGAGAAATTGGTTTCTGATCTTAAAACATTTGCTTGCTGTCTACCTCTATATTACAAGCTCAAGAATAAAATAGTCGGGGAAAGCTTCATTGATGAAATCAACGAGCTCACAAAAAAATATACAACGATGACGCATGTACAACTTGACAAACTCCTGAGATTTGATCCATGTATAGATATTAAAGAAGGTCAAAAGAAAAATGGCTCCCCCTAAGAAGCTGTACAGAAAAAGCTTGAAGAGCATGCTGTAAACCCTTTATTCACTGACGGATATCAGGAAATCGGAATGAAGTTTGAAGACCAAAACTGTTTTGCGCTAGTCAGTCGCAAAGAAACCCTTTATGATATCAGAGATCTATTTCAACAGCCAGCGCGCCCAAAGTTATTCGCAGTGTTTATTACAGAGAATGACAGGTCCCCAAAAGGGCCGCTGTGCATCATTACTACGTGAGATCTTCTGGAAGTTTGATTTACGTTCACAGTTAGATTTGTTACTAACTCCGAGATATCAGATCTTTCATTCTTGCGATCATCCCTGCCTCAGCGAATTTCAATGCCTTCTCTGTGTAGGAAACAAAAAGTCGGTTGCGATGTTGATAGCGTTTATCAACCAGACCGGCCTTGTGGAGCTCTGAAAGATATTCTGAGAGAGTAGACTTAACTCTCCGATAATGCCTTCCAGGATAAAGCTCACTTGCCAGGTCTTTCATGGAAATCCATCTGAGCTGGAGAGAATTCTGAAGTAGCATGAGCCTTTTCAATATCTCGATATGAAGCTCTGAGTGTTCGTTGTTCGTTGGCGAACGAACGGTTGACGAACGGTCCGAACGAACTAACGAACGGTTAACGAACACTTGGGATTTCGGGGTTGCAGGCTCTGTAGCCTTGATTTTCCCTTTCGACTGTTCGTTGGAGTGTTCGTTAGGTGACCTAACGAACTGTTGCTGGAGTTCGGATTTCAACTCTGATTTGAGTTGCCGGAGTCTTGTATCGAGATCCAGTATGGACAGAATTTCTTTGGCAAATCCCTTCCTAAGTCTGTGCTCGCTCGGTTTGGATCTTCGCTTGATACTTGCCAGTGCCTTCCGGATGGAAGCTAATTCTGATGACTGTTCGTTCTGGACTGATGAGAGTTCGTTGAGTGTTCGTTCTGTTCTTTGGTTGTCACACTTGATGTTGGAGAATGAGGATCGCAGGCTCATCTCCAAGGATTTCCTGAAGTCAAAAAATGCTTTCCTTGAAACTCTGCGTCTGAAGAGCCAGAACACCATGCAGTCAATGAGGACTCTGAGATATAAAAACCTTTCGCTCTCTGACCGAAATCTTTAAATACCCCGAAATCCTTGCACAGCCTGATGAGGCCAGCATCTTTTTCTATCAACCAAGAGAAGCAAGAAGATCAGCGGAGTCAGCCGACCTATGATAATCAGATCGACTGGGAGTCCTTGGTATATCGGCTCGATGATGTGGACGCCAAGATCCTCAAGTTGTTCTACTATCCCAAGCCGACATGTTTTATTCTGGATAATCTTGTGAAGCGTGCTCAGACAACAGGAGCGAGCAAGACGACTATCTGGAGGAGGGTTGAGGGGCTATCGAGACTAGGATTGCTGGTCAAGATCGACAAGTCAAAGCCGCTCGCGATCCAGTCTAATGTTCATGTCTCTCATTCAAACGTGATGAAGCTGATCTCGCTGCTGTGTGCCAAGTATGGTCTGGAGGGAATTGATGGTTAGAAAACCTGGTAGGCCGAGGAATCAGGAGATTCTCAGATGGATTCCAGTGATCCTTGAGGAGCGACCGTTGCAGAATCCCCAGTGCATCAGGAAACGTTATCAAGAACTCACCGGCCGCGGCATCGGATATGACACTGTAAGGAAGGCTTTGGATCACCTTGTCGAGCAGGGAGTTGTTACTGAGCTCAGAGCTGGACGGAGTAAGATCAGGAAAACACGGGTCTACTCCCTGGCTTGATTTCTGGGTAATTAGTGCGCTGTGCAACATGACTGGTGATGATCTCTTTCCTCGACGACCGCTAGACTGCCTGATGCTAATCCTTCTGAAATGACAACACCAGAACCGAAACTATAACCCTGAAAGAGAAACCTCAACCCCAAAACTGAAATCATAACCCTGATATGGATATATAAATATATATGATTATATGTTTTAAGAAATGATAAAAAGAATTAAGCATTCTTATTGGTCATGTTCCATTCTGGATTCAGAGCCCCGAAAACGGTTCAGGTAATCTGCATTATGTGTATGCCATTTATATTTCTTTTTATTTTATGATTATATCTTAACATTATTCTATTCGTGGTCTAATATGACAATCTTTCTATTAAGTTATTGCAGTGCTCATTGTTTTTGTCAATAGATTTACCTTTTTTTGCTAGTTCTAGGGCCTCTTCTTTTTTATTTAGCTGTAACAGTATCCATGCAAATCTAGAACACGTCGTTGCGTCAAATTCATCTTTTCTCTTTTCTATTACCTTTATCATGCCCGCTATTAAATTCGTTTTTTCTGTTTTTGTTACTTTATTTTTAAGTTTGTTTTTAATAATATTGTTAATTCGATTCGCATTGTTGCTCACATATTCAATTGGGCATTCTTGTACCATGCTCATCTTTATCAGTGTATCTATTTCTAACGAATACATATTATGTTTTTCGTACATATTAGCAAGCATAAACCATGCTTTATGTTTCTTATTAGGATCAGTTTCTATAGATAAATATTTCTCTATATAATTTTTTGTCTTGCTTATTTTATTTTCTACTACGCATTCATCTATCAATTCTACCAACATAATCCAAGCATCATCATGTTCTTTTGCAATATATTCCAAAGTTTGCCTTACGTCATCAAATATACATTGGCCCGTAGAAATCGAATCTGCAGCTCCTTTGAATAATCTCTGAATTGAAGGCTCAATACCCTTCTTTTCTACACTTGGCTTTTGCGTTGCTCCAAATACTTGTAATGCTTTTGAAGCATCCTCTACTAATGATAGCCATTGACTTATCTCTAATTGTTTTTTTGCAAACATCCTTGATGCAAGAGGAACATTAATAAAACATACATCATCTCTGGGAGATTTTATTTCTTGAATAAAAGAACTATATATTAATTCGTCAAGTGACTCTTTAATATTAATCCGCTCATATTTAGGATCTAAAAATACGGCTTCGATAGCTATTTGAGGTACTAGCGATTTCCAGTTTGCTAATGTTAAAAATATCCATTGTGATGCAGGACTTAATCGTTCATAGGTTCTTTCAAATAAAGCCCTAAGTATTTCATCTTGATCAGCTATTATTCTTTCTATTTTACATAACTTATTAGCTTTTTTAACTTCTCCAAGAAGTATTTTTATTACATAAGGGTGTCCGCCAGATTCACTAATTAGTTCATCTCGATATTTTCTTGTTATTATATCTTTAATGCCTAAAAAACTAGATGTCTTATCCATAAGTTTATTACACTCGTCATCTTCCATGCCTCCAACATTAATAGGATAGTCAGCCTTGAAAACCCCTCTAATTCTAGTTGTTATCAAGATCTTGTTTGGTGTACGAATATATGTATCTAACCACTTAAATAATTCAGCAGGCCTTAAGACTGTTTCAAAATTGTCAAAAACGAATAGCGTATATTCTGATCCTTTTGGGCATGCCAATTTATTGCTAAAATATTCTTCCGCGTCAAAAGTCCTTTTAAATTGATCTGTTTCTTCAATTAAATAAGCATACTCTAAAGCGAAATCCTTCCGGCTTATTCCACGCGGTTTAACATATTTAGGTCCGCTAGATAATAGGTCTATATCTCGTGCACTAAACCATATTGTATAAGTATAAGGACAATTATCTGAATTCATCATATCATTGATGACTTTGAGTGCTAGCGAAGTTTTTCCTATACCGCCTGGACCCGTTAAAGTAATAATCGGATGACGATTAATCTCTAATAACTGATTCATTAGCATTTGCTCTAGTGTATTACGTAAAATATAACCACTCTCAAGAGGAGGTATGTTCCCAAAACAGTTGCCTTGGATATCTAGTTTACCCAAACCATGAGTTTCACTTTTAGGAAGTTCATTAGATGGCATCAAATAACGAGAGGAGTCAACAGATTTAGTTGCACCAGAAATATATGATATATACTCATGTTTCTTCTCAGTAAATCCGCCATTTGGTAGAAAAAAATCTGAAGCATCTGAATCAGATAGAATTAGTTCTACATATCGTAAATCATTAAAAAATATATATATTCCATCAGGATAGTTTAAATCGCGGGTCTTTTTTAAATATTCGTATGGTTTTGAATCCCCTCCGATCATTGTTATTCTGTATTTACCAGACAAATTTCGATGTAGAAAAGCCCAGGGGTAATTAAAAATAGGTGTATGTTCAATAATCAAGTCGATAGAATCTTTTAAGTAATTGCAAATTAAGCTGTACTGTCCTGGTTTTTTAGCTCCATGGGCGCGTGTTTTATTACGAAACGTTGCAAAATCAACAAACCAGCGCAGACAATTTACTTTTCCTTTGCGCTTATCAAAAGGTATTTCAAGAAAATTCATACATTTATGCAAAAGAGTAAGTGCTTCGTACGGTAGATTGCCAGAACCAAATTTTTTTGAAAGATAGAGTCTTTCCTCGCTTGAAAGTGGATCAGAGTAAAATGATACTGGACCGTTGATCATCTCATCAAGAACTTCAACCCACTCTCCTATGCCATCGGCTCTCACTAGACGATGTATAAAGCGGTAACGGTCACGTTCTCTGTTTTGGTCAATACAAGCAACGAGAACTGAAGTGATAAGTTTAAGAACCATCTCACCGTAGTACATTAATGCAAGAAAAAGGCTTGTATCGGATTCCTCCCTATCAGTCTTGATACGTTCGTGCATAGACTTCATAGGTAGTAGATTCACGTCAACACCCACCGATGCAAAAAAAGCGAAAGCTGACCTATTTAATATATATCATCTCTTAATAGAAATCAACAGTTCAGTAGATCATGAATATGCTAGTGAATATAAGTCCAGTTCTCCGATACCCTCCTTTCATTGTAGGATAATAGTGAATCTCATTTGAAAACAACCTATGACAATAATGTTTAGTTAACATTACAATCTAAGTGTTATAATATATTAATAAAGCGGAGTAACCATTTAAAGCTTAACTACCATCATTAGTTTCTTTTCCTTATATAAAACTCTGTAATACGATTTACCACACCCCGGGACTCCCAATAACCATCCTATGCTGCGATCTCATCGCGACGACGTTGAGATTCTTGTCGATCTCTTCAAGAAGCTTGCGGATAGCTTGCAATTCTTCAAGGATTTGGTGCTCGATGTTCTCGGTGCTCATGGTATCCAGGAATATGAGGAGGTATATAAGGCTTTCGGATATTCTCGTTCAAGGCTTGATTGGAAAAGATTATGGGTTTGTTATTCAAAAACAATGCGACGCGGTGCGCGTGCGAAGATATTTCTTCAGTAACTACTGGTTGAGAAGTAACAGCTCCTCTACAGCCTGATGATGATCATATTCCTAGACTTCTTATATGTCGGCTCAAATTGTTTCGCTTTGGGAGTATCAATGCCGAAGTGCTTACAGAAGCTTCCACCCGATATAAGGGCATATTTATTTAGAATAGTGATCTTCCTTGAGCCTATGCCCTTAGTGTTCGTGAGCTGAATGCCGATCCTCTGGGTTGTTTTGTCAAAGTAAAGGTCAACATACTTGAACCTGTCCAAAGAGAAGCTCTGAACCGCCCTTGAGTTGAATGAGATCTGTCCATTCTTACGAATGCTGACCATCGCACTTGTTGACCGCGGTCTTTGACCTTCATATTTAACTAACGGCATAGCCAGCTCCTTGTTTAAAGAAATTATGATAAATAGATTATAACAATATTCTTGTAGTAGTCAAGAAGAACTTGAGGGATACAGTTTTTAAACTCTCGTGAGAGAATAAGGGGGGAGCATTAACGCCTCCCCCTTTGCATTACTCGACATCTTCTTCGAATTCAGAGATCTTTGATTCTAGATAGAGCCTGTAGTATCCGCTTTTGTAGCCTTCACCTACCTCTTTCAACAGTGGTGCGAAATAACCCAGGGAGTTGATCCTGGAGCGGTTGGGGTTTTCGAGCCAGGAACGATACTTGCGGCAGCAGCCGAGAAAGATGGCTGCCTTGATCGCTTCGAATGATATTCCAGCTCTGAACCAGCCCTGGATGAGATTCCGATCCTGGGCTGAGAGATGATCCTTGGTGCATTTTCTTCTGATGAAGAGATCTCGGATCTGTGCGAGGTATTCCTGCTCCTCGATGATAGTTACAGTTCTGGTTTGGGATGTCATTTCCATTCTCCTTTGAAGGGAATACAGACCGCCGTGCGGCGGCCTCAGAGTGCGGTTAGCTGTTGTTGTAGTGGTCTTCTGTGTATTGGAGTTCGAGGAGGAAAGACGCCTTGCGGGGATGTAGTGTTATGGTTACCTCTCCGTCACGATAGGTGCAGGTTGAGAACTCTTCTTCGCTGATCCAGATGATGCGGTATGGATATTCGCTCCATTCTTCCCTTTGTTGGAAACTTTGTGGCAGGGCTTTCCAGAGAGTGTCGATGTCTGGTGTGAAGCCTCGATATACCTGCATGCAGTCTTCATCTCTCCACTCGTCATGTGAAGAGCAGAACAGGTTGATGAGATCGTGGACGGTCTCTGCTGGGCTGTGTTGATTGATGGCTTCCTTGAACTCCTCTTCTGTATCGTGGATGTCTGAAACGAAATCTGTTGATGGTTTCATGAGAAGACTCCTTTCCTGGAAAAGTTCGGGTTTTGATGAAGCTGGATGCTGCTCTGAGGTAGGAATGCTTTGGCGGGGCTGACTATGCTGATTTCAGGAATCTTGGCTCTTCTGTTCAATCGTGAAGGCTATCATTATCTGGGTAGTGCAGTCCTCTACCAGGTAGACCCTGGCGAAAGCGTTTTCATACTGAGCCTCGATACCGTAGAGCTTCAATGGAGCCAGAGCATCTGAGATGGCGATCCTGGTTACTGAGATATCAAACTTCAAGATCGAGGCCTTGATCTCTGAGATATGCTTTGCAGATTGAAGCGTTCCTAGTTGCAGCCACTTCATCTTGTTGATGGCTCTCCTGATCCTCGCCCTTTTACCGTTAGAATAATTCTCTCCAGTCAATGTCCAAAACAAACTCATGGGACTTCTCCTTTCGTGTTTGGGATTAAAGCTGTGGGGAGTTACTCTGGGTTAGTAGCGCTCGTAGAACTCCACTGCCTCTGCGAGTTCCCTTTGGAATGCCTCCTTGTCTTTGAGTGTCACGATGATCACGTCACCCTCGCAGTATGTGCAGGTGGCCAGTTCCTGTTTGCTGACCCAGACAATTCTGTATGGCCAGTCTTCCCACTCCTCTACTTCTTTGAATCCTGATGGGAGAGCTTTTCTCAGGATATCGAGGCTTGGAGCATGGCCTAGGTGGGCTGTCCTTCCTTTTTCAAGGCAAGCCTCATCGCGGTAGGTGCAGAACATCTTGATGAGCCCATTCACGTTCTTGGCTGAACCATGCTTCTCAATGGCAGCCTTGAACTGGTCCTCGAGCTCCCAATAGACCTGTGCCATGGTTTTTCCTTTGGTCATGGCTGTCTCCTGTTGTTTAGAGGTTAGTGTGTTGGGGATGATGCAAAGACCCGCTTCCGATTCATAAAATTCATCCGAAGCTGGCGTGAGTCTGTTTTAGGTAAAGCCTTGAGGTTGATTTCGCCTGTCTCTGGGTCAGCCGTGATGCTAAAGCCATTGGCGAAAACAACCCCGCATTCGGATTCTTGGATTGCTACGAGAATTTGGATCTGAAGTGTCTCAAGTGTTTCTGCGAGCCTCTTTCGATAGAGGTAGCTCTTGACGAGCTGGTTGAGTTTTCGGGGTGTGATAGACACACCTATCCCATTGTTTCTAGACATAGTAAACCTCCTTTATGGGAAGAAAAGCCGCGGTTGAGGCCACGGCCGGTTAATATCTTCTCCCGCTAATGGTGGGGAGCTTTGGTCTATTTCATGAGATGTAGGTAGACATACCTAGGATCTGTATCGACAATTGACATTCCCAGCCAGCTTGATTCTAGTCATACGCCTATAAACAGACGTTTCCGACTCAACTAACTGTGTGTAAGTAAAAGCAAATTTAGGCGTTTTTTACGACATCTCCGTGTCATATCTGTGGCACAGGGATAGGTCTGCTTTGAGTTGACACAAAATCCTCCCAGTGCTATTAAGGAAAGGAGCTCTTCGTTAAATTCCAGAAAGGAGTTTAAAATGAAAAAATCACCTTTTCGATTTTCCATTTTTCCTTTGATTCTCCTGCTGTGCTTCACTTTCAGCTGCCAGCCTCAGGCTGAAGAGGCAGCTGAAGAAACAGAACCTGCGGTAGATGTCGAAGCCGACATCGCTGCGATCAATGAGATTTGGAACCAATATGCTCTCGGCGTTAACACCGGAGATCTAGAGCTCTGGATTTCCTTGTGGACAGATGACGGGATACAGATGGCACCAGGCGCCCCTGCCGTCATCGGCAAAGAGCAGATACGGGCAAAATATGAGAGCATATTCTCTCAATTCATTTTCACGATGGCCATCACTAACAATGAAGTTAGGGTAGCTGGCGACCTGGCATTTTCTCGTGGTACATACAGAGCATCTATAACGCCCACGGCTGGGGGGGAGACAACTGAGATCGCTGGCAAATACTTGACCATCTTGGAAAGGCAGGCTGATGGTTCCTGGAAGATTGCCCGCGATTGCTTCAACTCTAACGTCCCTCCCCAGACAGTGAGTGATGAAACTCAGTGACAAATGGTGTCCGAGATTCTTCGAGGGGCTAGACAAGCTGGAGAGGTTGTTCTCTAAACAGTTTTAACAAAATCAGGTAGAGATTTCTGCTCTTGTTGGGAAAGCGGAATTTAGTTTCTTTCAGGTGCAAATAGAAGGTTGATTTAGGTATCCCTGTACATTTCAGCAATCTGAGGATGGTGTTTGGTTATCATATCTGAGGAACTGTTTTGCAGGGATGACTTCTATCCTTTCACCCTGATTCTTGGGATATTTGCTGATGATTTCCCGTGTGATGACCTCGGCAGTCGGATTAGTTGGTACGATAACGAGCTTCTGATGATGCTTTAGAGCATTGATGATGTTCCTCCTGATGTCAGATTTGCCTGTCTCTATCTCGATGGCGATTCTCTCTCCTCCCTTGGCAGCGACCAGGTCGATGTTGTTGTGCTCCTCTTTTACATCGTAGCCGTTGTCCTCGTGCCAAAGCTTGACCTTGTGAAGCCAGTAGCGGTGTTCAAGGGAGCCGTAGCGCTTTGTGTTAGGTAGCTTGACGCCTTGCTGCTCCAATGTTGCAATTCCTTGATCGGTCAGCTCGAGTAGCTTGAGGCGGTTTACGCTGACAGGGATGACGAGTTGTTTGGAGATCAGGGATTCCTTAGCTTTGTTACCTTCGTAGTCGCTGAGGCCGAGCTTTCTGTATCTCTTTGTTGTTCCCCAGAAGGGATCCCGGGCGATGGAGGCAAGCATGATCCTCTCTATAGGGGGGAGGATATCAGACTGTGGGGAAGACCGAGAACTTCTCCTTTTAGGCTGGGGGGATTTAACCAGACCCGAAACCAGCGAAGAGTTATCCATATGGCTGCGGAGATCTGAATCTCGGATCTTTCCTTTCCGAATCCTGAATAGAGGGAACTGGATGAGTATCGGCTCCTTGATCCTGCCTTTGACCTTGACTATGGCCTGGCCTACTTGGAGCCAGTCGAGATAGGCTTGGTGCTCTCTTTCAAGGCTCATTGCTCTTGCTATGTCTGAGATGTCTTTGCCGTTGCCGAGTGTGAAGATGATCTTGGTTGAAGTGTTGGCCTTGATCGACTCGCTGAGCTTGTGAGGTTCCTGGTCGAGGACGATTATCGACTCTCCAAACTCTCTTATCTGCCTTAACGAAGTTTCCATGATGGTTTCGCCGCCCAGGTTCTTTTCCTTTGCCCTTGACAGGATGTGATGACCCTCTTCGATGACTATGGTGTGCTTGAATTCTTCTCTCTTGCCGGTGTTTTTCCGATATTCATAGATCCAGAGCAGCAGCGCTTCTGTTAAGAAGGTCTTGTCTGAGTCTGAGAGTGCGTCGAGTTCTAGAATGACATTGTGATCCAGGAGTTGGTCTATTGGGATCTGCTGCTTTGTATTGACTACGTTGCCAAGGCCGCCTGGGTAGGAAAGATCGCTCAGGACTCTCAGTGCAGAGTGATGCCAGAGCATCTTCCTTCCTCTGAAAGTCGTTCTTCTCAGCTCCTGAAAGGCTTCTTCAAAGCTGGGGTAATTGTTCGAGCCGATGTAGATTCCGCGCTTGTTGAACAGCTCGTCTAGCTTGTTCCTGAGTATGTATTCGACTCCGTGGCCGGTGAAAAAGGCGTGGCAGATAACGTCGATGAGCTTGCCGAGCCATTCTCTTGGATCAACACCAGGAGGCGGTATCAGGGGGTTGAATCTGAAGGGCGATGTTGTTTTACCGACTGTGAAGACAAGTGTGTCTTTGAACTTCTCGTGCTGTAGTAGATCCCTGTAGTTTCGCTTCCAGTCAAAGACTATGAATGGCTTTTGATGTTGATGAAGCTGGTCGAGGATTACGAAGGCCAGGTTTGTTTTCCCAGCGCCACTCATTCCTGCGATGAGGATGTGCTTGATCCATTCATCCTCCTTTAGACCAAACTCAGCATAGGGCTTGTCTGGGTAGATCACCTGGCCAAGATGGTATTTGCCATTGAGTTTTTCAGGTGATGGGGCCGGCAAGAGGATCTTGTGTCTGTGGTCCTTGTCGAGTTTTTTCCTGATCAGGATGTCTAGAGTTTCGTCCAGCCTTTCACGTTCCCTTCGATCAGATGCCACATATGCTGCATGGAGCTTCCTGGCTTTGTTCCCGATTACAGGGTGCAGTTTCCTGAGCTTGTCTTCAGTATCGATCTTCAACCACCTCTCGCCTGTTCTTTGCTTCTGAGTATTTGCCCTGAAGATAGACCCACAACTGGGTCAGCTTGGACTTATCCTTCCAAGCCTCTCTTTCCTCTCTGACCTTGTCCTGCTCTATGGAAGTGACTAGCTTTTCAAGAGCACTAATCCTTGGCTGGACTCCATAGCCCACATAAGGCCCTAGATTTTCTTGCTGAAGGATGAGGTTGGAGATTCTGAGCTCCTCGTATTTGAGAGCCTTGAGTGTCTTGTATCTGATCTGGTCTCGTTCCTGGACTAGACCATAGATGACATCCAGTTGATGGCCAAGATTCTCTTCTGATTGTTTCAGCAGACGATCACACACATCATCGATGCTTCTATCAGGAACTTCATTCTCTTGGTTTGCTAGATGATCCAGCAGTTTCCTGGGCTCGATATACCATTTCATTTTAAAGAGTTCTGACTAGTTAAACCTCCTTTGATAATGAAAAGGGGCATAAAGCCCCTTACAGCTCTATTGCTGCGGTTTTTCCCTTGGCTCCCGTAGCTGAAGTTTGCCGCTTAGCGGCAGTGCATTCAGCTTGATGTTGATGGAGCCGTCCTTGTTGTCGAATGCTGTTCCGATCCTGATCCAAAGATCTTTTTTCAGGCCGTTGTTGTTGGCCTCGACTATTGTGAACACCTCGTACATTTTTCACCTCTCAATTGTTTTTAGGTCTGACATTTCTGCCTGACCTCATATTGGATTTGAAGATGCCCTTTAGCGGGTCTCAAATGAGACTTTTGATAGGGGATCTCCGGTTGTTCGTTACGAAATAGTAGAGATGAACTTATTTATATAGTTATCGGTTGTAGAATCGGCCCGCCCCCATCTGAAATCACTTACGCTCTCTCGCCAGCTCTTGGCTCAAGCGCCAAATTGTGATTTCGATTCCCTAAGGATAATTGCCAGCCATCCAGCGCTCCACCGTCACACCTAGTGACCGCTTCGCTCCTTATAGTCATTAATTTTCAAAGGGATTTTTATCCAGCGGAGGTGATGAGAATGAGGAATGGAGGGATCTTATTTAGAGTTTTAAAGGAGCAAGGCTTCAAACTCGAAGATGGTCTTCGTGGCATTGGAAGGTCTGTTGAGAAAGGGAATCAGGAGATGAATCTGGTTTTCCTTTTTAATGCCTTGAGGATGAGGAATGAGTGGGAAGAGTTTTTTAGAAAGGGGGCAGTAGATCATAAAAGAGAATCAAATCAAAAAAGCAAGGAGGTGATAAAAATGGAGGTTTTTACGCGAGACCTGGAAAAGCTAGAGAAGATGCCGATCATCGAGACACACATCGGCAAAAGCAAGGATGGGAGGTTTGTAATACACAGGACAGTGATTACGGACATCAAGGATGCCAAGTATTACGAGAAGGTGCTGCAGAACAACGGTGAATACGCAGAAGAGACAATTCCAGAGAGGACAGTGAAACCAACAAAGATCAGTTTGGGATGATTGCCAGCACAGTGTTCCTGTTCGAGGGTGGTGCCAGCCGGCGCCATCCTTATATTAATTGAAGCTGAAGAGCTTTGAGGTGTCTACTTGGACCTGGGTTGTGCCGATCTCCTTAATTACTTCGCTGAGAAGCTCGTCAACTGCCTTGAGGGCGATCTGGGTGTATTTGTCCTTGGGATTTACAGCTCCTGAGATCGACGACAGCCTTTCGGCAACAGAGGAGATGATCTTGGCCTTGCGCTCGGCAGCCTTGGCCAGGTCTTTTTCCTTAACCGAGGAAAGATCCTGTTCCAATTGCAGGGCGATCTGTCTGACAGCTGAGAGGTTCTGCAGTTGATACTGCTGCACAAAGGCAGCGAGATCGGTCTCCAGACGAGTAGCGACAGCTTCAGTAATTGCCCTGCCTGTCCTCTTGGTCAGCTCAAAGAGGTTTTCATTGAGAGCCTTTGTGATCTCGCGCTTCTCACGCCATGTGAGACGTGTGCGCTGCGATGCTTGGGCAAGGATCTTTGACTGCTTCTCGATGAAGTGCTGCTCGCTGCCGGCAAGTCTTGTGGTAGTTCGCTTGTCATTTGGTATGATGGTGATGGTGTTGTTGCTCATTGCAAAACCTCCACGGTTGTGTGATCATGCCCCTCGATAGTAGATAGTAAGACCGTTCCTACTATTAACTATATAGTGCTTGAGTTGCCCAATGTCAAGGAAACCGAAAGACGATACTATTGACAGAAATGCTATCGGTGCGCGGATTCGCCAGCTCCGGAAAGAGCTGGGAATGACCCAGGAGCAGCTTGCAGAGAAGCTTGGTGTTCAGAGACCTATGGTCGTGAAGCTAGAGCAGGGGAAGTTCACTGATATTTCGCTCAGGGTGCTGATCGGGCTGTCGAAGATATCGAAGAGGAGTGTTGACTGGCTATTGACCGCTAGAAAGTGATGACCTCACTCCAACGGCACCTCTTTGTTGTTTGGGTCTGCCCACATTGTGTCAAATGCATCCTCTGCTAATATATACATAGATGCATCTTTATTAAATATGATCATTACTTGTTCTCTTTTTTCAGGATAGAACACTTTGCAATGCAAATTAATACCACGATTTATTAAAAACCTAAAACGCCAAAAGGGGTTATATTCGTAATATTTCATGATTATTCTATTTCTTTTTTCATCACGAATCTCAGATTTTACTACACGATATTCATTCGTACAATGCTTAATTCTATTTATTATATTTCTTGCCACAGGATAATCTCTTCTGTGCACTTCTGCGATATGCTGTGCTAGCTCTCTATCAGGATCTGGGAGCAGAAATCGATAAGAAGCTGACTCATTCTTCTCTATGTTTTCTATCATCATCATCTTAAAATCTGTAGATTCAAAACCTATCATAAAGGCAATTCCGAGGAAGTCTATCCGTAATGGGTTTTCTCTTACAATGGATGGGATCTCATTATGGATTAGCTCCTTGTTAAAAGATTCCGTGGCATTATCTATTATTCCGGGAACCCTAATCTGTGGATGCTTAACGTCTAACTTATATCTTAATTCTCCGTTTATTTTGAACGTGTGTATATCAACATACATTATTCTGGCAACATCAGCTCTGGCAGAAAAATAGTCTTCAAACTTCTCCCTTATATTATCAATAATACGTCTGATCTCTCTCCTTTTTGAAGAATATGAAAGTTCCCGATAGTACTTTGCTTTCTTTTTTTCAAAGTTCAACCTGCTGATGATTTCTTCAATTATGCCGTTTACAGATGCGCCGGTTGGACCAACCTCATAAAGGAAGTTGAGGATAGCAAGTTCTTTTTGTGGCGTTTTCTTATAGTCAGGATCATCCTCCTTAATTATTGCTTGGCGTAAAAGGACCTGAAAGTCCTCAGGACTGATTGGCACGCTCATAGCAACCTCCTCCAGCAAATCAGTGCAACATCGACATTATACCACGTCCTCCCCAGGCATATCCACACATAAATTTGCAGATTAAATGCCCTTTCCTGAAAAAAGGGTTGACCTTTAAGTGCTGCTGTGATACGCTTTTTACTAGGTCAAGCAGAGGAGCACGCAGGTCTGTCTCTGCTGACCCAAATCAACACTCTAAGAGTCCGAGGGGGTAAAGCATTTAAAAATCACCCCGTCGGGCTTTTTTTGGGGGAGCAAGGAACCTTGGAAGTCGAGTCCATCCGTCGCGAGTTGAGTTGCGAGCATCAGGTAATCAGGACAGTGCCGCTCAATTGGCTACGCAACGGAAGGGTAAGAATCGGCGATAATAGTCAAGTTCTGATAGTCAGACATGATGGCACAAGAATTATTGCCGATATGACTACGATGGGAAAACCTGAAGGTTTCAATGAGAGTGGACAAGAAATAATCGAGTTGTTGTCCGGCCATGCAAAATCTGCGCGGATCAGAATAGTCAAATCGTTTAGATATATATCGGGTCTCTCAAGAGGACGAATCGATTGGGCAGTGCATCCTAAATACTATCCTCGTGCCGACCATAACTTTATAGACACAGTACAGATTGCGCTCGAAAAGTCACGTGTAATCAAAGGAGAGATCGAACGATGTTCACGGAGCGGGTTCTTTTTAACAATCGATGTAATATATCCCCACTTCACACTTGAGATGATACCAGGACAACCATTTTTCTTCATCTGCCGCGTATCGAACACTCCTGATAGGTTTTTAGCAAAAGCCGCCTTGAGCATTGGTAGAACATTCATCCGCATCCCCGCCTCAAAGGTGCTCGTTCAATGTCACTTAACTAGAGATGATATTCACCTCCCGGCACTCAAAGAAATCCTAGAAGAGCAATCAGAGGCCATGTTTGAAGTCCTTAAAGGAGCTGTGCACATGATCCTCAACGAAGGCACTGCCGAAGAAAAGCGTCTGTACGTTCAAGCAGTCAAAAAAGCCAGACTGCTCGCTGCCTCTGCCACGAACCAGCATGAATCCAAGCATGCGGAGGTCGAACGTAAGGCTGGGAGCACAATCAGTCAGTATTTCACTAATGAGCTCTGCTCGGTAGATATTACGCGAAGAGCCGGACTTTTAGCTGATAAGGCAAAGACGCCCTGGTCTTCAACATTCAAACCAAGCCGCGCAAAGTGGAAACGGAGCATGGAAAATCCCAGGAAGTGGTTGCCAAGGAGAGCAAGATCTCGTCCTCGGCGTTAAGTAAATATGCAGGTGCAATAAAGGAGGAAAAATCGATGGGCAAGAAGTTCGAAAGGATCGAAGTAATCGATGGCGAGCATTGGATCGCCGATGAAGAGGAATCGGAGCCCGATACGCCCGACGACGATCTGAAGCGGATTAAGGGTCTCGTTCGATCGGGCAAAGATCGACGGGCGATCATGAAACACCCCCAACGAAGGGGAACTCTCCCGCCAGGTACATGGGGGAGATCCTAACAACATTCAGAGGTTAGGGCTATGAAGAGTCTGCTTTCAATTGTCCAGTTTCTCTTTCAGTTTTTTCCGCGATTGAGCATAGACAGGCTAAGATTAGAAGCTACTGTTCTCCGTGAGTTTTTCCCGTCGTTTAAAATTAAGTTACTAAGGAAAGGGAAGATAATAGTCACGGGAACTATTGCCAATGGCAATGACATTAGGGATATCCTCATAGCCATTCCTTATTCGTATCCCTTTCAGAAACCTAAGCTCTATATGAGGCCAGAACCAAAACATCATGTTTGGCCAGACGGGTCAGTTTGCCTGCTTATGAGCTGGTCTGGGAAAAACACAATCTCGCAACTGGTTGTAAAAGCCGCAGAGTTGATGAAGCGAGAGCGATGAACTGCTTCGTCAAACAGAAACACTATGAGCGCCTCAGGCGCTTTTTTTTATGGGCAAATGGCATGGAGATCGAACGCAAGATCCTGATCAAGGACCGGAAAAAATCCGCCGACGATTACCTTTGCGAATACTTCGTTGGTTCTGGCCCTAGGACAGTCAGCAGTGCCGTTCATGTAACTGCTGATAACAAATACCAAGCCAAGGTGATGGCGACAATTATCGCCAGGTGTCCTGACCTTGTATTCGGAGGCGCTTTTCACACTCATCCATGCGGGTTGTTGGCTCCTTCTGGACAGGATCGCAGGACAGCTCTTGACGTGCTTCTGGAACGTCGAGGTTGGAGCGGTTGGGGACTCTCGGAGTTCCTCTGCCTAATCGGGACTCAGCTGAATCACGAATTTTCGATCAAGGCCTATGTCATATCCAAGGATCACCAGGAATTCGTCGAGATTCCGGTTGTTGTTTCAGATTCCATCAGCCAAGGGAGCCGAGGAAATGAGCAATAACAGCAGAAATGATCAAGTTTCGTCGTCGAAACTCTTCATCTGGGACAGGAAGGCTGGGCGGCTAGTCGGCCAGGGGGCTACTGCGCAAGCGCTCTACGGCTTCATGGACAGAGAGCGGGATATCGTCACAGTCATCTCAGATGAGCCCAGGGCAGGACTCAAGCTTGTGGCGAGAGTATCCACTGGAGAGATCTTCGAGGGGACACCAACAATCCTTATCAGTAAGAGAAGGCTCACGGCCTTTTCGCGTGAGGGGGATCAGCTCCGAGAATACGAGGTCGAGATCTTCGGAGAGAGAGAGCTCTTTGAACGACACCAAGGGATCCTCGATGGCCGCAAGCTCGCATTGAAATCCGCAGTCCATGTTGGCGGCGGCACAGTAGGAGCGACAGTATTCGATCAGCTCCTCAAGGCAGGAGTCGAGAACCACGTCCTCATAGACCCATCGAATTTCAGGCCCCAGAACATAAGCCGGCATCTGCTCGATCTACGCTACCTCGGATGGCCCAAGGTCAAGTCCTTAGAGGCGGTGGCTTATTACAGGAACCCGAGCGTCAACATCAATGCGGTCCAAGCTGACTTCACGAAGCTTAGTTTTATAAAACGGCGGGAGCTGCTGGCCGACGCTGACCTGATTATCTCCTCCACTGATTCAAACGATTGTGAATTTGAGGCTGCGTTCACGGCTTTGGAACTGGGGATTCCTTTCATCCATATCGGTCTCCATGAGCGGGCGAAGTCAGGAGAACTCTGCTTCCAGATCCCTGGTTATACACAGTGCTGCCTGAACTGCTGGCTCGGCTTCCGGAAGTCACTCCCTCAGCAAGAGGGCGAGGCGCTCGCGTATTCCGATATTCCCATTGACATGATCGGCCGGACAATCGCCGAGCCCGCGCTGTCGGTAGAAATCGGAACCATCGTCGGCATCGCCATGCAGTGGGTGCTGGCGATCCTGATGGGGCCTGGGTCTGATCGCTGGAAGAATCTTCTCGATGCCGAGCGCAATCTCGTGCTGATCAACGGCTCAGGCATTAATGAGCCCCTGTTCTCTGAGCCGTTCCAGATAGTGCGGCCATACCTGAATCAGGAGCTGTGCGAGTTATGTCGGTCTAACCACGAACCGCAGCAAGGAAAGGAATAGTCATGGTGAGACTAAGGCCGGACCTATCGCTGCTTCCCGAAACAGTTGAGGTGATTGACGTGGGCATTATGGGGAATCCCGGGATTCGAAACGCCGTGATAGTGGTCCTTCTCCTGATGGCCCTGGGCGTTGGTCTGTTTTTTCTCGACCACATTCTCACGAGGAATCCTGAGGAAGCGGCTCTAGAGCTAGTAGATCCTGAAGGTGTTGATGTCTTCTCCTCTTCCAGATTCGGGACTGTAGTGGGCCAGGTGACGATGTTTTCAGGACCTGGTGAAGGCTACACCAAACTCTGCCAGCTAGAGCCTGGCTCGCAAGTGCAGGTTCTGGGCTCCTGGCAGGGTGAGAGCGGTGGTGGATGGATCATTGTTCAGCAATACGGAAATCCAGTTAGTGGCTGGATCAGGAAAACCAGTCTGGAACCTGAGCGATGAAAAACTATCCGCGAGTTTCAACTTTAAACGGAGGTGAGTTATGGATAGATCGCGCATCATTGCAGTGGTGGTCGTGGTGGCCATCATGGTGGTGATCCTGGCAGCGATTTTCTTGGCAAACGCTGCAGGGCCACCGAATGTTGCGGCTCCCGAAGGCCAAAAAATCGAAAGTTTAAATGGCATAGAGGTGGGAGACCGCTAAACCAGGTGGGGAGCCCTTTTTCGGGGCTCCCCTGATTTTCCCAACGGAGGCTGTCATGACCACGAGAATAAACTTCGGCATTGGCTGGATCATCCGTAAAAGTGCCTCGAAGGTGCGAACCATGAACCGGTTCTCACTCTGGGGCTCGATATGTCGAGCCTTGATCATGGCCCTTTTCAGTCTGGTGGCCCTGGTTTCGTGCGATCCCCAGATGTCGAATCCGCCGCAAGAAGAGACACCGCCGCCAGGACAGCAGATAGATGGCCTTGAAGGCATAGAGACAGGAGACAGCGAATGAAGGATTTTGGGTATTCCCCAAGGATTGTTCCCATCTCCACTTGGCGGTGGTGGCATGTTCTGCTGATAGTCTTCGTGTTCCTGGCGACATTTACCTCATGCTACTCATCGAGTCGACCTACACGACCTTCCCCGCCTAGGCGTGTGGTTGTTGAACACAGAGTGGTTCACCGTGTCCATGATCCATGCGCTGTGCCATACAGCCTTGAGTGCTACCTGGCCAGGGCAAGGGACTTAATGAGGGAGGATGAATTTTTCAGGGCACGATCGCTTCTTGAAGAAGCAGATAGACGCTACCCGAACAACACTGAGGTTCTGGCGCTTCTCGGGCATGTTTATGTAGTGCTGCGCGATCAACCCCGTAGAACACCAGCTCAAGACCGTCAAACTCCATCAGCTGATCAACACATCGGGTCAGCTCCTTCATCGGTCGTTCTCTGGGTCCAGATTTACAACCACAGAATCTTTCGCCACTCGCAGCTCACAAACGTTCGAGGCGGGCTTGAAGTGGATTCAATAGACCGGCGTGATGGACGTGTATATGTGACCCTTCGGGGCAAGGTCCAAAGGAGCCTTCGCTACTTGCTCGTGTTGCCTAATCTTCCTGATGGAGTGCACTACCTGACCGCTCGGAGGCAGTGATGACTCCTGAGGAATTAGAAGAGCTGCTGAGGCGGATGCGCCAACAGGAGCAGGAACAGCAGCACTATCCAGATGAGGATGGGCAGGCAGACAGGAAACGATACTTCATAAGGGAGCATCACATATCTCATGGTCTAGAAGGTTTGAAAGAGCTGTATACCGAAGTGGGAGTTCATGACCTCGATTCTGAAGGTGGCCATGTCGAAAGCTACAAGATCTGGAGGCAGTTGGAAGACGGCTCGATTCTGCATGATGAGAAACAGCTCAAAAAGGTCGGCAGGTGCGAAGTGGTTTTAGAGGATGGAGAAGAGCCCATCACTTGCGGGGTTGAATCGCTTGTCGAGACCTGCTCCAACTGCGGCCGTAAGTGCTGCCGTCTGCATCGTGTGCGCATGGTGAGACAACAGGAGAACCCCCCAGAGTTGATGGAGGCCATGGGAAGACTGCCTGAAGCAGTGATCGAACAGCTTATCGCAGGCCGTTGGGTGTGCCACACATGCATGCTGCAAACCCAAGTGCAGATAGATGAGGTCGACAGGCGGGCTAGGTGGCAGAGAAGAATTCAAGGGTTTATTCGCTTTATCACAGCAATGTGGAGGGAGGAATACTGATGGCTGACTGGCAGAGATTCCTTCGCGATGACGATGAAATCGATCCTCCAGAGGAAGAAATCCTTCTTGGAGAAGAGCCGCCGCTGGTTACTCCGACATTGCTGGAGGACCTGGGCAGGATAACGTCGATATTCCTTGTGCTCTTCCTGATCAGGATTCTTTTCTTCTTCGTCACCTTGTTTAGGCAGTCATGGCTCACCGACATGGTCGGCTACGTCAACATGGACAGCATCATCATATTCAGTTGTTCGATCTGGGTTGCCTTCAGCGGCAGGTTCACAATCGGCCTGGCAATAATCGGCGTCGTTGCAGTTCTACAGATTTTGATCATCGGAGGTTTCCTAGACCGAAGCATGATCGACCTGAGTAGAACCTTCGCCACAGACGCCATTGCATTTAGCTCTGGGACGCTTGTTGCCCTGCTGTTTCGGAGGTGGTGATGTTCAAGCGGAAGATGTTTTCAAAAGAGGTTCTTGGGAGCAGCAAGGGTCAGCCTGCTCGTTCAACTAAGGCAGTGGTGCGTTTTGAGCAGGTCGTGAAACAAGCAAGAGAGCTCGGACTGGACGAAGACAAACGGCTGGCACCGCTCCTGAGTAAATTCACTGAAACTGGGCACGCCTCTCCTGCACTGATGAGTCTCATTGAAGAGCTTATTGCAGAGCGGGTACAGCAGTTAAGCGAGGTTCCATTTATCTATCCGCAGTTGTCTGACCTGCAAGGCGAGATTCCGTTTGCCAAATTATTAGGCCAGCAGGGGCATATTGGGCTTAGGGTGACGGAGTTGTTCACTCACGGGCTCATTCAGGGTGCGAGTGGCTCTGGAAAAACGAATGCAATCGTCTACTTGGCGCGGAGTATTGCTCGTCAACAGATTGACGGCCTTACAACGATTGTATTCGACACTGAGAAGGGTGATCTGAGCAGCATAGCGAGGTCGGTTGATGACGCTGCGATACTGACCGATTTTGCTGACGACATTTTTGTTCCTCCGCCTTTCGAGGCTGGTTCAGACACAGAATGGCAAAGGTCTGTAAACGAGTATATGCAGCGAATCCTATCCCATATCGCATCACTGCTTTGGTCAAACGTGGGTGAGTTTTCTCTTGAGATGCGGGCAATTGATTGGTTGTGGGACAAGGGCTTTTTCAGCTCAGGGAGGTTTCCGGGGGTCAAGGATTTCATTGAGGCAGTCAAGCTGAGCACTGTAGGCAAGGCTTATTCACGAAGAGGAGACCGCAAGCTGAACATCGAGGACAAATGGTATCTGTTGCAGGGAGCATTTCGGTTCTTCAGCGAGAGGAGCTGCCTAGACATCGAGAGACTGCTTGATCACAGGCTCGTTGTGGTTGACCTGAGCTCATTCGACGAGATCAGGCAGCAGGTTTTGATGGTCAACATCATTGAGAAGCTCTACTTCTTTCAGCTCAAGGGAAGGGGCAGAAAGCCGGACAAGCGCATCCTGGTGATCATGGACGAGGCACTACCGCTGATTCGTAAAGAGGCAAACACGATTTCAGGTGTTCCACCACTGGTTTCGATGATGGCTAAGGTAAGGAGCACGAACATTGGATTTTGTCTATGTGTTCAGAATCCAAGCCTGGTTCATCCCATTGCAGTCGGCAATGCTTCGATTCACGTGATGTTCCGGCTTGAGGGAACTGAGTTGGCGTGGGCTTCTAGGCTGTTTCAGTTTACACGCGAGCAAGAGGAATTTGTGCATACCGGTCTGAAGCCGGGTATGGCAGTAGTAGCGATGGGAACGCGGAACCTAAGGCCGTTTCCGATAGCGTTCCCAAAGCAGGAGTGGGGATTTGAGTAAGGGTGGTTATCTCGCAAGGCTGATGGAGAGAGGCCGGCAGTTGATACGGCCTGTGAGAAAGATTAACGGACTTGTGCACCATCCGAGATGGCTTAACGAGGCTTCTGGAGGGGAAAAGGCAAAGTCGGCTGAGCAGCCAATGGTTAAGAGCTTCTATCGCAGACAGCGCAGGTTTTTCGAGGCGCTGGCAGAAGAGCCGACTATGACGCTGACAGAGCTGTATAGCAGGAGCGGTATTGGTGCTGAGCAGGCGGTCCAGCTCAGGAAGCATCTTGAGAAACAGGGTTTGATAAATATCCACAGCATAAATCCTGGTGGGCGGGGAAAGAGGTTCAGCTGCATTGAACCCACTGAGAAAGGCTTGGAGCTGATCAAGAAGCTTGGGATTGATTACAGAATGGCTGGGAAGGGGGGCTTCATACACCGGTATTGGGTATGGAAAGTAATGAGATACATGGAGGCTGAGGGATGGGTGACAAGGGTAGAGGGTGAGCATCCTGGGGTTGATGATCTGGCTGATGTGTCGTTGGAGAAGGACGGGAAGAGGGTAGCTGTTGAGGTGGAGCTGAGTGGTAAGCATGTGGCGGAGAACTTGAGTAGGGATTTTGATAACGGCTACGACGTTGTGGTGGTGGTGGTGACTACTTCGAAGATGGAGGAATCCGTCAGGGAGATTATTAGTGGGAGTTTTTCACTTTGGGGTGAAAGGGTATTGGTGGTTAGAGCTTGCGAATTTCTGAATCCGCAGAAGGAAGAAGATGATTGAAGTTAATACAGCTGCCATCAGGCAGAGCCTTCTGTCAATGCTCGGGCTGACGCATTCTCCCTACCTAAAGGCCTGGGTCTGGCGACCGCAAACCTTTATGGAGGCAGAGCGCTTGGTTCGCCCTCACTGGGAGGATGTGTGTTCCCTTGAATGCAAGAAAAGAACACACGGAGGTGATGAGGCATGAAATGCAGGCTATGTGAATCAGAAGCGGTAATCGGAGGTTACTGCTTGAGATGCGACAAGATAGTTGGAGATGTGGAGATCGAGATGAAGCAAATAGCCCTGGCAGAGATGCAGGGTGAAGAGGTGGGTGAGATCGAATGATCTATTTGATGAATGAAGTTAACCCAACCTTCGGCTGGGAGCACGGCACTTCGTGCCGCTCGAAGTGTGCTTGCGCACACTTGAAAATATTGACTGCGCTTCGCGCAGAGATTGATAAGGCCCGGCCTCTGGCCGGGCTGGAAGTTTTGTTTTTGGGTCGGCTAGGAAAGAAAGACCCCGAAAACAAAAAACAAAAGGCGGCTGGGTCATGAACCATGTCATAGCCATCCATAACAACAAAGGCGGCGTCGGCAAGACGATGGTTTCGTTCAACCTGGCCGGTGCCTCGGTCGAGGAAGGCAACGATGTTCTGCTTGTTGACTTCGATGAGCAGGGAGATGCCACGAAACTTGCAACAGGATCTCCTGTTGCCAACTCGGATAAGACAACCAGGGATCTGCTGCTCGATGCCAGCTGCAGTGTCCATGACATCGTTATGCGTACCAAGGTCAAGAATCTCTGTATCGCGCCTGGAGGAAAGAGTCTGAAAGGGGTAGACACTTCGCTGAGTCTCGACCCTGATGCCCTTCACCGCTTCAGAGACAAGATCGATGAGGCGCGGAAGGCATTTGACCTGATCATCTTCGATCTGCCTACTCCGCTGGGGTGGACAGTAAGGACTGCTTTCGCTACGGCTGATCTCATCTTCATCCCGATACAGCTTGAAATGACTGCCATCGTCAACGCGGCGGGTGTAGAGAGGCTCATCGAATCTGTCCAGAGTTACATCAACCCCGAATTGCGACTGGGCGGATACATCATCAACTTATGCAGGCCCTCCTCGGCCCACAATGAGCCGGTTGTCCAGCGCCAACACTTTGAGTTCATCCGAAACCATCTCGGGGAGAGACTCTTCAAGACGGTTATCTACAGCTACATCATCTACCAGGAAGCCAGGGCCGCTGGTTTACCGATAACCCACTACGCTCCGGAAACCCGTCAGGCGCAAACCATCCGTGAACTTTACAAGGAGGTGTGCCATGTGCGCCAAAAAGTCGAAACTTGACATAATCAGCCACATGGACCAGCAGCTAGCAAAGCTTGAACGAAAGCCAGCAGATGAACCTGCTGGCTTTAATTTTGCCGACGAGACAGGAGATATCCTTGTGTCGCTTCCAGTTGAATCCATAGAGGCCAGCGGTCAGCACCTGAGGTTCGAGTACGACAATGGCAAGGCAGATGAGGAACTCGCCAAGTCCTTTCAGGAATTCGACATATTGGAGCCGTTAATAGTCGAGCGAACCGGTGTTGGTAAATATTTGGTTCTCTGTGGCCATCGAAGACTTCAAGCGGCCAAGAGTATTGGGAAGGGAAAAGTGCCCTGCTTGGTCAAACGCAGGGAGTTTAGTGATGAAGAGCGAATCGTGATAATGCTGATCGAGGATCTTCAAAAGAAGCATCTTTCGCCATTGGAACTGGCTGAAGCCTATACAAAATTACAGGGTTTGGGGTTGTCGCAGAATGAAATTGCCTGCCGCGTCGGAAAATCGAAGTTCCACGTGAACAAGGCCTTGGCCTTCTATAGTCGCTTAACCGCGGAAGAGCGGGCTGAGATCAAAAAAGTTGCGACGTCGCAACATTTCGATTTCGCCAGACTAGAAGAAGGTTCGCAAATAGATGACCCCGATCTTCGCCATAGAGCTCTGTTCACCGATATGCCGATACGCGAGATTCGAAGATTGAGGAAGCAGCAGAATGCTGAGGAGATCCCGAAGCAACCGAAAAAGATCAGCTATGAGGCTCAGCTGAAGGATGGCGCCCTCCGGGCTTCACTCAAAATCATGGGCAGGCCAATGACAAGAGAAGAGGTTTGTTCGGTGGCCAACCAACTGGCTGAACGCCTATGCGAGGAACACCACCTTTGAGAGGTAATAAAATGAAGAAAGAAGATACCCCTACTCTCGAATTTGAAGAGGCGGGCATTGAGCGCCTGCTGACGCCCAAGGATGTCAGCGAGAAGCTACAGATCCGCCTGAGCACCATCTACCACTGGGTGAAGATCCGCAAGATCCCGTTCTTGAGGATCGGCAAGCACATCAGGTTCAGGAGCAGCGACATTGCCCGGTGGATCGAGGAGCAGTGCCAGGAGAAGATTAATCTTCGGAAACGCTTCTTTTAGATCTCCAGCTTGGAAACCGCGCTCTTAAGGTGCTCAGGGGCAAGATGGGCATAGATCATAGTTGTAGTGATGTCTTTATGGCCGAGCAGCTTCTGCACTGTCGGCAGATCGACTCCGGACATCACCATGTAGGAAGCAAAGGTATGTCTGAACGTATGGACCTTGGCCTTGTCCATCCCTGCCTTTCTCGCGATCTCCTGGAATCTTCTATATATGCCGACTATTTGACTTCCATCCTTCCTTGAAAACACCCACCGGCAAGTACCATTCACCTCCTTGTGACGCTGAAGAACCGGGAATATCTTGTCGTGTATTGGGATCTCTCGCGCTTGCCTGCCTTTTGGTTCCCACTCATCCTTCACTCTAATCGTGATGATCCGGCGCTCGAAGTCAACATCCTCCCATTCAAGGTTCCTCAGCTCTCCTTTGCGCATGCCGGTGTAAAGCAACGTGGAGAAAAGGGCATAATCAAACTCGCTGCAGGCCTCGAAGAACCTTTTCAGCTCGTCCTTGGAAAAGAACCGAGGACGCTGCTGCGGCACTTTTACTCTCTTCACATCCTTGACTGGATTTTCTGCGATGTAGCCGAGCCTCTTAGCGTAGTTGAAGAACGTATTGAAACACTTAATGTCACTATTCACTGTGCTTGGCTTCCGCTTCCCCAACCGCTCCACCTTGTACTTCTCGATATGGTAGGTCTGGATGTGCTGAACTAGCCTGACAAAAGGAGAGTTCTTCAGGAACTCCAGGAATTGGGAAAGCACGATGCTGTATTTTCTGTAGGTCTCCGGCCTGACTGTTGCTTTGCAGGAGGCGAGGAATTCGTCGATGAACTTCGAGATCTCGGTTTTCGGTAGCGCTTCAGGCAAGATTCCCTTATGAAGTTGAACCTCGAGCTCTTTGAGTGCCAGCTCTGCCAGTTTCTTGTTTGTGCCGACACTCTTCCGAATACGCCGGCCGTTAGCCCGGTAATCCAGGTAATATCGCCGACCTCGTTTATAGATGCATGCCATTGCAACGAGCCTACGGTTAGTCTACATTGGCCCAGGATAGCCGAGGTTATCGGGACTTGTCAGAGCCACATATTGGCCATACTACAAGTATAAAGCTGATCTCGAATTTTGTCAAGTTATTGATTACAAAGAAGATACAGGATCAGCTCAATTATATGCAATCGATCTCTGTGGTCTCTGTGGTCTCTGTGGTTCAATATATCTATCCACGGCCTCCGAGCGCTCACCATCTCTGAGGAATAAAAAATGGGAAACGAACCGGCTTCCATAATCTACCGCCCCATCGGCGTCGTCCGCTCGCCATACGTCGAGCCGTCGGGAACGCCGATCCAGGGCGCGCTGGCGCCCGAGGGCGAGGGCACTATCGAGATATTCGAGCAGTACGCCGAGGGCCTGGCCGACCTCGATGGCTTCTCGCACATATGGGTCATCTACCACTTCCACCGCTCCCAGGGATTCAAGCTCAAGGTGACGCCGTTCATGGACGACGTCGAGCGCGGAGTTTTCTCCTGCCGCGCACCGCGTCGACCCAATCCCGTCGGCCTCTCGCTGCTAAAGCTGCTGCGCATCGAAGGGAGCATCCTGCACGTGGCAGAACTCGACATACTGGACGAAACGCCGGTGCTCGACATCAAGCCCCACTACCCAACCGTCGACACCCGCCCCGACGTCAAAAGCGGCTGGCTCGACAACGTCGACTCCGAAACAAGGCGAAAAAGAGGACGCGCAGATAAACGTTTTACATAATAACTATTCCCGATTTCTTTTAATATCATATTAATTAGATCTGTATAATATCCATGAATATAGCTATTGCATATCTTGGCTAGAATATAATCATAATTTATTTATATAAATAGCCTTTGCCTAAGAATATAGATTTAATTTATGCTTCCCACAACAAGTATGTATAATATCTGCGCTTTTTTATTATTACTGAATATAAAAAATAACGTGCCTCCATTATTCTCTCATCAGAATTGTCATGTTTGATTACTTGAAAGAGTGGAGAAACATCCATAATAATTCAAGGTGGCAATTGGATTCCATAGCATGATATCATCTAATGGCGGAAATCTAATCCTGGCATACCGTATGCGCTTATTAAAAGGAGGTTAATAATGGGATGGAGAGGTTATCTACGCTCAGCTGCAGCAGCACATCGGCAGGTGCAGCGTGAAGCATTGAGAGAGCAACGGGAGCTCGAAAGGCAACATAGGTACCTTGAGAAAATGGAGGAACTCGAAAGGGCTGCTTTTGAAGTCCAAGAATATGAAAACTATATTAAAGTATTGTGTTCAATCCACAAGGATTGCGGTAAGGTTTGGGATTGGAAACAAATCGAAAATACCAGTCCACCCAAAGAGCCAACGAAACATGATACCTATGAAAGAGAAGCACAAGGCAAATTAGAATGTTTCAAACCTAGTTTACTAGATAAACTGTTTAGGCGTATTGAAACGAAACGTGATATTTTGTCTAGGGCTGTGAGAGAAGGAAAAGATAGAGACGATCGACTATATCGAGAAGCTCATAAAAAATATGAACAACAATATGAAACCTGGAAACAAACGTGTGAACTTGCTAATAAAGTTCAGTCTGGCGATGCAGAAGCTTATATTGAAGCGATTAGACAAGTGGATCCTTTTAGTGAATTAAGTGAGCTTGGTTCATCTTTTGAATTCAAGACAGGTACTAGCAACCTTGTAAAAGTTACATTATATGTGAGAAGCGACGAAGTTGTACCAAGAGAAGTAAAAACTCTCCTAAAAAGTGGAAAGCTCTCAATTAAAAAAATGACTAAAAGCAAGTTTAATGAGCTATATCAGGATTACGTCTGTGGGTGTATTCTTAGGATCGCCAGAGAATTGTTTGCTTTGTTGCCCATAGATATGACAATAATCACTGCTGTTGGTGAATTACTAAATACCAAAACAGGATATATAGAGAAGCAGCCAATTTTATCTGTAGCGGTTCCAAAGGACACTCTTTCCCGCCTAAATTTCGAGATGATAGATCCTTCGGATTCTATGGACAACTTCGTTCAACATATGCATTTTAACAAAACGAAAGGATTCAGTGCGGTTGAAAAAATTGAGCCTTCAAATCTACAATGAAGAGGTAGACACCGAGACCCGGCGCAAAATAGGACGCGCAGACGGACATTTCTCGTAACAATCCGAGCGGATAGTCCCCAGGAGTATATGGAGAAAAAACTCTTGTGAACCAGAGAGATCGAACTTCTAATCCTAATCTCTGTAATTCAGTGCCATCCCATCCACTACTCCGTCCCTAAGATAAGCAACTTTTACCCACCCCTGGACTGTGTCGGTCGGCTCGGCTAAGATGGCCAGTCTGAGGGAGGGGACGGGAGCGCAGTGAAGATATACACGAAGATTTTCATCGGCCTGCTGATCGGCGCCATTGTAGGGATTATTCTGTCGTTCACCGGCCTGGGATATCTAGGCGGCTACTTCAAGCCGTTCGGCGACGCCTTCATCAACCTGATCAAGATGGTTGTCGTGCCGCTGGTGACCGCCTCGATCATCCTGGGCGTGGCCAGCCTGGGCGACATACGGGCGCTGGGGCGGATCGGCGCCAAGACGCTGCTCTTCTACGCGGTGGCGATCACGCTGGCAGTCTCCTTCGGGCTT